>Ga0210384_10007961_pt1 | contig 11120 bp, 9 predicted proteins | sample IncBWH2MmetaG_FD_160574 | JGI IMG/M metagenome (GOLD analysis project Ga0210384, IMG submission 160574) | Forest soil microbial communities from Barre Woods Harvard Forest LTER site, Petersham, Massachusetts, United States - Inc-BW-H-2-M | ecosystem: Environmental > Terrestrial > Soil >...
CGCCTCGCCAACCGCGTCCGGAAGCTCACCCGGCGCATCCACCAGTACAACCCGATCCCGCGGTCGCGCCGAAACGTGGCGCACCATTACGATCTGTCGGATCAGCTCTACGATTTGTTCCTCGACCGCGACCGGCAATATTCCTGCGCCTATTTCCTCCATCCCGACGAGGATCTCGACACCGCGCAGCTCAACAAGCGGCGGCATATCGCGGCGAAATTGCTGCTGCGGCCGGGGATGAAGGTGCTCGACATCGGCTGCGGCTGGGGCGGGCTCGCGCTCTATCTCGCCAGCGAATGCGGCGCCGACGTCACCGGCCTCACCCTGTCGACCGAGCAATTGAAGGTGGCGCAGCGCCGCGCCGCTCAGGCGGGGTTGTCCGATCGGGTGCGCTTTCATCTGCGCGACTATCGCGAGGAAAAAAGCAGCTACGACCGTATCGTCTCGGTCGGCATGTTCGAGCATGTCGGCGTCAACCAATACCCCACCTTCTTCGACCGGGTAGATTCACTGCTGAAACAGGATGGCGTCGCCCTCCTCCATTCGATCGGACGTAGCGACGGGCCGGGCACGACCAATCCCTGGCTGCGCAAATATATCTTCCCCGGCGGTTATTCGCCGGCCCTCTCCGAGGTGGTGCCGGTGATCGAACGGGCGCGGCTGTGGATCACCGATATCGAAGTGCTGCGCCTGCATTACGCCGAGACCTTAAAGGTGTGGCGCCGCCGCTTCCTCGCGCAGCGCGACAAGGTGCTGGAGCTCTATGACGAGCGGTTCTGCCGGATGTGGGAGACCTATCTCGTCGGCTCCGAGCTCGCTTTCCGGCATGGCGGCCACCTCGTCATGCAGATCCAGATGGCCAAAGCGATCGACGCCGTGCCGCTGACACGCGACTACATGTTTGACTGGGAACAAACGCACCGCACCGCCGACGATCGTGCTGCAGCCGATCGCGCCGCGCCGGAACGCGTAGTGGCCAATCGCGCCAACACCGATGATACGGCCGCAAATCGCGCGGCTTTAATATTTGATCCTGGGGTTGAATCCAAATAATCCCCATGTTCCTCCTAGTTAATAGCTGCGTTGCTCCTAACGTCGGCCTGTGCCGCGGTGGTATTCTTCGCGCATGGAATCAACCGCTGCTTCCCGCGTCACCCCGCTCCGCGAGATCGATGTCGAACCGATCCGGCTCCCGCCGAGCAACACCGAGGCGGAGCAAGCACTCCTCGGTGCGATCTTCCGTAATAACCTCGCGCACAGCCGGGTCTCCGACTTCCTTGAGGCGGAGCATTTCAGCAACGCGGTCCACGCCCGCATCTACACCGCGATCGGCAAGCTGATCGAGCGCGGCCAGCTCGCCAACCCGGTCACGCTCAAGAATCTTTTCGATCAGGACGGCGCGCTGGCCGAGATCGGCGGCGCGCAATACCTGACCCGGCTCGCCGAGTCGGCGGTGACGATCATCAACGCCGAGGAATACGGACGCCGCATCCACGATTTGCATCTGCGCCGCCAGCTGATCGGCCTTGGCGAGGATGTCGTCAACGACGCCTTCCGCCACGACCTCGAGGACGACGCCGTCACCCAGATCGAGCGCACCGAGGAGAAGCTCTACAAGCTCGCGGAATCCGGCCAGACCGAGGGCGGGCTGCGTCCGTTCCGGGCCGCGCTGACCGAAGCCATCGAATTGGCTCAGGCCGCCTTCAAGCGCGACGGCAAAACGGTCGGCGTCGCCACCGGCTTTATCGACATCGACAAGAAATTGGGCGGCCTCCATCCCTCCGATCTGATCATCGCCGCCGGCCGCCCGGGCATGGGCAAGACCGCGTTCGCCACCAACATCGCGTTTAACGCCGCCAAGGCCTACCGCGCCGTGCCCGGCCCGGATGGGCGCCCGGTCGCCGAAGACGGCGCGGTCATCGGTTTCTTCTCGCTGGAAATGTCGGCCGAGCAGTTGGCGACCCGCATCCTCGCCGAGGAAAGCGGCGTTCCTTCCGACCGGATTCGCCGCGGCGACGTGCGCAAGGAGGATTTCGATAAGTTCGTCGCCGCGAGCCAGCGCCTCGCGGCGGTACCACTCTATATCGACGACACGCCGGCGCTGTCGGTAGCGGCGTTGCGCACCCGCGCCCGGCGCCTCAAGCGCCAGCAGGGGCTGGGGTTGATTATCGTCGATTATCTCCAGCTGATGCGCCCGGCCAGCACGGGTCGGGGACAGGAGAACCGGGTTCAGGAAATTTCCGAGATCACCCGCGGGCTCAAAGCCATCGCCAAGGAACTCGGCGTGCCGGTGCTGGCCCTGTCGCAGCTGTCGCGCGCGGTCGAGCAGCGCGAGGACAAGCGCCCGCAACTGGCCGATCTGCGCGAATCCGGCTCGATCGAACAGGACGCCGACGTCGTCATGTTCATCTTTCGCGAGGAATACTATAAGAGTCGTGAACCCAAGATAAACGAGAATGAAACCCAAGATAAATTCAATACTCGCTATTCCGATTGGCAAGAGTTGATGGAAAAAATTCATGGTATCGCCGAGATAATCATCTCGAAGCAGCGCCATGGCCCGGTCGGCACCATCAAGCTGCATTTCGAAGCCGAGACCACCAAGTTCGACAATTTCATCGGCCCGGAAACCTTGCCGACGACGTATTGACGTCGCGATGTCCTCCGATCCGGCATCGCGCGCCGGCGCGGTTCTCGATATCGACCTCGGCGCGATCGTCGCCAATTGGCGCTTGCTCGCGGGAAAGGCCGCGCCAGCCGCGTGCGCCGCGGTCGTCAAGGCCAATGGCTACGGGCTCGGCGCCGCGGAAGTCGCCGGCGCGCTCGCCGCCGCCGGATGCCGGCGGTTCTACGTCGCGACATTGGATGAAGGGATCGCGCTGCGCGCCGCGCTCGAGCCCGAGCCGGAGATCGCCGTGTTCAACGGCCCATCGCCCGGCTCCGCCGCCGAGTTCGTCGCGGCACGGCTCACCCCAGTGCTCAACGAGCCCGGCCAGATCGCGGCCTGGGAGGCCGTCCCCAACCGCCCGCGAAAACCTACCGCCATCATCCATGTCGATACCGGGCTCAACCGGCTCGGCCTGTCGCGATCCGAGTTCGACACATTCGCCGAGCGGTTGCGCGACCCCGGCTATGCCCTGCTGATCAGCCATCTCGCCTGCGCCGAGGCGCCCGAGCATGTGCTGAACGCACTGCAGCGCGACCGCTTCCTTGCCGCCCGTCAGCTTCTGCCCGGGATCAAGGCCGGCCTCGCCGCCTCGTCCGGCATCTTTCTCGGGCCCGAATACCATTTCGACGAGGTCCGCCCGGGCGCCGCGCTCTATGGCGTCAATCCATGTCCTGGCCGGCCAAACCTGATGCGCTCGGTCGTCCGGTTGAGTGCCAGGATTGTGCAATTGCGCAAAATTGACAGGGGTGAGTCGGTTGGATACGGTGCCGCGCAAATCATGGACGGGCCGGGAATCTTGGCAACCGCTGCAATAGGTTACGCCGATGGCTGGCCGCGTTCGTTGAGCCATCGCGGGTGCGGTTGGCTCGCCGGAAAGCGGGTGCCGCTGCTCGGTCGGCTATCGATGGATCTGGCGACATTTGACGTCTCGGCGGCCGACCCGGCAACGCTGCATCCTGGCGCGATGATCGAGCTGCTCGGCGACGATCACGGCGTCGATGCCGCCGCCGCCGATGCCGGCACGATCGGCTACGAGATCCTGACCTCGCTCGGCAGGCGCTACCATCGCGTCTATCGCCAACCGGCTGCCTAATGTTGACCTTCCTGGCTTCGGTCGGCGCGGCCTTCTTCGCGTTTCTCGCCGCGACCGGCCGGCTCGTGCGATTCGCGCTGCTCGGTCTCGGCGCCGGGCTGCGACCGCCATTCTATCCCCGCCTGATCCTGCGGCAGATCGTGGCGATCGGCTATTACTCGCTGCCGGTCGTTGGCCTCACCGCGATCTTCACCGGCATGGTGCTGGCGCTGCAATCCTACACCGGGTTCGCCCGCTTCAACGCCGAGAGCGCGGTGGCGACGGTCGTCGTGTTGTCGGTGACACGCGAATTGGGGCCGGTCATCGCCGGGCTGATGGTCGCCGGACGCGTTGGCGCGGCGATGGCCGCCGAGATCGGCACGATGCGGGTCACCGACCAGATCGACGCGCTGACGACCTTGTCGACCGACCCGTTCCGCTACCTGGTGCTGCCGCGGTTGCTCGCCGGCCTGGTGACGTTGCCGCTGCTGGTGGTGGTCGCCGACGTCATCGGGGTTTTCGGCGGCTATGTCGTCGGCACCATGAAGCTCGGCTTCAACGCGGCGAGCTATCTCACGCAAACCGAGACCTATCTCGAACGTATGGATGTGATCTCGGGCCTCGTCAAAGCCGGTGTGTTCGGCTTCATCGTCGCGCTGATGGGCTGTTATCACGGTTACCATTCGCGCGGCGGCGCCGAGGGGGTCGGCAATGCCACCACCCATGCGGTGGTTTCGGCCTCGATTCTGATCCTCCTGTCCAATTACCTGCTCACCACGGCCTTCTTCGGCGGCAAATGAGCGACGGTGCCATTCCGAAGATCGCGGTGCGCGGCCTCGAAAAATCGTTCGGGCCCAAGCGCGTGCTCGACGGCCTCGACATTGAGTGCAGGCACGGCGAGAGCCTCGTCATCATCGGCGGCTCGGGCACCGGGAAGTCGGTGCTGGTCAAATGCATCCTCGGCTTGCTGCACCCCGAGGCCGGCTCGATCCGCATCGACGGCGTCGAGACAATCGGCATGCCGCGGGGCGAGCGCACGCGGCTCATGCACAAGTTCGGCATGCTGTTTCAGGGCAGCGCCCTGTTCGACTCCCTGCTCGTGTGGGAGAATGTCGCCTTCGGGCTTATCCAAGGGCGCGGCATGGAACGGGCCAAGGCACGGGAGATCGCGCTCACCAAATTGGCCGCGGTCGGGCTCGGGGCCGAGGTCGGCGAGCTGCGCCCGGCCGAGCTGTCGGGCGGCATGCAAAAGCGCGTGGCTCTCGCCCGCGCCATTGCCGCCGAGCCCGAGATCATCTTCTTTGACGAGCCGACCACCGGGCTCGACCCGATCATGGCCGACGTGATCAACGACCTGATCATCAAATGCGTGCGCGAATTGGGCGCGACCGCGGTCTCGATCACTCACGACATGGTCAGCGCGCGCAAGATCGCCGACCGCATCGCGATGCTCTATCGCGGCAAGATCATCTGGCAGGGCCCGGCCGGCGAGGTCGACAGTTCGGGTAACCCATTTGTCGACCAATTCGTGCATGGCCATGCCGAGGGTCCGATCCAGATGGAGGTCCGCGCGCTGTGACGGTTCGCGCGGTGCGAGGTTAGACCGATGGCCAAATCGATGCCGCGCTACGCCTGCCAGGAATGCGGCGCGGTCTATCCGAAATGGGCTGGGCGCTGCGAGGCTTGCGGTGCATGGAATAGCCTCGTCGAGGAATTCCCCCGCTCCGGCCCGCCGAGGAGCCTCGGCGGCTCGAGTGGCAAAGGCGGCCATTCACTCGATTTTGTTGGCCTCACCGGCGACACAGGCGGCACCGCGCGCCACCTGACCGGCATCGCCGAGCTCGACCGCGTCTGCGGTGGCGGGCTAGTCCCCGGCTCGGCGATCCTGGTCGGCGGCGACCCCGGCATCGGCAAATCGACCTTGCTTCTGCAAGCCGCCGCCGCGGTCGCCGCGAGTGGCGGCGCCGCCGCTTACATCACGGGTGAGGAGGCAATCGACCAGATACGCCTGCGCGCCCGCCGCCTCGGCGTCGAGAACACGTCGGTGCGCCTGGCGGTGGCGACCAGCGTGCGCGACATCGCCGCCTCGCTCGACATCGCCCACCCGCCGCTGCTCGCGGTGATCGATTCGATCCAGACCATGTACCTCGACACGCTCGACAGCGCGCCCGGCACGGTCAGCCAGGTGCGCGGCGCCGCGCAGGAGCTGATCGGGCTCGCCAAGCGCCGCGGCTTTGTGCTGGTGCTGGTCGGGCATGTCACCAAGGAAGGCATGATCGCCGGCCCGCGCGTCTTGGAGCACATGGTCGACACCGTGCTCTATTTCGAGGGCGAGCGCGGCCACCAGTTCCGCATCCTGCGCGCGGTCAAGAACCGCTTTGGCGCGACCGACGAGATCGGCGTTTTCGAGATGAGCGATCGCGGCCTCGTCGAGGTGCCAAATCCGTCGGCGATGTTCCTCGCCGAGCGCTCGGAGGAGACCGGCAGCGCTATCGCCGGCGCGGCGGTGTTCGCCGGGATCGAGGGCACCCGGCCTGTGCTGGTCGAGATCCAGGCGCTCGTCGCCCCGTCGGTGCTCGGCACCCCGCGCCGCGCCGTCGTCGGCTGGGACGCGACACGCCTGGCAATGATCCTAGCCGTGCTCGACGCGCGCTGTGGGCTCTCGGTCGGCGCCAACGACATCTACCTCAACGTCGCCGGCGGCTTGCGCATCGGCGAGCCGGCCGCCGACCTCGCGGTCGCCGCGGCGCTGGTCTCCGCGATGGTCGAGACCCCCGTGCCGGCCGACACCGTCGTCTTTGGCGAGATTGGTCTTTCCGGTCGGGTGCGCCCGGTGTCGCATAGCGACGCGCGGCTCAAGGAAGCGGCCAAGCTGGGCTTTGCGCAGGCCTGGGTCCCGGCGCGACCCGGCGCTCGCGGCCGCCGTTCGGGCGATGGCATCGCGACCCAGCCCATCGGCCATCTCAGCGAGCTGGTCGACCGCCTCGCCCCCGCCGAGCGCCGCCGCCAGATGCGGCGCGTGACAGTAGCCTCTTGAACCCGCTCGATATCGGCGTCATCGCGATCATCGGCCTGTCGGCGGTCTTCGCCTTCGCGCGCGGTTTCGTGCGCGAGGCGCTGTCGATCGTCGCCTGGGTCGGCGCCGGGTTCGTCGCCCTTTATGGGCACGACTACGTCATCGCGATCGTCGATCGAATGGTCCACAACCCGCTGCTGTCGCAGCTCATCGCCTGGGGCGGGCTGTTCATCGCCAGCTTGATCGCGCTGACGATCGTCACCGGGATCGTCGCCCGGTCGGTTCGCGCCAGCGCGCTGTCGCCGCTCGACCGCACGCTCGGCTTCCTTTTTGGCGTGCTGCGCGGCGCCTTCATCATCTCTCTTGCTTATCTGCTGCTCGATATGGCGGTGCCGGGTACCGACCGGCCAAGCTGGCTGCGCGAAGCGAAAAGCGCGCCCTATTTGCAGCAGGGCGCGGACGTTCTGCGCAATGTCCTGCCCGAGAAGTGGCGCGAAAAGACGTCGACGGCGGCCGAGGAGATTATTCAGAAGGCCAAATCACAGACCGGCGACGATTTGACTAAAGCCGCGATTCGCGCGCTGTCCAACCCCACCGCGCCGGCACCGGCCGGAACCGACCCGCCGCCGCCCCCTACCTACAAGCCCGGCGACCAAAAGGCGCTCGACCGCATCATCAACAACAACCAGCGCTAGTGGGCGGGGGACTTGTCATCGGTTGGTAACAAGGCGATAAGACCCCATATCTGGTAAGGCCGGACGGGCAAGGACGAGGGCGCGCATGCTGACGACCGGCCGCGGCGACGCGGATCGTTTTCACGAGGAATGCGGCGTCTTTGGCGTCTTCGGTCATCCCGACGCCGCGGCGCTGGCGGCGCTCGGCCTGCACGCGCTGCAGCATCGCGGCCAGGAAGCCGCGGGGATCGTCGCCTATGATGGCGAGCAGTTCAACGCCCACCGCGGCATGGGTCTTGTCGGCGACCTGTTCGGCTCGCCGGATGTCATCCGCAAACTGCCCGGCCATTCGGCGATCGGCCATGTGCGCTATGCGACCACGGGCGAGGTGGCGCTCCGTAATGTCCAGCCGCTCTATTTCGACTTCGCGCTCGGCGGGATGGCGATCTGCCACAACGGCAACCTGACCAACTCCTATCAGCTGCGCAAACAGCTCGTGCGCCGCGGCTGTCTCTTCAACACGACCAGTGACACCGAAGTCATCAACCATCTGATCGCGACCAGCGAGCAGAGCACCATTGTCGACCGCATGGTCGACGGGCTTCGTCAGATCGAGGGGGCCTATTCGCTCGCCGCCTTGACGCAGAATTGCGTCATCGGCCTGCGCGACCCGTTGGGGGTCCGGCCTCTCGTCGTCGGCCGCCTCGCCGACGCCTGGATTATTGCCTCGGAGACCTGCGCGCTCGACATTATCGACGCCGATTTCGTGCGCGACGTCGAACCCGGCGAAATCGTTATCGCCGATCCCGACGGCCTGCACAGCATCAAGCCGTTCCTCAAGAAGCCCGAGCGCTTCTGCATCTTCGAGCACATCTATTTCGCCCGGCCCGACAGCGTCATCGAGGGCAAGAGCGTCTACGAGGCGCGCAAGAGCATCGGCCGCGAGCTCGCGCGCGAAAGCCATGTCGACGCCGACATCGTCGTGCCGGTGCCGGATTCGGGTGTCCCCGCGGCGATCGGCTACTCGCAAGAAGCGAGTATCCCGTTTGAGCTCGGCATCATCCGCAACCATTATGTCGGCCGCACCTTCATCGAGCCGACCGACCAGATCCGCCATCTGGGCGTGCGCCTCAAGCACAACGCCAATCGCAACGACCTCAAAGGCAAGCGGGTGATCCTGGTCGATGATTCGATCGTCCGCGGCACCACCTCGACCAAGATCGTCGAGATGGTGCGCAACGCCGGCGCGCGCGAGGTGCACATGCGCATCTCCAGTCCGCCGACGACGCATCCGTGCTTCTACGGGATCGCCACGCCGGAGCGCGAGCAGCTCCTCGCCGCACGCTACGATGTCGATGAGATGGCCAAGTTCATCGGCGTCGATACCCTCGCCTTCATCTCGATCGAGGGGCTTTACCGGGCGATGGGCGAGCCGGCCCGCGATCCGCTGGCGCCGCGCTTTTGCGACGCCTGCTTCACCGGCGACTATCCGATACCGCTGGTCGATGCAGAGGACGGCAAAGTGTCGGCGCAGCTCTCGCTGCTTGCCCCAGCCTAGGCCGTCTGCGAGCATCACAATCAATAAACGAACAGGGGATAGTAATGCCTTCCGATTCCACGACCGGCAGCACCGTACGTCCGACAACGCTCAAACGAGTTATTGTCGCGGCGACCATCGGCAATGTCCTCGAGTGGTTCGACTTCGTCGTCTACGGCTTTCTCGCGGTGACGCTCTCGGAGGTGTTCTTTCCCACCAGCAATCCGACCGTTTCGCTGCTGGTCACGTTTGGCGCGTTCGGCCTCGCCTATCTTGTTCGCCCCCTGGGGGCGATCCTGATCGGTTCCTATACCGACCGGCGTGGCCGCAGGGCCGGGCTGACGCTGTCGATTGCGCTGATGATGGTCGGCACATCGCTGATGGCGATAACCCCAAGCTATGCGGCAATCGGCATCGCGGCGCCGGTCTTCATCACCCTCGCCCGCTTGCTGCAGGGGCTTTCGGTCGGCGGCGAGTTCGGCACCTCGGTCGCCTTCCTGTCCGAGCATAGCTCGGGCCGCCGCGGCTTCGCCGCGAGCTGGCAGTTCTCCGTCGCCGGCCTCATCACCGCGCTCGCTTCGCTGTTTGGCGTCGCTCTGACGACGCTATTGACCCACGAACAGCTCCTCAGCTGGGGTTGGCGGCTTCCGTATTTCTTCGGAATGCTGGTCGGTCCTGCTGGTCTCTACATCCGCTGGCGGCTTTCGGAGACACCCGAGTTCCTGGAGGCCGAGCAGCCGGAGTCGATGCCGATAAAAGAATTGCTGACCAAATATCCGCTGCCGGTACTGCTCGGGCTCGGCGCGTCGATCATCTCGAACAGCTCGTTCTACATCCTGGCCTATATCCCGACTTACGGGCAGAAGACGCTGCACCTGCCGGCCTATACCGCCTTTACCGCGACCTTGATCGGCGGCTTGGTGCTCGCGATCTTTTCCCCGATTTTCGGGCACTGGTCAGATAAGATGACGTCGCGTCCGCGCATTATGGTGATCACGGCGTGGCTGTTCTTTTTTACCTCGTGGCCGTGCTTCTTCCTGATGTCGGCCTGGCCGACCTTGGCGGCGTGCATCATTGCGGTCTCGTGGCTGCAACTGCTCAAGGCCGGCTATAGCGGCGTACTGCCGTCGGTGCTGGGCGAGCAGTTCCCGGTCGCGGTCCGGGCGATCGGCGTATCGCTGAGCTTCAGCACGGCGGTGACGATTTTTGGCGGCTTCGCGCCGTTCATCGCGACTTGGCTGATCGCACAGACCGGCGACCCGTTGTCGCCAAGCTTCTACCTGGTTGTGACCGCGGCGTTGAGCGGCCTTGCGCTGTGGGGAATTCAGCGGCGGGCGGCTCGTAGCGCTCGGCTGAAACTGGCGCCTTCACCGGCGTAATGACGGGGCGCCTCGCCGGCAAGATCGCCCTCATCACCGGCGCCTCGCGCGGCATCGGCGCCGCCGTCGCCGAGGGCTTTGCCCGTGAGGGCGCGCACCTGATATTGGCGGCGCGCACGCCCGGAGGCCTCGAAGAGGTCGACGACAAGGTCCGCGCCGCCGGCGGCAGCGCCACGCTGGTGCCGCTTGACCTGCGCGATTTTATCAAAATCGACGAGCTCGCCGCGGCGATCTACGAGCGCTACCAGCGGCTCGACATTCTCGTCGGCAATGCCGCGGAGTTCGGCACGTTCTCGCCGCTTGGGCATATCGATCCCAAGCTGTGGGGCGAAATCATCGACCTCAACCTGACCGCCAATTGGCGGCTGATCCGGGCGATGGACCCGCTGCTGCGCGCCGCGCCGGACGGACGGGCGATCTTTGTCACCAGCGGCATTGCCCGTTCGCCGCGCGCCTATTGGGGTCCTTACGCGGTGAGCAAGGCCGGGCTCGAGGCGCTGGTAAAGACCTACGCGGCGGAAATCGAGAAAACCCGCGTGCGCGCCAATTTGATCGGACCGGGCATCGTCCGCACACGACTGCGCGCGCAAGTCTTTCCCGGCGAGGATCCGATGACCTTGCCGCCACCCGAAAGCGTGGCCGACGCCTTCGTGCAGCTGGCCTTGCCCGAGTGCCAACGCAACGGCGAAATCGTCAACGCCAGCGATGTTCTCGACACGCGGTCACGCACCTAGCCGTCAATCGTGGCGTCCGCCGCTATCGATCGGCGCTGCC
>Ga0210384_10007962_pt1 | contig 11119 bp, 8 predicted proteins | sample IncBWH2MmetaG_FD_160574 | JGI IMG/M metagenome (GOLD analysis project Ga0210384, IMG submission 160574) | Forest soil microbial communities from Barre Woods Harvard Forest LTER site, Petersham, Massachusetts, United States - Inc-BW-H-2-M | ecosystem: Environmental > Terrestrial > Soil >...
CGAACGGGCAGGCAGAGATCGGTATGAAGCTCATCGCCTATCAAGGGCAACATCTCCACTCCTTCTTGGGCCGCTGAGGGCGGCCATTATGTTCGGATTGTTGGATGATATCGACAAGGGTTGGATTCTACAACCATCCCTTCGTACATGTCCTCTTTCTCGGAAAGAAAGTGAAGGTACAAAAGAGAGCGTCGCACATTTTGGTTAGAACAAGCTTAGAATTCCACGCGCGTTTTCCCTGGCGTAATCGCCCATTGCAGCAACAACTCGCCCCTCTGGTCAGTGGCCGTCCGTACCTTGTTTCGCCTTCAGAACTGAGCACTCTTGAGCAGCAGCGCCGCTGAGCGCAGGATGTAATGCCTATGGCCAGTTAGCGTTCAGGTTGTGAGCACATGAGGAGGCCAATGCTGACCACGGTGCTTAAAGATGGTTGCGTTTGCGGCGGGCTTCCTTGTCAGAGCGAAGGCATGGCCGGATAGATTATGACCCTTTCCAGGTACCGGAAGAAACCGTACTAAGGTTGCCGGCCGACAGATCACGCAAACTCCTTTCCCCACGGACGTGGCGACTGATATGAAGCCCTGCAGCCCAGATTCCGGGCTCCCGGCCGAGCACCGTATACATAGTACTGAGAAAGCTGCCATGATCAGACACTGCGGTGATCTTCCCTCAGTTTCGGAAGTTTGTGCACACGTGAAACATCTTGGCTATGCGCCTGTTATGTACATTCGCCTCTATGGGGACGAATTTGCCGTGGTTCCAGACCTGCTTCCTCAAGCCGATAGGCCTCGACGCGGCATTGGCCAGCATGAGCCTGGATAGCCACGTAGCTTGGCTTGCCGAGCGGTGACCTTGCAACTGTCTGGGGCAAGGCTCCGACGAATGGAACCGTATTGGGGAGGCCAGGAGTCTAGATGATGAGTCCGCCTCGATCCTGCAGAAGGTGGCGCAGACGGTGAAACAATTCAGATCAGGTGATCAAGCAGATGATGTGACGATGATCGCTCTCGCTCGGTAGTGTTCGAAAGGAGCTGCTCTTGCTTGTGTCAGGTCTCGGAGTTAGCGGACCACAGTCCAGGAATGGTGTTCTGGAAGATCAAGGCCACGTACTTGCTCGGTCTGTCCCGCGACAAGTCGGACGACTGGGCCCTGGCCTTCGTCGACGCCCATGGCTTCCGGGTAGTCCACCATAAGTGCCACGATCAAATTGAAAATGGCACTCTTAAGGCTGCCGTGACCTGCAAGCTCATTGTTGTGCCCGCTTCAGTTGCTGGCGAACAAACGAGCCCTCGCCTGAGATCGACAGGCGAATCCGCGCTGACCGCCGCTCGGACAACCATTCAAGAGCGAGGAGCACTTGGGATTTGGTGAACGCATGACCTTCGTAAGGGTGACTGTCCATAGTTGCACACTCTAGAAAACACCTACGAGGGTACAGTGAGCCCAGCGCAGTGATCCTGGCCAGCCCGCTCGAAACGGGCACACCCGAAGCACGGCGCATGTTAAGAAGTGCAGGGAAAATGAAGACTAAGTCCGTGTCGAACCGAAAAGTGCAGCTCGCGTTCGAGTCTGCGATCTTGACCTTGCTCGTTGCGGGTGCGATCTCCTGTCGCGGAACGGTCGTAGGCAGTGAAAGCGACCGGCGGCTGAGCCACGCGGTTCTTGAGAACGTCCAGGATTCAGTCTTCGCGATGGAGAGTAGCGAATCGAGCTCCCGCAGAATTGCGTTGACGGGCAAGAACTCCTACGTCGAATCCTACTGCGCCAGCCCATTAAGGATAGAGCAGGAGCAAGCAAGCATCCATAACTTAATGGTGGACAACCCCGAGCAGCCGCGCCAGCTTCCCGCGCGCGAGGTCCTGACCCTTGAGAAGATACGCGCGGAGATAGTCACTGGTCTGCCCCGAGCACCGGGTTTGGCGAGGGCCATTCTGATTTTGGGGGCCGCCGTGGGCTTGTTGATCGCCACAGGTTGGAGAGCCCGGCTCGACAGCTCGGCACGCAGGCGGGCAGAGGAAGCATTCCGGGACTGCGAAGAAAAATATCGAATGCTGCTTGACGGAGTCCAGGACTACGCGATCCTTATGTTGGACCGGCAGGGCCAGGTGGTCAGTTGGAATGCCGGCGCCGAACGCATCAAAGGTTACACAGCGGAACAGATTATCGGGCAGAACTCTTCCTGCTTCTTTTCTCCGGAAGATATCAAGCGGGGCAGGCCGGAGGAAGTGCTTCGGATAACTGCTGCAAACGGCCGGCACGAAGAACACGCCATGCGCGTGCGGAAAGACGGATCACAATTTCTAGCGAGTGTCACCTTCACAGCATTGCGCGACTCTGCCGGACATCTGCGAGGGTTTTCTGAGATCAGCCACGATCTCAGCGAGCGCAAAGAGTCGGAAGCGAAGTACCGCGGACTGCTGGAGGCGGCTCCGGATGCAATGGTGGTAGTGGATCAGTGTGGGGAGATCCTTTTGCTGAATGTTCAGGCCGAGAAACAGTTCGGATACCGCCGCGACGAACTCGTAGGACAACCGGTGAAGAACATCATCCCCGAAGGCTTCGCGGAACGACTGATCGCGGACGCCCTTCGATCCGTGGAAGACGCACTGGCGCAGCAGATTGGTATGGGAATTGAGCTCAATGGGAGGCGGAAGGATGGAAGTGAGTTTCCCATCGAGATCATGCTGAGCCCGCTGGAAAGTGCAGAAGGAATCCTGGTGACGGCGGCAATCCGCGACATTACCGCGCGCAAAAAGGCCGAAGCGCAAATGATCCATTCGTCCGAGCACGACTTTCTGACCGGTTTGCCCAATCGCATGCTCCTGAACGAGCGCGTTAACCAAGCGATTCGCCTGGCGAAGCGTTACGGAAGGAAAGTCGCGGTGCTGTTCTTGGATTTGGATGGCTTCAAGCACATCAACGATTCGTTGGGACACCCCGCTGGCGACAGACTTCTTCAATCCGTCGCAAAACACTTGGTGAATTGCGTACGCGGCTCGGACACGGTAAGCCGACAGGGGGGCGACGAATTCGTTGTGATGCTTGCAGAAGTGGCACAAGTGGAAAATCCCACGGTTGCGGTGAGACGAATGCTGAAGGCGGTCGCGGAAACTCATTCCGTTGACCATCACGATCTTCACATCACCTGTTGCGTAGGCATCAGCATCTATCCCGACGACGGTCTGGATGCGGAAACGCTCATCAAAAACGCTGACACCGCGATGTATCAGGCCAAGGAAAACGGGCCACAGAGCTATCAGTTTTTCAAGGCAGCAATGAACGTCCGCGCCGTCGCGCGACAATCCATAGAAGAGGATCTGGGTCGAGCGTTAGAACGGCAGGAGTTCACATTGCACTACCAACCCAAGATCGATCTAGTGACAGGAAAGATTACCGGCGCCGAAGCACTGTTACGTTGGATGCCTCCGACGCGGAGGTCAGTCTCTCCGGCAGAATTTATTCCCGTCGCGGAAGACTGCGGTCTGATTCTGCCAATCGGCCAGTGGGTGCTCCATGGAGCGTGCCAGCAAGCGCGAGCCTGGGTGGATGCGGGCCTGCCGCCTGTGACCATAGCGGTAAATATCTCGGCAGTACAGTTCCGCAACGAGAACTTTCTCGAGGATGTATTCGCTGTTTTGAAGGATACGGGCCTCGATCCGAGACTTCTTGAGTTGGAGTTGACTGAAAGCGTGCTGATGAAACACGCCGAGTCCGCGGAATCCGTCCTCAGAACACTAAGAGCCAGCGGGGTACAGGTCGCGATCGATGACTTCGGCACGGGTTACTCCAGCTTAAGCTATCTTAGAAAGTTTCCCATCGATGCCCTCAAGATCGACCAGTCGTTCGTCCGTCAGATCACTACCGTTCCCGACGAGACAGTCATCGTGAAGGCAGTGATTAGCATGGGCCGGAGCCTTAAGCTTCGGGTGGTTGCCGAAGGCGTGGAAACGCAGGAACAACTGGCCTTTCTTAAGGCTCACCAATGTGACGAGGCGCAGGGATACTATTTCAGCCGGCCGGTGCTTCCTGGGCTGTTCGCCAAGTTGCTCGAAACGGGCATAGCAGAAAAAAGTCTCAGAATGATCGAGGCGGATCAGCCTTATCTATTTTAAAAAAGCGAACAGCTGTGTATGGGGCCACCTCGTAGAAATTGAAATGGCTGTTGAGCGGTAAAGTGGGCCACCGCACTCGTTGAAAACGGTAAACAAGGATGCCCATTTAGCCGGTGAATATACAAATAGAGTCTGTAACAAGAACGGCAGATAGAATTCTTAGGTGGAGGAGTTTACCCACAACTTTCGTCGGCATCGCCCTCTGATCCCCCGAAAAAACTCATGGCTTCTTCGTCTTCTATATCTTGCGGGCGATTCACCACGGCAACGACTTCGCGCATGGTACAAATCGCCTCACCGACACCCATACTCTGGGAAATCTCGTCGAGGTCGCTCTCCGCCGGATTCCAATCACACCAGACTTCAATCCGAACTTTGTAATATGGCATTCGGACCTCCCTGCGGCCATGTAAGCGGAAGTGTATCAAGAAACAAAAACAGCCTGCGAAGGCATGCCTCAGATACGCTCCTTCCTTCATAACCACGAGATGCCGTTCACCAAACAGTCTGCTGTCGAAGATTCGCCTCGGCATCCTTGACGGTCGCCCATGCGCCAGATGAGCCTCGAACGTCCGCACACGGGGCAGATAGCGACCGCTGACGTGCGTCCGAGATTTTTGCCATGTCTGCCATCTCGCACAGACGGCCGGCCATTGCTTGCGTCGGCTCGGCGGCAGATTGCGGGGCAGAACGGCGACGTGGGCCAAGATCAAAAGGAGAAGAGAGCTTAGGTAAATGAGCCGTACGTCGTACAACGGCGCGGGTTTTCGAGGCCAAGAGTCTCGAACAACGGTGAGCGTCGCCGTGCCGCTTAACTAGCGGGTCATTCGGTGAATGCGGTCCTGCATAATAGCAAACTCACGGAGAGGCTGCCAACGGGTCGATGGTGCCATAACGTCTTTTCCGTGAGTCGTGGAGCCCCCGAAGGGCAAGAGGCGACGCCCGAAATCCTTTCGGATAAACGGGCATTTTTATTGACCAGCCCGATCTGTCAGGCAACCTTCTTTCGACTTGCCCTGGGATGCCCACGCAGGACGCTCTCCATCTGCCTCTGCAATGCTGCTTCCATTTTTCTCTTTGCATCCTCAAAACTGCTCCCGCGAACGGTGAGCGATAGATCCTCGCAGACTCCGTTCCAGCCATCGCCTTCCAGCCCCGCAGTTAGCGTGCTCGGCCACCGGGGGCTTGCCGCACGGCGTTCCACTGCGATAAGGGATGGCACTCGCAGGGGGCGTCGTTTCTCTTTTTGGCTCGCAGACTGGGTTGGTGGTTTGATAACCAAAGGGATGTAGTGGTCGTCGGAGGAGCTTCGCGGGAATGATGGCGGCTCGGAGCCTGATCCCGTGGTAGCAGGAAAGTAGTTGTAATGGAGCGCGCGACCGCGTGGGCGGACGCGTAAAGCGCGGGGCGTCCGACCGATGGCGGAGGAATTTGGGTGGCGCCTACCCAGACTCAGGCTCCTGGAAACAATCAAATAGGATGGACTGCACACTCGACCACAGTTCCTGGATAGTCGAGCTCCGCGAGCACATTGCCTCTTATTGTCGGCCTGGGAAGCCGGATGGAGCTGTGTCAAACTATCGGAGGCCACAGCGCTAATCGCCGCCTTTGGAACAGTGGTGCCTGTCATCCTGACCAGAGCCTTAACTGGCCCCTGCTACCGTCACATGGCTCGTTCGCGCTGGTGGCTTGTCTCGCTCCCGTGATTTCCCGACGATGTTCTCAATCAACTGGATCAGCTCCTTCGCTCCCGCGGCCACCTGCTCCACCAGTCGCGACTTCTCGAAGTAGCCGGCAGCTCCTTCGTCCTTGAGCTTCAACTCATTGGACTGTGGGAGACTGCTGAAGACTAGAACCGGGATTTGCGCCGTGGACGGATCTCCCCGCAGCGCTTGCATTACTTCCCTGCCTCCTAACTTGGGCAGCAACATGTCCAAGAGGATGATGTCAGGAATGGCCTCGCGGGCGAGACGCAGGGCTTCCTCGCCATCCTTCGCGCTTAGCACGGTGTAGCCTGCCTTGTGTAAGATTCTCTCATTCGCAAGTTTCTGGATCTTGTTGTCTTCGACCAGCAGTATCGTTGTCTGCAAGATGTAACCTCCCGTTTCAGGATTTGCGGTGTCAGAGAGCTACGAACTGCAAATCCACATAGATTTGATCGGCTGGCTATCCTTAATCTCCTGATTCAACTTTACGGGTAGTTACCAAGCATGTTGCGGCGGTCCCAAAACGGGCTATCGGGCCTCTCTCGCCGGGTTAGTCCTCTGAATACACAACATTTGCATCACTTGGTAGTCTTCGAGCCCGCGTGCGAAGAGAGGTATGCTCCTCCACGATCTCGATAAGTTCCTGAGCCCGAACTGGTTTCGAGATGTAGCCATCCATTCCGGCTGCCAGGCACTTTTCCTGATCGCCCTGCATGGCGCCGGCTGTCATAGCAACAATCGGCAAGTGGTCGCCAGTCGATTTTTCCCTTTCCCGAATGGCGACGGTGGCTTCGAGCCCACCCATCTCCGGCATTTGCACGTCCATGAGGACGAGGTCAAAATCCTCCCGTTCTAGAGCGGCAAGCGCTTCATAGCCAGTGCCGGCCACGACGACCAGGTGTCCATTTTTCTCAAGCATACGGACCGCCACTCTCTGGTTAACCTTATTGTCCTCTACCAGCAGAATTCGCACTCCCTCGCCTGGCTTAACCGGAGAGGATGGAGTAGTCGGGGTGGTTTTCTCTTTAGGTTCGAGCGTGCCCAGGGCTTGTCGGACGGCGATCAATAACTCCGATCGTGCTACGGGCTTGGAAAGCTGGGAAATCACGCCGAGCTCCTGGCCGCGAGCCACATCTCCATGTTGCCGCCCGGAGGTCAGCATGACAACGGTTACGCTGGCAAAATTCGGGTTTTCCCGGATTTTGGCCACGAAAGAAAAGCCATCCATCTCCGGCATTTGCATATCGGTTAGCACCAGGGCAAAAGGTATACCCTGGTGGCTCGCTTCTTCCAGGGCACGCAAGCCCGCTTCTCCGCTGGTCTCCAGCCGGGGTTTCATTTCCCATCGTTTGAGTGTGTCGCCGAGAATGCGCCGGTTGGTGGAGTTATCATCTACCACCAGCACCGGCACGCCGCGCAGCCGTTCCTGGTCAATATTCTTGATGTCTGCGGGTAGACTTTTCCCCACCGTGGCTTGGGCAGTGAAGTGGAAGTTGCTCCCCTTCCCCGGCTGGCTGTCCACCCAGATCTCTCCGCCCATGAGTCCCACCAGACGGGAGGAGATGGTGAGGCCCAGCCCGGTACCTCCGAACCTCCTGGTCGTGGAGCTATCAGCCTGAGAAAATGCTTCGAAGATCAACTTCTGTTTCTCCGGAGGAATGCCCAAACCAGTGTCGTGGACGGTAAAGTGCAAGGTGAGACCTGTTCCTGCCGTCGAGTCGAGCGCTACCGTCACGGCTACTTCACCCTGCTCCGTGAACTTGATCGCATTGCCCATCAGGTTAACGACGATCTGACGCAAGCGGCTTGGGTCGGCAACAATCACCTCTGGTACTTCCGCTTCGATCTCGCATACGATCTCGAGACCTTTGGCATGGGCTGCTAGAGAGAGTCCTTTCGTTACGGTTTCCAGAATGTTCCGCAGGTTGAAATCTATCAAATCCAAATCCAGCTTGCCGGCCTCTATTTTCGAGAAGTCCAGGATGTCGTTGATGATATCAAGCAGCGAATCGGCCGAGGCTTTGAGCATCTCCAGATATTCGCGCTGCTCGCGGTTCAGCTCCGTATCGAGCACCAACTCTGCCATGCCAATGATTCCATTCATCGGGGTGCGAATTTCGTGACTCATGTTGGCCAGAAATTCGCTCTTGGTCCGGTTGGCGGCTTCGGCAGCTTCCTGCGCCTGTCTGCGGGCCGTGATATCCATCATCACTCCGACCAGTTCTTTGGCCTGAGCCGCTCCTGCAATGACCCGCACACAGCTTCTCAACCAGAGGGTTTCTCCGTTGGCGGCGATCATCCGGAGCTCAAATTCTTGAGTCTGGCCCTGGCTCGTCGCTGTGGTGCAAGAAGACTCCGCTAGGGCGCGATCCTCGGGATGGATGTGTTCGGTCCAGAAGTTCGGCCGGGTTAACCAGTCTTCAACCGGGTAGCCGAGGAGCACTTCGGCTTCCTTGTTCACGAAGCTAAATTGTGACGACTGGATGTCCCGGCGCCACAGAATCACCTGGGCGGACTCCACCAGCTGACGATAGCGTTGTTCACTGGACTCCAGTTCCAACGCCTGTTCCGAGAACCTGCGATCCACCAGTGAAGTCAGCAAAGCTACACCCAGAACGAAAAAAGTGACGATGGTAATGCTGGCAATGCCCAGAGACGAGATGTTCACCGCGTGTCTCAGGTCGGGAATCGCGCCGGAGGGAGAAAAACTGGCCGCCGCCATGCCTGTGTAATGCATCACCGGGATGGCTGCGCCCATCAACACGGCGCTGGCCTTTTTCTTCCAGCCGAGGCTCTCCTTGCCCTCTCGAAGGGTAAATGACAGCCACAACGCCACCAGCGAAATCACGATGGCAAGCGCAATGGATACGCTCACCAGAATGGGAGAATAACTGCACTCGGCACGGAGCCGCATGGCAGCCATGCCGGTATAGTGCATGGCCGCTATCCCGCTGCCCATCACAGCGCTGCCGAGTCCGGCGAGCAGCAGACTCATGCGCGGGCGGCTGACCACGAACAGCGCAACGCCGGACGCAAAAATAGCGCACAGGAAGGAAGCCGCCACGGTAGGCCAATCGTAGTCGACGGTGATAGGAAGGCTGAACGCGAGCATGCCGATATAGTGCATCGACCAGATGCCCATCCCCATCGCGCAGGCTCCGCCGGCCAGCCACGCCAGCCGGACGCGCCCCCGGGCAGCGGTTACGCGTCCGGCCAGATCGAGTGCGGCATACGAGGCGAGGGTGGAGATCAAAATCGACAGAACGACCAGACGGTAGTCGTAAGAAGTCATCATGACTGGGTTTATGAGAGCCATCTTCTCCAATAATCGGCTTCGAATACACGTTGAACGAATGCCAGGCGCGACCGTCTTTTCAGCGGCGGCCAAGATGCGCCAAGGCGTCAGAATCCCATGAGGTACGTTAGGCCTCTTAGGACCAGCCCCGTATTAAAAATTACCTCAACCCTCGAGCACCTAATGATTGGACTCCTCTCGCTTGCGCCGGACTGCCTGCAGTGTTTTCGGGGGCGCGTTCCACGCGGTTCCTGCCGTTGGCCTTGGCCAGATAAAGAGCGCCATCAGCGGCCCGCACGAGTTCTTCTCCCGTGGTAACCTCGGAGCCGGCCACGTGCTGTGTGGCCAACCCTATGCTCATGGTTACAGGAATCGACCCGGCCTCGGTGTCGACCGGCTTTTCCGATACGTAAGCGCGCATCCGTTCCGCGGTGGCGACCAGATCTGCAGGTGCGCACGCAGTCAACACGATTAAAAATTCTTCTCCTCCGTAGCGGCCTACATAGTCGTAATTTCTCACCGATTTAAGCAGGCGGTGCGTTACTTCACGCAATACAGCGTCTCCGGTCTGATGTCCGTAAGAGTCGTTGATTCGCTTGAAGTGATCAAGGTCGGCCATCATGACACCCAAGGGTTCACCGACTCTAATGGTGCGTTGGGTTTCCCTGTGCAGCAAATCCATGATCGCGCCACGATTCCAGAGGCCTGTCAGATGGTCATGCGCAGCCTCGAATTGCAGCTCACGGTGGGCTTTCATCAACGCCCCCTGCAGTTCCAGAATTCGTTTTCCGGCACGCACCCTGGCACGCAGCTCGTTGACATCAAACGGCTTGGTCAGATAGTCATCGGCTCCGGCTTCCAAGCCGGCAACCACATCCTGTTTGCTTTCGTTGGCTGTAAGCAGCAGCACATATTTGTAGGAACCTTGTTGGTGGCTCCGAATTCTGCGACACACCTCAATACCATCCAAGCCTGGCATCATCCAATCAAGGATTGCCATCTGGGGGGAACCCTCCTGTTGCAGAGCGCTCCACGCATCAGCTCCGTTCTCCAGGGCAGTAACTTGGTAGTTCCATTTCTGCAGCCAGCTTTGTAAGATGCGACGGAAAATGGGATCATCCTCCGCGATCAACACGGTGTCATGTAGGGACGCTGTTCCGGCGGAACCAGGTACCGGAGCTTCGCCAGGCTGGAGAATATTCACAGCATCGCTCCGGCAGGATCTTTCAGGGCAAGATGTAGCCCGGTCAATTCTCGCTCCAAGAAGGTGAACAGTTCCCCAGCTCGAGACAGATTTTTCTCATGCCCCATCTCCTCCAGCTCCCGGGCGACTTGTGCAGCCCCCGGGGCGCCAAGGTACCCCAGTTCCCCTTTCAGACTGTGCGCTGCACGCGTCACCGCCTCCGAATCGGCGTCCGCGATGGCCTCTCGCAGCTTCTGCATCAGCTTCGGCGATTCCTCCAAGAAAATCTGGCATACTTCCCGGAGAAGATCCTCATCCCCACCCAAACGCTCCAATGCCTCGGATTTGCCCCACAGTACTTTCCCGGAAGGACTGGGGGCAGAAACGGGCTGTGCACTTGAGAGACTGGACAGCGTTTTTTCAACATCACCGAAGCGTATCGGCTTCATAATGTATCCATCCATTCCTGCCTGCAAACAACGTTCGCGGTCTCCCTTCATGGCGTGGGCGGTCATGGCGAAAATAGCCAAGTGAGTACAGCCGCTTTTCTCGCGCTGCCGGATAGCTGCGGTGGCCGCCAACCCGTGGGAGGTCCAAAACGTCCCACCAGACCCCGCCAAAGGTCGGCGTATACACCGTCCGCCCGTCAACTAGCACGAGTAACTGGTTGCTGAAGCGCCCGTTGAATCCTCGCACGCTGATGGCCCACGTGTTGGCGTCAATCGGCGCCACGTCGGCTCCAGGAACCATGCGCAACAGATCGGGGATGTTGGTCGCGCCGGAACGAGCGATGTCCGCCGCAGTGATGTCAAATATTGCAGAG
>Ga0210384_10007963_pt1 | contig 11118 bp, 12 predicted proteins | sample IncBWH2MmetaG_FD_160574 | JGI IMG/M metagenome (GOLD analysis project Ga0210384, IMG submission 160574) | Forest soil microbial communities from Barre Woods Harvard Forest LTER site, Petersham, Massachusetts, United States - Inc-BW-H-2-M | ecosystem: Environmental > Terrestrial > Soil >...
CGGTGTCGTGGGGTCATGGGCGCTCATACCCCCGCAACTTACCCATGAAGTGCTGCTGTCAGTTAGGGTGTCCATGGTTGTTTCGCCAAAGCACCCGCTTGCGAGTCGACGCGGGCGGATACCAACCCCTGTCCTCGCCGAACACATCCAGATCTCGCATATTGATCCTAACGATATGACGAGCTTGTTGGTGGCGTCCCGCCCGAAGTATCCAAAAATTTGGCGCCTCTCTCACCTCGGCGCCAAGCTGGCTTTCCTGCGCGCGGGCTTGGGTTTCGGAAGCATGCCCCTGCATACCATCGAGGCGGAACTCGCAAGCGGCGCGCTCATTGAAATCACATCCGATCATGCGCCGCCCGGGGGCCACGTTATCGACATGGTGGCTATCTACAGGACCGACAGCCCGCCGGGGCCGGCCGGCCGTTGGTTCATCGACCGCCTCAAGCAAGCACACGCGCCGCCCCTCAAAAGTGAACTGTCTCGACCGCAGCCGGTTTCCGTTGCCGCCAAGGTTGCGCGTCGACGGTGAGCAAGCACAAGAACCCAGGATTTACAAACAGCTTGGTGCGACTCGAGAACCTATTCCGCGCGCTGGGAACGGCACGCGCGCTACGACTGCGATGTCGTTTTCAGCCAGCGTATCGAGTGATGCGTTTACGCCGCCGGCCTTAGAAACCTACGCGGCTAGCTTTCTTGGTGCCAATGCGGCAAGGCCGCCGAGAGCAGACACCAGCAGCCAAATGCTCGTGGGCAGCGGCACTGGGGTGAGGCCCGTCAACTGGTAGCTGACTGAACTTGTGACGCCTAAGCTTTTTGACGTGAACGACCCGCTTCCGGAAGTAACGGCAGAGAAAACGGGTAACCCAGCGCTGCTGTACGGCGCTGTGCCGTTGGTGTTCAGGATGCCGAAGGTAGATTGCGTGAAGGTCACAGCATCGGTCTGTTGAGTTTCCTGGCCCGTATAGGTATTTGGACCTCCCGCGTTCTGCACGAAAGATTCTGAAACGGCAGTGCCAGGGCCAGAGGTCGTATAACTAAAACCTGCAACACTCGCAGTGGACGAGAACACATACGCACTACTGGGCAGGGTGCCTAAGTTCGCGCCGGACTCCTCTAGCGCTGTCCACAATGACGTGCTCGACCCAAAAGTACCCGTACTATGGACGCCCGCATTTGACAGATCAATCGTATATGTCCCGGTGACCTTTGTTCCGTCGGCAATTGAGCCATAGATGCCTTGGGCGCTCGTGACCGTTCCAGTAAAGTCATAGGTTACTGAACTCGCGGTCGCGACTAATGGCGAGGATAAAAGACCGACGATTAAAGCAACTTTCCCTCTCATTGGCGTCTCCCTGTTGAGCTTTGTATTTCGTCTTATTGAGTGTTTCTTTACCGCTAGCGCGCCGAGACCGCCCAGTCCACTGATTTAACCAAGGCCAACTCTCAGCCACGTGACGATCATGTGACACTTATGCGGCAGCGCGGCGTGACGGGTCGATCGCCGTCGAGCAAATGATGAAGCTCGCCAATGCGGCTACATTTACGATTGGTGGGTAATGGGAAACCCAATTCGGAAGTCCGCAGTCTGCATCTGGCCCGATCGGCGACCGCCAGTGCTCGTCACGTTTCGATAGTCGCTTCGCGATCCGAACTGCCCTTGGCGAACGGCAGCTTTGCCCTCGCAGATAAATCAATGCGGCGGCGTCTTTGTCGCGACCAAGTCATATTTGTGGGCCTCGGACGGATTCACTATGTAGCCGGTGGGCGTCCGAATAAGATCGCCGTGGAGCGGGATTGCCCCGGACCGACCGTTGCCTCGCTCCCGAGATCCGTATCGCTTTCGGCATCAACATGCATTCCCTCTACTTGAGCAGCAGCGCGTAGAACAGAAAGGAACTCTTCGCGGTCTGCCTTCGACTGGAGTGGGATTTCGAAAGCCGCCACAGTCTTAATACTCTCCGGTTGCGGTTCCGCGCCGCATCCGACGATCAGCGCGCAAATTGTCGCGAACATGAGTCGGCACATGCTTGCGCCGTTCATCGGAGGTTTTTGGATGGCCTGTGACAGCATCTTACCGCCAGCGGGTGGCGGCCTAGGAGCTATCAACATATCACCCCCATCGGCCGGTCTTGGTCGTAAGTCGCGACCCATTCCTGCCTCCTGTGACCGGCTGCTTGCAGGCAGGAATACTCTGCCATCACCGCTCAACGTCGAATTAGAAACCGATGTCCCGGAAAATCAATGCAAACTACGTGCTGCGCAAAGAAATTGTAACCAATGAACATGTCAGTGCCGACCGGCTGAAGATAGTCCGCGAGATGAAGCTTCAAAGGGCCAAAGTCCGTTCCTCCGAAGCTCAGCCGTTTCGTGGTCACAGTCTCCGTAAGCTCGCTATTGCTGATTTTTTGCGACCCTGCTTTACGCAGCACGGATTCATCGGAACCAGTGTCCCAAACTGCCGTTAGCTCTCCAAAGTCTGTATTAACCTTTGTTACCGCGTATCCGTTCCAGTCCGGTAAGAATGGCACGACGGTGCCGCTGCACTTTGCCGACTGATCCTTCGAGCTGCCCATAGGTATCAACGTCATCTGTCGATGCCGATAGTCGAGTACCACCGTGTATGACTTTAAAAGCGATGTTCCGAAATAACCTTGTTGCCCTACATCAGGGGGTTGGTATTTCGGGTCATGTATGTCGAGGCGTCCGATCACATCTGTGAAAACCGCGTTGCCTATTTGCAGCCGCGCGACTTTAAACTTTGGTGATTCAATGACATTCCCCTGCACATCCGTCGACCGGTTTGTCTCGCCGGTTGGAGAAGTTTTTAGGCGGCCGGTCACTCGTCCAGCAAGCACCAGAGCAGAAGCATCCCCCGAATCAAAGACGAGCGGCACGTCGTGGCCGTCGATCTTCGCAGTGACAACCGGCAGATTGCTTAGCAATTGCATCGGCACCGAACTCGGAGCGTCCGCAGCAAAGCTACCAAACGCCGAGCCCAGCACGATTAATACAAAGAAGCTGCGCGACATAGATTTCCAATCTTACGCCGTACACGCGTCCGGTCCGGGTCGAACACGCCAGCAAGATTGCGTCGTCGCCATCCAATTGGCGTACTTTAAGGTGCGAGCGTCCGCTTCGCGGCGGTCGGTTCAGGATCGACGATGACGGATTTTATGGCCGATTGCTGCCTGATGCCCACGATCTCGTGTTCCATCGGCGTGTCTCGACCCTAACGAATCGCTCGCGAACGTCAGTTGTCGGGCAAGCCATCGAGAGTCCCGACACGACGGCGCCTTTCACTTTCGGAACCGACGGCAAACGTAGTAATCACTGGTCGGGTAACGCCTGCGTCACTCGGTCTTGTGCAGGAGTCCCTGGCCATCCCAGCCTCGAAGGAATAGCCCGGCACGCTTCACCGCCCAGAGAAACACAAACAGTCCAATTGCCTGCGCCGGTAGCCCGAGCAAACTCCCCTCCGGTCCCGCGCCGCCTCCGCTCATGAGCACGTCACCCCTCGCGTGGGTCATGAACAAATGACCCTGCATGATATGGCCGCTTTGCGGCGTGCCATAGAGATAAGACTGCGCCCAGTCCCAAGCCGCATGAAACCCTATCGCCAACCATAGCGAGCCGCTCAGCCGCAACAGTAGGCAGTAGAACAGCGCGTGCACCATCACCCCGATGATGCCCGGGACGCTCTCTCCTGCATTTGGCAGATGTCCCGCGCCAAACAACAACGAAAGAAGGATTGCGGCCGGCCAAAACCCGATTCCGCGTGTCAAAGTCGCTTGCAGATAGCCGCGGAAAAGCGCCTCTTCTCGTATCCCGACCATCATGAAGTCCAGGAGCCAAAACAAGCCGTACCCAAGCGCTGGCAGCCCCTGCAAAGCCGTTCCATCAAACACGAGATAGCCACCGGCATTCAGCGCCATCACCACCAGCGAGAGGCAAACAAAGCCGCCGCCCAATCCAAACAGGAGCTTGGCAATGGGGCGACGCCCGGCCAACCCATAATAGGACCAAACATCCCGACCCTCGATCCATGCCGTGATCGCCATAGCCCCGAGGATTGCCACAAGCTGAACAGCCTCAAATATGAGCGAGTCGCCGAGTGCAATTTCGCCTTCGCGAAGCGACGGGAGGTGGCGCATCACGATATTGGCGATGAACACCGCGGGTGCTAGAAGCGCTGCGAAAATCAGAATGCTCCAGCCAGCCCGTAGCCCCTGGGATCCATGAAAAATCCAGCGCAATTTTTCTTTGTGGGTAGTGCTAAAGCTCGCCATCAATCGACTCCCTGCCTTTAAGCGCAAACAGCCCCAGCACTCGTTCTCGCGTCCGAATTTCTCAACGCATTACTGAGTTTCGGCGTAACGATAAACGTGCTGGACGTCGCGGACGACCAAAACTTGCCGGCCGAGTTCAACGAGCCGATCAAATAGACGCTGACCCCGGGCTTTGGAAGCGAGCCGATTGAAGAATACTTAAGCGCACCGCACCAATTCTTGCAAGCGATGTCCCATACTCAGATGCTTCAGCAATACCAGGTTTAGTTCGGTTTCCATGGACGATCGGCAGCAATGGAAGCGATGCAGATATGCCTCTTGGGCGGCTGTCGTCACATTGCACGTCGCGGTGCTAACGGCGCTTTTTCTGGCTCCCAAGACGCGCATTGCGACGCCCACCGCGATGGCGCCGACCGAATTGTTGACGCTACCAAGAAGCGTGCGCCGGCAAGAGCCCATTCCGCCGCCCTCACTTGTCACACCGGATCTCCAAGTAAGACCGCAACCGCTTTCGCCTATGACCCCGTCCGATGCCATTACGGAGATCCCTGCGACGGATGGTAACGATCCCGGAACGACCATTGATTGGGCACAAGAGGCACATGAAGCCGCTAGAAGGTATGCCGAACACGGCAAGAACGAGCCTACTGCCGCCGAGCCAACAGCCATTTCGCCCTTCCCCCAAGCGGCACCACACCACAAGGGTGAACAAATCCCAACAGCTGAGGGTAGATCGATGGTTTTCGTATCCGAACACTGCTATCAGTTCTCAAAGGAAATCACCTACATTGAGAATAAGACCAACGCCGGCAAGAAATTGCAGACCTACTGTAATCGCCGCTCGAAGACGCCGCGCGGGGATTTGTTCGAACAGCTTCCCGCCTACAAACGGCTCCATCCCGACGAGCAACGCTAGGAACTACGCAATCGGGTCATGTCTGGAACAGCCGCAGCCCCCGTTCTCATGACGAATTTTTCAACCGCATCACGGAGTTTCGGTGTAACGATAAACGTGCTGGCCGTCGCGCACCACCAAAGCTCGCTTGCCGCCATCGTTGGCAACTACAAACTCCAAACCCGTGAGTCCCGGGCTGGCCGTGACGAGAGAGACCGTGCCATCGGGATTGGCCTTGGTGGCGAAGTTGATGCTCCAGACGCCGTTGCTGCCGCTCAAGCCGCGGGGCGATCGCGTAAAGACCATCGAGCCGAGATCCTCGCTCGTATAGCGTGATGCAAGCCCGGACGCGACCTTGGGATCGGCTGGATAAACGAGCTGCTTGCGCTCTGCGATAACAGCGGCCTTGATCGCAGCTGCGGACGCTTTCACCGTCTCTTCTGCTTCCGGCTTGCCGTCGTAGAGCAGCTCGAGCAGACGTCGTATGAACGGACCACGCATCGCAGCGCCGCTGTCGGTGTTGGTCAACAGCACTGCGCCGACCTGGGCACCGGGAATAAAATAGAGATCGCTGTGATAACCGATGAGGTCACCGCCATGGTGGTACCACTGCACACCGGCCGTCTTCTGGCCCATCAGTCCCATGCCGTAAAATCCGTCCTCACCCAAAGGCACGTTCGGCTGTCGGCGGGCGAGCAAGTTGGCCGCCGTTATATAGCGCTCGCCAGTGGGTAAGACGCCCTCACGCAGTTCGTTGCCGACGTACTTGATGACATCCACCGCGGACGACCAGGCGGCACCCGCCGGCCTTTCAAAGTTGAAGGCGTCGTTGACCTGCACGAGCGCGAGCGACAGATGGCCGTCGATATCGGCCGCATGTCCGCTCGCGTGGTTGCCGGCGAGCGCTTTGTGCAGGCTAAGCGTCGTCGATTTCATGCCGAGCGGCGTGAACACTTTTTCCTGCATCGTCTTGTCGTAGGCCGCGCCAATTTCGAGCTCGGGATGGGCGATGTGGCCGCCGATATAGCCGGCGGCGGCGGCCATCAAGTTGTTGTACTGGAAGGTTTCGCCAAATTTGCTGGTCGGTTCAGTCTGAGCGAGGTGCTCGAAAGTGAGGGAGGCAGGCGTTGTCAGGGACGTTCCCGATAAAATGTCAGGGAAGTCGCGGCGCGGCAGGCCGGTGCACGCGCACACCAAGTGGCGCATTTCCACCGATGCCGTGGTCGCATCGCTCCCCAAGCGGAACGACGGATAAACCTTCGTCACTTTGTCGTTCCAAGAGAAGCGGCCCTCGTCGACAAGCTTCGCCAACATCAATGTTGACATCCCCTTGGTGTTCGAGGCGATGCGAAACAGCGTGTCTCCGTCCACTTTGTCCGGCTTGCCGAGTTCTTTGACGCCGAGACCGCCCGCATACACGAGGTGTCCATGGTCAAGCAGCGCAAACGACACGCCCGCGACATCGAGCTGCTGCATCGAGGCAGACAGGAACTGCTTCAGGGTTTCAATGCCTTTCGCATCGAGCAGGTGCGGCGTTCGGCCAGCGAAGCTCTCGCGCGTGTAGCCTGCAGGACGCAGGCTTCCAAGCGCCAGGGCGAGCGTGCCTCCTCGCTTTTCAAAGGTGGCGACGCTTCCTTGAATGAGCAGCACCGTCCACTTAGATCCCTTGCGAAAGGCAATGGCGCGCACTTGCTGATGCTCCGCGGGTGAAGTGCGATATATGAAGCTCTTTTGCTCCTCCCACCCTTCCCTAGCCGCCCCGGGCACGCTGACCTCAAGTTCGCGCGCGAAGCCTGGGTATTGTCGGCTCCACGCCGCTGCAACGGCATCGTCCGGGCCGGTGGCGTTCGGCACGTCGACGAAGGTGAGCTCGAGGTCCTTTTCGGGCGGCGTCAGCACCATGGCTGTCTTGTCCCCTTTGGCTGTCCATGCCGTCGGCTGGGTAAAGGTGGCGTTCGCGAGACTTATTGGCGTATCGGCGGTAGCCGGCGTCTGCGCCGTGGCAGCGCCTGCTGTGGCAAGAGCAATGAGGCAAAAGATTGTCGATAGTGTTCGCATGGTTTCACTGCTCCTATCAATTTCGCGCAATTCCCTGCGCGTTATCGTTTCCTACTCATAGTTTAAACAGCTTTCTCGATTTAGGCATAACATCTCCGATACGGAAAAATATTATCCCGTTCTTCAGGTAATCCAGGCAGCCGGTGCTGCGCGTTAGCGCCAGCCGCGCTTCGCCCCGTCAGCGTGAGTTTGCACACCGCATCAGTATTTCCCGCAGTGCTAGATACAAAGCCGGTCCACCAGGTTACTTTAAAAAACTGTCCAGGTAATTCAAAATCGTTGCTGTCTGCATCATCAGGCTCACATGCCCCTGTGAAGGAACGATGGCCAATTGCGATGCTGGCATTGGCTGCAGGTCAGCAGTAACACCACCTCCCAATAATTGATATGTTTTCATCAACTCAATTTTATCCAGTCCATCGTTGTCGCCGGATATGATTAGTACAGGCGCAGCAATTTTTGAAATATTGGAATCACCCACGTTGAATGGTTCCCCGATGAAAGCAAACATCTGCTCTAAAAACTTTCTCCATTTGGTTTTATCAGGTGCCACGGCATCGTATGCGGCTTTGATTGGTGTGTTATCAAAAAATTCAGGCTTAAAATTTTTAAACCCGCTGTTTACTACCGGTAGCCAACCACTGGTTTTATAAGTAGAGGAAATGATTGCTAATTTTCTTAACCGTTTGGGGCTTTGTACAGCAAACTGGTAAGCCACAGAACCGCCCATACTAAATCCTGCCACATCAGCACTCTCAATTTTCAGGTAGTCCATGACACCCTCTACATCACTTGCTAAAGCAGTAAGGGATAATTTTCTATCTGAAAAGGGTGTATGCCCATGTCCCTGCATTTCAATCGCAATTACTTTCCTGGTTTTTGACAGCCCGGGGATTAATTGGCTCCAGTTCATATCAATTGTATAAAAAGCACCATGCAATAAAACAATGGGCCTGCCCTCACCATACACTTCGTAATAAACTTTAATGCCATTAACAGGTGCGTAACCACTGTTAGAAGGTTTGAATTGTTGTCCGTTTGATGGAAATGCCGCAAACATCATTGCGATCAGCAGCACTGTAGCCGCCTTAGTTGCAGTTTCATTGTAAGCGTACGGCCATCTCATGTTGATACGAGAACTTCGTCGGGGTTCGTTTCCGCGTAGTGAAGAGCCAGGCAGCCGACGCGAGATCGACGACTTCATGACCGTCCCACGCTCGCGCCCAGGGTGACGAGAAGCTCGTCCAGTTGCGCGAACGTCTCGGCCATCCCATTCTCCATCCCGGCGTTGGCATCGAGAGCTTCCTTGGAGGGATAGAGTTCGTGATAGACCAGCAGCGTCTTGCCACCTCTTTCCTCGAAGGTGACGGTGCTGACCGCACCTCCGTCACTCTCGTCATTCGTCCAGATGAGGCGCGAGTGCGGTATTACTTCCTTGTACGTGCCGAAGAACGCCATCTGTGAGTCCCCATGTGCGAACTCCAAACGGTACCTGCCCCCGACGCGAACATCCATTTTGCAGGAAAGCAGGGACATTCCCACCGACTTTGGCACCCACCACTGCCTGAACAGCTCGGGCTTGGTCCACGCCTCGAACACGATGCGCGCCGGGCCGTTGAAGGTTCGCGTAACGACGATCTCACGCTCGGACTTCCGATCTATCGTCGTGAGGTTCTTCATGGTGCTAGGTTCACTCTCTTTTTTTGCGTCCAACGACCTTCTCCTTTTGTTTCAGTTCCTCAACAACGGTGTCCAGCGCGTCGAAGCGTGCGTCCCAGAGCTGGCGGTATCTCTCGATCCATGCAGCTTCCTCCTCCAGTCGGCGGGGGCCGAGCTTGCAGGTCCGCACGCGCCCGACCTTCTCCGTGGTGACCAGCCCCGCTTGCTCCAAGACGCCGACATGCTTCTTTATGCCCGTGAGGGTCATGCGGAATTTCTCGGCAAGGTCCGTGATCGAAGCGTCTGCACGCCCGAGCTGCTCCAGAACGCCACGTCGGGTGGCGTCGGAGAGCGCGGCGAACGAGGCATCGAAGCGGGTCTGGGTATATTGAACCATGTGGTTCAGTATTTAACACACGGATCGGCGGCACGCAAGGAGAGGCCGAGCTCGCGCTGCCTTGAACAGCTCGCAGGAGATCGCATGCTCAAATAGGCCGCGAAAATGGCGAGCGTCATCTGGCGCATGCTGCAGGTGGACGGCGCCGAGTTACCAGATGTGCGGATATGGGACGAGCGCATAGATCAGCGCATCGCCGAACTCAAGCAGCTGAAGATCGATATCGTCAACTGCACCTGCGGGCGCGCGAAGGCGCCCGCGCACAGTCGCTAGGCAAGGTCCAGCAGCATGAAGAGACCGCGAACACCGATCGCCGCGAATATCCACGCGAAGGTCAGTCCGATCGCCAACAGGAGGTTAGGCGAACGATGAGAAGCCCTAGGCTTTTAAGCGATAGAACGCCCGGACTTCCGCCGTCAACCAATCGATTGTCCCATTTTAGCCGGGGAAATTTGCGTACTGTGTCTCAACCAAGTTAGCGTACCTCAAGTCGAGCGGCCAATTCGCGGCAGTCATTTCAGGACCATCCACGACCGGTCGTGGCCGTTCTGAGACTGATGCCAGTTCGGTGACCATCATCTGTCGCGAATCGGACCCTGAGCTGCCGCTGGCCAGTGCCGGCTTTGCTGCCTTAGACCTGCGATGTCCAATCGGTTTTTCTCGCCATTTATACATTGATTAATGTGAGCAGAATCGCCTCATTAGCGGCCTATCGGCGCTAGACTACGGTGCCAAATTTGGAGTTAATCGCGATGAAAGCTCAGGATGAGGCCGCTCGCAAATCTGCACAAGGATCGGTGCAATCACCCTCTACGAGTTCCATTCTGACCCGAGCGCTCATCGCAAGTGTCGCCGTTGTCGGTATCATCGGCGTATCAGTTCACCTTGGTTCTGCCGGGGGCAGTTGGCCGCTGCAGAGCTCGGGGGATTCGGTGAGCAAGGCGGACGCCGAGGTGCGTGCAGAGCAATTCGCAATGCTCGCATCGCTCTCCCTTTCGCTGGTGACTGACTCCGAGCGTGTTATCGCGCTTGACAGTATGCAGCTTGATCCGTCGACGAAGGCAGTTCTGGCCGCGGCGCTCTCGACTTCGCCTTCCACTGTACACACGGCGCCCGATGCCTCATCGGCACCGAGCCCTGCCACGAAGCCCGCAGTGGATTCAAGCCCAGTTCGCCTCGCATGGGTGACTCTCTGGGACACCGATGCCGAGGACGGTGATGTCGTGCGGCTTGACAGTGAGGGCTACTCCCGCACAGTGACTCTCGCCAAGCAGCCGGTGCGGTTTGCGGTACCAGTGCCGCGAAACGGCGTCATCAAGATCACTGGTATTCGCGATGGCGAGGGAGGCGGTATCACAGTTGGGCTGGCCTCCGGCACCTCACAAGCGGTATTCCCAATCATGAGCGTGGGCCAGACGCTTGACCTCAAGGTGTCGTTCGACCCATGAGGCGACTTTTCAGGTTCGCGACCGGTCTCATGCCAGTGGCTTTCCTCGCCATGGCAATCGTCGTTGTCGCGCAGTTTTTGATGCAGCACGGCCCCAACGCCGGCACCATCGGCCGCGACGCGCACCAGGTGGCAGCATGGATCGAGCGGAATGGTTGGACGATCGCAGGCGCCGCATTTGTGTTCATCTTCATATCGTTCGCAGGATTTTTTCACGAACGAAGGCGCAGCACCGCCTCAAGTATGCATTCCGAAGGAGGAGTGATCATGGACATTCTCGATCGACTGACCAACCGCAAGGTACTCGAGGAGAAGCTTTCCCAGGAGCCTGAAGCGGTTTTCATCGACTCCGAGAAATTGGCGCGGGGGCTAAAGT
>Ga0210384_10007964_pt1 | contig 11117 bp, 12 predicted proteins | sample IncBWH2MmetaG_FD_160574 | JGI IMG/M metagenome (GOLD analysis project Ga0210384, IMG submission 160574) | Forest soil microbial communities from Barre Woods Harvard Forest LTER site, Petersham, Massachusetts, United States - Inc-BW-H-2-M | ecosystem: Environmental > Terrestrial > Soil >...
TGTACCCGGTGAAGTATTTATTCCCTGCGGTGTCCTGCACCCAGGACTGCTTTGTCGGGGGTCCCCAGAGGTAATATCCGCGAGCCAACCCGGTGGCCGAAACCTCCAAGATGATCACCATCGCGTGGCGACCTTTCCCTTTTCCCCAGCCGGCTTTGCTCGACCATACGCCGACAAACTTCGCATAGGAATTCTGATTATCCGACGCCGTCGGATCTATGGAGAAAGTAGGAATGATGAGTTGCTGCGCCGTTCCAATCGCCGCCACCTTTCGGGCGTCGTCGGCCGTGTACAGGTTTCGGTCCGATGGCTTTGCGCCCGAACTCTCACCACCCTTGATCGGGTTTGCAGCGCTTTCCGGTTGAGACGAAGCTGTTGCGGCCGACGCTGCTACGACCTGCTTTGCGTTGAGATCCTTAATTCGTTGCCGGGCCTCAGTGACGTGACCGCCTCTTGAATATCTAGATAGATATTCCTCGAACAAGCCCACCACCGTTGAGGTCTGTATGGCCTGCCAAAACCTCTCGTCCTCCGTCGGAGCCGATGCAACGGAATCGGCGGCCGGTCCTACCGAAGCGTTGACGGCTGGGGCTTTCAGATAGATCTCCTCCTTCGACAGAGAGCCGTATACGAACGGCTGTTGCTCGCGCTTTGTCGCAGCCATGACGTCGTCTCGGACACGACGAAACAGAAACGAGATCTCTAGTCCGGGCGTTTCAATGTGATGGAGAAGCGCGGTCGTGAAAGGACTGTTTTGGCCTTCGCCGTCGCTGGCGGTCGTGCCGTCCCGCGCAGAATAAGCGATTAGGACGTTATCGGCCGGCTCGGTCGGGGCTAATCCCCGAGCTACCGCCCTGGTGCTGATTGACCGTTTCATTTTCGCGGCAAAGGGATTGTTGCGGCAGGCATCCAAAATCACGAGGCCTAGTTGGCGTGCTTTCGAGACCTGCAAGCTCACCGATCGCAAACTAATAGCTTCGCTCTCGACATCGGCGTCGCTGCGCAGTTCTGCGCTTACCGGGATTAGCCAATTCTCGCCGGCCACCTCAATGCCGTGTCCCGCATAGAAAACGACTGCCATCTCCGACCCTTCAGCCGTGCGACCGAAATCAACGACCGCCTTTCGCATTTCTTGGGCCGTCGCGTTCTTGAGCAGCGTTACCTTGAAATTAAGTCGCTCCAGAGCGTGCCCGATGTCGGTCGCGTCGCGAGGGGGGTTGGGAAGCTCTGGGACCTTCTCGTAGGCGCCATTGCCGATAACGAGCGCTACCCGGCTCTCAGCCAACGCCGGCTGCGCGAGGAGCCAAACGGAACCAATGACGAAGGCTGCTGCCGCAATAGCACGTAGGAAAATCCTGCCAATGATGGTCGCTTTTGATGTCATGCCCGGGCTCCCCAGCAACCCTGAAGGGTAAACTCAAAGGGGCATGTGAGCAATCTCACACTTCTTTACGGCGTGCCCGCTCAAGGCCCTTCTAAGCGTTATCACGAGCCACGTTGAACTCGGCCTTTGCCGGCGCACCTCTTGCAGGGCGCGGGGTAAATCCGCTTCCCGAGCTTGGCGGGCTGCCTCACCTTCGGAAAGCCAGTGCCGTCACACGCTTCGCACTTAACCTCGGTCGCCTTTTTCAAGGTACCTCTCCTTAGTCCCTTCGCATTGGGTCTCGTTCCAGGGGGCAACCGCACCTCCTCAGCGGCGCTGCGCTCGCTCGCCAGTCCATCTCGCAAACAATAATATCAAACCCAATACAGCAAACTGCTGCAACATGGTGGTGCTGAACGCCAACAGTGCTGATCTCGCGGCCCTCACATTGTAGAACATCGCGAAGGCGAACGCGGTGACGTAGAGAGCGGCCCCGGCCAATAGAGGCACCTCAAAAAGCGGAGCGTTCGGGTCGTGCAGGCGGCTCCAGCCGCTGAGGGACATGATCAGAATGGCGGCTGGGCAGGCGATGAGGCTAGTCCACGTCGAGCCGAGGCTCCAGAAATACACATCCCTCCTGTGAAGGGCCATCACCGTAAAAACGATCCATACGAAACACAATACGGGTATCACTACTGCGACGACCTTGACGGTCATCCAGCCATCCGTGCCGTTGAAGAAGTAGTCCATCATTTTGGTCCCTGCCCATTTGAGGCTTTAAAGCCGTGGGCTATTAAACCACAGATTGGTTGGCTGGGACATGGACCTGCGCCAACGATTCGCCACCAACCTCAGACGGATCCGGAACGACCGGGGAGTGTCACAGGAGGGGCTGGCCAACGACGCGGGGGTCGACCGGGCCTACCTCAGCCGGGTCGAGCGGGCCGTGACCTACGTGGGGCTGGAGATCGTGGGGAAGCTGGCCGAGGTCCTGGAGGTCGATCCGATCGAGTTCTTCCGGCGTCCAGCCCGGTCGGGATCGAGAAGGAAGGCCGAGTGACGCTGCCCTCGGACGGGCTGATTCCGTTTTCTCGGATCACTCAGAAGGTCGTGCAAGCCAGACTGGCGGTCGACACCCTTATAAACGGCCCCTCGATGATCCTTCACGCGCCACTGATCGGACAACGATGCTGCCGCAATTCGTGCATTCTCAGCGCTTCGCCCGACAAACAGTCTTGCCCCGCGTCCTGAGCCCGTCGCCAATTCTTATGACCAGCGCGATCCCGAAAGCCTGTTTGCGCAACAAGCCTTCGACAGCGGAGTACGTGCAATGAAAAAGAGAGGTCGGGTTATCGAACGCGAAAATCAGGAATGTCTCGAACGCTCCAACATGCAACTGAATAAACTGAGATCAATCCAGACCGCGACCAAAAAGCGGAGAGCGTTAAAGGGGGCCGCGAGCAATCCCGCGCTCACGAAGTCGATCCATTCAGCAAGCGCAAAGGACCGCATGAGCACTCCCGCCACTCAAGCTTCGAGTTGACCATGACCACAACGCGCGAATCTCCGCCTATCTCATAACAGCGTTGGAATAGCGGACATCCGTTAACTGCCGCTCGGCGCGAATTTTTTGGGCTTATACCGCGCGGCAAATTAAGCTGGTTGTTCAAACGCGATAGAACCCCGAAGCTAGGTCAAGCACTTTGATAATGGCAGCGATGGGCCAAGCGACCGAAGCGAAGAGTCCGTCTTGTTCGAAAATGAGACGCACTCGCGCGCCGTTAACCATGTTATTTGATTCTCAAGGTTGACCTTGTTCTTTGGTTAATGATCAGTAACCTTCGCGAGGGGCAGAGCAACGTCGCGGAGTACTGTCATCATGAGATACGGCATCTTTGTCCTTGCGCTTGGCCTTGTGTGGTCATCGCAAGCTTCGGCAGGCGAGTTTCAGTCCGTTTACGTCGCACCGGGAGGCGTCTACATCGCGTCTGCCAACGTTCATGTTGGGGCCGGAAACGGTTACCCAACTTATGGGGCGCCAGGCGCCGCGTACTACGGACCCTACGACACGGCACCTGCATACGCGCCGGGTTATGTGCCCCCGGGACCGATATACAGGGCACCCACCTTCTACGAAGGCGAGGGCTATGGATCAGTGTATCCGACGCGCCGGGCCTACATTGATCAGTCCTATATGCATGCGGAGGAACTTCCGCCGCGGCCGCCGGCCCCTGTGCCCTATAACAACCGGGCGAGCTGTGGCTTCAATCAAGCCTATGGTCGGTCGGGATACTGTGACTGATGTTTGCCGCGACAAAGGGCGGCTTAGCGGCGAGCCGTCCTTTGTCTTTCTTGGGGCGATGCGTGTTCGGCAGTCTGCAACTGCCGTCTGCGCCGCCATTCGCAAATCAGGCGTTATGACACGAGCCAGCCAGTGGCCGAGGCATCGTCACACCCACCCAAGCATGTCCGAACGGGTGCCATGGTCACACTTCGACTCCATGATGGCATCTTCGCAAATGATGAGGCCGCCGGCTTGCCGTCAGGTCTCTTAGTCCGCTAGTCGATAGCGCCGCCGCATTTCGCGCTCTACGCAAGCGGTGGCGCGTTCGACCGTGATCAGTTCGGCTTCACCAGGAAGGGTGACCTTAATCGAAAAGCCGGCTCTAGATCCGTTGCGAACCAGTTGAATTGCGGCGACGCTTTCGCAACCGGGCCAGTTTTTGATGGCATAGAGACACTCTTTTCTCAGAGAGGCGTAGTTGATGTCGGTTCGCGCCAGCTGTCCCGTTTCTACTATCAAGACAGGAGCCCTCAGCAGCGAGCTCTTATTTCGGCCCAACGACTCTAAACGATGAGCGCCGCCTTTGTACCTGAGATTCGCTCGTCTTTCGCAAGAGGTTTCGCACAATGTTGAGCGCGCGATGTCTTGAGCCGCTTGCTTTGGCTTGACCGTCAACAAACCTCTGTATCGCACCCCATATCTCCCGTTCTGCAGGATCTAGGGTTTGCACTATCTCAGCCAGTTTTCGCCGTAGCTCGTTATGGTCGCTTTCGGTGTCCATGCCGAAAGCAATACTACCGCGATAATCTTACGCCAGCCTGACGCACGAGCGACGCCTACATTAAGAAACAGACAGGTCTAAAGGGTCATCAGCGCCGGTCTATGCCGCTACTGATTTACCACCACGAGCAAACCTCGGACCTATCTGAGAGGGCCGGCCCGCGAGCCGGGGATCATTTGGCCCGGGGCGGCAACGATCGACACCCGCAATTGTGAACCAGCACACTCCTATTCCTGCTGTGCGGCCCTATGATTGTTCGTGCTCGGTCTTTTCGCCGAGACCGAGTCACGCTTATCAAGTCACGTTTTACGTCCCAACGTTTGGTCTATGATCTGAAGCATGTGATCGAAGTGCTGGAAGGAAAACGCATCGAGGGCTACGACTTATGCTGGGCAACGGCCGGGCTCGAGAAAATGGCTTCAGTTACGTGATGGCCGTGTTAATGGCCGCGCTGCTCATTGTGGCGGCAAAGTCCGTTTATGACTACAGGAACGGTCCGGTCGAAAGCGCGCTCGCAGACGCTCGGACAGAGACATACTTTGCCGAGCACCCCGGACCCTTCTGTGCATTTGAAGGCGTTTGGTATGACTGGGAGCACGACGAAAGCATTACGCTTGGCTGTCTTGAGGTGAAGGGCGATATTCGCGGCGGCAGCTATGGGTCTGCGATGGGACCTCGGGCGACCGCGAATTTCTCGATGAGCGGCACCTATGACATCGATCCTGATAGCACCATGCAAGTTATCGGCAAAGATCGGCAAGGGAAGGACGTCAAATTCACCACACTGATCTATGTCGAAGACAAGGAATATCCCACGCAGATGATCGTCATCAATGAAAAGGAGAAGCGAGTCTACATTTGGAAAAGAAAGGAATAGTTGAGGTGGGTAGACGGAGACCGCCGAGGCCGATATCGCGACGTTTACCTTGGACCACGGTTCGAAGGACCCAACGCTTCGCGCCGGACGGATCAACGACGAGATACAATCCGTTTCCGTCAGCGTAGCGGCCGGGAGCGGAAAGGTGTTTTACGCGGAGGGCGGATAGAGCTTGGTTGGGATGTGGCCGGACCATGACCACGATCCGTACCACAAAAAAGTTTGGATTTGACAGGATTTGCTAGGACCGATCTGGACCTTATCTTGCAGCAACCAATTGAAGATAATGAATGAAATGGATTTCGCTGGACACCCTTGGACTTCGGTTAGGATTCCACTCTCTCCGCCATCCTTCGGCTGTGTCCGGCCCGGGCACATAGGTAACGGAACGTTCCTAAGACATGGGTGACAACCTCGTGCCGAACGGGTTGTCGAGTGGTTGCAGGGTTTTCTGCTCCAGGTCGAAATATCCGAGATCATATTGCATGAAGCTGACGAGCCAAATGCCCTCGTCGACTTCCTTGATGCCGAGCTTTTGGCCGGCCAGCACGGTTGAGATGTTGATCCGCTTGCGATGCAGGCAGAGTCGACCGCAGCCGTCACGACTGAGCCTTGGCGGCAGCGGCCGCGCTCCAGAGGGAACCGAGATTAGCGCGATCGGGATAAAGCTCCAGCATCTTGTCGTAGAGCTCCCGCGCGGTTTTAGTTGTGTCATTCAACCGGATGAAGTCGCGAATGTATTGGCGGGTTTCTTCGACATTTCGCGGACTATCATCGTTGCTGGGAATCTTGTGTCCGGCAACAACCGCCGACGGTTTCAGGGCGTCGATTTTGTCAAGCGCGGCAATCCATTCCAATCGGGTTTGCCGGTTCGATTCGCCGAGAAATGGGTGAATGCCATTGTAGACGACGTCGCCAGCGACGACCAATCCGATGGACGGGACGTGAAGACATGTCGTGTTGTCGGTGTCTGTATGACCGACCCTGACAACGACCAATTTGTTTCCTTCCAATTCAATCTCATTGCCTTCCAACGGATCCGCGATGGAAATAACGTCTGGAAGGTTCGGAAACTGCTTACGCCGATCGTCCAATCTTTCCGGCGTGATCTGAAGCCTCATTTTCGCAACGACCTCACGTGTCGCAAGTGCTCGCACGTTTGGGAAGCGATCCTGTAGAACTTTTAGCCCGAAAAAGTGGTCGGGATGTCCGTGAGTGACATAAATTGCCTTCAGCGATTTTCCGCTCGCAACAATGGCGTCTGCCAAGCCGCTGCACTGCTCCACCGTCATGAAGGTGTCCACGAGGACCGCGTCCCGCTCTCCGTAGATTAGGGTCGCCGAATTGGCGATCCATATCAGGGACTCTTTACCCGGCGGCACGTTGCCCGGCGGCACATCACGGCCGCGGCGAATGGCGGTAAATACCTTATACCTCACTGTAGGCGTTTTAAGCTCCGGATTTGCCTTCGCCACCCCCGGCATCATGGGAAGCATGACTGCCAGAGAGGCCAATTTCATCATCTCTCGGCGTTTCATTTTTAAATCTCGCTTTCGGGGACAGGCAGCATTCCCGTAACAGATTGCGGGCCATCGCAGAGTGAAGCATGGGACGACATCTATTAATTATGTCCATCATGATTATATTCATGATATCGGTCCTGTATAAAGTCAAGGCATTCGGAGCGGCCCACGTGAAAGTGAGCAGAGAGCAAGTTGCGGAGCATCGAATACGAATCTTGGCCGCCGCGGCGCGCCTGTTTCGCCAGCGCGGCTTCGACGATGTGACCGTGGCGGAGGTAATGAAGGACGCGGGTCTGACCCACGGAGCCTTTTACGGGCATTTTCCTTCCAAGGAGGCGCTGATTGCAGAGGCGGTCGGGCAAGCCCTGCCGCCGGCTCCGGACCAAGCCAAGCCACGCCGCGCTGCCGCGGAATTTGCCGACGGCTATCTCAGCATTAGGCACCGCGACAACCGGCCCACCTCTTGTCTGTTTTCAAGTCTGGGAACGGAAGCCGCGCGGGGCTCCGCTGATCTGCGGCACAGAATGACCGAGGCCGTCTCCAGCCGGATCAATCATCTCAGTGTTGAGGCGGAAGGCGACAGGCCCAAGGAGAAACGGCGTGCAGCGATTGCCGCCTGGTCAGCCATGGTCGGCGCGATGGTGCTTGCCCGTCTCGTCGACGATGAGACACTCTCGAAGGAAATCCTGAGCGCGACGCGTGCGTCACTGCCGCTGGTTTAGCCGTGCGGCTTCGGAAGACTGGACAGCAATCGGGCTAGTCGGCGCCACGGCAGTTTGCCTTTCGCTGGTCGCTTCATCGCATTGTTGTCGATGACGGGCCAAAGGCGGAACAGACTTTTGGCGAGGAGCGAGACCTCATTTTCGGCCGTGGCTCAAACGGTTGGTTTTGATCTAGGAAAATCGAAAATGCTTTATCTTTCAATGGGGGTTGACTGACACTCTGTCCGCCACCCTTCGCCTGTCCGGCCCGGACACGGGCCTGTCGTTTCTCCCTGCGGATCGAAGCGCAGACGCAGCGTACTGCGATCGTGATCGCCGATTCCCGGCGGACACGCATTGCATTCAGTCGGGTTGGGACGAACCTTGCGCGCCGCTCACATCGCTTTGAATCGACGTCTGAGCCGTTGGCGCCAAGTAGCGCTTTGCCATGTCGACCGTCTGCTGCCCTAGCACCATGCCGAACAGGCCGACGAGGGCGACTATCGGTGGTGCCGGAGAGCGAACCTGGACGACGCCATAGGCCGCGCCGACCGCTAATCCCATCAGCAGAGACATAAGATACCCATTCATCGCCGTCTCCCCTATTCCCGTAGCCTTAGTACAATCCGCCTTGCGGATCCGGCGCCAACCTTGCGATAGGCTTGATGCGCATTGCACCGGGGTCCCGACACAAGTCAGTCGGGCGTCGGTCAGCGTCTATCGCCCAGCGTTGCCGTGAAGGTTCGGCCGTCGACATCCGTGAGCCGGATCGATCTCGCCTGAGGCGTGGCACCGGAGGCAGGCGGCGGCAGTGTCGCGGTGGCGGCAGCTCCCATTGGAGCGCGAATCCCGAACGGACCGGGCGCGAACTTGTTGTAAGCGTAGTCGTTCGCGAAGGCGGTCTTTGGCAGCGCCGAGAGGGTAGCGGCATCGTAGTGCGCGACCGGCTGGTTGTTGGCGTCCAGCAGATCGGCCGCGACGACATGCACCGGCGCCTCCGGCGTACCGGCATCGAGATAGACGTGGAAGCGGATGGAGCTGTCCGGCAGCAGTGTGGCGTTGCTGAGGGCGAGATGATGCTTCGTTGGGCTGACCGGTCCAGCATGGAACGGCGTCACCACGGATCCGCGATAGTAGCTGTACGTTCCGATGTCGAAGACCAGCACGAAGCCGAGCAGCGCGAGCCCCACCTTGCGAAAGGCTGTGTCCTTGAGCGGCAGCGGCAGGCTTCCCGACATCCAGCGGAACCAGGCTTTTTCTGCCAGCGCGGGATTGCGCTTGATCAGGACGTTATCGAGCGAATATGCGCCGCTGCCGCCGAGCATGAGTGTTGCCCCCATCGCGAGGTTGCAGGCTGCCATGGTCCATTCGTCGATGCAGGTCGCTCCCTGCCAGCCGAACATCGCCATCAGCAGCACTGAAAACCCCATCGATATCAGGGCGGCGGCACGGGTCAGGACTCCCGCCATTAGCATCGCGCCGACGATCAGCTCCGCGGCGCTGAACAGGATCACACCCGCATAAAGCAGCCAGAAATGGTGCAGCATGAAGCTGATCAGGTGATCGGTGCCGAACAACGCTCCAGGCATCGCGGTCTGGAACTTGTTCGCCATCCAGGTCGGTGCGTCCGGGTTGAGCTTCGAGGGTGCGTAGATGAAGCGCCGGGAGCCGCCGCCCCAGTAGATGAATCCTTGAATGACGCGGACCGATAGCATGGCAAGGGCGGCCGTACGCCAGGTGCGCTGCGCTTCGGTCAGGCCAACCGCCTTGCCGGCCGATGGCATCACGTTGGAGGCGGATGTGAATGACAGAACGGACATGGGTGCATTCTCCTCAAACAATCAGTTGGCCGATGCAGCCGGGCTGTATGGCTTGAATCTGTAGTGCTCGAAGATGGCGAGCGCGGCGGGCGAGTGGACGAAAGCGAGCCAGAGCCGCGCTGCTTGCGGATGCGGTGCACCCTTCACTTCGGCGCCGGCATAGATTGCAGTTGTGTTCTGCGCGGCCGGGATGTCGACATGGCTGATCGGATTGCCGATTTCTTCCTGGAAGATCGCTTCCGATTGCCAGGTCACGCCGGCTTCCGCGCGTCCCTGCATCAGGAAGAGAGGCGTCTGCCGATGATGAATCTGGGTCAGAACCGCGCTGCCGTCGGCGACCTTCGTCTTGTAGACGGCGGTGGCCAAGGCGTCGCCGCCGACTTTCTTCAACGACGCCTCGATCTGGCGGGCGACACCTTCGAACTCGGGATTCGGCATGACGATATGAAGGTCAGGGCGTGCCAGATCCGAGAGATACCTGACACGGTCCGGATTGCCGGCGGGCACCATGATGGTGAGTGTGTTGGTGGCATAAGGAACGGCCCGCCCCGTCAGCACGCCCTGACTGATCAGGCCCTGGACTTTCTTGAGCCCTGCAAAATAAGCATCCGGCTTTACCGTCCAGGTCATGTTGCCCGACGTAACCGCCCCGCCGGCCGCGATCTGCTTGACCAGCAGGCCAGGCGGAAGCGTCTCCCAGTAAATCCTGCCCTTGAACTCGGGATGCTGTTGCTCGAAGGCCGCAACCAGCGGTGCCATGGCGAAGAAGTAGTTGCCGCCGACGTAGAGTACGAGCTTCGGATCAGAGACGTTGCCATGGAAATCGGCGAGGTCGTCGATCTGCGGAACAGTGAATGAGAGACCGCGCTTAGTCGCGTCGTTGTTCTGGCCGTGCTGCCAGGGCGGAAACACCGTATCGCGCTGTACCGGCTCGACGGCGTATGCGGCGAGTGGCAGAAGGAGGGCGACGATCAGTGCGGCGGTGCCAAAGGCTGATTTGCGCATCAGAGCCTCCCTCACGTCGCATAGTGAAAGCCGACTTGCTGCAGCTCCGGAATGGTCGCAACGATTCCGGGAGTCAGCACCGCGCCGTCGATGAGGTGGTTGGTCAGTTCGGCGGCCACGGCCTCGTGCGAGGCATGATCCGGATTGTGGCCGTCCGCGATGAGCTTCGCCGTCACCTCCCAGATCGCGTTGTGGCAGGCCATGAAGACGACGCCGCGCTCCTGCAGCGCGGGGATGGTGTCGCCGTTCGGCCCGAACAGGCTCTTGGGATCCTCGCTTTGCGAGAAGTCGGTCGATGCCACTTTGGGCGCAGCCAGCGTGCTGGTCCTGAACTTGGCGCCGGCAAGCGCGGCGAATTGGTACTTGTCCCACATCTGCGGGTCGAACAGCGCCAGATGGGCCGTGCCGTGCGTGGCGGAGATAGCCAGAAAATCCTGGTGTCCGAAAGAGAATATCTGCGCATTGATCGAGTTGCGCATCAGGTTGAGCCACGGACCCGCAAGATCGGTATTGTCCCACACCTGCTTACGCGTGCCGCGATAGGTGATGACCTCCCTGAGTGCTTCGTCATCCCAGAAATCGGGATGCTCAAGGATCATCGGCACAGTCTTGAAGTCGCGGCGGCGCGGCGCGCGACGCAGCCGTTCCATCAATTCGGAGAGCTGGCGAGCACCGGGCGGGATGATCCGCTCGGTCGTAGCGGCACGCGCGGGGCTAGCGGCACGAGCGGGGCTGGCGGCAAGCGCGGCGGTACCGACCGCAA
>Ga0210384_10007965_pt1 | contig 11115 bp, 12 predicted proteins | sample IncBWH2MmetaG_FD_160574 | JGI IMG/M metagenome (GOLD analysis project Ga0210384, IMG submission 160574) | Forest soil microbial communities from Barre Woods Harvard Forest LTER site, Petersham, Massachusetts, United States - Inc-BW-H-2-M | ecosystem: Environmental > Terrestrial > Soil >...
TGCTGCCGGCATAGCCAAGAAGTGGACCACGGTGCCGCGTCCTAAAGGCGCGTCCCGGTTGTGGGATCGCCCGCATGCGCGACTATCACGCCGCCTCAGCAGAGGCGCCCGGCCCGTCGCCGCAGGGGCTGCCGGATGGCCGCCTATGCGAAAATCGGGAATGGACCAGGATTTGCGCGAGCTATTGCCGGTCAAAAAGGGCGACGCAACAGCCGCTCCAGCACCGCCGCCCGCGGCGGCGCGCCGCATCGACCGCCCGATGAAGCATTGGTTCGACGAAGCACGCGACCAGCACGAATTTGTCCAGGTCCGCAGGGTCTGGGTGACGATCGCGGTCTCGTTGCTGGTTCACGCTGCCGCGCTGCTCTTCGTGTTGCAGAACACGCGCCTGTTGGCGCCCGCGGACGAGGGGGACGAGCTGGCCAAAGACCGGTTGCAGGTACGCCTGGCCGCCATTCCCAGGCCGGTGCCCGTCCCGGCGCCCGAGCCGGCACGCGAAGTGCTGCTTGCGAAACCGCCACCGCGCGCGACCGCGCCACCGCAGCGCAAATCCCCGCCCCCGGTGGTGTTAGCCGCCCCGGCGACGGCACCGGCCTTCCCCACGCCATCGGTCCCGGTGCCGCCCGTTCCGGCGCCACCGCGGCCGAGCCCGCCCATCAACAGCGACATGTGGTCCTACATGCAGGCACGCCGGCGTGAGCGCGGCGAGCCGGCCGGGGCCGACGCCGCTAACCCGCCCGCCGACCTCAACGCCAGCCTGGCGGCCAACCTCCCCGCCGCGGCTACCGGTGCGGCCACCCAACGCGACAAACAAAGAGGGGGTGGCGTTTTTGAAGTAACGCGCGTCACCTACGACGATGCTGCGTTTCTCTTCTATGGCTGGAACAAGGACATGGGCCGCAGGACTCCGCAGCTCATCGAAGTGCGGAAGGGCGCCAACACCGACATGTGCATCGCAGTCGTGCGCAGGATGATTGCGATCATTCGGGAGCATGAACAGGGAGATTTTTTCTGGCAATCAAACCGCCGTGACCATGACGTCGTGTTGTCGGCGCGCCTTGCGGACAACGCGGCATTGGAAGATTTCCTGAAGCACGATTTCGGTGCTCAGCTGCAGTGTTCCTAACCCGTTCGGATAAACCATGACGAATGCCGCGTGGCCCACCCTTCCATATGAAGCGTGGAAGGACACCTACGAAACGCTGCACATGTGGACGCAGATCGTGGGCAAGATCCGGCTCGCCCGCATGCCGTGGCTCAACCACTGCTGGCAGGTGACGCTCTATCCCACCGCGCGTGGCCTCACCACCGGAACCATGCCGTATGCCGACGCACAGCTGCAAATCGATTTCGATTTCATCGCCCACGAACTTGGCGTGCAAACGAGCCGCGGCGAGCGGCGCAGCATCGCCCTGGTCCCCATGACGGTCGCCGATTTCTATCAGGCGGTGATGGCGGCGCTGGCGGCGGTCGGGATGCCCGTGCAGATCTATCGCCTACCCTCGGAAGTGCCGAGTCGAGTAGCGTTCGACGTCGACGTGCAACATCGCGCCTACGACGCCGAATATGCGCAGCGCTGCTGGCGCATCATCTGTTCGTCTGCGGCGGTGTTCTGGCGGTTCCGGTCGGGCTTTTGCGGCAAGGCCAGCCCCGTGCACTTCTTCTGGGGCAGCTTCGATCTCGCGGTCACCCGCTTTTCGGGTCGCACCGCACCACCCCATCCAGGCGGCGTTCCCAACCTTCCGGATCGGGTGACTCGCGATGCCTATTCGCACGAGGTGAGCAGCTGCGGTTTCTGGCCGGGCGGGGCGCAGGCACCCTATCCCCTTTTCTACAGCTATGCCTACCCGGAGCCCGTCGGTTTCGCTGGCGCGCGAGTGCAACCGGCCGAGGCCCGGTATGATGCTTCGCTACACGAGTTTGTTTTGCCGTATGCCGCCGTGTCCGCGGCGGATGCTCCGGAGGAGAAACTGCTCGCGTTTCTCCAAAGCAGCTACCAGGCGGCGGCCGAGCATGGGCATTGGGATCGCCCGTCCCTCGAGGCTGCGCCAGCCGGATGAACTTTTGCTGCGGGCAAGCCTCCATTCTGACGAGGGCTAGACGATGAGCGCCGATCTTCTGTCCAAGACCTGTACACCATGCCGCGGCGGTGTTCCGCCGCTGACGAAGGCCGAAGCGGAAAGCTATTTGGTTAGAACGCCGAGTTGGGCATTGGTGGACGAGGGACGCGGTATCGAACGAGCTTTTCGCTTCAAGAACTTCAAGGAAGCCATGGACTTCGTTGCCAAGATCGGCGACCTGGCGGAAAGCGAAGGCCATCACCCCGATATCTGCTTCGGCTGGGGCTGGGCCAAGGTCTCCTGGCAAACCAAGAAAATAAAGGGCCTCCACGAAAATGACTTCATCATGGCGGCCAAAACAGACGCGCTCGCTGGCGCATGAGTGAGCTGCACGACACGAAATGACTGCGCCCGACCGGAGCAAGCTCGACCGCATACTCGCGGAGACACGCCGCGCCGCCCAGGAGGGCGAACAGGGCTACCGGGAACAAGCGCTCAAGATCTATCCGTGGATCTGCGGTCGCTGCGGCCGCGAATTCACCCGCGTGAACCTGCGCGAGCTGACGGTCCATCATCGGGACCACAATCACAATAACAACCCGGTCGATGGCAGCAACTGGGAATTGCTCTGCCTGTATTGCCATGACAATGAACACCAGCGGCAGCTGGAAGCGGCCCACGCGGGCGGCAATGTTCGCACCGGTCACGGCGGCGCGACCCACTCGCCGTTCGCGGATCTCAAGTCGCTGCTGAACGGCAAGAAGCGCTCTTAACTGTGTCTGCTATCGTCGCGTCCATGCGGCCCGTCATCTCCGTAACGAATCTCTCCAAGACCTATGCTTCGGGCCTGCAGGCTCTCAAGCAAATTCATCTCGACATTCGCCACGGCGAAATCTTCGCGTTGCTGGGCCCCAATGGCGCCGGAAAAACGACGCTGATCAGCATCATCTGCGGGATCGTCAACCGGTCGGAGGGAACGGTTCTCGTCGACGGACACGACATCGTTACCGAATACCGTGCCGCCCGTTCGATGATTGGCCTGGTGCCGCAGGAATTGACGACCGACGCGTTCGAGACCGTGTGGGCAACAGTCTCCTTCAGCCGCGGCCTGTTTGGAAAACCACCCAGCCCCACCCACATCGAGAAGGTGCTCAGAGATCTCTCGCTGTGGAACCGGAAAGACAGCAAGGTCATGACCCTTTCGGGCGGCATGAAACGGCGGTTGCTGATCGCCAAGGCACTCTCGCACGAGCCGCAGATTCTGTTCCTCGACGAACCAACCGCCGGTGTCGACGTGGAACTCCGACGCGCCATGTGGGAATCGGTGCGGTCACTCAAGGCACAGGGCGTAACCATCATCCTGACCACGCACTATATTGACGAGGCCGAGGAGATGGCCGACAGAATCGGCGTCATCAGCAAGGGGGAGTTGATTCTGGTGGAGGAAAAGGTCGAGTTGATGCGCAAACTCGGCAAGAAACAACTGACGTTGCAGCTTCACAACAAGCTGCAGCGCATTCCCCCGGAACTCGCGACCTATCGCCTGGAGATATCCAGCGACGGAAGCGAATTGGTGTACACCTATGACGCCAAGGGCGACCGCACCAGCATCGCCGCGCTGCTCGAGGCTCTTGACAAGGCGGGCATCAGCTTCAAGGATCTCCAGACCACGCAGAGTTCTCTCGAGGACATCTTCGTGAGCCTGGTCCGGGAGAAGAAATGAATCTCTACGCAGTTCGCGCGATCTATTCCTTTGAGATGGCTCGCACGCGGCGTACGCTGATGCAAAGCATCATTTCCCCGGTAATCTCGACATCCTTGTATTTTGTCGTCTTCGGCGCGGCGATAGGTTCCCGCATCCAGGAGGTTGGCGGGATCCCGTACGGAGCGTTCATCGTGCCTGGACTCATCATGTTGTCGCTGTTGACGCAGAGCATATCGAACGCATCGTTCGGCATCTACTTTCCGCGATTCGTCGGGACGATCTACGAGCTGCTGTCGGCACCGGTTTCCTATTTCGAGATCGTCGTGAGCTATGTCGGGGCCGCAGCGACCAAGTCGATCATCCTTGGCCTGGTCATACTGGCGACAGCCGGCTTGTTCGTGCCGCTACAGGTTGCTCATCCGGTGTGGATGGCCCTTTTCCTGGTACTCACTTCGGTGACCTTCAGCCTATTCGGCTTCATCATCGGTGTCTGGGCCGACGGTTTCGAGAAACTGCAACTCGTGCCGCTTCTGATCGTCACACCACTGACCTTTCTCGGTGGCAGCTTCTATTCCATCGACATGCTGCCGCCTTTCTGGCAGACGGTCACGTTGTTCAATCCCGTCGTGTACCTGATCAGCGGCTTCCGCTGGAGCTTCTACGGGATAGCCGATGTGAGCATCGCCGTCAGCCTCGCCATGACCGTGCTGTTCATGGCGGTATCGCTCGCCATCGTTGCGTGGATCTTCAAGACCGGCTACCGGCTCAAGACATAGTCCGCGGCACTCGCGCGCTTACCACCGGGACCATCCATACGGCATAACCGCGCGGGTCGCGGACGTTGGCGATCATCTGGTCAAAATATGCCTTCGCCGCCGTGCGGCTGATCGGGGTCAGGTCGCCGATTGACTCCGCGTACCCGTCACGCCACGCTTCGAGAATTGCTGCGAAGGTTTCGCGAGCGACGCGCACCGTGTCGACAATAATGTAGTCCACGGCAATCGCGGTGCATTTCAGCGCGGTAAGAATCCCGAAGGCATTGCGACCAACGAACAGGTCGGTTCCGGTCGCGGACCCGAAACTCGGCACCGCCGTATGCCAGAAATTGCTTGGATCGAGAGCGCCACGTTGAAAGTGCAGCATGCCGTAGTCCTCGGCGATCAGGTGCAGCTGGCCACCCTCGCGCGTGACCCGCACAAGCTCCGCGATCACGCGGTCCGCGTGCGGAATGGAGTGAATCACATGACGGCACACGGTGAGGTCAAAACTCGCGTCGGCAGCATCGAGCGCGAATACGCTCTGGCGCTCGAAAGTCAGCCGTGGCGCGTACCTTGCGTAGCGGGTGCGTGCGAGCTCCAGGTGATGATCGATGATATCGACACCGAGCACGCTGGCTTGGGAAAATAGCTCGGCCAGCCGCGACGCCGCCTCCCCGGTGCCGCAGCCGGCATCGAGTATCCGGGCCTGGGCCGGCAGCGCGTAACGACGCAGCAACGGGACCTCCTGCGGCCATATGGCGCGCGCCTGGGCGGCGAGGTTGCGCACCATCGATTCGTCGGCCATCTGCTTGGCCTGCGGATTGAGATCCATCCCGGCCTGCGTCGGGGGATCGACATCAGTGCGCAAGCGCGATCTCCACCCGTTTGTTGTGCCTGCCTTCGCTGCGGATCTTAAGCACGCGGATGGCACCGATCTCGGTGATGTTCCTGACATGAGTCCCGCCGCATGGTTGCAGGTCGATGCCCGGAATTCTGAGGAGCCGTATGCGTCCTCCACCGCGTGGCGGCTGCACGCTCATGGTCTTGACCAGCTCGGGTCGGGCGTCGAGGTCATCTTCGGTGATCCAGACGGTCTCGGTTTCGGCGCCACGCGCAATGAGCGCGTTCGTCTCGCGCTCGATCCGCTGTGCATCAAGCTGGCTCATGTCGATATCAAAATCGAGGCGTGCCTTCTCCGGGGTTATGTTGCCGCCGGTGACCGGTGCCACGACCACGCACGACATGACGTGCAACGCGGTGTGCAAACGCATCAACGCATAGCGACGCAGCCAATCGATCTCGAGCCTCAGCGTTTCCCCGCATTCCGGGGATGGCATGGCCGGTGCCGCGATGTGCAGTACCGTATCCAGCGTCTCGCCCTTGCGCGTGTCGGCGATGGCGATCCGATCGCCGCTCGCGCGTAGCAATATGCCCGTATCGCCCTGCTGGCCGCCCCCCGTGGGATAGAAAATCGTGCGGTCGAGCTCGATACCGTGGTCGTGCACGGCAACCACCCGGGCTTGCGCCGCCTTCAGGTAGGCATCGCTGCGAAACAGCAGGTCAGTCGGCATGGCAGGAGGTTTCGGACGCGGCGGTCCTGGCGGCATCTTAGCAAGTCCTCGCCGCTTCGCGTGCCGTCCAGAGCTCATTGAGACGTCGCGCGAACCGCGCTCCCAGGGCTTCGTCCTCGTGCATGAAATAGACATAGGTTCGAACCAGCGACTTTGCGGCGATGCGCGTAGCCCAGGCGGCCAGCTCTTGGTCGTCGTAGTGCGTCCGCCGCAGGCGCACGTACCCGCAATCCGCAGTGGCAACGAAGGGTGTGTCACCCTCGTCGGTGTCGGTCACGCAAAGCATGATGGAGCGGCTGCGAAGCGCGGCGTAGACCTCGTCGTCCTGCCATGAAGGGTGGCGAAATTCGAAGGCGACGTGTCCGGCGGCGGGCAGTTGGTCCAGAAAATCGAGGAGTCGAGGCAGGTCCTTGCGGAGATAGGGCGGCAACTGAAACAGTACCGCGCCGAGTTTGCTCCCGAGTGCAGTCGCGCGCCGCAGGAATTCGGTGACCTGCGGTTCAGCCTCGCGCAGGCGCTTGTCGTGGGTAATGCGGCGCGGAGCCTTCAATGCAAAGACGAAATGATCGGGCACCTGTTCCGACCATTGCTCGAGCATCGACATTGCGGGCATGCGGTAGAACGTGTTGTTGATCTCCACCGTCGGCAGACGTTCCGCGTAGTAGCGCAGCATCTCGCCGGCAGGATGGTGCTCGGGATAGAAATGACCCACCCACTCCTTGTACGAGTAGCCGCTGGTACCGGCCAGCAACGACATCGCCTCCCTCCTTAAGGTTCGTTGGCGAAATGCACCTTCAGCACGCAGCGCGGCCGGTCGGCAGTGACGCGCCTTTGGCCGAGACCGCTGTGGCGAGCCACGCCGCGACGACCCCCACGATTTCATCCCAAACTTGGCGTTCGGTCTTGCCGCTGCGCTGCGGAACTTTGAACGAATGGTCGCCTGCCTCGATCACGTGCAGGGTGACGGGCGCAGACATCGTCGCCATCGCGCCGCGCAGCAGATTCAAATCGCACAGCCGGTCGCGCGAGCCCTGAATGAACAGCACCGGACAGGCGATGCGCGCAAAATGCTCCGACCGCAGCGTTTCGGGACGGCCGGCAGGTTGCAGCGGGTAGCCCAGCAAGACCAGTCCGGCGGCAGGCTCACCGCCGGCCACTACCAGCGAGGCAATGCGGCCGCCCATGCTCTTGCCGCCCAGAAAGAGCGCGCCGGGATTCGCGTCGGCGCGGACGCGTTGCAGCACCGTGCGCCAGGCATGCGCCAGCCGCTGGGGCGGGTCCGGGGCTTTCCGGCCAGCCTCCATGTAGGGAAAGTTGAACTTGACCGTCATGACGCCGCGCTGCGCCAGCGCCTCGTGGACAAAACTCAGCAACGGGTTGCGCATGTCCGTTCCGGCGCCGTGGGCGAGGATCAACGCGGGGGATTTGCCCGCGGTGAATCCCTCCGGGAAGGCCCAGACCGAGGACACCGCGACCCCCGGTTCGAGCTCTATTTTGTGTTCGTCCACGCGCACGGTCTGGCCCACGCGGGCAGTGTGCCACAAGGCGTTCGTCAGCTTTTCTGCAACCGCCTCACGGCGCTAAGGTGCTTAATCGCCTTGTTCGCCTGCCCGAGTCGTTCGCACAGCAGAGCCGCGTTGTAATGCGCATCCGAAAAGTCCGGCGACAATTCCAGGCACTTCTCGTAGCAAGCCAATGCCGCGGTGGAGTTGCCCTGGTCTTCCAGTGCGATGGCCAGGTTGAAATGCAGCAGCGCCTCGGCCGGACAATGCTGCAGTGCCGCCCGGTAGAGGCTGATTGCTTCGTCGCTGTGCCCGGCACTGCTAAGCAGGCAGCCGAGGTTGAGGTAGGCATCGGCGGAGCCGGGCGCCGCGGCGATCGCGCGGCGGTAGGCCGCTTCGGCTGCGGCAGGATCCTCACCCTCGAGCCGGGTGCCGCGTTCGAACCAGTAGCCGGAATCATCGCCACCCGCCCCCTTGCGCGACTCTCGATCGCCACCGTCCCAACGGGGTGACGCGGGCGCGGTAGGCTCACCTTGCGCTGGCTGCGGCTTGCTCAATACGCTGACACTCGCGCCTGCCGGCCGGATCTCGAAGTCAAGCAGGAGCTGGCCCGAATCGACCTGCCACTGGGTGTCGCCGGTGCGCACTGCCAGTTCATTGCCGGCCGCGGTGATGCGCAGCCCGCTAAGCGGGAGCTCGGAAGGGAGGGTGTCGCGCAGGCGGCGCAGCGAACGGAGGATCTTGCGCCCGGGGATTTGCGCCTCGCGCAGCCCGTGCGCGGTGCGCAGCATCACCACATCCTGGAAAGTGAAGCGGTATTCGCGGCGCTGGCCGCGGCTGGGTGACACGAATCCCGCTGCCATGAGGCTGCTTATTGCCGACCGCGAGATACCCAGCATTGCCTGGATCTCCCGCAGGGTGTACGTCGTCATGCTCTCTCGGCAATCACTTCCTGGCGCGGTCGCGTCCTTTCACGGTTTCGGCGACGGGTTCGGCGGCGCGCTTCGCAGACTTGCGAACCTTGGCTGCCGCGACGGCAGGCGGTGCGCTCGCCGCCGGGGCCTTGGCGGCCTTCTTCTTCTCGAGGCTCGCGCGCAAGGCGTCCATGAGATCGATGACTTGTGCACCGCCGGGTTCCGGTTCCACCGAGACGGCGATTTGCTTGCCCGCGATCTTCTCGTCGATGGCAGCTTCGATACGCTGCTTTTCCTCGTCCTTGTACGCCGTCGGGTCGTAGCTGTCTTCCGAGATCTGGTCGATCAGCTGCAATGCCAGTGTCAGTTCGGGCTTCTTCACCTCGGTCTTCTCGATTTCGAGGTCCTTCATCGAGCGCACTTCGCTGGCATAGAGGAGTTGCTGCAAGACCAGGCCCTCGCCGCCGATGCGCACCTGGACCACGTACTGCTTGCCGCGCCACACCCAGGTTGCCAGCGCGCAGCGGTCGGTCTCGCGCATCGCTTCCACGAGCAGGTTGTAGGGCTTGGCGCCGCGCTTGTCCGGCGCAAGGTAATAGGCCTTGTCGTAGTAGATGGGGTCGATGGCGCTCGTCGGGATGAAGGAGACAATGTCGATGGTGTGCTCGCTCTTGTCCTCGAGCGCGGCGAGCTCCTCCGGCGTGAACATCACGTAGCGGTCCTTTTCGAATTCGTAGCCCTTCACCATGTCCGCGCGTTCCACGGGCACCCCCTCTTTCAGGCAGACGTACTGTTGCTTCAGACGCGAGCCGCAGGTCTTGTGCAGGAGGTTAAAGCGGATGCCGCCAGAGCTTTCGGTCGCGGGATACACCTTCACCGGGATCGAGACCAGGCCGAAGGTCAGGGAAAGGGAAGCGATTGAGCGCGCAGCCATCGGATCTCCTTCGTTCGAAGTTGTATCGAATCGGGTGGCTCCGCGCGTGTCCGTCCAAGACCCGCCGCCACGAGTTTTCTCGAACCTGCAAGCCTATACCAGGATTGGATTGGCCTCAAGCTAGCTCGCCGACATTTTCAGCGCCGCCTCCAGGCTTTGTTGCGTATTGTGCAACTCGCGCCAAGCATCGCCCCGGGCGGGCATGAGTTGCGGCACGTTGTCGCTGCGGAAATCGGGGGGCAGCACGCCCGGCAGCTCTTCCCACGTCACCGGCATCGACACCGGGGCGCCCGGCACGCCGCGCGGCGAATACGCCACGTTAAGGGTCTTCCCGCGCGCATTCATGTTGTGATCGAAGAAGATCTTCCCCGGCCGTTTGTCCACGCTCCAGTCCATGGTGATTACGTCGGGATGCTGCGCCATCAGGTGGCGTCCGATTAGTTCGCAAACCGAGCGCGCCTGCACGAACGTGAGTGTGCGCGCGATGGGCACGAAGATGTGCAAACCGGTCTTGCCCGAGGTCTTGACGAAAGATCGCAGCGCCAGGGCGTCGAGCAGATCCTTGAGCCAAAACGCGACCGTTTTGCCCGCCGCGAAAGCCTTTCTGTTGAACTCGGGCTCCGCACCCGCGGCCTCCTTGCCGGAGTAGATGTAGGGGTCGATGTCGAATACGACATAGTCGGGGTGATTGAGCGCCGAGGCCTCGAGAGCGGCGAGCGAGCCCGTGTACACGGAATCGCTCCCCCTGGATTCGGCGAGACGGGAATGCCACACATGGAATTCCAGGGTGCCCAGCTGACCCAGCCACAACAGCGTCGGCAGGTTGTTGCAGAGCGGGTAGACGTGGTTCTCCGTCTTGCTCTTTGAGTACACCTCTACCGTTTCCACAAACCGCGGCAGCTTCTGCGTCAGGTGTTTCTGGAAGAAGGATTCGCCGTAAATTCCGTCGGGCATGCGGATCAGCGTAAGCGGCCGATCGGCGAGATGCGGCAGCATATAGGGCGCAATCGCGGCGAGGTAGCGCAGCAGGTCAACCTTGGTGACTGCGCGCCGCTTGTTGTGCGCGGGCCAGAGGACCTTGTCGAGTTGGGAAAGGCCGATCCGATGCGCTCCAACCATCAGCGACAGGGACGACTCTTTGGTCGCGAGCTGCTGCAGCACGCTCGTCACCAGATCGGTCGAATCGCTGCCGACGGCTTCCTCCTCGGCGCTTTTCCGCCGAATGCGCTTCGCATCGAGATCGTCGCGCAGGCGCATGAACACTGGCGCGCGCAGCGTTCCGCTGGGCGTCCATTCGTGATACTGCACTTCGGCGACCAGCGTCGGCCGCACCCAGGTGGTCGGTGCATGCAAGTCCGGTCGGGTGGCAAACGGGTTCCGGGCAATCGTCAACGCATCAAGCCTGCGGCGGATGTCGGCAAGCGCACTATCGTTGAATCCGCTGCCAACATGCCCCGCGTAGCGGAGCTTGCCGTGCTCGTCCCAGTAGCCCAGCAGCAGGGCGCCGAACCCCGCACGACGATAGCCGTCACCGGCCGTGAAACATCCGATCACGAATTCCGCGGTGTGCACAGCCTTTACCTTGAGCCAGGAGGTCGAGCGCCGTCCCGCCTCGTAAATGCTGTCCGCCTTTTTCGACACGATGCCCTCCAGCCCGGCAGCGAGCGACGC
>Ga0210384_10007966_pt1 | contig 11115 bp, 10 predicted proteins | sample IncBWH2MmetaG_FD_160574 | JGI IMG/M metagenome (GOLD analysis project Ga0210384, IMG submission 160574) | Forest soil microbial communities from Barre Woods Harvard Forest LTER site, Petersham, Massachusetts, United States - Inc-BW-H-2-M | ecosystem: Environmental > Terrestrial > Soil >...
CGGGCCTGAAGTCCGGACACCCCATCCTGCGCAAGCAGCGTTACGAATCCCGAGTCTGTGTGAGCTGCGCCCACGACATGTCGGCCGGTCGCACGCGGCTCGGCCCAGACTGCCGGGTCGGCGACCGCCGCGAGATCTGCGGCGCTACGGGACGGATACCGAATCAGGCGCAAAGTCGATAGTCCGCGGCGAAACGCGTCGTCGAAATAGTCAGCCGGAAGCCCAAGGCTGCGGGACAGAGAACGCATCAAGGTCTCTGCCACGCGCTCCATTGCTCGATAATAGGTCGCAACGAGTTCGCGCCACCCCGGCAGTCGGTCATCCTCTGGCAGCGGGCTGCGCTCGCGCAGGGGATCACCAGCCATCGTGACACTCTGCCCGTGGGCGACGTCGCCACCGATGTCAATGCCCTCCTTGAACGTAAGGTTCCCAGGTTGTAGGGGGAACCAACCGCGATAGATATTGCGGTTTTCGGGCGCGAACTTCCGCCGGCACAGGCTGTATTTTTCGGCGGCGCCAAGACCAAAGATTGAAAGCAGACGGGCCCGGGTAGCCGGCTCCAGCGGGATGTCCGTCGGTAGTCCGGCGATGCACGCGAAACCGGTGTCCCGGGCAGCCGCGAAAAGCTCGCGATCAGGAACAACCCATGCGGCTGGATTGATATCGAACAGCGGCCCCGCATCGATGAGAGGAATTACCGAGGTCCCAGCGCCGTTATTGCTGCTCGTCAACTTCGAACCTCCTGATGCCAAGGGCACACATAACCGTCATGGCGCCGATTCAAATGCAGCGCGGTTGGCGTCCAACGCCAGGTATTCGTTATGTGATCGTATGTAAAGGTGTTGTGGACGGACGGATCGCTAGAAGATGGTTCGTTTGGACATATTATTCGTCGACGGGGCCGAACGGAAGTCGGTCAAGAAGTTGGCCTGCCGCAAACCCGACATTGACCGCCGAAAACGTCCCTCGCGCGACCGCGGCCGACATCAGCGGCCGAGACTCACAAGTAGAATATGTGCTTGCCGATCGTCGCGACGGTTTTTCGCGTCCTCGACCATCCTGGGTGGACGCTCTTCGCGTGATAGAACAAGGCACCCGGCACCAGCGGCTCGTGCTGGTCGTCGTAGGCCGCGCTCGCCACGGCCATCGCCTGTTTCCAGTCAGGTCCGTCCTGCGGCGACAACGCGCCCAGCTCCGTCCAGGAGAAGTCGGCGACGAAACGCCCGCGACTTGGATCCCACCGGGTCTGGTGGACCACCCCGCACACCGTGTGCGGAAAGTGTTCGGCCCGGGTCCGGTTCAGGGTGACTTCGGCAACTGCGTACTGCCCATCCAGCGGTTCGCCGCGAGCCTCGAAATATATGTTCTCGGCAAGGCATTCAAGATCAATCTCGCGCCGCCGCGCGAGCGCCGCTTCGCGCTGCTCGGCATGTATCCGGGCAGGCTCGATGAGCACTCTGTCCACGTAGGCAAAGCGGACGATGCCGATCAGCCCCAGGATCAGCATCCCAAACATCGAGAAGAACTTCAAATTGTCCGTGTCGAGGACCAGCCAGTAGTAGGCGAATCGGCGTCGCCAGATTCCCGGCCAGAAACGCGCCTCGTAGAGCAGCGATCTGAACATGCTGATCCAGCTGCGACTGAAGCGCGAAACCAGCTACAAGAGGCCGTCCAGCCGATCGAGGTCGTTGATGACGCGCCAATGGCCGCCGCCCTTCTCGACCCTGACGCGCCACTCCTCCAGCCGGGCGAGGTATTGGCGCGGATCGAAGTTGTCCGAGCGAAGCTTCGTCACGTTGAGCGCGACCACGTCGAACCCCTTGAAATCGAGCGGGATGTCGCGGACATAGCCCTTGGCGAGATCCTCCTTCATGTCGGAGAAGATCAGGATCTCCTTGCGTGCTGTCCGCTTCTCGTTCAGGAACTCGATCGCCTGCAGCAATCCCCCGGAGATGTCCGTATAGGGAGCCGCGGTTGTCTGGTCGACGAATTTCTCCACGCGACTCGCGAACGCACGCTTTTGCTGGTTCGTGGTGCTCGGACGATCGTCGAACGTGGCTTTGGCGATGATGTTCTTCTCCGTGAAGCTCGCCGTATCGATCCTCGCGACTGCAATAGAGTCCGACGACTGCAGCCGCGACAGCGCGTAGAGGGTGATCTGTTCCGCCTTGTTCATCTGCCGGTTGTACGATCCAGACGTATCGACCAACAGATAGACGCCGGTATTGTGAGGACCCGGCGGCGTGCAGGCGCCCGTTGCAAGGGTTGCCGCCAGCAGGAAGACCCGGCGCTTCATGACCGCGCCTCCTGCCAGGTTCCGGCCTCCGCGGAGCCGGCGGCAGTCGCCGCCAAGCGGGTCGCCGTCCTGGCTTCGAGCCACAGCGGCAGAAATAACGGCAGGTCGTAGAGGCGTTGGGCGAGTACCCCGAGGTGGCGGGCTCCGTTGCCGAGCACCCGCAGGATCAACGCCAGCGCGCGCAGAATCGCGATGCCTGTCAGGCCGACCACAGTTCGTAATGAGTGCACGAAGGTCTCCAGGGGAATCGCGACGAACACCAGCGCAAAAGGCAGGATGAACCCCATGCCCATCTGCGCCGCGGTCGTGATCCAGAGGTGTTGGTTCACCAGGGATCCGGTGCTGTCGCTGCGCAGCAGCGCGTTGGTGGCCAACTCATCTTGCAGCAACACCTCACGCATGTATGCGAGCCCTGCCTCGACGCTCGCCATCATTAGCAAGATCGCGAACGTGATGACTATCATCCGCAGGCGCATCTTGTCCGTCAGCGCGCCGATCACCGGAAACAAGCGGGTAATGCGTAAAGACTCCATGAGGAAGAGACCCATGGAGATCTCGACCATGATGATGACGAGCGCCGCAATGTCGGCCGTGCGGAACGCACCGATGAAATTGGTTCCGCCGACCATCTCGGCCATGGGTCGCGCTATCAACGTAAAATTGATCGCGGCCCCGGCTGTCGCCACCGCCAGCACCAGAGCCGAGATGAAGAAATAGACGATCGACGAGGACGACAATACCGACTCGGCACGATTCTCGCCGCGCACGATCATCCCGTAGTCCTCCATGTGGCGGTCGATGGCGAGCGAACGATCGATGACGCTCTCGACGGTCTTGTTCACCTGCCCGAGCGTCTGCTGGATCAAGCGCCAGTCAGGCATCATTTGCCGCAGCAACGCGTGCCGCTCGCCGCTCGCCTTTCGATAATCACGCATCGCTTCCGTATGCGCCTTGACCAGCGATTTGTGGATATCGGCGAGGATCTCAGCCCCCGCGTTGCGCGCGTCGAGCTTGGCCACGACGCCGACGGCTTGGGCCCAGCCGGGCGCTTCGGGTGGGACGTCCACCGCTTTCTCCTGGTCCTCCTCTATCCGCAGGATCGCCCCGCTCAACCTTCGGTGCATCTCGGGATAGCCCGCAAGGTCCTTGCGTACGGTCTCGCCTACGCGCGCGAACTCACGTTCGACGATGCGCTCCTTGGCCTCACGGCCCGCCGCAAGCAGAACCGCCCGATTTCGCGCCCCAAGACCCTGCTCTGCCTGGGTGACGGAATGCGAAGCCAGCCGCAACCCTCGCGCCAGGGCTGCGCAAGCCGCATGGATCGCTTGATGAGCCGTGGTTCTCGCGAAGTAGAGCGCGGCCACGAGGAGAACCGCCAGGATTGCCGCCGACAGCGCGGGCCAAGGCGTGAATGTCAACAGGCTTGTCATGGACATGTCGGTGCTCGCTTGGTGTGTTGCAGATGCGGGGAAAACCCGGGGGATCTACGCTAGGCGCGCGGGGATTGAACCGTGGGCGGTCTGTGTAGCCGCACCCTCGCCGTGTGGTGTTCCATGCTGGTAACCCCGCTGTCGTAGGAAACCCCTTAGACCGGTGGCTTTGCGACCCCTTCTTTCGAAAGGTGTGCCTTTGTCAAATGCGCGATCAGGGTAGGGTAAGGTGGCGTCTCGCTGCGTGACCTAGGTCACGTTCCCGGCACGCCGGAGTCTGCGGACTCCGCTTGGGCGCCCGGCTGAGCCACCGAGCCTAAGTTGCCGCGATCAAGGTATCAGCTTGCGCAGTGACGGCGTCGAGAGATCGTCCAGGTGCCGAAATGCCGGCGCGATCCTCTCGATCTGATGGGAAGGTACTTGGTACTCCTCGAAGTACACCTTCCATTCGCGTAGGATCCGCCAAATCCTGGCGATACTCTCGGCCGCGGTCTCCGCGGACAAGGTGAACATCTCGCGGCCGTCAAAGGCGTTGTCGAGGGTTGCAATCCGTCCCAGCGGCCCGACGCCCAGGTGCAGGCGCCGCTCGGTCGCCAAACTGGCTCGCGGCATGACATCGTACAGCGGACTTAAGCGCCATCCGAGCAGGCGCGGGTCCCAGACAAAGCCGTGGTTGCGCAGATGATCATCGTCGTTATTGACGAAGATGTTGAAGACCAGGCGCTCAAACAGCTCGCGATTGTTCTCGCGTATCACGTCCGGGTGGCAGTATCGTCGAACCGCTTGTGCCAGATCTCCATAGGACTTGTTGGGAGATTCCATCTCGTCGCACGCCAGCAGCGTAAGACCGCTGACAAACCCCAAACGCTTCTCCGCCAATCCGTACGCGGGAACCGTGCTGAAAAGATCTTCCGGCAGCGGGGCAACTTGACCCGCCTTGGCCCAATATCGGTCGAAGCGGCGGATGAGCATGACGGCGCGGGAACCAAAATGAACCAGCCTGACCGGAGGAACGGTGAGACCCGCGGCGGCCGCCAGTCGCAGCGTCGCCGTCTCGAGAACGGGAACCAGCAGCGCATCCTTCCGGCTCGGAAATTTAGCGAGCCACAACACCCGTTCCTCATCACGAACCGTCGCTTTCGGCCTTGCACCGCCGAGCGCGCTGCCCTCCGCGAAGATTTCCTCGAGCTGCGCGGGAACCGGCAAGCCCTCGTCGATGCGTTGGGCGGCGTCCATCAAGTACTCAAGATTGTCCCAAGATCCAAAGCCCGGCGTCGCGGCCGAATCCCGGGAAGACCGGATATCGATCGCTCCCACACGCTGACTGCCCGCATGGAGCAGATAACTCGACTCCGGCAGGCTGTTGGCCGGGACTTTCAGGCGGGACTCGATGACCCGCCGGCCCCAGGCATCGGGCGCTGCATCGCGAATTCCGCCGAATAGAGGGAGATTGTTTGGCGGGAATAGAGCCGCGCCGCGCACCTGGTCCATATCCCGGAGGCTCAAGGAGACGGGATCTACTTCGAGCGCGCCGGGACGCTGCAGATATCGCAGCCCGTACGCGAACGTCGAGGCCGACAGTTTCGCCCCGTCTTCGGACAAAGTGAGCTGGCCGCACGGCACCCACTCCGTGTCCAGATAGATGAAGACAAACAGCTTCTGTTCCGTTGCGGCCATGGCTTAGAAGTCGATCTCTTCGAGTTCGCGCTTCGACAGCTCCCGGGCCCGGCGCCGCTGTTCTTTCGCACTGAGAGCGGCTAAGGCAGGATCCGTTTCAGACAAGAGTTCCAATAGAGTCTTGCCCGGCACGATGGCTTCCAGATAGCGCAGGACTTGACCCATCGCGATTCCGGGATCGCCTTTTTCCAACCGATACGCGGTATTCCGTGACAGGCCTGCCCGCAGCGCCGCTTGGTCCTGTTTCATGCCGCGAGCGATCCGTAAGCGCGCGAGCGTCGCGCCCAGCCTTTTGGCTTCAGCGGCCTGGCTTGAGTTCAGGAGTGCGGATTGGGTGACTTTCATGCTCGTTTAACCAGGCGTTGATCGCCTAATACTCGATTAATCGAGCGCATGATAGGGCTATCGGCTGCCAAAACGCAAGGGGATCTAAGCCTCTAAAATCGATCCTTAAGGCAATAATGATCGATTAATCGACCATACGACTGCCTACCTGCCTACCTACCTGGCTGTCTGCCGGCCGCTCGGGACGCAGTGGCGAAGGTTCAAGACGATGAAGCCAATACCGTGTGGGTCCGGGTCTCTCTAATCGGTAAATTGATGAGCGCGGCGGCGGCCGCCAGGGCCATATCTGCGTACCACATCCATTGATAATCACCGAATCGAACCAGTGCGAGACCACCGAGGTACGCGCCAAAAAAACCACCGATCTGGTGTGAAAGCAGTGTGAGGCCGAACAGTGTGGACAAGTACCGGACACCGAAGAGCTTGCCGACGATGGTGGCGGTGGGGGGCACCGTGGCCAGCCAGGTGAGGCCCAGGCCTACGGCAAAGCCATAGAATGTCCATCGGGTTTTTGGTGCCACCAAGTACCAGCCGATCAATAGCGCGCGCGAGCCGTACATCGCGGCAAGAATGTACTTGCTGCGAAAGCGCTGTGTGCACGCCCCGGCAATCAGACTGCCCACGACGTTGGCGAGGCCGATGAGGGCCAGCGACCAGCTCGCCACCGCCGGCGGCAGGCCGCAGAGATTTACTTCGCCCGGCAGATGCGTCACGAGAAACGCAATATGGAATCCGCACGTGAAGAAGCCCGCGTGCAGCAGCAGATAACTGCGATCTTCCATCGCAATCAGCACGGCCTGCCATGGCGAGCGCTCATTGGCATCGGCGCCGCCGCGCATGGGACCTGCTGGACTCACCACACGCACTAGGGGCAGCGCGCCCACGGCTATCACCGCGAGCGACCACATTGCGCCCATCCAGCCGAGCATCTGGATCAGCGTCTGCGCGGCCGGCGCGAAAGCGAATTGCCCCAACGATCCTCCGGCGTTGATGATGCCGGCCGAGTTGCCGCGTTTATCGGCCGGGAGGTGCCGCGACGCCGCGCCGATCAGCACCGAGAAACTGCCCGCACCGGAACCGACCGCCGAGAGCACGCCCAGTGAAACGATGAGGCCGAAGCCCGAAGTCATGAACGGCGTCAAGGCCATGCCAATTGCCAGCACCACCAGGCCCGCGATGAGGATTTTCGCGGGACCATAACGATCCGCGACAGCGCCGGAGATCGGCTGGATGACGCCCCACATCAGTTGCGCGATGGCGAACGCAAGGCTGATGGTGGTAATGCCGAGCCCGGTTGAGCTTTTAAGCGGCGAAATGAAGAGCCCGAGCGACTGTCTTGTGCCCATCGTCACCATGAGTATGGCGGCGGCCGCAAGCGTGATCGCCCACGCGCTGCGTTTTCTATCTGTCGGCATGTCGTCGACTCGTCTCGCTCAATGCCTGCTTGCGCGCTGTAACGACGCCGGCGGCTGTGATGAAGATAGGTCGAGGAGTGCTTGTTTGACGCACTTGCCCCACTTCGGGTCCCCCGTTGCCCGCGACAGCACATTCGCCCCGACCATGGCCGCGAAGGTCAAAGCGAGTCTTTCTCGTGAGATCTCTTTGAGCTGCCCTTCAGATGCAATCGCGGCAAAGGTCTCGAAAAGTTGCTCCACTCCTGCCTGGTAGACCGCGTTCAACGCCTGATTGGCCTGATGCGGTGCGGCATCTTGGGCAAGCGCCACCATCGGACAGGTTTTCTCGGGGGGTTTTTTGGAGAAGTAGTGGGCGATCAGCCGTTCCAGCGATCCATCGACGCTGTCGTCGGGCTGACGGCCTTTCTCTTTCCATGTCTCCGCCGAACGGTTGAACGCGCTCATACAAGCCTCTGCAACCAGGGCGTCTTTGGACTGAAAGTGCTTGTAGAAGCCTCCCTGCGTCATCCCTGCCTGCGTCATGACCTCAGCGATGGTGACGGCCCGGGTGCCGCTTTTGCGAAATGCGGCATCGGCGACGTCAACGATGCGCTGCCGATTTTTTTCCGCTTGCGCGCGATTCGAGCGGCCCACAGCCACCTCCTAAAGTCTTGACAATAGAGTTCATTTGAACTCTATAATAGAGTTCAGTCAACCGCTATTGTAAAGGCAAGTCGTTGTCACCGCCTGAGAGGATCGAACATGCCGTTAGCCAGAATAGACATCCGCAAGGACGCATCGGCTGAATTGGTCCGCGTCATCAGCACAGCGGTTTACAAGGCCATGGTGGATGTCGCGAATGTCCCGGTGCATGACAAGTTCCAGGTCATCACCCGGCACGCGGCGGACGAGATCGTTTACCCGGAAGAGGGGTATCTCGGCCTGAACTACACCCGCGATCTCATCATCATCCAGGTCACTTGGGTCGGCGGGCGGTCGACCGAGGTGAAGAAGAAATTCTTCCATCAGATCGCCGACGACATCCATGCGAAGGGTGGAGTGCGAAAAGAAGACGTGTGGATCAGTCTCATTGATACGGGCCGGGAGGATTGGTCTTTCGGCAACGGTGAGATGCAGTACGGGCCCAAGTGAACTTCCTACGTCCGCTATCTCGACGCGCTAAATTCCGCGGCAGACTGACCCGCGTAAATCCTGCGCACCGCATCCATCGTATCCGCGTCTTCAACGCGCTTGTCGTCGCGATAGCGTTTGACCCGCGCCAGACGCAGGGCCAGTCCGCCCGGATAGCGCCTGCTGGCCTGTAGATCGCTGAATGCAATTTCCACCACCAATTCGGGAAGAATGTACACGGTACCGGCGTCGCGGCGAATTTCTCTGCTGAGAAATTCCTTGGTTTGCCAGTCGAGCAGGGCATCGGTGAGCCCTTTAAAGGTCTTGCCTAACATGACGTATTCCCCGGACGCAGGATCCATTGCGCCGAGATGCAGGTTCGACAACTTGCCCGTCCTACGGCCGTAGCCCCACTCGGCGCCGAGCACGACGAGATCGAGGGTGTGAACCCGCTTGATCTTGAGCCAGCCGGCGCCGCGGTTGCCGGCCTCGTAAGGCGCGTCCAACGCCTTGGCCATGACGCCTTCATGGCCCGCCGCGATGGCCGCCTCGTAGAACGCGCGTGCCGCGGACTCGGAATCGGTGACCAGCCGCGGGATGAGCAGCGCGGCGGGAACCGCCCTGGCCAGCGCCGCGAAGCGCTCTTGAGTCGTGCACGTGGCGATGCTCGCATCGCCAAAGCGCAGGCAGTCAAAGAAGAACGCTTCGATGGGTAGCGCGCTACGCGAGGCTTCCACATTCAGCTTGCGGCCAAATCGCCGCATGGTCACCTGAAATGGATGCGGCCGCCGGGACGCATCGAAGGCGATCGCCTCGCCGTCGAGTACCAGCGTGTGTTCGGCGAAAGTGCGCGCGAGATCCGCGATTTCCGGAATGGCCGCGGTGATCTCATTCAAGCTGCGCGTGTAAATGCGCACCTCGTTCCCACGCTTATGCACTTGAATGCGCGCGCCGTCCATTTTCCACTCGAAGGCTGCCGCACCGTGTATTTGCTTCAGGGCTTCAGCTACGTCCGCGGCCGTCTGCGCCAGCATGGGCGCAACGGGCGAGAAGAGTTCGAGCTGGAATTTCGCCAGCCCATCGGCGCCTGCGCGCAGCGCGGCCGACGCCACCGCCCCGAGACTCTTCGAATACATCGCTGCCCTGCGCACCGGCGCGGCGGGCAGTTCAGCGGCCGCGGCGATGGCGTCCACCATGACACCGGCCAGCGCTCCCTGCCGCAGTTCTCCGATCAGCAGACGCAGCAGAAACTGCTGTTCGGACACTGTCGCACGCGCGAACAACGCTTTGAGCGCGTCCGCGCGGCGCCCCGCGGATCCGCTGCCGCGCATGCCGGCGAGTTCCGACAGCCGCCGATCCACTTCGGCGATCGACAATTCCTCCAATCCTGAGGCCGCAGTGGCCGCAGCCGCGCGAACCGCCGCATAGCCGATGCCGATTTTTCCCTGTGGAATTTCTCCCGAAAGGTAGTGCACGCCGATATCGACTTCGTCGGCCGCCAGCACTTTCAAGAGCGCCGACAATTCCCGTACCTTGACCCGACGCGCGGCGCTTGCGCCCACGCGTTGCGAGGCGCGCACGAGTTCTCCGAGCAAAGTCACCGGCGAGCTACCGCACCCATCCAGCCAGCCAGCGCATTGATCATGTCGTCGTTGATTTGGCTGTTGGTGAACGCGCTGCGCGCAGGCACGCGGAACGAGTGGTCCGCGTCCGGCAGCAACATCAGCGTGGCCCGACCTGCCAGCAGCGTTATCAGCGGGTTCAGCAAGTCAGGCTCCGCATAGACGTCGCGTGCGCCCTGCAGGAACAGCATGGGCACCTGCACCTTCAAAAGATGCGCGGCGCGCGAATCGGAGGGTTCCTTGGGCGGGTGGAGCGGAAAGCCCAGGAACGCCAGGCCGCGCACTTGCGGCATGGGATTGGCGGCCTGCGCCTGGGAAGTCATGCGTCCGCCGAAGGACTTGCCGCCGGCAAACAGCGGCAGCGAGGGCAGCAATGCGTGCGCGGCATCGACCGCGGCGCGGACGGTGTCGTGGCACAGCGCCGGCGGATCCGGCCGCCGGCCATGCTTTTCCATGTAGGGAAACTGATAGCGCAGGGTGGCAATTCCGCGCTTGCCTAAATCTGTCGCCAAATTCGCCATGAAAGGATGCAGCATTCCCGCACCGGCGCCATGCGCGACGACCAAGCAGGCCTTTGAGTCGGGGGCCGAGGTCAAGAGCCCGGAAACGCGCGTGGCGGCGTTGACGTCGATTGTCACCGGTTTGGAATCGGCGTTGTTCACGCTAGCCTCGATGCAGCGGCCTGCAAGGGAAGTTCATGTGCTCAATCTCGCGTTATCCGCTTGATGGCATCGGCCAGAGAGCGTCCTGCCGCAGCATACTCCTTCCATGGCTTGATTTTGGCGAGCAGCGTCGGGGCGCTGCGCACCGTAAAGGCCTTGGGATCCAGCCCCTTTTTCACCTCCCGCCACGCGAGGGGCATGGAAACGGGTGCGCCTTCGCGGGCCCGCGGCGACAGCACGGCCACGGCAGTTGCAGTGCGGTCGTTGCGCAAATAGTCCAAAAAGATTCGCCCAGTGCGCTTGGCTTTCGACATGTTGTCGAGATAGCGCGCGGGACTGTCCTGCGCCATTTGGGCGCAAACCAAGTGCGCGAAATTCTTGGCGATGGGCCAGGCGATCGCCTTCTTGCCCTCGGTCAACGGTGTGACGACATGCAGGCCTTTGCCGCCCGTGCTCTTGCAGAAACACACCAAACCGAGTTTTTCCAGCCGTTCGCGTATGTCATGCGCCGCGGCAATGACCGCGTCGAATTTCACATCCGGCGCAGGATCCAAATCA
>Ga0210384_10007967_pt1 | contig 11114 bp, 8 predicted proteins | sample IncBWH2MmetaG_FD_160574 | JGI IMG/M metagenome (GOLD analysis project Ga0210384, IMG submission 160574) | Forest soil microbial communities from Barre Woods Harvard Forest LTER site, Petersham, Massachusetts, United States - Inc-BW-H-2-M | ecosystem: Environmental > Terrestrial > Soil >...
AGCGTTTCCCTGACCACTCCGCTGATCGCACCACGAACAAAAATCGACTGATCCGCCAGCGGCGAGATCTGTAACTGGGGTGGCACCGTCGTCTTGATTTGAGGCAGAAGCGCCTTGATGGCGGAGATCACGTTCAACGTAGACGCGTTCCCGGCCTTTTGGATCGTCAGCAATACCGAGCGCTGTCCGTCAACGCGCACGATATTTGTCTGCGGAGGAAAACCATCGCGTACCCAGGCAACATCTTTCATGTAAATAGTCGTGCCGCCAATCGTCTTGATCGGGATTCGGTTCAGATCCGGGATCGTCTGCGGTGCTGCATTGGGAATCGAGACGTCGTATTCCCGGGAGCCGATTTTGGACGTCCCGGTGGGCAGGATCAGATTTTGTACGCTGATTGCATTGACGACATCCAGTGCGGACAGGCCTTTCGACTGCAACGCCGTGGTATTCAGATCGACCTGTACCTGGCGCTGTTTACCACCATAGGGATAAGGCACGGATGCCCCAGGCACGGTAATGAGCTGCGTCCGAATAAAATTCAGGCCGTAATCGTTGAGTTCTTGCTCTGACAGATTTTGCCCCGAGAGGGCCAACTGGAGGACAGGCACACTCGATGCGCTGTACGCCAGAATCAGTGGCGGCGTCGATCCTGCAGGCAACTGCCTGAGCTGTGTCTGAGAAACCGCCGTGACCTGTGCTATGCCCTGCTGAATGTTCGCGGTTGGCTGGAGGAACACCTTGACAACAGCGATTCCGTACAGCGACTGCGATTCGACGTGCTCAATATTATCGACGGTAGTGGTAAGCGCCCGCTCTGTGACGCTAACAACACGGTCACTCATCTCCTGAGGGACGAGGCCGTTATAGTTCCAGATGATGCTGACAACCGGAATATCGATGGTCGGAAAAATGTCGGTTGGCGTGCGGACAATCGCGAGCCCACCCAAGATCAAGATGAGTATGGACGCTACCACGAACGTGTAGGGCCGCCGCAATGCTAGTCGAACGATCCACATAAATCTTTTCCTGGTTTCTCAATTGCCGACGGTCGTCGGTTTACTTACCTTCCGCAACCTGCAAGCGTGGGGGGCACAGATGAACGAGGCTGCGCATCGAGTGCCCGGCGCACAAGACGCGTGAGCTTTGCGCGCGCCCGTGCGACCTGGGCTTTCACCGTTCCGTCAACGACTCCCAGAATTTGTGCCGCTTCGCTGATAGTGAGACCATCCAAGTCGCGCAACTCGAATGCTCTGCGCAACGTGGGCGAAAGCTCCCCCGCGAACTGCATGAGGCGCTCATGCAGTTCCGCTTTTCGATACTCTTCTTCAGGACTCGGTGCGCAGTCGACCAACCGCTCTGACACCGTATATCCCTGCTCGTCCCCGAATTGCTCGTTGAGCGAAACGTGGATCTGCCGTGGCCTTCTGCGCAACTGCATCCGAGCACAATTGCTGACGATGGCAACGAGCCACGTCGACATTTGCGCCTGCCCTCTGAACTGATCCAGGTGCTTGTAAGCGGAGAGGAGTGCATCCTGAACCGCATCCTCTGCGTCGGCCGCATTGCCCAGGTATCGATAAGCCGTTCTGTAGAGCAAGGGCAGATAACGCGAGAAAACCTCCTGCGGTTCCCGAGTTTCCCTTTCAGGGGCAGGATTGTCGAGGTGCGGTTCGCTTCCGATGTATGCCGCGGTTGCTTGCATATGGTCTTCTCCTCGAGCCACGACCTCAAAAAGCACGCCCCCTTCCAATCTCCTGCCAGGTAAATTTGGGACGTATTTTCAACGGCATAAGCGAAATCGGGTGGCGGGATGACCTCACGAAAACCCAGTGGGACTGTCCCGTCGCTGACACGACGTCCGCATTTCGACAGGATCCCCAATTTCAGCTGAGCGTGACAGACCCTCGGAGCAGCCCAGACAGGGGATCGTCCTTAGGCTTGGGCCGCGAGTGTTGGGGCAGGGCTACAAAACCTCATCTCCAGCCACACCCAGAGAGCACGAGCCGCCTTCGCAGCGGAATGAAAGATCTAGGGGAGGCAGGACTGCGAAGGCGACAGTCGCTCTCGGCACATTGCCATTTCTCACTTTGATGCCGTGATCAACATCTCGGTCGTTGTTTTTTGATCAGAACGACATTGGGTCTTTTTCCGTAATGTTGGAATGGGAAATGCATACAGGAGTTGCGTTCAGCTCCTGCGACCGCCGGAATGTGTACGAGCCGAAGGTGGGTGTCAGGCAGCTGACAATCCTTTGTCATTTGTGGAGGCGCATATGCAGGTTACGAGGTGGGGTATAGACAGGGCGAGTTCAGAAGTGGTGTCCGGCATTCTGAATTGCGTGTGCCCGGAGTGCGGCGGGAGCATGGGTGGAGTCGGCAGAGAGTTCAAGTGCCAGGGCGAGTGTCAGACGGACTGGCGCCAGATCTGGGAGCGAGTCTTTTCGGCCGGGCTCAGTCGGCGGGCAACTTAGGCAACCAGCCGGGGTGACTTGAATGGATGGGCGCTGAGCTGAGGGACCGCTGACCATATCTGGACGGATAGTTTCCACGGATGTAAGTACTGGACTCGGCCGCCTTGTCCGGCCATCAGTCAGCGCACCTCAGGAGACAATGGAGACCCTATGAAACTTGTTACAGCTGACAACGTGAAACTTGGATTTATTGGCCTGGGCAACATGGGAAAGCGAATCGCACAACGCCTGCTTGAACACGGATACCAAGTCCTCGTCTACGACAGGGACGCCGCTAAGGCGGACGCAATAGCTGCACAGGGTGGTGTCGTTGCGAAGAATATTCTCGAACTGGCAGGCAGCGCCGATGTGATTCTCTCCTGCTTGACCAACGATGAAGCAGTGCGAGCGGTTTACACCGAGCCCGAGGGAGTTTTTGCTGGAGCACGATCAGGGACCGTCGTGCTCGAGCTGAGCACGATTTCACCAGAAGGCTCGCGAGAGCTGCAGAGACTCGGCGCCGGGGTTGGCGTCGAGGTACTGGATGTCGCCATCTCGGGCAGCACTCTGGCCGCCGAGCAAGGTGGGCTGACGCTGCTGATCGGCGGCAACGAAGAGCTGTTCCGCGCTGCTGAGCCGATATTCAAGGCGGTTGCGAGACAGTATTTTCGTCTGGGCGGCCCTGGCTCCGGAACAGCGATGAAGTTAGTTGTCAACACGCTGTTAGGTATTGGCATGCAGGCCATCGCTGAGGCTGTCGTCCTTGGGGAGACAGTTGGCCTGAATCGCGAACGTTTGCTTGAGGTCTTGTCAAAGACCGCTGTGATCGCGCCGGCTCACGTGGGGAAGCTGGCGAGGATGGCGATCAACGATTACACACCACAATTTCCACTTCGCCTGATGAACAAGGATTTCCAGTTGATTCTAAAGGCGGCAGCAGAAGCGTATATCCCCATGCCTGCGACTGAAGCGGCGTTTCGCGTCAATTCAGAGGAGCTGGCACACCACGATGAAGACGACTTCTCCGCTGTCCTGCGGCGAATGGAAGAAGTTGCCGATAACGCAGATATTCACTCTGCCTCGATGACGAGTTGACCATCGTGGTCGTGCCACAAACCTGAGCGACAGCGACCATATCTCGACGCACGTGTCCAAGGGCGGTCATCACTCGCCCTGCTCCCAGCAGAATAACGACGGCCGCACGCCTCATGAGCCGCAAGTCTAGTTGTGGGAGCATTCAACCGGAGCCACTTCACTCCCACATGCGACTGGAACCAGACTTGCTAGGAATTGTAGAGAGGAAAAAACCGTGGTCAACGTTGCGATTGATGGTGTCGTTCAGGAAGCCCAACCCGACGAGCTTCTCATTGATCTGATCAACCGTAGCGGCGTGTCAGTCTCCCACGTCTGTTACCACCCTCAACTCGGCCCTATTCAGACGTGCGACACGTGCATGGTTGAGGTAAATGGCCGCCTGGTCCGGGCCTGCGCGACCGAAGTCGCCGACGGAATGAGGATCTCCACCAAGTCCGCGAAGGCTTCGGCCGCGCAGGTGGAGGCATTCGATCGCATTCTCAGCAACCACCTCCTCTACTGCACGGTTTGTGACAACAACAATGGCAATTGCACCGTCCATAACACGACGAAGCTGCTGGCCATCGAGCATCAGCGAATCCCTTTTCACTCGAAGCCCTACGAAGTTGATAACACGAATCCGTTCTATCGCTACGATCCCAATCAATGCATTCTGTGTGGCCGCTGCGTCGAGGCTTGTCAGAACGTCGAGGTCAACGAAACGCTTTCCATCAACTGGGAAGACCCGAATCCGCGCGTACTCTGGGACGGCGGCTCAACCATTGGAGAGTCGAGCTGTGTCTCGTGTGGCCACTGCGTCACTGTCTGTCCGTGCAATGCGCTGATGGAAAAAACGATGCTGGGTCACGCAGGCTTCCTGACCTCTTTGAAGAAGTCGGCTCTAAGCGGCATGATCGAGGTGGTCAAAGGCGTGGAACCGGAAACCGGCTACGGATCGATCCTTCAGGTCTCGGAAGCCGAGGAGGCGATGCGGGAGCACCGTATCCGCAAAACAAAAACAGTGTGCACGTACTGCGGCGTGGGGTGCAGCTTTGACGTTTGGACGAAGGATCGGCACATTCTCAAGGTCGCTCCGGAGCACGGTCCAGCCAATGGGATATCCACTTGCGTGAAGGGGAAGTTTGGCTGGGGTCACATCAATAGCGAGGATCGCCTGACTACTCCGCTGATTCGCGACGGCGACAGGTTTCGCCAGGCCAGCTGGGACGAAGCACTCAGTCTCGTGGCTGGAAGGCTATCAGAGATCAAAGCGAACGATGGGCCGGATTCCCTCGCGTTCATCTCATCTTCCAAGTGTACGAATGAAGAAAGCTACCTCATGCAAAAGTTGGCGAGGGCCGTGATTGGCACGAACAACGTCGACAATTGTTCCCGCTACTGCCAGTCGCCGGCGACCCAGGGTTTGTTTCGCACGGTCGGCTACGGCGGCGATTCGGGTTCCATCTCCGACATGGAGAAAGCTGACCTTGTTCTCATCATTGGCAGCAACACAGCGGAAAGTCATCCGGTCATTGCCACCCGGGTGAAGAGCGCTCACAAATTAGACGGGCAGAAGCTCATTGTCTCGGATCTGCGTGAACATGAAATGGCACGGCGCGCAGATCTGTTCCTGCACCCCAAGTCAGGTACAGACCTGTTCTGGCTGAATGCAATCAGCCGCTATCTGCTTGACAACAACCTTGCGCACACCAAGTTCCTCGATCAGTGGGTAAACGGCCTGGACGACTATCAAAAGAGTCTGGAGCCTTTCACCATGGAAGCCGCCGCGCGCATTTCCGGTGTGCCCGAGGAGACACTGAAAACAGTCGCGCACATGATCGCCGACGCAAAAGCCATGTGCATACTCTGGGCGATGGGAGTGACTCAGCATACTCAGGGTTCCGATACTTCCACCGCGATTTCAAACCTGTTACTTGTCACCGGCAACTACATGCGGCCCGGAACCGGCGCTTATCCGCTGCGCGGCCACAACAACGTGCAGGGCGCCAGCGACCACGGGTCCATGCCAAACATGTTGCCGGGCTACCAATCTCTGAATGATCCCGAAGTACGCCAGCGATTTGAGGCGGGTTGGAAGGTCAAGCTGCCTTCCACCAGGGGACTAGACAACCACCAGATGGTGGAAGCCATTCAGGCCGGGAAGCTCAAAGCGATGTATCTGATCGGCGAGGAAATGAGCATCGTGGACTCCAATGCCAACTATGTTGGTGATGCCTTCGCCAGGCTCGACTTCTTTGTCGTGCAGGACATCTTTTTCAGCAACACCTGTCGATATGCCGATGTTGTGCTGCCGGGAGCACCGAGCCTGGAAAAGGAAGGCACGTTTACCAGTACCGAGAGACGCATTCAGCGACTCTATCAAGTGTTGGAACCGCTTGAGGGATGTAAGCCAGACTGGAAGATCACGCAGGGGATTGCCAACCAGTTGGGAGCAGGTTGGCACTATCAACATCCTTCCGAGGTCATGGATGAAATCGCTTCTCTCACGCCGATGTTTGCAGGGGTTAACTATGAGAGGCTGGCTGGGTACAAATCCCTGCAATGGCCGGTCGCGGCTGACGGAACAGACGAGCCCTTGCTGTATACCAAACGCTTTGCGTTTCCGGATGGAAAGGCAAGGCTATTCCCGGTGTCCTGGATCGGCCCCACCGATCAGCCGGACTCTGAATTTGACTTGCACCTGAATAACGGACGGCTGCTCGAGCACTTTCACGAAGGTAATCTGACCTACCGTACCGAGGGAATTCGTGAAAAGACTCCTGACACCTTCGTGGAAGTCTCTCCCAAACTCGCCGAAGAACGCGGCATTCAGAGCGGGACATGGGTACAACTGGTCTCCCGCTACGGGCAGGTACGAGTGCGCGCTTTAGTGACCGACCGGGTGCAGGGGCGAGAACTGTACATGCCGATGAACTCGGTTGAGAGTCCTGTGAACCGGTTGACGAGCAGCCACACTGATCCCGTGACCAACACGCCTGCCTACAAGGAGACCAGCATTCACATGAACGTGTTGGCCGAAGTCGGCGAGAGTCCATTGCCGCGTATCAATTCTCGCTTCGGTCATCCGACGCCGCAGAACGGAGTGGAAATCGAGCGTAAGTGGAAGCGACCGGATTATGCCCCTCCGGGAAATGGCTTAGTGCAGTTGCAGACGAAGCAGTAACGCGAGGAGAACTCAATGGCTCAACCGATTCCTCTGGAAATTCCGCCGCGCAACCCGCGTGCCGAGTTGCGCTCTCGACTGGAGCAGGCGCCTGAAGAACACGCGGAAGCCGTGTTGAGCGCCTACGAAGTGCTCCAGCAGTTGCACGAACGCGGCGTGCTGGAGATCATGCGCGGTGCCTTGGCGGCGAGTGACGAGATTCTGGAGAAGGTAGTCGACAATGCCAGAACGCCCGAGGCCATTCGAGCTATCAGGAATCTTCTTTTTTGGCGCCGCATTCTTGGGAGCATCGAGCCGGAATGGTTCCAGGGGATCTTCCAGGCCATTCCAGAAGGAATCGCCCAGGCGACAGCGGAGCGAGATCAACCGGTCAGGCTTTTCGGGCTGCTTCGGCGCGCCATCAGCAAAGATAGTCTCCGCGGTCTGGCGGCAGCCATTGACTTCCTGCAAGCCTTTGGGCGTCACCTCCACTCATCAGCGAGTCAGACTTCAAAAACTTAAAACATTCCCTGGAATCAGGAAAGATATGACAAATCGCTGGAGTATCGCTATCGCCGGAGTTCTTATGCAAGTCGCGTTGGGCGCTGTTTATGCGTGGAGCGTATTTCGGGCGCCTCTCACGAAGCAATTTGGCTGGAGTATTTCCGAAGTTACGCTGACCTTCACTATCAGCATCTTTGTGTTGGGCATCGCGGCTTTTTTCGGGGGCCTCTGGCTCAATCGTGTGGGCCCACGAGCCGTCGCGCTCACAGGTGGATTTCTGTATGGCCTCGGAGTTTTTCTGGCGAGTTTCTCCGACCACAAACTGTGGTGGCTATATCTAAGCTACGGTGTGATTGGCGGAACTGGACTGGGCTTCAGCTACATTGTGCCAATCGCGGTCCTGGTAAAGTGGTTTCCAGACCGAAGAGGGCTCATCACCGGCATTGCCGTCGGCGGATTCGGAGCAGGGGCACTCGTGACCGCGCCAGTGGCCACGCGGCTCATCCAGAGTGTCGGGGTCCTTCAAACGTTCGCCTATCTCGGTATCGCATTTCTCGTCGTGACAGCTGCCGCCGGCTACTTCATGCAGAATCCTCCCGAGGGTTGGCGACCGGAAGGCTGGGCACCGACGGCGTCGCAGACCTCCCAACGATCAGGCCGAGACTACACCCTCGGGGAGGCGCTCAGGACCTGGCAATGGTGGGCTCTCTGGCTGCTTCTGTTTTTGAATACCTCCGCGGGGATTTCGGTAATCTCACAGGAATCTCCCTTGTTCCAGGAGCTTGCCCGAGTAACCGCTGTGGCCGCTGCCGGCATGGTCGGAGTTGCCAGCATTGGGAATGCTTTCGGAAGGGTGTTTTGGGCGTGGGCATCCGATTCGATCACCAGACGCGCAGCATTCGTAGTGATGTTTCTGGGACAGACCCTACTCTTTTGGGCTCTTCCCAGCATCAACTCCGCCACTGTATTGACAATCGTCGCGTTCATCGTGCTCATGTGTTATGGCGGAGGGTTTGGGACCATGCCTGCCTTCGTGGCCGACTACTTTGGATCGCGGAGTGTGGGCCCCATCTACGGACTCATGCTGACTGCATGGGGCTTCGCCAGCGCATTTGGACCGCTGTTGATTGCGTATCTGCGCCAGTCGAGTGGTGCATATAGCGAAGCGCTGCACGTGATTGCAGGCGTCATGGCTGTTTCCGTCTTGCTTCCCTTGATCGTATCCCCACCCCGCCGATCGCACGAAGTGGTCAGATCCACTCAACATCGGCGGCTGCCGGCAGCGTAGGCATTCGAAGAAAGCGACAACTGATGGAAGTGATGGCGGGGATGCCAACTGGAATACTAACATCGCGTTCTTCGCGAGCGCTCTTGCGAGGGGAGGTGGCCGCAGGCGGCCCTCAATGGCTGCCATCGCTGCTGGTCTTCGGATCGATGGCTGCGGTTGCCTACGCCGACTTCATCGTCACGTCGATCTCGTTGGGGTATCTCTACATTCTGCCCCTTGGGATCAGTGCCATATTCTTGCGCAGCCAGATCAGTTATGGGCTGATCGCAGTCTGTGTCTTTCTCCACGATCTTTTCGGGCCTCCTTATCCAAGCCCGGAGGCGCGGATCACACACAACCTCACCGCGCTGGCCGGGTTCACCTTCGTCGTCTACGTCATTCAGAGATATGTGAAACAGAGAGAATTGCTTGACAAGGCGGTGCGCAAGCAGCGCGATCAACTTCTGCAGGATGTTGAACTAGCCGCGCAGGTTCAAAGGATGTTTCTGCCTTTCCGTCGCCCATCCATCGCTGGACTGGAGATCGCCGGGACGATGCGGCCTGTGAGAGGTGTGGGCGGCGACTACTACGACTACATGCCCATCGATGAGCATACGGTCGAGATCGTGATTGCTGATGTCGCGGGAAAGGGTGTTCCTGCTGCGCTCCTGATGTCCGCCACCGCGGCTGCCGTGCAACTGGAGGCGAGTGAGAAACGAGACATGCTGGAGGTTGTAAATCGCCTGAATAGCGGGATCCATTCCGTATCCGACGGCGACCGTTACGTCACACTGCTGCTGGCGGACATTGATGCACTCAGTCGGTCCCTCCGGTACGTCAACTGCGGCCACAATCCCGCTCTCCTTTTTCACACAAAAACCGGTGATGTTGTTCCCATGAACTCGTCCTGCTTCCCGGTCGGAATGTTCGACAGCGTAACCTGTGAGATCAACCGAGCCGACCTCACGGCCGGCGATCTTCTGGTTCTGTACACCGACGGTATTACCGAGGCAGAAAATTCGCAGGGAGAAGAATTTGGGATAGAACGTCTGTCGGCCGTGATTCGGCGCGATTCTTCACTGTCAGCGGAAGAGCTGATGGACAACATTTTTCGGAGTGCCGAAGACTTCTGTCAGGGAGTTGGTTTCAACGACGACGCCACCGTTCTGATAGTGAAGTGTGGTTTTGATGGGACGTGAGATATTTCAGATCTTGATCTTCTGGCTACGGCTTATCTTCGGCAGGGATAGGAAGGTTCTCCTCGATCTTCAAGATTGTCTTCGGTGAATGCTTCCGGAAGAGGCGCTTAATATCCGGCGCAAATTCGCGTAGAAGATCCCCAATCGCATCCGAGCTCAGCGCACCACCAAAGCGATTCATGGTATCCCCGAAAGTTCGGTCATGTCTTGGGTAGTAGGCATTTTGTAGCGCACTGCTGGCCAGAGCACCCAGGAACTCGGACGTGTTGAATGTGCTATCGCCGTTGTCGTTCTTGGTGACCACTACTCTGGTTGTCGAATACCAGATCCTGGCAATGAACGTTCGCTTGCGCGACGGAAAGTAGCGGGGATCCTGATGCAAGATCGTCGATAGAGCAAACGTCTGGATGAATCTGCGCGATTCTGTATCCGCCAGAGTCGCGCCAAATCGCTTCGCCCAACCCTGCATACCTCCGCCATAGTGAGGCCACTGGCCCATTGCCTGCGCCCAGGTCGCCTGAAGACCTGCTGACACGAATGTGTAGGGCGAATGGGTTTGCTCTCGAAACAGGTTGAATTTACAACGCGCGGACAATGGGGTGTAGTCCAAGGTTCCGATCGTCGTCGTGACTTCTGTGGCGTTCGCCGGGGATTGGGGAAATGTGTCTTGAACGCGTAGGCGACACGGACTGGCCGACACCTGATCGGACGGTTCGTGGATCGATGTTGACTGGTTGTCACCGGACTCATCGTGAGTGGTAGTCGAAGAAGATAAGATCTCTCCTGGGGAAACGACTGGCGCCTGCGCGTGGCCGAGGCCATGCGTCATCGCAATCGAAATGGCTACCAGCAAGGCGTGAGTTATAAACGGTAGTCCTTCATCCACTGCACTCGGTCTGCACGGATCTAAGAGTCCGGTAGAACACGTGAATGTGAGCAGTAAGCGCCTTCCCCTGCTGATGTTCCTTTGTCGAATGCCATTCTCTTGATTCACTCAGACATTCCCCACCTTGCTGGTGTGCACGCAGGTCTCCAAAGGTCGTCTCTGCACGAGGCACAAGAGTTTCCTGTCTCAGGCGATCAATAGGGCCGCTGAATGAACCATCGAAGGGTCAACATGCGGACAGTAAGTCGGCTAATCGACGGCTCCAGCCTTGCACGCCGGCCGCATTCTCAGCCGACAGATTCGCAAAGTGTTGAACCAAAAAGATCGACCAGATCTCTTCGAGTGAAACAGATTTGGACGTGCAACTGCATTCCTGACATCCGAAAAGGAGGCTCACATATGAAGCCGATACGTCGGACAGCAGTTTGCACCGTTTTTTTTCTGGCCATGCTGGGAGCAGCGTTTGCCCAGCACGTCCAAACCGATTTTGATCACCAAACCAATTTCTCTCAGTACAAGACCTATTCGTGGCAGGAAATCAAGCCTGCGAATTCCCTCTGGGACGCTCG
>Ga0210384_10007969_pt1 | contig 11112 bp, 7 predicted proteins | sample IncBWH2MmetaG_FD_160574 | JGI IMG/M metagenome (GOLD analysis project Ga0210384, IMG submission 160574) | Forest soil microbial communities from Barre Woods Harvard Forest LTER site, Petersham, Massachusetts, United States - Inc-BW-H-2-M | ecosystem: Environmental > Terrestrial > Soil >...
CTCGGCCTGCACATGACTGCGCGGTACTACTACTACCCGGGCTGGCACGAGCCCGGCACCGTGAACGAGTTCGGCTTCAACAAGAAGGCGTACGAGGCGCTTCCGGTCGATCTCCGTCGGACGCTCGACCACGCCGCCGCCGCCGTGCAGGTCTATTCTGGTACGGACTTCCACCTGAAGAACGCGATCGCGCTAGGGCGACTCAAGACCGAGTTCAAGGATAAGGTCGAGATTCTCCAGCTGCCGGTGCCGGTGCTGCGCGATCTCAAGAAGCTGTCGGCCGAGGTCGTCCGGGAGGAATCCGAGAAGACCCCCATGGCGAGGAAGGTGCACGCGTCCTTCACGAAGTTCCAGGCGCTGGTGGGCCCCTGGGACCACGTTGCGGAAGGCGCCTACCATCAGCTCGTCGGGGTATGAGGAGGACCGCGTGACGACCGAACGACGCAGGTTCATCGCGACGGCAGGCGGGGTCGTGGCCGCCACCGTTGCCGCTACCGTCATGGACGCCCCCAATATCAACGCGCAGCCGAAGGTCCAGTGGCGGATGTCCACGGCCTTTACCGCGGTATTCGACATACACCAGGGCGCGGCCCAGCGGCTGGCGAAGATCGTCGAAGAGACGACCGGCGGGCGGTTCCGGATCGAGGTCTTCCCTGGCGGCCAGATCATGCAGCCATTCGACTGCTTCGCCGCCGCCTCCCAGGGCAAGATCGAAGCGTTCCTGGGTTCCCCGCAATACTGGGCGGAACCCTCGAAGGAGCCCGCGCTCGAGTGGTTCGGGACCATCCCGTTCGGGATGAACTGCGAGGGCATGGCGGCCTGGTTCTACCAGGGCGACGGGCTCAAGCTCATGGAGGAGGGGTACGCCGCCTTCAATCTCGTGCCGCGCCCCGCTTTGTGGGACGCGCCGCAGATGGCCGGATGGTTCAGGAAGAAGATCAACTCGATCGGCGATTTCAAGGGGCTCAAGATGCGCATTCCGAACCTGGGCGGCCAGGTCGTCGCCAGGGCGGGCGGCACGACGGTGCTGACCCCGGGCGGCGATATCTACGCGGCCCTCGAGCGCGGCGTGATCGACGCCTCCGAATTTGTCGGGCCGCACGACGACATGAAGCTCGGCCTGCACAACACCGCGCGCTACTACTACTACCCGGGCTGGCACGAGCCCGGCACCGTGAACGAGTTCGGCTTCAACAAGAAGGCGTACGAGGCGCTCCCGGTCGATCTCCGGCGGACGCTCGACCATGCCGCCGCCGCAGTGCAAGTCTATGGTCGCACGGACTTCCACGTGAAGAACGCGATCGCGCTGGACCGACTCAAGACCGAGTTCAAGGGCAAGGTCGAAGTGCTCCAGCTCCCGACCCCGGTGCTGCGCGATCTCAAGAAGCTGTCGGCCGAGGTCATCAGGGAGCAATCCGAGAAGACCCCCATGGCCCGGAAGGTGCACGCCTCCTTCACCAAGTTCCAGGCGCTGGTGGGTCCCTGGGACCACGTCGCCGAAGGCGCCTACCATCAGCTCGTGTCTGGGTAGCGATGCGACGGACGCACAGCTTCTACTTCAAAGCGCGCTGCCTCTGGGTCGCCGTGGCGGTTCTTGTCTGGTTGCCCACCCACGTGGGCGAGGCGCAGAAGGCGCCTCGTCCGTTCCGCATCGGCGTCCTCAACGCGGCGTGGGCGGCCAGCCACCCGACGGTTGAAGGGCTCAAGGCCGGGCTCAAGGAGCTCGGCTTCGCAGACGGCCGCGACGTGACGTTCGACATCCGCTTCACCGAGGGAAAGCTGGACACGATGCCCGCCGCCGCCGAGGCTCTCGTCAAGGCCGGGGTCGACCTGATCTTCACCAGCCAGGAGGCGGCCACCAACGCCGCCAAGGACGCGACGGAGAGCGTGCCCATCGTGTTCACCCTGGTGGGCGATCCGGTGGGCGCCAGCATCGTCACCAAGCTTGGCCAGCCCGGCGGCAACGTGACGGGAGTGTCGAGTCTCCAGACCGAGCTCGTGGCCAAGCGTCTGGAGGTCCTCAAGACACTGACCCCGGCAGTCCGCCGGGTCTGGCTCGTCTACTACAGCGTCGACCTGGGTACCACGCCGATGGTCACCAAGGCGCTCGAGGCGGCGCAGCGCCTGAATCTGGAGGTCTTGCCAAAAGGGGTGCTCGACGCCGACGAGCTGAAGCGTGTCCTCCGCGAAGTCCGGCGTGGCGACGCCGTGCTGGCGCCGGAAGGCTCGAATCCGGACCTTACCATCGCGATCATCGAGCGGTCGCTCGCCTTGCGAGCTCCGGCCGTCTTCGGGACGGCGCTCTGGATCGGCTATGGCGGTCTCGTATCCTACGGACCCGACTACTACGCGCAGGGAGTCCAGGCCGCCGCGCTGGTGGCCAAGATCCTGCGGGGGGCCCGGCCTCAGGACCTGCCCGTCGAAGGCGCGGAGAAAATCGATCTCGCGGTGAACCTCAAGACCGCGGAGCTTCTCGGGCTCACCGTGCCGCGAAAGATCCTGCTCCGCGCCGACGCCTTCCGGCGATGACGAACCCGACCTCGGGCGGTCGGCTCTTCCGCAAGTACGTCGTCGTCCTCCTCGTGCTGGTCGGGGGTGTATTGATGGCGTCGAGTCTGGTCGAGCTCTACTTCGCCTACCGGGAGACCCAGGACGCGATCCTCCGGGTGGAGCGCGCGAAGGCGGTGGCCGCGGCGGCCCGAATCGAGCAGTTTCTGAAAGAGGTCGAGCTGCAAGTGCGCGAGACGACTCGGACCGCGTCCGACGATCCCGATGCGAGCCAGGTGGGACCAGCCAAGCTGGGATTTCGCCAAGGATTGGGAGCGGCCATGGCCGAGCAACGCGAGCTCGACTTCCTCAGAGTCCTTCGCAACGTCCCCGCCGTCGGCGAGCTCAGCCATCTCGACCTCGCCGGCAAGGAGCAGCTTCGTGTCTCTCGCCTGGACCCGGATGTTGTGGGAAGCCAGGAGGACTTCTCCCGGGCGCCCAAGTTCGTCGAGGCGCGAGCGGGTAAGACGTACTGGAGTCCCGTCTACCTCAAGAACGAGTCGGAGCCGTACGTGACGCTGGCGGTGCCGGGGGGCAAGTACGCCGTCGAGGTGACCACGGCCGAGGTCAACCTCGGTGCAGTGCAGAAGATCGTTTCTCAGATCGAGGTTGGCGCGGACGGTTATGCCTACGTGGTGGATTCCCGCGACCAGCTGGTCGCTCACCCGGACAATCGGATGTTGCGGACGAAACGGGATCTCTCCGGCCTGACCCAGGTGAAGTCAGCCCGGGCCGACCGCACGCCGTCCACGACGAGCGCTCCGGTAGCCGTGGTGGCCGACGGTCTTGGCGGCGGGCAGGTGCTGGCGGCCCACGCCGTGATTGCTCCCCTCGGGTGGTTCGTCTTCATCGAACGCCCCGCCGCCGCCGCCTACGCTCCCCTCCGGGCCCCGATCATCCGGAGCGCCGTTATCTTCGTGCTGGGTCTCGGGCTTTCAGTCCTGGCCAGCATTCTCCTGGCCCGGCGAATGGTCGCCCCGATCCGGGTGCTCCAGGAAGGCGCGGCGCGGATCGGCGCCGGGAGGCTCGACCAGCCGATCGAGCTGCACACGGGTGACGAGATCCAAGCCCTCGCGGAATCGTTCAACCGCATGACGGTAAACCTCAAGGAGTCCTACGAGGGCCTGGAGCAGAAGGTGGAGGCGCGCACGCGCGAGCTGGGGGAAGCCAACCGCGACCTCACCGAGGCCCTCGAGCAGCAAACGGCGACCAGCGAGATCCTGCGAGTGATCAGTCAATCGCCGACTGACATCGAGCCCGTGCTGGACGCGCTGGTCAAGAGCGCTACGCGATTTTGCGGCGCCTATGACGCAGTCATCTTTCTCCCCGAAGGGGACAGCCTGCAGGTTACTGCCCACCACGGGCCGATTCTCAACCCCGTAGGGCTTCGGGTGCCGGTCGTGAGGGGAACGGCCGCGGGCCGCTCGCTACTCGAGCGGCGGGCCGTTCATGTAGCCGACCTTCAGGCCGAGGCAGAGGACTTTCCAGAGAGTTGCGCACTTGCCAGGGAGCTGGGGCATCGGACGACCCTGAGCGTTCCGCTGGTGCGGGAAAGCGCGGCGATCGGTGTAATCCAACTCCGCCGTGCCGAAGTAAACCCATTCTCCGATAAGCAGATCGCCCTGCTCCAGACCTTCGCCGACCAGGCGGTCATCGCCATCGAGAACGTGCGCCTCTTCAAAGAGCTGCAGGAGCGGACGCACGAGCTGACACGCTCGGTGGAGGAGCTGCGGGCGCTCGGCGAGGTCGGGCAGGCGGTCAGCTCCAGCCTGGACATCCAATCGGTCCTCACCAGCATCGTCTCGCACGCGGTCGAGCTCTCCCAGACCGACGCCGGCACGATCTACGAGTTCGACGAGGCGGCGCAAGTGTTCGTGCCGCGGGCGAACTACGGCATGGCCGAGGAATTGATCGAGGCCTTGCGCCAGTCGCACATCGGCATCGGCATCGGCGAGACCGGGATCGGGCAGGCGGCAGCGACGCGCGCCGCCGTCCAGATCGCTGACCTCGACAGCCAGGTGAACTACCCGTTGCCCTTCATGGTCCAGGCCGGTTACCGTGCGCTCCTCGCGGTTCCGCTCCTGCGCGAGGATCGCGTGATCGGCGGGCTGGTGGTCCGGCGGAAGGCGGCGGGGACGTTCCCGACGCCGATCGTGGACCTGCTCCAAACCTTCGCGACCCAGTCGGTCATCGCCATCCAGAATGCGCGGCTGTTCCGGGAGATCGACGACAAGAGCCGGACGCTCGAGGAGCTCTCGCGCAACCAGGAGCAGCTCTCCCGCCTCTCGACGGCGCTCCAGGAGCCGCTGTCCCTCGCCGAGCAGCTCACGCGCGTCCTCGACGCCGCGCGGCAGGTGGTCGGCCTCGACCACCTCTACATCTGGACGCCCAGCCCCGCCGCCGACGGGCTCATGGTCAGCGCGGGCGCCGGGCTCAGCGAGAGCGACTGGCGGGATCTGGTCGGCGTGACGATACCCCTTGGCGAGGCGGGCGCGCTGGCGGCAGTTTACCGCGACGGCGAGCCGTTGCTATTCAGCGAGGCGCATCCGCTGCCGGAACAGTATCGACTGCGCCCCCCCTACTCGGCGATTGCCGCCCTGAGGCTCAAGGCTTTTCTCGTCAGCCCCATGATCGCCCGCGGGCGCACCGTGGGCGTACTCAGCGCGGACAACCGCGTGAGCCGGGCGCCGATTCCGGCCCATATCGTCGACCTGCTGCATAGCTTTGCCGCGCAGGCGGCGGTCGCCGTCGAGAACGCCCGGCTATTCCAGGAGATCCAGGAGAAGAGTCAGCAGCTCGAGGTCGCGAGCAAGCACAAGTCACAGTTCCTCGCCAACATGAGCCACGAGCTCCGCACGCCGATGAACGCCGTGCTGGGCTACACCGATCTCATCCTCGACAACATCTTCGGCGACGTCCCCGAGGCAATCCGCGACACTCTGGAGCGCGTCAAGGCCAACGGGCATCATCTCCTCGGCCTGATCAACGACGTCCTCGATCTCTCCAAGATCGAGGCGGGGCAGCTCACCCTCTCGCTCGGCGACTACTCGATGGGCGAGGTGGTCCATGCGGTGGTCTCCGCCCTGGACTCCCTGGCGGCGGAGAAGAGGCTCGCGCTCAAGGCAACCGTGCTGGCGGATCTGCCTCCCGGGCGAGGCGACGAGCGGCGGATCACCCAGGTACTTCTGAACCTGGCCGGGAACGCGATCAAGTTCACCGACGAGGGCGAGGTGTCGATCGAGGCGCGGATCTCCGACGGCGCCTTCGTGGTCTCGGTGTCGGATACCGGGCCCGGGATCTCCGATGCCGATCAGCAGACAATCTTCGAGGAGTTCCAGCAGGCGGACAGCTCCAGCACCCGGAAGAAGGGCGGGACGGGCCTCGGGCTCTCGATCTCGCGGCGGATCGTGGAGCTTCACGGCGGCCGCCTCTGGGTCAAGTCGACTCCGGGAGATGGATCGACCTTTTCCTTCACCCTGCCCATCCGGGTGGAGCACCAAACGGAGAGGACATGAGCAAGCGGATCCTGGCGATCGAGGACCACGCGGAGAACCGCCGCATCCTGCGCCTCCTCCTGGCCAGTGCCGGCTATGAGCTGATCGAGGCCGTCACGGGGGAGGAAGGGATCGCCGTGGCGGAGAAGGAGCGGCCCGACCTGATCCTCATGGACATCCAGCTCCCCGGCCTCGACGGGTACGAGGCGACGCGGCGGATCAAGGCCAACCCCGCCCTCCGGCACATCCCGATCATCGTGGTCACCTCCTACGCGCTGAGCGGCGACGACGTGAAGGCGTTCGAGGCCGGCTGCGACGCCTACGTCACCAAGCCCTTCGTCCCGCGCGAGCTATTGGCCAAGGTCCGCGAGTACGTACCATAGGCGGGAGCCCAGCGTGAAATCACCGCCGCGGATCCTGATCGTCGACGACGTGCCGGCCAACGTGCACATTCTCCAGAGCCGTCTGGCCGCCCACGGATACGACATCGTCACCGCGACCGACGGCGAAGCGGCGCTCGCCGCCGTCAAGGAGACGCAGCCAGACCTGATCCTGCTTGACGTCATGATGCCGAAGATAGACGGCATCGAGGTCTGCCGGCGTCTGAGGGCCGACGCATCGTTGCCCTTCATCCCAATCATCATGGTCACGGCCAAAGCAGACCCCAAGGACGTCGTCGCTGGGCTCGAGGCTGGCGGCGACGAGTACCTGACCAAGCCCGTGGACCAGCCTGCGCTGGTCGCCCGAGTGAAGTCCATGCTCCGGATCAAGAATCTCCACGACACCGTGGAGGCACTGGCGGCCGAGCGGGCCGAGTGGAACAAGACCCTCGAGCGCCGCGTCGAGGAGCAGGTTGGGCAGCTCGAGCAGCTCGGACGTCTCAAGCGCTTTTTCTCGCCACAGCTCGCTGAGCTGATCCTGGCGGGGGGCACCGAGGACCCGCTGAAGTCGCACCGCCGGGAAGTGACGGTTGTGTTCCTCGACCTCCGCGGGTTCACGGCCTTCGCCGAGACGGCCGAACCCGAGGAGGTCATGGGGGTGCTTCGGGAATACCACGCCGAGATGGGGCGCCTGATCCTCCACCACGAGGGGACGCTCGAGCGCTTCACCGGCGACGGGATGATGATCTTCTTCAACGACCCGGTGCTGGTTCCCAACGCGGGCGAGCGCGCCGTCAGAATGGCCGTGGCCATGCGAGCGCGCGTGGACAATCTAGCCGTCGGCTGGCGGAAGCGCGGCTATGACCTCGCCTTCGGGCTCGGCATTGCGCAGGGGTACGCCACGATCGGCGCCATCGGCTTCGAGGGGCGCTGGGACTATGGCGCCATCGGGACGGTCACGAACCTAGCGGCGCGGCTCTGCGGCGAGGCCAAAGGCGGCCAAATCCTGATCGCCCAGCGGGTCGCCTCTACGGTCGAGGATGTGGCTGACCTCGAGGACGTCGGATCGCTTACGCTCAAGGGGCTGCTCCGGCCCGTCCCTGCTTTCAACGTCGTCGGGCTAAGGGGAACCATCTGAGCCAAGCGCGGCAAGCCGTATCCTGCGACGGGTATCCGACGGAGGCGGCTCGCTGACCCGCAGCTTGTAGCGGTCAACTGCCGGCCGGTCCCCCCGGCCGGCCCTCTCCGCTCGCCCGCTCCCCGCCGTCTCGCACTCGGCACGGACGTGGTAGAGTCGCCGGGTTGTGCCCGGGAGGCGCGCTGCGCGGGGGCGCGCCCGCTCCCCCGGCCGCAGCCCACGGGAGGCAAGCAAAAGCACGGTGGACCTGGAAATCCTCGTCGAGAACGTGCTGAACGCGCTCACCGCGGGCATCACGATCGGTTGCATCTACGGTCTGATGTGCATCGGCCTCGGGCTCATCTTCGGCATCATGCGGATCGTCAACTTCGCCCAGGGCGAGCTGCTGATGCTGGGCATGTTCGCCAGCTTCTATCTGGTCAGCGAGGGGCGGGTGCTGTCGTTCCTGGGTCCGTACTGGGGGCCGTTCATCGGCGCGATGTGCGCGGCCCCGCTGATCTTCACCGGCGGCGCGCTCCTGCACAAATTCCTCATCTCTCGCGTGTCCGGCCTGCGGACCGTGGGCTCCCTGGACGAGGGGCATTTCGGTCAGCTGGTCGTCACCCTGGGCATCTCGCTGATCCTCCAGAACGGGGGGCAGATTCTGTTCGGCTCCACGCCGGTCGCCGTCCGCACGCCGCTCTCCTCCGAGGCGTTTCTGATCGGCCCCGTGTATCACGGCGCCACGGTGTTCCTGAACAAGGCCAAGCTGGTCGCCTTCTTCGTCGCGGTCCTGGCTGCGGTCGTGCTCTACCTGACGCTCGAGTACACGCGCCTGGGCAAGGCCCTGCGGGCCGCGGCCGACAACCCGACGGCGGCCACCTACATGGGGATCGACGTCGATCGGGCCTACCGCATCGCCTTCGGCCTGGGGAGCGGCATCACGGCCGTCGCGGGCGGGCTGATGGCCACGTACATCTCCTTCACGCCCTTCGTCGGCTTCGACTACGTCATCATCATGTACTCGGGCGTCGTGCTGGGCGGCATGGGGAGCATCTTCGGGGCCTTCTGGGGCGGGGTGACGGTGGGCTTCGTCCAGCAGTTCTCGGCGCTGATCCTGCCGCCCCAGCTACAGAACGCGGCGATCTTCGTCGTGTTCCTGATGATCGTGCTGTTGCGGCCGCAGGGGCTCTTCGGTCGCTCGGCGGAGCGGGCATGAGGCAGGGCGCCGGCCCGCATCTCAGACGGAACCTGACGGTGCTCGCCGTCGTGTCCGTCGTCTACCTGGTGGTCGCGATGTTCGTGACCAACAGCTACTACCAGCTGATTCTGACCCTGGTGCCGGTGTGGGCGCTGTTCGGCGTCTCGTGGAACATCCTCTCCGGCTACGGCGGCCAGCTCTCCTTCGGCCACGCCAGCTTCTTCGGCATCGGCGCGTACGCGGTCACACTCTCGGTCATTTACTGGGGCCTCTCGCCGTGGCTCGGCATCCCGCTCGGCATGGTCATCGGCGGTCTCGCCGCGATCGCGATCGGCTTCCCCACGTTTCGCCTGCGCGGGCACTACTTCGCCCTCTCGATGCTGGCCTATCCGCTCGCCATCCTCTACGTGATGCAGTACCTGGGCTTCCAGGAAGTCTCGATGCCCATGCACCGCGAGAACGGGCTCCGCTTCATGGAGTTCAGCGAGCCGCGCGTCTACACGCTGATCGCCGTCCTCCTGCTGGTCGGCGGGGTGGTCGTCTCGCTGATCATCGAGAATTCGCGCTTCGGCCTGGCCCTGCTCGCCATCCGGCAGAACGAGCTGGCCGCCGAGGCCGCGGGCATCAACGCGCGCCTCTGGAAGATGCGCTCGCTGGTGGTGTCGGGGATGATGGGCGCGGCGGCCGGCGGCTTCTACGCCCGCGTGCTGCTGGTCGTGACGCCGGATTCCGTCTTCGGCATGCTCGTCTCCGCCCAGGCGGTGGTGGTCACGCTGTTCGGCGGCGTGGCCTCGGTGTGGGGGCCGGTGATCGGAGCCGCCATCCTGGTCCCGCTCGCGGAGACGCTGCAGGCCGAGCTGGGCACGTATCTGCCCGGCATCCAGGGCGTGGTCTACGGCGTCGCCATCATCGCGGTCATGCTGCTGTCGCCCGACGGGTTGTTCTGGACCGTGCGCGACCGCTGGCTTCGCCGGGAGGCGCCGCAGGCGGTCCCTGACGTGGAGCCCGACCCGGTGTCGCTCCCGGCCTTCAAGCGGCGCGCGTCGGCCCACGCGGCGGGGCCGCTTTTGCAGGTCGAGGAGCTGTCGCGCGCCTTCGGCGGGCTCCGCGCGGTCAGCGAGGTCAGCTTCTCGGTCACCGAAGGCGAGATCCTCGGGATCATCGGGCCGAACGGCGCGGGCAAGACCACGCTGTTCAACGTGCTGAACGGTGTGCTCGCCGCCGACGCTGGCTGGGCCCGACTCGACGGGCAACCGTTGCTGGGCCGGAAGACCTACGAGGTCTGCCGCATGGGGGTCGGCCGCACGTTCCAGGTCGTGCGCAGCTTTCCCCGCCTCCCCGTGCTCGACAACGTGATCGTCGGCGCCTACGGCGCCGGCCTGTCCGATCGGGAGGCCATCGCCCAGGCGGCGCGGGCGCTCCACCAGGTGGGATTGCATGATCGGTCGGGCGTGACCGCCGGCCAGCTCACCAACAAGCAGCTTCGCCTGATGGAGCTGGCGCGCGCGCTGGCCGGCAATCCACGGCTGCTGCTGCTGGACGAGACGCTGGCCGGCCTCGGTCGGGAGGAATGCGACGATATCCTGGACGTCCTGGCGCGGGTGCGCGAGCAGGGCATGACGATCTGCATCATCGAGCATACAATGCATGCGATGATGCGCCTCGCCGACCGGTTCGTGGTGCTGGACCACGGACGCGTGCTCGCCAGCGGGTTGCCGCGAGTCGTCGTCGAGGACACTTCCGTGATCGAGGCCTACCTCGGCAAGAAGTGGCTGGCGCGCCGTGCTTGAGGTCAGAGACCTCTCCGTCGCCTATGGCGGCCTGCGCGCCCTCGAGAGCGTGACCCTGTCCGTCGCGGAGGGGCGCTTCGTCACCCTGGTGGGCCCGAACGGAGCCGGCAAGTCCACCCTCTTCAAGACGATCAGCGGAGTGGTGCCCGCCGCCTCCGGCTCGATCTCCTTCGCGGGCGAAGATCTGCTGGCCCGTCGGCCTTCGGAGCGAGCGCATCTGGGCATCGCGCACGTCCCGGAAGGCCGGCAGGTGTTCAAGACCCTGACCGTCCGGGAAAATCTGGAGATGGGCGCGTACCCGAAGGCCGGGCGCGCGCACTGGGCGCAGACGCTCGACCGCATCCAGACGCTGTTCCCGATCCTCGCCGAGCGGGCCGGTCAGATGGCGGGCACGCTGTCGGGCGGCGAGCAGCAGATGCTGGCGATCGGCCGCGGCCTGGCCTGCGCGCCGCGCCTGCTGATGCTGGACGAGCCGTCGATGGGCCTGGCGCCCAGCGTCGCCGACACGATCTTCGAGCGCATCTCGCAGATCCACCGGGAGGACGGGGTGACGATCCTCCTGGTCGAGCAGCGCGTGGCCGAG
>Ga0210384_10007970_pt1 | contig 11110 bp, 9 predicted proteins | sample IncBWH2MmetaG_FD_160574 | JGI IMG/M metagenome (GOLD analysis project Ga0210384, IMG submission 160574) | Forest soil microbial communities from Barre Woods Harvard Forest LTER site, Petersham, Massachusetts, United States - Inc-BW-H-2-M | ecosystem: Environmental > Terrestrial > Soil >...
AAGCTGCGAGTCGGTGCCGGAGGGCGAAAACACCACATCGACTGCCTTCGACGGCAGGGAAAGATACGACTTCAACTCCTCGCGCATCTCCTCCATGCGCGTCTCCAGCGCCTCTTCGAGGCCGACTGCGATCGCGAGCCGCATCAGCTCCTCGCGCGCAAGGCCGGCGCGCTCATAGCCGCGTTCGGAGATGGTGGAAGCCGTGCTCGAGGCAAAGCTGAGCGTCTGCGGCAGCGGCGATGCTCCGCAGCCATAATCATTGAGGCGGCTGATCGGGTCGAGCGTCAGCCGGGGATCGCCACCACAGGCCAGGAGATCATCCAGCGTCGCAAAGAGATCGCGCAGGCTGCCGTTGAACGCCGGGAACCCGGGAGCCTCCAGGAGCGTCAAACGGGGCGCGGCGAAGGTCATGGGTGCTCTTCTTCAGGCTGCGTCGGCCGCGTTCGGCGCGGAAGCGAATTGCGAGGCGATATCGCCGTGGAACACCGACGGCCCGACATGGTCGAGGCGGCTGTCGAGATCGGCCCAGATCTCCCCGCCGATGTCGGTCCAGCGCTTGCAGAACGCAAAATCCTCGCTGAGATAGGTGCCGGTGGCCGGATCGATCATGCATTCGAACAGCGCAAAGCGGTTCGTGCTTCCGGCCAGCGCATCACGCGAGTGTTCGCGCTGGAACTGCAGCGGCGCGTAAGGAGGATGCGCGCACATTTTTTCCAGCACCTGGCGGCGGATCATCAGGAAGCCAGTGCCGGCATAGCGCACCCGGGTGAAGCCGTTGACGACTTTCACCTCATCGGGATTGTCGATCTCGAGCACGTAGTCGAGCGAGCTCGCGGCGAGGTCCGTCCGGCCCGCGGCCATCGCGCGCCTGGCCTTCTCCCAGTTGACCCGCTTGATCGGATAGCAGCCGGCAACGACGTCGGCGCCGGATTCGATCAGGCGGAACACCTGGTCGGGCGTAAATCCGATGTCGGCATCGATGAAGAGAAGATGGGTGGCGGCGGGATCGTCAAGGAACAGCGTGACCAGGTTCGCCCGCGCCCGCGTGATCAAGGCATCGCCGTCGCGCAAATGCACCTTGAGCTGGACATTCGACATCGAATGCACTGCCCGCTGCAACGCGAACAGCGAGCTGGCATAGATGCTCGAGACCTGCCCTCCGAAGCAGGGCGTGGCGACCACAAGATGAAACTGTTCGGTCATGAGATTGGCTCCGAAGCGGCTAGGCGACGCCTGACTTCTCACCAATTAGTAAATAGACGTGGTTAACGAAAACCTAACGCGGCCCCTCCCCCCGTTAACCCGCCGGCAGGAACTTGGTCAGGCTGAGCTGGGAGAGCATCGACGTGGTCTGGTAGGACGCCTGCAGGCTGTTCTGCAACGCCAGGAGCTCGCTCGCGACCTCGCTCTGGTTGATGCCCTCGGTCGAGGTAACGAGGTTTTGCAGCGCCGTCTGGGTCTGGGTCTGGCGCGACTGGGCGTCCTGCATCGCGGTCTGGGCCGTGGCGAAATCGGTCTGGATGTCGGAGATCGTCTGGGAACCCGGCGCCGGCGTCAGATTGGCCGCGATGCGCTGGCTGAGGGCAGCAGACGCTCCCGCCGAATTCGTGCCGGTCGGCGAAAACGTCACCGCCGCATAGGTTGCGACTGACTGCAGCGCCTGGCGGATCGCCTGCTCATTGGCCTGAGCGCCGAATTGCACCGTCTCCGAGGAATCGATGCGCACCGTGGCAGTCGAGCGCGCCGAGCCGGGCCCGGAATTGCCGGTGTACCATTGCACGGTGTTGGCCGAGCCATTGGTGAGCTGGGTTGCCCCGGACAACGGCGAGCCGGAGACCCGCAGTGGCGGCTGCTGCGCCGTCACGGTGGACCCGCTCGGAAAGCCCAGCGCAGCGATCGCGCTCGCAGGCGAGGTCGAGACCGAGAACGTCGACGCGTTGGGCGTGTTGATGGTGACGACGCCGCCATGCACCGTCGAGGGCGTGGTGGTGCCGGTGATCGAATCGATCTTCGACAGCAACGTCTGCACGCTGGCGGTGGTGCTGATCTGGTTGGGGCTGGTCGGGCTGCCGGTGACGAAAGTCAGCGTCGTGCCGTTGACCGTCATCGTGTCGCCGGCCGCGAATCCTGGCGACAGCGAGTCGCTTCCGGACGTGCCGGACAACGCAGTCGCCCCCGTGATGGGCGCCGGCGGAACGGCCTGGTTATTGACCGCTGAGGTCCCCATCGCCGAGCTGTCGGTGTTGAAGAAATTGTCGCCGGCTTGGACCGCGGAGGCCGCCACCAGCGAGGTGTTGGCAAGTGTCGAGATCGCCGAGGTCAAGGCGGTACTGAAATTGGCCGCGGTGTCGGACGGCGTCGCGCCGATGGCGAAACTGCCGGCCGGCACCGGATTGGCACTGGTCGCCGTCAAGGTGATGGAATCGGTGGTGCCGTCGGGCTCGTTGAACTTGACGCTGAACGTATCGCCGGAGGCGGGCTGGCCGTTCTTGAAATCCACCGAGACCGACGCCGGCGAGCCGGACGGGCCACTCACCACGCCCGCCACCTGCGAGGTGGTAGAGATCGCGTTCAGTTTCAGACCGAACTGCGAGAGCGCGGAATCTTCGGAAAGCGTCGTCAATGTCGACGATGCCGGCAGGGTCGGCGGCGGTATTGCCGGCGCCGGCGGAGTGACGGTGACCCGGCCCATGCCGTTGGCGCCGAGGTCGGCCTGCTGGCGCTCGGAAATCACCTGCTTCAGGCCGGCCTGGGTCGAGGTGCCGTTGAGGATGTCGTCGGCGGAGGCGACCGCCTGGGTGTTGATGGCCGAGCCCGAGAACAGATAGCGGGTGCCGACCTGGGTGTTGAGCATGCCGACGAGCGCCGAGAACTCGGACGTCGCGTTCTGCTGGCCGATGGTCTGGCCGGTGGAGGTCAGGTTCTGCGGCGAGGAAGACGCTTCGCTTTGTACGTCGCCGATGGTCGTCGACAACGACTGCAGCACGGTGTTGGCCGAGTTGATGTCGGTATTGACGTTGGTCATCGTGGTCGAGAAGGCGGAGATGTTGGCGAGCTGCGAGCGCGCCGCGATCGCAAAGCCCTCGTTGACGCCCATGCCGGCGTAGTTGGTCGACTTGACCCCGGTCGACAGCTCCGTCGACAGGTTCGAGAGCTGATTGGAGAGGTTCTGAACGGAAAGGCCGAGCAGAGAATTGGCGTAGTTGATGCTGCTGATTGACATTTACGCGCCCTATACTTGTGCCTGCAGCAACGTCTGCATCATGCTTTGAACCACCGACATGATGTGAGCATTGGCTGCGTAGGTGTTCTGCACCTGGATCAGGTTGGACATTTCGGTGTCGATGTTGGGTTTGGCAGTCGAATCGAATTTCTGCTGCAGCGTGTTGACGACCACCGCCTGCCCCTGCTGCAACTGCGTGGCGAGCGTCGAGGCGTTGCCCTGCTGGCTGATGAAGGATTGCAGGTAGTTCGAGAGCGTGCTCTTGAACGGCTGCGCAGCGGAGCCGAGCCCGGTCGACGGCGAATAGCTGAAGGACGCCGACGTCAGCTGCGTGAACATGAAGTCCGAGCGCGTATTGTCGCCGGCCGCGGTCGAAGAACCCTGGTAGTTGCTGAGGATCGACGGGTTATTGAGGACCGCGGGGTTGATGGTGATACGGCCGGCAAGGCCCGTCATCTCATTGCCAGCCGCGGTGTACTGGCCGGTGTAGGCCGTCCCCGCATCGGTGAACAACGCGAACTGCGGGACGCCGCTTGCCGTCGCCGTGTTGGTGGTTGTCGACGAGACCGCGTTGACCGTCACCCCGCTCGATGCCGAGGTGATGCTCAACGTCTGCGCCGATCCGGATCCGGAGAGCGAGAAGTTCAGGCCGCTCGGGCCCAGCGCCGTGGCGAGCTGCGTCGCGAGATCGGGCGAAGTGGACGAGAAGTTCGCGCCGACCAGTAGCGGATTGGCACCGGCGGCGTTCTTCAGCGGCAGCGCATTAGGATCGGTCACATTGACGATCGAAATCTGGTGCTGCGTACCCGCCCCGTCCGTATAGGTCAGGTTGATCGTATTGCCCGGCAGCACGTTCGAAGTGCCGACGCTGAACCCGGCCGCCGGAGTGGTGACGGCAGTGCCCGCGGTGGTCACGTCCGACAGCGACGAGCACATTGTCGCCGCCATCTGATCGATCTGGGTCTGCGCCTGCGGCAGTGTCTGGTCGCGAAGCTTGAGGTCGGCCGCGATCTGGCCCGAGGAAAGCAGGTTGTTGGCGACGACGTCGACCGCGGCACCATTCGGCAGCTTGAGGTTCAGCGTGCCGACGCCGTTCTGCGATGGATTGGTGCTGTAGAGGTCGGTCGCGTTCAGCGAGCCCGGCGCGGTGTAGGTGAAGCTCGAAGCCAGGCCCGCACCGACGAGCTGCATCCCTGAATTGGTGAAGATGTTGGTCTGATTCGAGGAGTCCGTAGTGACCTTGATGTCGACCAGCTTCGACAGATCGCTGATGGCGCTATCTCGCTGGTCCATCAGCGTCGCCGCGAGCGGATCGTTCGAGCTGAGCCCCTGGAGCTGGGTGTTGATCTGTGCGATCGTGCTCATATCGGCGTTGGCCTGGTTGGCCGAATTGCCGATATCCTGCTCGACATTGGAGCGCAGCGACTGGATACCTTGCGTAGTCGTGTTGAGCTGGCCCGCAAGCGTCTGCGCCGCCGATAAGGCGACGGCTTGCGCCGAGGAATCGCTCGGATTGTTCGACAGCGATTGCAGCGCGGTGGTGAAGTTGCTGAGCGAAGTTTCCAGCGTGCCCTCGCCGCCCGGCGTGCCGTAGACGCTCTGCAACTGCGAAAGGATGTTCGAGATCTGGTCGGCATAGGCGCCGCCCGACGTTTCCGTGCGCAACTGGTTCTGCACGAACGTATCGAGCTGGCGGTTGACGCCGGTGACCATGACCGACGAGCCGGTGGTACCGCTCGCGACCTCGATCTGGGTCGGACTCTGGTCGACATAGCCAGGCGTATTCGCGTTGGCGACGTTCGACGAGATGATCGACAGCGCCGCCTGATTGGCGCGGATGCCGGCCATTGCCGTGGCAAGGGAGGAACTCAAACCCATGCTATCTGCCCGCCTTTACTGATTCACTCCGTGCCGCGCCACCTAGCGCAGCACAGCCAGAAGCGACTGGACCATGTCGTTGGCCGTGGTGATCACCTTGGTGTTGGCCGAATAGGCCTGCTGCGTCACGATCAGCTTGGTGAACTCGTCGGCGATGTCGGTGTTCGACCCTTCCAGCGACGATCCGGAGATGGTGCCGGAGGCACCGATGATCGCCGGGCCCGACTGATCGGTCGCCTCATAGGCGCCGCCATCGAGCGCCTTGAGGTAGTTGGTGCCGTTGAAGTGCGACAGCGTCACCGCGGCGAGGTCGATGTTCTGGCCGTTGGAGAAGGTGCCGACCACGATGCCGCTGTTGTTGATGGCAACCGACTGGAGCTGGCCGGCGGCGAAGCCATTCTGCGTGAGGCCGTTGATGGTGGCCGCACCGCTGGAACTGGCAAATTGCGTCAATGCACCCGAGGTGATGTTCATGGTCAGGTTGCCGAGCTGTTGATTATCCACGGCTACGCTGGGAATGGTGAGTGAAGTGCCGGTTGGAGACGACAGCGAACCGTTGGCGTTGAATACGAAGTTCGTGCCAACGTTGACCCAGGCCTGCTGGTTACTGGCAGTCGCAGTAGTGTCGGCCTGATAGTAGAGATTCCAGACGTCCTGGTGCCCAGTCCCGAGCGAGGCGCTGTCGACCTTGGCCCAGCGCAATTGCACGTTCACCGGCGTACCTGCCGCGTTGTAGGCCGTCACCGCACCACCCGAGATGGATTCGTTGGTGAAGGTCGTGACGTCGCTGCCGGCAACGTAGCCCTGACCGGTGTTGGTGCCGACACCCATTGGCTTGGTGACCGGGGCAGTGATGCCCATCGCCCCAAGAGCGTTCGTTGCGTTGGTCCCGCTGGTGGTGATACTCAGGTTGCTGGCGGTGCCGGTGTGCAGCGTAATAGCGCCATTGGCGGCGATGGTCGGCGTGACGCCGGTGATATTGCCGATCGCGCTCATCAGCGTGCCGACGTTGTCGGTGATACTGATCTGGTTGGCAGAGAGATTGGTCGCACCACTGACGAACGAAATGATGGTGCCGTCGACCGTGATGGTGTCGCCAGCAGCGAATCCGGTGGTTAGCGAGTCGCTTCCGCTGGTGCCTGAGAGCGCTGTTGCGCTCGAAATCGCGCTCAAATTTTGGCTAGTGGCGGCAGCGCCGACGCTCAGAGCGTCGACGGAAGGCGCCGCCGTACCGACCACCGTCGGATTGGCCGAGAAGTCGTTGGGGTTCAGGCCGCCGTCAGCGGTAATCGTCTTGGCGGCGGCGCCTGTGCTTGCCGTCGTCTTCGGTGTCGTCGGCAAGTTCGCAGCGTAGGTGATCGCAGTCGTCGCCTGCGCCGGAATGAAGTTGTTCTGGAATTGCAGCACATGCGGCACGTTGCCGGTCGGGTTGCCGGTCTTGGGGTCGACGTCGACGCCCATCAGATAGTAGCCCGCGCCGTTGACCAGGTTGCCGTTGGCGTCGACCTGGAAATCGCCGCGGCGGGTGTAGTCGGTGACGCCGGAGAACACCGGCGCGTTGTCGGAGATCGAGGTCGGCTTCTGCACCGAGAAGAAGCCATCGCCGTTGATCGCCATGTTGGTGGCGACCGTCGAGTTCGTGACCGTGCCCTGGGTGGTGATGGTCTGCTGGGAAAAGGCCGTGACGCCGCCGGCGACCTGCTTGTTGGCCACGGTCGCGTTCGGGATCAGATCCTCGAAAGTGGTATCGATGCCCTTGTAGCCGACGGTCGAGGCGTTCGCGATGTTGCCTGAAATGTTCTGCAAGGCGAAAGACTGAGCCGAAAGGCCACTCACCGCCGTCGTCAGCGCGTCGAAGATACCCATAACATTGTCTCCACTACGATTGGCTCGGCCAGCCGGGCGGGGCCTTGGCCGCAATTCGTCGCGGAAACTGTCGCAAGCGTTATGCCAACAGACAAAACATAGATATATCAATTACTTAAACAAAAAACCCCGGTCGGATGACCGGGGCACAATTGCCGGGCGGGCAACAATTGCCGGGCGAAACCTTCAGCTCGCCTGTGGGCCGGCCGGATGGAAAGTCAGCGCGAACCCGTCCATGCAGTAGCGCAGGCCGGTTGGCTTCGGGCCGTCGTCGAAGACGTGGCCGAGATGGCCGCCGCAGCGGCGGCAATGCACCTCGGTGCGCAGCATGCCGAAGGTGCGGTCCGAGGTGGTGCCAACCGCATTCTCGAGCGGCTGGTAGAAGCTCGGCCAGCCGGTGCCGCTTTCGAACTTGGTCTCCGAGGAAAACAGCGACAGGTCACAGCCGGCACAGGCGAACACGCCCTTGCGGTGCTCTTTCAGGAGCGGGCTGGAGTTCGGACGCTCGGTGCCCTGGTTACGCAGGATCTCATATTGCTGCGGCGTGAGCTGTGCGCGCCATTCGGCATCGGTCTTCTCGACCTCGAACTTCTCGGCGGCCCTGGCCGGCGAAACCTTCAGCCAGCGGAAGGCAACGAGGGAAAGCAGGCTGGCAACAGAGGCAAGCAGGATACGGCGGTCAATCATGATGGTCTCCGTGACTGTTCGCCCAAATTACGGAACTCACTTCAGGAAGTTACACCGCTTCGCGAAGATTATTCTCAACTAAATGCGAGCGCGGGAGTTCAGATTCCCTCGCCTTCGCCGTGATCGACCGGAATCGGCGGCTCCGGATGGGCCTGCGGCGGCTGACCGGCTTGCGCCGGCTCGGCTTGCGGGCGCGGCGGAGGCGGTTGCGGCCGCACCGGGCGCGGACGACCCGGCGGCGGACGGCGTGCCACGGCTGGCCGCGTTCCCGCCTGGCGGTTGGCTTCGGCAAGCCGCGCTTCGCGGACGCCTTCCTGGATGCGGACGCGTTCGCGGTGCCGGGCAAGCGCACCGGCGGCGGCATAGCTGCCCCTGTTCCACAGGCCGACGACAACGCCGGCGGCCCGGCCGACCGGGCCGCCCGCCCATACCAGCTCAAATGGCGAGAACAGCCGCCAGCGCTCATCACCCCAGAGGATGCTGCGGGCGATCAACTGCCCCGCCATCGCCGAGGTGTTGAGGCCCTGACGGCCAAAGCCGCTCGCCACCCACAGCCCCTTTCGCAACTGGCCGATCTGCGGCATGCCGTGCACGGTCTGGCCGATCGCGCCGCCGAACGTGTCCGTGATCTCGACCCGGCCGAGCTTCGGAAAGGTAGTGCGGATGCGGGTGGCGATGGCGCCGGCATAGCGCCGCGGCCGCCCCGCCCAGGTCGTCTCGGGGCTTGCCCACATCAACCGGTTGCCATCGATGACGCGGAAATGGTCGATGCCGTCGGTGTCGCTCACCGACCCCTTGAAGCTGATGACCTCATCGAGCAGGTCACCCAGCGGCGCGGTGACGCCGGCATAGCGCCAGACCGGCAGCAGCGTGTCCGACAGCCGCCGGAGCGGCGCACCGAGATGGATGTTACCGGCAAGCACGATGTGGGAGGCACGCAACCGCGCCGACGGCGTAACGATGCGCTTGCGAATGCCTGACGAGTCGATGCTGACGACCGGCGTGTCCTCGAAAATCCGGGCGCCGGCCCGCCGTGCCAGTGCGGCCAGGCCGTAGACATATTTGCGGCCGTCGATCTGGAACGCCTTGGGAAAATAGACGCCGTGGAAATAGCGGTCGGTCTTCAATTCGCTGCGCACGCGATCGATCTGCCAGCCCTCCACCTCCGTCTCGAAATCCTCCGAGAGCGTTTGCAGGCGGCTGATCAGCTGGTCGCCGACATCGACATTGGAGACTTCGAGCGCGCCGTCGCTCAAGGCGATGCCGGGCATTGCCTCTTCGGTCGCGGCAGCGCGGACATAGTCGGCGCCCTGTTTCGACAGCGTCCATAATTCCTTGGCATCCTCGAAGCCGACGCGCTCGATCAATTCGCCGATCGGAAGCGAGTAGCCGGGCATGACCGTGCCGAGCTGGTTGCCGGACGCATTCCATCCGACATGCCGGCCTTCGAGCACGGCGACGCTGGCGCCCATGCGCGTCGCCTCCAGCGCCACGGTCAGGCCGGCAAGGCCCGCGCCGACGATGCAGATATCGACGTCGAGATCAAAGGTCAGCCGCGCCCGTTCGTGCGAGGACGCGGCGTCGGCTCCATCGGTCATGTTTGCAGGGGTCTCGATCATGCCACTTTCTTGCGACGCACTATCTTGCGAAGACCTCACACTCTTACGAAGACTTGGTGTAGTTGTCACCTTGCCCTAAGCGTGACCCTGTAGACTAATATTAAGACGAATCGAGACTGGCCCCCATGCGCCGTTTGATGCTGTTGCGTCACGCCAAGACCGAAACCGATGCGCCATCGGGCCGCGACCAGGACCGCCGTCTCGACGAACGGGGCCGAAGGGATGCCACCGAGATCGGCGCCTGGATCGCCCGGCACCCGCCCTTTCCCGATTTCGTGCAGGTTTCGCCCGCCGTTCGGGCCAGGCAGACCTGGGAACTCGCCTTCGAGGCGATGAAGGAACGCATCGCAGCGCCGCAGGTCGAGTTCCTGCCGGACCTCTACGGCGCCGACCCCGCGCAGATGCTCGAGATCATCCGCACCGCATCCGTGACCGCCCCGAAGCGTCTGATGGTGGTCGGCCACAATCCCGGCATGCATGAGCTGGCCCTGATGCTCACCGGTAGCGGCGATGCCGCGGGCCGCGCCGCGCTTGCCGACAATTTGCCGACGTCGGGCCTTGCGGTGTTCGACTTTGCGACCGAGGATTGGAACGACGTGGCATTCCGCCGCGGCAAACTGGTTTTGTTTGTGAGCCCGAAGCTGATCAAGCAAACCTCTGGGGAGTGACTTCAAGGCGCGGTCTTGAAAGCGCGACGACGCTTTCCAGATCACGCCCAACAAAAGAAGCTAAAGCGCCATGATGATCCAACCTGACGGGGAGGCGCCGATGTTCAAATCCATTCTCGTGCCGATCGATCTGTCCGATACCGATCTGGCAAAGCCCGCGATTGCCACCGCCGCGACGCTGTCGCAGACTTGGGCCGGCATCGTCCGCCTCCTCAACGTACTGCCGATGACGCCGGTGATGCTCGCCGAATATGTGCCGGCGGATTTCGATGAACAGCAGCGCCAGACTTCCGAGGAGGCACTCGCCATCGTCGCCCGCGAATCCGGCATCGACCAGGGGCGCATCTCGACCATTGTGCGCCAGGGCGGCATCTATCACGAGATCCTGGAGGAAGCCGCCGCCGTCAAAGCCGATCTGATCGTGATGACCTCGCACCGGCCGGCTATGCGCACCTATTTCCTGGGGTCAAATGCCGGGCATGTCGTGCGCTACGCCAAATGCTCGGTGCTGGTGGTGCGGCATTAGCGCATAATCCGAAAAGTGCACAAAAAATAGGGGAATGGACGTGAACGTGAAGAAGTGGTGGCGGAAATGGACCTACGAGCTTCCGCTCGCGTTTTCCGACATGCTGTGGAACGTTTGTGTCGTGCAATTTGCGGCCTTCCTCGACCAGCTCACCTTGCGCAAGGCGATCGAATTCGTGGCCATCGTCATCCTGGCGCTGGCTTTTGCGCAAACGTTCCCGATCGACATCGCGTTCCTGTTCGCTGGGGACACGCTGATGTATCTGGAGTTCCTGATCGCGGTCCGGCTCGCGGCCGGAAGGATGCACCTGCGCGAAGCCCTGCGCTTTGCACTCCGCTTCGCCCAGATCGCGACGCGCGTACTGCGCACGAGCATCCGTCGATCGGCAATGCAGCTTGCCCGATGGCGCGAGCAAAGGCCGACATGCCCGGCCAAGCCGTGCCGCATTTCGAAGAGTGCCGATGACGATCCCGCCGTCGCCTGGGGTGCACTGGTGGCTGCGTAACTTCGGCGCACAAGTGTTGCGCCGGCGCGTTCAGGCACGCATTCCCATAGCCGGCCGAAATGGCGGATCACCGTCCGGCAGCGGCGCTGGAGCGTAGTGGTCAAGCCGCATCGTGAACGCACCGCGGCCCTGGCTCAT
>Ga0210384_10007971_pt1 | contig 11109 bp, 9 predicted proteins | sample IncBWH2MmetaG_FD_160574 | JGI IMG/M metagenome (GOLD analysis project Ga0210384, IMG submission 160574) | Forest soil microbial communities from Barre Woods Harvard Forest LTER site, Petersham, Massachusetts, United States - Inc-BW-H-2-M | ecosystem: Environmental > Terrestrial > Soil >...
CTACGGCCTTGTAGAGAATCTCGATCGAGCCCGCCTGCGCGTCCGCGCGCATGATCGAGAGGGGCCGCCGCATGGGAATGGCCACATCGCAGGTGAGGTGTGCGAACGTCCCGGGCTGGGCGCCGGCTGCGCAGCGGGGCGCGGCGAGCCGGATCACGAACTGCCCGGCGTCGTAGGCGAGCTGGGAGATGACGCGCGCGTCCTCGAGGAAGACGGTGCCGCGGTTCTCCCGGCTCACGGAGGGGTGCCGCGCGAGGTGAGCACTTCCGCCAGGACCGCCATGCGCACCGCGACCCCGTTGCGCACCTGGTCGCGGATCACCGACTGCGGCCCGTCGGCGACGTCGGAGGCGATCTCGATGCCGCGGTTCATCGGCTGCGGATGCATGACGATGGCGTCGGGGCGCGCCAGCGCGAGCCGCTCACGCGTCAATCCCCAGGCTGCGAAGTAGCGCTCGCCATCGGGCAGGTCCGCATCAGTCATGCGCTCCTTCTGGATGCGCAGCATCATGACCACATCGGCGTCCTTGAGGGCGGTGGCGAAGCGCGTGTGTCGCGCACATCCCGCGAACTCGCCGCTCCCCGGCATGAGCGCCGGCGGGGCGGCGAGCCTGAAGTCGCTGACCCCGAGGGTGCGCAGCGCCTGCCAGGCGGAGCGCGCCACGCGCGAGTGGCGCAGGTCGCCGACGATGGCCACCGCGAGCCCGGCGAAGCGCGCCTTGCGCTGCCGCACGGTGAGGGCGTCAAGCAGCCCCTGCGTCGGGTGTGACAGATGCGCCTCGCCCGCGGACAGAACGCTCACATGCGGCGCTACGTGCTCGGCCACCAGCCCGGGGACGCCGGCTTCGGCATCGCGGATGACGAAGGCGTCCACGTGCAGCGACTGCAGCGTATAGACGGTGTCCAGCATGCTCTCGCCCTTGGCGCGAGAGGACAGCTGAACCTCGAGGTTCACAACCTGCGCGCCCAGACGCTTGGCGGCGAGCTCGAAGCTCACCCGGGTGCGCGTAGAGGGCTCGGTGAAGAGGTTCGCGACCGTGGCGCCCTTGAGCAGCTCGCTCAAGGGGGGTATCGCCCCGAGCGGGCGCACGAAGCTCTGCGAGCGATCGAGGAGGCGCTCGAGGTGCGCCCGCGGGAGCGTCTCCAGCGTCAGCAGGTGGCGCAGCGACCCGTCGGCGCGCAGCTGCTCGGTCATGGATTGCGTTCTCTCTCGCCCTGAAACCAGCGCCCGAGAATCACTGCCGCGGCAGCGCTGTCGATGTCTGCGGGCGCAACCCGCCGCCGGCGCTGCCCGCTCGCACGGTGCGCCTTGAGCGCCGCGCTCGCCTCGAGGGAGGAGAAGCGCTCATCCACCAGCTGAACGGGGAGCGCGAAGCGGCGCTCGAGTTCGGCGGCGAAGCCGCGCGCCGCGCGCGTGAGCGCCCCCTCGCTGCCATCGGCATTATACGGGGCTCCCACCACGAGCAGGCCGGGCGCGAGTGCGCGCACGGCTGCGCCGATCGCTTCCCAGTCGGGACCGCTGGCGCCGACGGCGGCCGCGCTGTGCGGGGTGGCCTGCCGCGTGAGCGTGTCCCCGCAGGCGATGCCAATACGTTTCAGTCCGAAGTCGAAGGCGAGGACAGTGTGTGCCCGCGTCATGCCCTTGAGGGTGAGAGTCTAGGCATGGCCGGCGTCGGGACTGAGGCGCTCGACTTCTATGCCGAGCAGCCGCCAGGCGCCCGCCCAGCGCTGCTCGAACGGCAGCTCGAACACCACACGCGGGTCGACCGGCATGGAGGCCCAGGCGTTGTCCTTCATCTCGCGCTCGAGCTGTCCGGACTCCCAGCCGGCGTAGCCGAGCGCGATGAAGGCATCCGAGGGACCCTCGCCCCGGGCCATGGCGGCGAGCACATCGCGCGAGGTCGTGACCTGGATGGTGTCGGACACCTTGTGCGTGTGGTCCCACTGCCCGCCCGGGCGGTGCAGCACGAAGCCGCGGTCGGTGTGCACGGGCCCGCCGCGCAACACCGGCTGGGCGGCGATGGAGGCCGTGGTGGGCTCGAGCTTCATCTGCGAGAGCACATCCGAGAGCTTCATCGGCAAGGGCTTGTTCAACACGATGCCGAGCGCGCCCTTGTCGGTGTGCTCGCAGATGATGGCCACCGTCTGCGCAAAGTTCGGGTCCGCCAGCTGCGGCATGGCGATCAACAGGTGGTTGGTCAGGCTCCCCCCCTCGGTAAACGTGAGGCCGCCCGCAGCCTCCTCACCCGGGTCGTCGTGGCTCGTCGAGCTATGCTTGCCACCCATGCCATAAGTATGGGCATGGAGCGGGTCAGTCTCAAGGAACGGTTGACACGGTTCCACTTCGCACGCGTCCGCCGGAGAACTGCCATTCGTAGGCAAAGTGCAACACGTGATATTGCGCTGCGACCTCGGGCGGAAACGGATCGAAGGGGCTGGCGAGCCTGAGTATGGCAAGTGCCGCCTGGTCAAGTTCTGAGTTGCCACTCGAGCGGCGGATCACCGCCTTGTCGAGTGTCCCATTGCCGCCGATGGCCACTTCCACCACAGGACTCAGGGTCGTTTGCGCCGCACGCGCAGCGGTCGGGTAGTTGAGAGTACCGATGCGCTCAACCTTATGTCGCCAGGCATCGAGGTAAGGCGCGAGCGTTGCCGCACGCGTATCGGGTGTGATCCACAGCTCATCGCGCTTGGGCCCGCGCAGCTGCGCAGGTCCTGGCTCATCCACGGGCGCGGGTTCGGCGAGCTGCGGCGGATCGATCAGCAGTGCTCGCTCCTGCCGCGTGGCGACCGAGCCGAGATCGGCGAGGTAGCGCACCCTGGTGCTCCAGGCGCTGGTGGTGAGCACGCGCTCCTCCTGGTTGCCGCCGCGCTCGTCGCTGGCGCCGGGCGTGTCACCCTCGGGGCGGCCTTCCTGCTTCAGGGCAGCAGCCGCGGAGACGCGGTTGTGCGCGGCTACGGAGTCGCGCGTGTTGCCCGAGCCGACCTGCGTGCGCTGGGCGAGATAGGTCGCCGTGGGATTGCGGTCGCTTTCCGGGAGTTCATCGGACACCAGCAGCACCTCGAGCCCCGGTGCGCCGCCCTTGTCCCCGGCGCTCGCGTTGAAGGTGAGGCCGAGAATAATGAGCCCGTGCAGGAGCCCGGCGAGGAACAGCATGGTGAGCAAGCGGTCCCAGACGGGGGCCTTGCCCTCCCGCAGCATGAGTGCGCGGCGTGCCATGCCGGGTGCGTCAACCGCCCGGGCGCGCTGGCACGGCCGCACTGCCGGCGCGCTGGCCGCGCCCTGCGGCCTGGAGGCGCCGCTCGAGCGCTGCGATCACCCGCTCGCCTATTGAGATGCCAAACTGCTTGTCGAGCTCGCGGATCCCGGTGGGGCTCGTCACGTTGATCTCGGTCACGAAGCCGCCGATCACGTCGAGGCCGACGAACAGCATCCCCTTGGCCGCCAGTGCCGGCCCGATCTGCCCGGCGAGCCATCGGTCGCGCTCATCCAGGGGCCGCCCGACCCCGCGCGCACCGGCGGCGAGGTTACCGCGGTGATCGTCGGGGGAGGGGATGCGGGCGAGTGCGTAGGGAACCGGCTCGCCCTCGATGAGCAGCACCCGCGCATCGCCCGACTCGGCGATCTCGGGGAGATAGCGCTGCGCGATGGCAAAGTGCTGTCCGTAGTCGGTGAGGGTCTCGAATATCACCCGGGCGTTGTGATCGTCCCTGGCCAGCACGAAGATCGAGCGGCCGCCCATGCCGTGCAGGGGCTTGACGACGATCTTGCCGTGCTCGGCGAGGAAGGCCGCCATCTCACCCATGTCGCGGGTGATCAGGGTCGGGGCGCAACACTGCGGGAACCACGCCGTGTAGACCTTCTCGTTGATGTCGCGCAGCCCCTGCGGGCGGTTGACCACCACCACCCCTGCCGTCTCGGCACGCTCGAGGATGTAGGTGCTGTAGATGTATTCGGTGTCGAACGGCGGATCCTTGCGCATCAGCAGGCAGTCGAGCGCCCCCAGCGGCTGCACCTGTGGGGAGCCGAGCGTGAACCAATCGGCCGGGTCCGCCCGCACCGTGAGCGAGCGCATGCGCCCGAGGGCCACGCCGTCGCGCAGGAGGAGGTCGCGCTGCTCGAGGTAGGCGAGCTCGAACCCGTGCTCCTGCGCCGCGAGCAGCATCGCCAGCGTCGAGTCCTTCGCGTAGTTGATGGCGCCGATCGGATCCATCACCACGCCCAGTCGCTTCGGGGTGCTCATCGGGGCCCGATTATGCTCGTCGGCGGCGCGAATATGTCTGCCCGCGCCCCCCGGCGGAGGCGCCGCTGTGGCGAGCTTCGAAAAACGTGACGCGCGTGGCATAGCCGGGGGTGTACCGATATGTTAAAACCGCGCTGCACTTGCCCGCGGGCCCGGGCTCCCGTGAAACTGAGCGGCTTGTGTGGAGGGTACGCCGGTAGGCGTCAGCCCGAAGTTCCGCGAAGGGGTCGTCGAGCCCGCCACGCGCGAAAGCGCGGCCCGCGGGGGCGTGGGCACTAACGCCGCTTAGCTTTTGAGAAAGGAGTCCCCTGATCGTGAACGGCAGCAGCACGAAGCTCCAGGGTCTCAAGGTACTCGTCATCGACGACAGCAAGACCATCCGCCGCACCGCGGAGACGCTGCTGGCCAAGGAGGGGTGCGAGGTGTTCACGGCGATCGACGGCTTCGATGCGCTCGCCAAGATCGCCGACCACCAGCCGGATATCGTGTTCGTGGACATCATGATGCCGCGCCTGGACGGCTACCAGACCTGCTCGCTCATCAAACACAACAAGGTGTTCCGCTCGATACCCGTCATCATGTTGTCTTCCAAGGATGGACTGTTCGATCGCGCGCGTGGTCGCATCGTCGGCTCCGAGCACTACCTGACCAAGCCCTTCACCAAGGACGAGCTGCTCTCGGCGATCGAGACCCATATCGGGAGATGATGCTCATGGCGCTGATCCTGATCGTTGACGACTCACCGACCGAGCTGCACGTCATGCAGAAGGCGCTCGAGAAGCACGGCTACCGCACCGCTGCGGCGGCCGACGGCGCCGAAGGCGTGCGCCTGGCGCGCGAGATGAGCCCTGACCTGATTTTCATGGACATCGTCATGCCCGGCATGAACGGCTACCAGGCGACGCGCGCCCTCGCCAACGATCCGCGCACCCGTACCATCCCCATCATCATGGTCACCTCCAAGGGGCAGGAGACCGACCGCATCTGGGGGCTGCGCCAGGGGGCGGTCGATTACATGGTGAAACCCGTCTCTCCCGATCAACTGGTCGCCAAAGCGCAGGCGACCCTGTCCTCATGAGCACCGACCCAGCCCCACCCCCGGCGGAAGTGGCGCTGAAGTCGCTGCGGGACCGCCCGTTCGAGCTGCTCGCGGAGCTCGAGCGGCGCGGCCGTGCCGTGTCCGCGCAGCAGAGCCAGGAGGCCACCGCCGGGCGCGAATGGGTCGGGGTGGCGCTGCGCATGGCCGGGGACCTGTATCTCGTGGCGCGCGAGGAGACGCGCGAAGTGCTCGGCGTGCCCACGAACACGACGCGCGTGCCGGGAGCCAAGTCCTGGATCAAGGGCCTCGCCAACGTGCGCGGGCAGCTGCTGCCGATCATCGATCTGCGGCACTTCCTCGGCAGCGGCGTGACGCCGATCACCCGCAACACGCGCGTGCTGGTGGTGAACCACCGCGAGATTCCCGCGGGCCTCCTGGTCGATGAGGTGCTCGGTTTCCGCCGCTTTGCGGACGGGGAGTTCTCCGGTGATGCGCCGCCAACGGTGGCGCGCTGCGAGCGGTATCTGGCGGGCGCGTTCCGCCGCGCCCACGAGCAGTGGCCGGTGTTGAGCCTGCGCTCGGTGCTTGAGAGCCAGGCGTTCGCCGAGGCTGCCGCGTGAGCGCCGGTGCCGACGCACGCACCTCGAGCGCAGTGGCGCTGCTGCTGGCGCTCGCCTCGCTCCTCGTCCTGGCGAGCGGCGTCAGCTACTACCTGCTGCAGTCGCGCAGCGGCACCGCGGTCCCCGTCGTGCCGGCGGCGACGCTCTACAGTCTGGCAATCGATAGCGCCGGCGCAGCGGCCGGCGATGGCGGGGCGCTCGCGCGCTTTCAGCAGAGCCAGAAGGCTCTGGAGGACGCAGCGGCACGCGATGCCGGCGCGCCGTACGCCAGCGATGCGCGCTTCACGCGCCTGATGGGCAATGCCACCGCCTTGCTCAAGGCGCGCGCGCCGCTTGCTGATGCAGCCAGCGCCGCACACGACATCGCCGGTCTCGTTCCGCGCCTCGCCGCCGAGGCCAGCGCGCTCGCGGCGGGCCTGCCGCCGGGCACGGCGAGCGCCGCCGCGGTCCTCGAGCGCTTCGCGGCCCGCGCCGAGCGGCTGCAGCTGGATGTGAGCGCGCTCACCCAGGGCGCCAGCGACCCGGCGCAGGCGGCGCAGAACATCGCCGAGGGCAGCGAGTATCTCGGACAGGTCATCGCGGGCTTCGCGGGCGGCAATTCCGCGCTGGCATTGCCGCACCTGACGACGCCGGAGGCCGCCAAACACCTGAAGACGCTCGACTCGATCTACGGCGAGCTTGCCGCCGCCGTGAAGCGCGCGGTGGCCGCCGCGCCCGCGCTGCCTGCCGCGCAGAGCGCCGCGCGCGCCATCGCCGCAGATGCGCGCGATCTCGCCGCGAGCGCCCCGGCCGCAGCTCCCGCCGCAACGGCAGCGGGCATGCTCATCTGGCTGCCGCTGCTGCTGCTGGTGGCGGGCCTGGGCCTGCTGCTCGCGGCGCTGCTCGCGGCGCTGCGCATGCATCGCACGCTCGAGCGGCAGCGCCGCTCGGCGGAGGCGCAGAAGAAGGAAAGCGACCGCAACCAGCAGGCGATCCTGCGCCTGCTGGACGAGCTCTCGAGCCTCGCCGACGGCGATCTCACCGTGCAGGCCACCGTCACCGAGGACATCACCGGGGCGATCGCCGATTCGATCAACTACGCGGTCGATGCGCTGCGCGGCCTCGTGACCACCATCAACGGCTCGGCGATCCAGCTCGATTCCGCCACGCGCCAGACGCAGGCGCTGTCGGCGCACCTCGCCAAGGCGAGCGGGGCGCAGTCGAAGCAGATCGCCTCCGCCACCGAGTCCGCGGCCAGCATGGCGGGCTCGGTGGAAGAAGTGTCGGGCAATGCCGAGCGCGCCGCGGACGTCGCGCGCCACTCGGTGGAAGTCGCCCACAAGGGCGGCGATGCCGTGCGCCGCACCATCGACGGCATGAATACCATCCGCGAGACCATCCAGGAGACCTCCAAGCGCATCAAGCGCCACGGGGAGAGCTCGCAGGAGATCGGCAACATCGTGGAGCTCATCAACGACATCGCCGAGCAGACCAACATCCTGGCGCTGAATGCCTCGATCCAGTCGTCCATGGCGGGGGAAGCCGGCCGCGGCTTCGCCGTGGTCGCGGACGAGGTGCAGCGTCTCGCCGAGCGCGCGGCCAATGCCACCAAGCAGATCGAGGTGCTGGTGCGCACCATCCAGACCGACACCAACGAGGCGGTGGTGTCGATGGAGCGCAGCACCACGGACGTGGTGGGCGGTGCGCTGCTCGCGGAGAACGCCGGGGCAGCGCTGGAAGAGATCGAGCAGGTGTCGAACCAGATCGCGAGCCTGGTGCAGAATATCTCCGGCAGCGCTCGCCAGCAGACCGGCGCGGCGCAGAACATCGCCCGCAACATGCAGGTTCTCAAGGAGATCAGCGCGCAGACCGCCGAATCGACCCACGCGACCTCGGTCGCGATCTCCAAGCTCGCGGAGCTGTCCGCCGGGCTGCGCAAGTCCGCCTCCGGGTTCCGCCTTCCCGGCGCCGCGGGCGAGCGCGCCAGCAGCTCGAGCGGCATGGTGAAGCGCCTGGAGGACACGACGCTGACCACCGCGAAGGTGCGCCAGATCTCGGCCCTGGGCGGCTCCTGATCTCCTTGCGGAAGCCACTGCATGCCTGAAGTCGCATTCCAGACATTCGAGCTCGTCGGTCGTGAGGTCAACGTTGCGCTGACCGAGGCACGCAGCGCGCTCGAGACCTACGTCGAGCAGCCCGACAATGCGCAGCTGCTCGAGCGCTGCGCGCAGGAGCTGCACCAGGTGCAGGGCGTGCTGCGGGTGCTGGAGATCTACGGCGCGGCACTGCTCGTCGAGGAGATGGAGCACGTCGCGCAGTACCTGCTCACCACCCACAGCGAGCGCAAGAGCCAGGCCGAGAGTCTCGATGCGCTCATGCGCGCCATGGTGCAGTTGCCGGGCTATCTCGAGCGGGTGCTCGCCGGCGGCCGCGACCTGGCACTGGTGCTGCTGCCGCTGCTGAACGACCTGCGCGCCGTGCGCGGTCACTCGCTGCTGTCCGAGGGCACGCTGCTGGTGCTGAATCTCAAGTCCGACAAGCAGGCGCAGCCGGTCGCGGCGAGCCCGGGAGAGCCCGCGCTCACCGTCGAGCAGTGGGCGCGGCGCCTGCGTGCGCGCTACCAGGTGGGCCTCATCGGCTGGATCCGTGGCGAGCGCATCGAGCCGAATCTGGAGACTCTCGCCGCGGTCGCGCGCAAGCTCGAGCAGATCGCCACCCGCCAGCCGGTGTTCCAGCTGTGGTGGGTGATCGGGGCCGTCATCGAGGCGTTGCAGCAGCACGGGCTCGAGAGCGGGCAGTCGGTGAAGCGCCTGCTGGGCCTGGGCGATCGCGAAATCCGCCGCCTTTATGAGCTCGGCGAGGCGCGCTACGCGCAGGCGCCGGCGGTGGAGCTGCTGAACAATCTCCTCTACTACATCGGGCGCGCCGAATCCTCCGGCGGCCGGGTGAGCGCGGTGCGTGCCTCGTTCCGCCTCTCGGAGCTGCTGCCGGTGGACGAGAGCATCGAGCAGGAGCGCGAGAACCTCTCCGCGCCTTCCGTGAAGCTCATGCAGACGGTCGCCGCGGCGATCCGCGAGGACCTCTCCAAGGTCAAGGACGTTCTGGACATCTTCGTGCGCCGCGGGGCGGTGCAGCCGCAGGAGCTCGCCTCGCAGGTCGAAATGCTGCACAAGATCGGCGACACGCTCGGCGTGTTGGGACTGGGTGAGCTGCGCGCGCGAATACTGGCCGAGACCGAGCGTCTCGGCAGGATCGTCGCCGGGACACTCAAAGCCGACGAGGCGACGCTGGTGGAGATCGCCGCGACGCTCATCGGCGTCGAAGACCGGCTCGATGACAGCCTGGTCGGCATGATCCTGCCGCCGCGAGAGGGCGGCGGCGCGGCGTCCGACGAGGACAGCGAGTTCCAGCAGGTGCAGGCCGCAGTGCTGCGAGAGTGCATCGTGAACCTGGCGCGCATCAAGGAGGCGGTCACGCAGAGCGTCGGCGGCACGCTCGATGCGGCCGGCCTCGACAGCTGGCAGGATCTGATGCGCGGCATGAAGGCGGGCCTGCTGCTGCTGGGCAAGTCGCGCGCCGTGGAGGTCATCGAGGCGATCACCACACAGCTGAAGCGGGTCATGCAGCCCGGGATGCACGTGCTGCCGCCGGGTTTCGTGGATCGTCTGGCGGATGCGATCGTGAGCCTCGAGTATTACATGGAGACGCTGCAGGCCGGGCGCTCCGATCCCTGGTACATGCTCGACAACGCCCAGGCGTGCTTGGCGACGCTCGCGCAGGAGCCGACGCCGGCGCCTCCCACGGTGCCGCCGATCGAATCCGGCGCGTACGCGCGCACCGTGCAGATCCCGAGCCTCGCACCTGCTGCCGCCCCGCCCCCGGATGTGCGGGCGACGGATGCCGCGGCGCCGACGCTGGCGGCATCCGCTGCCGCGAAGGCCCCCGCCCCCGAGTACGCCGACCCCGAGCTCATGGCGCTCTTCATCGAGGAGGTGCACGAGGAGCTCACGAAGATTCAGCGCGGCTTCACGGTCTGGGACCAGAATCCGCTCGAGCGCGACGCGCTGCTCACCGTGCGCCGCTGCTTCCACACCCTCAAGGGCAGCGGACGCATGGTCGGTGCGCGCGAGCTGGCGGAGTTCGCCTGGTCGATCGAGAACCTGCTGAACCGGGTGCTCGACAACACCCTCACCCGCTCGGCGCCGATCCTGGCAACGCTGCGCTCGGCCGTGGCCGCGCTTCCCGAGCTCATCGCGCAGCTCGAGAGCGGGGCCGCGGTGAGGGCGGACACAGGCGGCATCTCCTCGCGCGCACACGCACTCGCCGCCGGCCGCTCCACCGCAGCGCCCGCGGTGGCGCAGCCAGCAGAAGAGGACGCGGAGTCGGCCGCGGCAACCACATGGACCGCCACCGCCGCGGGAAAGTTTGCGGAAACCCTCCCCGCGCCAAGGACGCAGACGGGGCTGGCGCCTGCGGCGCACCCCGCGAGTGCCGAGCCGCCGCCGCCGCCTGCGGGAGCGGCGGCGCCGGTCGCGCGCACGGACGCGGCGCCGCCGAAGTCCCTGCTATCCGATGACACGCTGCGCGACATCTACACCCGCGAGACCGCAGCGCACGTCGCCACGGTGCGCGCCTTCCTCGCACGCGAGTCCGTGCTGAGCGAGCCTCACGCCTTGCCCGAGGACGTCTATCGCGCCTGCCACACGCTCTCGGGCAGCTCCAAAATGGCCCAGGCGCGGCACGGCATCCGTCTCGCCGAGCCGCTCGATCACTGGCTGCGCCGCGCATTCAGCAGCGGCCTGGGACTGCTCTCCGAGGACCTGACGGTTCTCGCGGACTGCATGGTCGCGATGGAGACGGTCGCGACGCACCTCGATGAGCCCACCGGCTTCTTCGTCAATCACTGGCAGCTGCTCGAGCGCATCGAGCGTGCGGACCGGAGCCTGGATCAACGCATGGCCGCCGCCGCCGCGCACGCCGAGAGGCGTCCTCCCGCCGCCGCGGCCCAGGGAGCCGAGGCGCAGGCGGAGCCTGCCTACGAGGCGGCGGACTTCGATCCCGAGGTCGCCGCCATTTTCACCGAGGAGGCGACGGAGCTGATCGAGGCCGCCGAGCACGCGCTCGCGGATTGGCGTTCGCAGCCCTCGAGCGCGGACTGTCGCCTGAGCCTCAAGCGCCCGCTGCATACCCTCAAAGGCGGCGCGCGCATGGCGGGCATCACGCCCATG
>Ga0210384_10007973_pt1 | contig 11107 bp, 8 predicted proteins | sample IncBWH2MmetaG_FD_160574 | JGI IMG/M metagenome (GOLD analysis project Ga0210384, IMG submission 160574) | Forest soil microbial communities from Barre Woods Harvard Forest LTER site, Petersham, Massachusetts, United States - Inc-BW-H-2-M | ecosystem: Environmental > Terrestrial > Soil >...
ACGGTGTCGAACATCATGGCCCAGTCGGGAGGGGCCGTCTTCTCCAACCTGCCCCTCATCTTCGCCATCGGCGTGGCCCTGGGCCTCACCGGCAACGACGGTGTGGCCTCGCTCGCGGCCGTGGTCGGCTACGCGGTGCTGCTCGCCACCATGGGCGTGATGGCCCCCCGACTGGGCTTCCCCACCAAGCCGGTCATGGGCATCCCGTCCATTGAGACGGGGGTGTTCGGGGGCATCCTGAGCGGCTTCATTGCCGCCCAGCTCTTCAACCGCTTCTTCCGGGTCCGGCTCCCCGCGTATCTCGGGTTCTTCGCGGGGAAGCGCTCGGTGCCCATCCTGGCCGCCTTCGCCGCCATCCTCGCCGGCACCGTGCTGAGCGTGGTCTGGCCGCCCATCGGGGCGGCCATCCACGCCTTCTCCGAGTGGGCGGCCTCCGGCAACCCGAGAGCGGCCTTCGCGATCTACGGCGTGGTCGAGCGGTCCCTGATCCCGTTTGGCCTGCATCACATCTGGAACGTTCCCTTCTTCTTCGAGACCGGGCAGTACGTGAACCCGGCTACGGGAGAGGTCTTCCGGGGCGAGATCCCCCGCTTCACCGCCGGGGATCCCAGCGCGGGGAACCTGGCCGGAGGCTACCTCTTCAAGATGTGGGGGCTGCCCGCCGCCGCCATCGCCATTTGGCGCTGCGCCCGCCCCGAGCAGCGGGCCCGGGTGGGCGGGATCATGATCTCGGCCGCCCTCACTTCCTTCCTGACCGGCATCACCGAGCCCATCGAGTTCTCCTTTATCTTCGTGGCCCCCCTTCTCTACGCGCTCCACGCCCTCCTCGCGGGCGTGGCCTATTTCACCTGCATCACCCTCGGGATCCGGCACGGCACGACCTTCTCCCACGGCCTCATCGACTACGTCGTGCTCTTCCCGAAGTCCAGCCGCGGCCTCTGGTACCTGTGGCTGGGCCCGATCTGGGCCGCCCTCTACTTCGTTCTCTTCCGGGTGCTGATCGTGAAGCTGGACCTCAAGACCCCCGGCCGGGAGGTGGAGGAGGCCGCGAGCGACGCCGCGGCCACCGAGGGGAGCGCCCAGGGGCTGGCCCGGGAGCTGGTGCTGGCGTTTGGTGGGCAGGGCAACATCAAGAACCTCGACGCCTGCATCACCCGCCTGCGGGTGGAGGTCAACGACGTGGCCAAGGCCAGCCCGGAACGGCTCAAGGCCCTGGGGGCGGCCGGGGTGGTGGTGGTGGGCAGCGCGGTGCAGGCCATTTTCGGGACCCGCTCCGACAACCTCAAGACGGACATTGAGCACTACCTGAAGAGTTTGGGGTCGTCGGGGGAGGCGGGTGGGGTCTCCCGGGCGCCCGCGACCGGGATCGGCCCGGGGGCGGTCCAAGGCCCCGCCGACGAGGGAAGGGCTCGCGCGCTCCTTCAGGCCCTGGGCGGCGCCGCCAACATCGAGCGCCTCGAGGCCCGCGCCCTCACCCGCCTCCGGCTCGTGGTGGGCAGCGAGGCGGCGGTGAACGAGGCCGCGCTCCAGGCCGCGGGCGCCCTCCTCATGAGACTCCCCGGCCGGACGCTGCACGTGCTCGTGGGCCCGAACGCGGAAGCCTACGCGGCGGAGATGCGGAGGCAGATGGCTCAGGGATAGCCGACCGTGAGGCTCCAGAGCGACCGGCCGTCGGTCGTGACCCCAAAGCCCAGGCCAAAGGGACCAAAGCGCGTGGGATAGAAGACATCCAGACCAAACCCCACGCGGAGAGAGTTCAGCCGGATCTCGCTCCGGTTCGGCCAGACGTTCCCCGCCCCCACCCGGCCCCGCACCCGCAGGCCGTCGAGGCGGACGGAGACGGCCGCCCCTGCCCCCGCCCCCTCCGGCCCCCAAAGCTCATCGGCGTGCAGCCCCGGGATCAGATCCGGCCCCCCCAGGCGGAACCATTCATAGACGGGCAGGTCGCGCCCGGAGAGCCCCCCGAAGACATCGGCCTCCACCGTGACCCGGCTCCCGGCCGGAGAGACCACCCGGGCCGAGAGCTGACCCCTCCAGTAGTCATGGGTGGCCCCGAGTCCGACGGCGTTGCGGTTCGCGGCCAAGTCGATCCGCCACCCCCGGGTCGGGAAATAGAGATCGTCCAGGCTGTCCTCGACGTAACGAGCGAACAGCGTCCGCGCCTTGTCCGTGGCCGGGGGGTAGGGCACGGCCGGCTGTTCCTGGGTCTCGACGCTGCCGAGAAGGATCCCCGCCTGCAGGAGCCGCGTGCGCTTCAGGGCGCGGGTCAGGGATAGCAGCAGCTCCTTGCGGTCGAACCGGGCCCGGTTGAGCAGGACGCCGTCCTTGAAGAGCCGCGGCCGGTCCTCGCGCCACCCCGCTCGGATCGAGTAACCCACCACGGGCTTGAAGAGCCGGTCGGAGTCCAGGCCCAGGGCGACCTCGCTCTGGGCGTCGCTCGCCGCCCCCACCGCCTCCAGCCGTTCGCCGAAGCCAAAGGCGTTCTGGTTCTGCAAGCGCACCCGGGCGTGGGTCTGCTCGGGCTCGTTGTAGCCCGCCGAGATCCGGAGGCTGCGGCGCGCGGCCTCCTGCACACGGAGGATGATGCGCAGTCCGCCTCCGTCTGCGCTCGGCTCGAAACTCATCCAGCAGGAGTCGAAGAAGCTGGTGGCGAAGATCCGGTCGAGGGCGTTCAGGCCCTTCTCCATGTCGAAGGGCCGGCCCAGGGGGATGCTGAAGGTGCGCCGGATCAGGGCCGGGCTCGTCCGCTGGTTCCCCTCGACCGCCACCTCGACGATGGGCGTGCCCTCCAGAGCGCGGCCCGCGGCGGGTGGGGCCGGAGGGGGAGGTATCGCGCCCAGGCGCTCCTTGAGCGGCCCGATGATGGCCAGGGTGGCCGCGTAACCGCGCTCAATGAGGCCGTCGAAGTCGACGTACTCGGTGGCCCGGTGTCGGCCGAGGTCGGGGCGGATCTGGAAGTCCGGCGTTTCCCGGTAGCTTCGGTTCCGGGCCTCGAGGAGGGCATCCGACACCTGGGTCCCCACCCCCGTCAGGGTTCGCCACTCGGAAGGCTCCAGCGGCGGGGACGTGATGTCCACGGCCAGGACCACGTCCGCCCCCATCCCTCGGGCCACCCCCACGGGAATGTTGTCGGCCACTCCCCCGTCCACCAGGAGCGTCCCCTCCCAGTCGACGGGGGGGAAGAAGATGGGGATGGAGAGGCTGGCCCGCGTGGCCCGTGCCAGGTCCCCCCGCGCCAGGACGACGCGCTCCGCGTTGTCGAGGCGGGCCGCCACCGCGCGGAACGGGATCGGCAAGCGGTCGAAGTCTCCACCCGCCAGGTAGCCGGGACCGGCCAGGTGCCGGATCAGGAACCGGCCGATGCCGTAGTCGGAGAGGGCGGAGGCCGGGAGGAGCACCTTCCAGGGCTCGAAGCCCAGGCTCAGCAGGGCGGGCTCCTCGTCCAGGCGTCGAGCCAAGGGCACCAGGACCCGGTCCGGACGACCGCTAAAGGCGTTTTTCCAGTCGAACGAGACCACGATTGTCCGCAGCTCCTTGGCCCGGTAGCCGCTGGCGTAGAGCGCGCCCACGAGCGCGCCCATGCTCGTCCCCGCGATCCCGTCGACCACAATCCCGTTCTCCTCGAGCGCGCGCAGAACCCCGATGTGAGCGATGCCGCGAGCGCCGCCCCCGCTCAAGGCCAGGACCAGGCGGGGATGGGCGGTGGGAGCGGCGGGGGGCGCCTGTGCCTTTGCTGAGCAGGGGGCGAGAAGCAGGAGGGCGAGGCCGAGGGAGCGCTCTTTCAAGACTCCGCCGATCATGACCCGGGCGCCGGACCGACGCAATCGGCCTTCGCATGCTCCTTGGGTCGGGCCGGGGACGCACTCCCGCTCGGGTCCCTCCGCCCATCCCTTGAGGGATTTGGGGCGCGCTCGGGGCCGGCCCGGGCTTTGCGGGGCGCCTCCACCCGGATCGCTCGTGTTAGCCTGGGGCCCCAAGACTGCGGGGTTCTCTCTGGGCACCAGTCGGCACCGGGCGGCGTGGCGGGCGGGCGTCGGGCTCGCCCTCATCGGCGCCGGCGTCGCGACCCAGGTTGCGGCTTCCCGTCACCCGGCGGCGGTCGAGTCGCTCTACTCCCGCGCGCTCTACCCGCGACTGGCCGGCTTTCTTGGCTGCCTGACGGGCTGGCTGCCCTTCTCCCTCGGGGAGGCCGGCCTCGCCGCCCTCGGGCTCGGCTTCGCCCTGCTCCTGCTCCGGCTCGCCCGCGAGGTCGGAAGGCGGAGGGCCGTGCCCTGGGCCGAGCTCGCGCGTCTCCTGGGCGGCGGCTTGATGGGGTTGGGAGCGACCTACCTCGCCTTCCTCTTCCTCTGGGGTCTCAACTACCAGAGGCAGCCCTTCGGTCGCACGGCGGGGCTCGAGACAGGGCCCGCCCCCGTGGCCGAGCTCCGAGCGCTCTGCCGCGAGCTCGCGGAGGAGGCCAACGAACTGCGGGAGGGGTTAGCCGAGGACGAGCGGGGCGTGATGCGCCTTCCTGACTTGACGGCGGGGGCGCGCTTGCGGACGGAGGCGGGGTTTCGGCGCCTCGCCGACCTCTACCCCGTCCTTGGCGGTCGTTGCGCCCGGGTCAAGCCGGCGCTCACCTCGCCCTTGATGGCGCGGCTCGGCATCACCGGCATCTATTGCCCCTTCACCGGCGAGCCCAATCTCAACACCACTGTTCCCGATCCGGAGGTCCCCTTCAGCGCTTCCCACGAGATGGCCCACCAGCGCGGTTTCGCGCGCGAGGACGAGGCCAACTACCTCGGCTACCTGGCCTGCCGTCTCCACCCGGACGGCGACTTCCGCTACTCGGGCGTCCTGGCCGCGAGCTTATACGCGCTCGACGAGCTGCGGCGGGCGGACCCGGAGGCCGCCACCCCCCTGGAGAACCTGCGCTCGGCCGCTGTCCGGAGAGACATCGAAGCGCTGGCGGCCTGGGCGGCGCGATACCGGGGGCCGCTCGGGCGGGCCTCCGCGCGCATCAACGACGCGTACCTCCGGACCCAGGGCCAGAAGGAGGGGGCCCGCAGCTACGGACGGATGGTCGACCTCTTGCTTGCCGAGCGTCGTGCCCGCAGCCGCCCCTCTGGTTGAGCGGGCGGGCACGCCGGCTCGCGACCGGGGAGCGCGAGGGACGGTCCCCGCCACCCGTTTAGGATAGAGTGTCGGTCGACCATGCCCAAGAGCCCCCGCCGCGTCCGCATCAAGACCCCCCCCATCCTCTTCGAGAAGACCCAAGAAGTCCTCGCGCGAATTCAGCGCCGCGTGGGCGGCACCCTCCTCACCTATTGGACCTCGCCCAGCGGGTCCGTCTGCGACAACGACGTCATGGCCATGCACGAGGTCCTGGAGGCCACCGGCCCGCAGGACCGGCTGACCCTTTTCGTGAAGTCCGACGGGGGGAGCGGGATGGCGTCGCTGCGCATGATCCACCTGCTCCGGCGCTACACCCGGCGCTTGACCGTGGCCGCGCCCTTGAACTGTGCCTCCGCCGCCACCATGCTCGCGCTCGGAGCCGACACCATCCTCATGGGCCCCCTCTCCTACTTGACCGCCGTGGACACCTCTCTGGAGCACGACCTCTCACCCGTGGACCACACCAACAACCTGGTGGCGGTCAGCAACGACGAGGTGGACCGGGTCATACGGCTCTGGAAGGAGACCAGAGGCCGGGACAAGGACAGCGTCAACCCCTACCAGGAGCTCTACAAGTACCTTCATCCCCTCGTGATCGGGGCCCTCGACCGCGCGAGCAGCCTCTCCCTCATGCTCTGCCGGGAGATCCTCGGCTACCACCTGAGGGACGCCAAGAAGGCGGACCGGATCAGCCGCCGCCTGAACTCCTCCTACCCCGCCCACCAATACCCCATCACGAGCCGGGAGGCGCGGCGGATCGGCCTCAACGTCCAGCAGCTGACCCCGGAGCTGGACGGGCTCCTTCAGGACCTGAACCTGCTGTACTCGGAGATGGGCCAGCGGGCCATCACCGATTACGACGAGCTGAACCACCACGACAACGAGATCACCAACATCCTGGAGGGCAAGGGCCGCCAGGTCCTCTACCAGGTCGAGAAGGACTGGCACTACCGCAAGGAAGAGCGTCGCTGGGTCTCCATGAACGACGTCTCCGCCTGGTACCGCTGCTCCCTCAAGGACGGCCGTATCGCCAAGGAGAAATTCCACATTCGGTAGGGTCGGCGGCCGCTTCCCGGCCAGGCCACGGTTAAGGGAGGCCGTGGCCTCCCCACCCCGTCCCCCGAGGGGTCACTCGGGTTTCCTGAGGCCCTCGGGATAGGAGCCGAGGATCCGGAACTCCCCGGCCAGGCCCCGCAGCTCGGCGAGAGCCTCCCCCACCGGGCCCTGCGGATTGCCGAGGACATCCAGGTAGAACGCGTATTCCCAGGGCCGACCGCGCAGGGGCCGGGACTCGATCTTGGCCAGGCTCGCGCCCCGAAGGGCGAAGGCCCCCAGCGCGCGGTGGAGGGAGCCGGGGACGTTCTTTAGCGTGAAGGCCACCGAGGTTTTGGCCGCCCCCCCGATCGGCCCCGGCTCGGGGGCGAGGACGAGGAAGCGTGTGAAGTTCTGGGGGTCGTCCTCGATCCCCTCCAAGAGCACCTCGCCCTGATAGAGCGTGGCCGCCAGCCGGGAAGCGATGGCGGCCTCGGTCACCGGTCCGCCCTGGAGGAGCCTCTGAACGCTCCCCGCCGTGTCGTAGGCGGCGACCGCCTCCAGGTGGGGATGGGCGGCAAAGAAGTTCCGGCATTGCGCCAGGGCCACGGGATGGGAGGCCACGCGGCGTAGCGAGCCCAGGGAGGCGCCCGGGCGGGCGATCAGGCACTGCTGGATGCGAAGCTGGGTCTCGCCCACGATGTGCAGGGGCCGGGCCAGGAGCCGGTCATAGTTCTCATGGATGGAGCCGGTCAGGGAGTTCTCGATCGGGACCACCGCCCGGTCCGCCCCTCCGCTGCCGACCACGTCGAAGAGCGCGTCGAAGGTGGGGCAAGGGAGGATGCCGATCCCTTCCCCCAGCGTCTCCCGGGCCGCCTGATGGGAGAAGGAGCCCATCTCTCCCTGGATGGCCACCCTCATCGGCTCCCCCCTGCGCCATGACCCTGCGGAGCCGCGGAGCGCCCGAGTGGCTCCCGCGCGGGACGACCGCGGGCCGGTCGGGAATCCTCTTGCCCCTAGCCTCGGGCCTGAATGCGGAAGGGGGGATTCGAACCCCCACGCCCTTTCGGGCACACGGTCCTAAGCCGAGCGCGTCTGCCGTTCCGCCACTTCCGCAGGGTACCCGCAGGAGATTTTGTCACATTGCCCGTGCCCACGGCCAATGACCTCGTCGGGCGCATCGACCGTCGGGTGGCCGGAACCGGCTCGTCCCCCAAGGATGTTTCCGGTTTTTCCCGAGGCCAGTTTCCGCCGTCCCCTAATTGCCACCGGCAACCGGACACCTTAAGTTTAGGCCTGAAGAGAGGCCTCCCAGGGGACGGAGGCTGTCGGGCTGGCGGCCAGAGTGCGGGGACGAGGAGCGAAGCGCCGAGACGTCGTCCGCCGCGGATCCCTACCGTTCATCGAACCATGGGCAGAGGGGAACGTTGAAGGGGCTGCGGATCCTACTCGTCGAGGAAAAGAGCGCTGCCGCCGAGCGCCTCTCCGTCCAACTCAAACGCCTCGGCCACACCGTGGTGTGGCTGGCGAGGAACGGCCGGGAGGCCCTGGACTGCTCATCCCGCCTGGGGCCGGACCTCATCATCATCGGCACGAATTTCCCGGTCACGGATGGAATCGAGACCGCACGAGCGATCCTCGCCCAGCGGCCGGTACCCCTTGTCGTTCTCACCTCCTACGCCACCCCCGATTTCGTCCAGCACGTCCGCGAGGCCGGGGTGATGAGCTTTGTCGTGACCCCCGTGGAGAGCTGGCAGCTCGCCCGGGCCCTCGACGAGGCGGAGGCCCGCTTTCGGGAGTTCGAGCTCATCCGCGGGCAGGTGAGCGACCTCCATCAGGCCTTGGAGATCAGAAGCCGGGTGGAGCAGGCGAAGAGGGTCCTGATGAGGCGGCGGAAGCTCTCCGAAGCCGAGGCCTTCCGAGAGCTACGGCAGGAGAGCCAGAGAATCGGGACGGGCCTCGGGGAAACCGCCACCGCGATTGTCAGGGCCGAGCAACTCCTGCTCAGCCCCGGCCTTAGGGTCACGCGAACCCTCCCCTCGCTGCTCGCTGCGATCCGGCGCGGGCTCATGGGCCCGGCCGTCGTGCACCCCGCCCCCCTTCGCCTCGCGGGCCCCGAGCACGGCGGGCGGCCGGGCTCGGCCTGGCCCCCGTCGCCCGTCCCCTCCCGCCTGGAAAGGTAACTCCTCCCCTGGACTGAAATGAATCCCCTGCCCAGGCTTCTGCTCAAAGTCCTCCGTGCGAATCCGGGGCTGGTTGAGAACCGGGGTATGGCCTACATCGTCATCCGCCGTCCCTACGCCCATCTCGAGGAGGAGTTGCGGCCCTTCGAGGAGCAGGGAGACATCAAGGTCGTTGTGGACAAGCGCCGGGGCGAACGGCGCGTGGGCCCGGGGCGTCCGCCCGTCGACCGACGCTCCGCCGACCGGCGGAGAGAGAAGGAAGAGCTCATCGAGATCGTCATACTGCAGGGCCCCTGAACGGCGCCCCTGCGCTCCGCGGGGGAAATGCCCGCCAGGGTCGGGGGGGACTCCGCTCGCCCAGACGGGTCCGTCGGGGGCAGGGCCCGCCCGAGCCCCGTGCTATCCTTATATGAGGTCGGTTCCCGCCTGCCATTCCTGCCTGGGCGGGATCGCATCTCTCGAGCCGGGGTGAGCCCACTTGAAAGTCGAGTACACGGAGGAGACGTCGGTCCGCAAGTCCCTGGCCTTTGAGATAGAGGCCGAGGTCGTGGAGAAGGAGATCGAGGCCCGGGCCCGGGTCTACGCGCGGAAGGTCAAGATTCCCGGCTTCCGGCCGGGCCGGATCCCATCCGAGGTCATCCGCCAGCGCTTCCGCTCCCAGGTTCTCGAGGACGCGGCCGAAGCCATCGTCAACCGCGTGGTCTTCGAGGAGCTCGAGGGGCGAGGGCTCCGTCCCCTGGCCAGCCCCAAGGTCGCGGATCTCAAGATCGACGACAAGAAGCCCATGACCTTCCGGGCCGTCTTCGAGACCCTCCCCCTCATCCAGGTCCCCGAATACCGCGGGCTCTCCATCAAGGCCCGCGTGGCGCGGGTCACGGAAGAGGAAGTGGAGCGGGAGGTCGACCGCCTGCGCGAGGAGGCCGCCCGCTTCGACCCCGTGGAGGGCCGGGCATCCCAGAAGGGCGATTTCGTCGTCCTCGACCTCCAGTGGCGGCCCGCGGGCGGGGGCAAGGGGGGGCGGGACGAGAACGCCATCATCGAGGTGGGAGGCGAGGACAACCACCAGGATCTGAACGCAGCCCTCCTGGGACTCTCCCCCGGCGACACCCGGGAGGTCGAGCTCGTGTACCCCCCCGACCACCCCTCGAAGAGCGTGGCCGGCCAGACCGTGCGCTACACCGTCACCCTGAAGGCCATCAAGGAGAAGGTGGTGCCCGCGGCCGACGACGAGTTCGCCAAGGATCTGGGAGACTGGGACAGCCTTCCCCAGCTCAAGGAGAGCGTGCGCGAGCGCCTGCTCGCGAGCGAGGAGCGGAAGATCGACCGCGAGGTCAAGAACGCCCTCTTGGAGGCCCTGGCCGCGATGGCTACCTTCGAGGTGCCGGAGGCACTCGTGGAGCGGCACATGAACGTCCGCACCGAGAATGCCGCCCGCAGCCTGGCCTACCAGGGGATCGACCCCACCAAGCTCGAGATGGACTGGAGGCAGTATCGGGACGCCCAGCGGGAGGACTCCCTGAAGGCGGCCAAGGCGGACATCCTGCTGGACGAGATCGCTCGCCGGGAGGGCATCGAGGCCCTGGAAGCCGAGGTGGAGGGGGAGTTGGCGCGGTACGCCCAGCGGCTCAAGAAGTCGCCGGAGTCGCTGCGCGCTCAGATGGAGAAGGAGGGCGATCTCCCCGGCCTAAAGGCCCGCATTCGGGAGGAGAAGACCCTTGACTTGCTCAAGGCCAATGCTAGACTGGACTTAGGATGAATCGTCCATCACCGTTTGCGGGCACGCTGGTGCCGATGGTGGTCGAGCAGACGGCCCGCGGCGAGCGGGCCTACGACATTTATTCGCGCCTCCTCAAAGACAACATCGTCTTCATTGGGACCGCCGTGGACGACATGGTGGCCAATCTGATCATCGCCCAGCTCCTGTTCCTGGAAGCGGAGGACCCCGAGAAGGACATCCACGTCTACATCAACAGCCCCGGGGGCTCCACCACCGCCGGCCTGGCCATCTACGACACCATGCAGCTCGTGCGCCCCGACGTCCAGACCATCTGCGTGGGCCAGGCCGCGTCCATGGGGGCGGTTCTCCTGGCCGCAGGGACCCAGGGCAAGCGCTTCGCGCTGCCCAACTCGCGGATCCTGATCCACCAGCCCTGGGGGGGGGCCCAGGGTCAGGCCTCGGACATAGCCATCCAGGCCAAGGAGATCCTCCGCATCAAGGACCGCCTGAACCAGATCCTTTCTTTCCACACCAAGCAGCCCCTGGAGAAGCTCGCGACCGACGCGGACCGGGATTTCATCATGGACGCGGCCCAGGCCAAGGACTATGGTATCGTGGACCAAGTGATCAGCCGGCGCGAGCGATAGGCCCATGAAGAAAGGCGGCGATTCCGAGGTCCTCCGTTGCTCCTTCTGCAACAAGGACCAGAACGACGTCCGCAAGCTGATCGCCGGCCCTACCGTCTTCATCTGCGACGAATGCGTCGATGTCTGCAACGACATCATCGCGGATGACCGCCGGGTCGAGGGACGCACCTACAAGTCGACCCTCCCCGTCCCCCACGAGATCAAGAAGTTCCTGGACGAGTACGTGATCGGCCAGGATCAGGCGAAGAAGAAGCTGGCGGTGGCGGTCTACAACCACTACAAGCGGATCGAGATCGCCAAGCAGCGGGGGAAGAACGACGTCGAGCTGACGAAGTCCAACATCCTGCTCATCGGGCCCACGGGGACGGGCAAGA
>Ga0210384_10007974_pt1 | contig 11107 bp, 10 predicted proteins | sample IncBWH2MmetaG_FD_160574 | JGI IMG/M metagenome (GOLD analysis project Ga0210384, IMG submission 160574) | Forest soil microbial communities from Barre Woods Harvard Forest LTER site, Petersham, Massachusetts, United States - Inc-BW-H-2-M | ecosystem: Environmental > Terrestrial > Soil >...
AATCACTCCTGATCTTTTTCAGGCCTTCCAGCATCGCATCTACAGGCTGGGCCAGCGTCTCGAACGACACCAGGGTTTCCCGCCGGCCTTCATCGCGCCCCTGCTGCAAGCCTGCTGCGCGGCCCGCGTCAAAACCGTCCTGCCGGCCGCGTTCCAGACCCAGTTCGTAACCGTCTCTCTGGCCCTGCGCAAAGCCTTCCGATACGGCGAGCTGCCACTGGTCTTCGGTACCGGCAGCGCGCTCGTTGGCGGCCTTGAACTGGGCCAGCGGCGGAAACCGATATGGACGGAATTGCCTCATTCAACCACCGCTTCGGCAAACAGCTGAATTTCAATTTCACCCGCATCGGCCAGCGCCTTCACCCGGCTCATGATCTCCTGGCGCGTCTGCTCTATGCGGCTCAGCGGGATAGGACCGGCGCGGCGCATCATGTCCTCAAAACTTTGCGCCTGGCGGCGCGGCATGGTTCTCAGTATCGCGTCGCGTACTGCCGGTTCCGCACCCTTGAGTGCAATCGCCCATTGCTCCAGCGGCACCTCTTCGATGATGCGCATGATCGCCACTTCGGGCTGGCGCGACAGGATGAAAAAGTCATACATGCTGAACTCGATCTCGGACACCACTTCCGGATCATGGGCGCGCAGCAGTTCCACTAGTTGCTGGCGGTCGCCGGAAACGCGGTTCAGGATTTCGGCGACCTGACGCACGCCTTCGACGCTGGTGCTTTGCATATCTAGGCTGGCGAGGCAGCGCCCGACCAGCTCGTCCAGTTCCAGCAGCAAATCCCTGTCGATTTCATCGAGGCGGGCGACGTTCAGCAAGACCAGGTCGCGTCCTTCGACCGGCAGCGCGTCTATGATGCTGCCGGCCAGGGTAGGGGGCAGGAAGGCCAGGAAGACCGCCTGCATGCGCACATGCTCGTTGGCGATATAGTCGGCCAGCCATTTCGGCGAAGCCCACTGCAGTCTCGCCATCTTGGGGCGAATGGCATCGCCGTAGATGCTGTTCAGCACGCTATTGGCGATATCGCCGCCCAGCGCCAGGTCCAGCGAGCGTTTCAGGTAGGAGCGCGAGGCGCCGTGCACGCCGCTTTGCTGGCGGTAATCGTCAAAGAAATTTTGCATTGCCGTTTTTACGGTCTCGACCTTCAGGCCGCTCATGCGCGACATCACCTGGGTGACCTCCAGCAATTCTTCGCGCGACAGGCAGCGCAGCACGGCAGCAGCGGGTTCTTCGCCTATGCTCAACAGGACGATCGCGGCTTGCTCCACCGGGCTCAAAGCCGGATTGGCGGACAGTGCAAGGTCGGAGGGATTATTGAGTTCGGCCATTTTTCTGCATCCATTGTTTAACGACTTCAGCTACGCGCTCAGGTTCTTTTCCTGCCAGCACCTTCAGGTGGTCGACCATCACGTCAACCGCGGAGCCCGCAGGCGGCAAATCGTAATTTTCCAGCAGCGGCACGACCGGCATGGCGCCGGCTATCCTGGGTTCGGACGCTTGCGCAGGTTTGGCTTCGGCCGCTGATCCCGGCAAGGCCGCCGCAGCGGAAGCGCTGTTGGAGAGCTGTACGTCGCCGGTGCGCAGCATGGTCGGCGCCAGTCTTTGGGTCGCCAGCTTCAGCAGCGGGCGGATGACCAGGAAGAAGCCGAGCACCGCCGCCAACGCGTAGCTGGCCCAGGAGCCCATGTCGACGACATTGTCGCGTTCTTGCCACCAGGCGGCAGGCGCCTGCTTCGGCGGAAAGGCCAGCGTTGACACCACCAGGTTGTCGCCGCGCTGCGCATTGATGCCCAGGCCGTTACGCAGGATGCGGTCTATGCCGGCCAGTTCGGCCGCCGACCAGCCGTTCTTGGGCGTAGGCGCTGCGCGGTTGTTCAAGACTACCGCCACGCTGAGTTTATCCAGGCGTCCGCGGCTGCGCTTGATCTGCGTGATGCTGCGGTCATAGGCGTATTGACGCGAAGTGGCATTTTTGCGCGCGCTGCCCTGGTCTGCGGTCTTGTCCGTATCTGCGGTTTTATCGGTGTCCGGCACGGAGGAGGGCGGGCGGTTGCTGAGGGAGCCGGGGATGCCCAGCGCCATGCGGTTGCGGTCTTGCTCGTCGCGCATCGCTTCATTGGTCACTTTGGGATTGTCGCCGTATTTTTCCTGCGTCTCTTCCACCCGGTCGTTGTTGACGGCGGCCGTCACGCTGACCTTGAAATTGTCTTCGCCGAGTACCGGGCCCAGCAGGTCGCGGATATTGCGGCGCGTTTCTTCCTGGAAGCGCCGGGCGGCCTCATCGCCGTTATTAGCGGTATCGAAACCTTCCGTTAAATCCACGTGCGCGGACAGCAGGTTGCCGGCCTGATCCACCAGGCTGACGCGTTGCGGGCTTAGGCTGGCGACGCTGCCTGCGACCAGATTAATGACGGCGGCTATTTGCTCGGGGGCCATGGGGCGTCCCGGCTTCAATCCAAGAACAACGGAGGCTGAAGATTTTTCGCCATCGCTGGCGACGAATGAACTGGATTTGGCGATCGATAGATGCACCCGTGCCGAGGAGACGGCATCCAGCGTCATGATGCTTTGCGCCAGCTCGCCTTCCAGGCCGCGCCGGAAACGCACGTCCTGCACAAACTGGCTGACGCCCAGAGGGTCATTCCTGTCCATCAGCTCCAGTCCAGCCGGCAACTGGGCCGTTACCCCTTTGGCGGCCAGCAGCATGCGCACCTTGCCCAGCATGGCTTCCGGCACCAGTACCTGGCCGCTGTCCGGGTGCAGCCGATACGGAACGTGCTCTGCGTCCAGCGCCGACATCATGTCCGCGACGGCGATTTTTTCACGCACCCCGAAAACCGGCTTGTATCCGGACTGATCGCGCCAGAAATACATCATCACCAAAGCCGTAAGACCTATCGCCAGCACGACTATCGGGACGAGGTTTTTCAGAACCGCCGATGAAGCTGCAGGCAGGGCAGCAGGACTGGTGCGCAGGCGCGCCAAGCCGGACTTGAGAGTGGTAATCACTTGAAAATATCCCGTATGGACTTAGAGCGGAAGTTTGATCAGGTCATCGACGGCACCCATCACTTTGTTGCGAACCTGCATCAGCATGGAAAAAGACAGGCTGGCTTCCTGGCTCGCCAGCATGGCCCCCACCAGATCGTCGCTGCGGCCGCTGTCAACTTCCGACATTTTGTCGATGGCGAGCTGCTCCTTGCCATCGACTTTGCCGATAGCATCTTTCATGCTTTGCGCAAACGACATCCCAGCTTGTGAATTTGCGTCGCCGAACTGCATCGCGGCTGCCACGTCGGTACGGCTCAAGCCCAGGGCATCATTTTTCAACGACACCAGGTCTGTATGTATCAAATTTGTCAATTCGTATCCCATCTGCCTGCCTTTATTTTTTCTTGAAACATGAGCCTCAAATTGACCTCGACTCCCCGGCTGCTGAAGCACTCGGCAATCGACTTTTCTTGCCTGCTTGTGCAGCATCCCAAGTCTTTAGGCTGGATTTCATAATCTCAACCAGAAAGTATGTAAGTAATAATTCGTATTTAAGTAAGATTGAACCTTACAAAAAATATTTTCCGTATATTGATTAAACCATTTCTCAGGTGTAGAGCCCTTATTCAAATAAGGTACTGCGGTGCACACTCCAATTTCTGCACTTATATTTAAACCATTGATTATGCAGTGAAAAATCACAAAATAATGAGATAAAGCATTTATTGCAAAGCGGAAAATATACTGATGCTATGTTGATATATTACCTTGAGGCAACACACTTGTAAAGAAGTGTTTCAGAAGAAATATTTATGTATGGAAATGTTTCAATTGTTCAGGTATCATCTGACACAGAAGTCGTCTTACTTTATTTTTCGCCGACTTACAAATCCTATTTCGCGGCGAAATCTGCGCAGTGTTTGCTTCCTACTTAACGTACTAACGGCACCGCCGCCTATAAGCACCAAGCCCGCTGACATGAGCAAGATAAAACAGACAGATCAAACGCTGCAGCATGAGGTGCTGGACCCATGCCTGCTTGGGCGTCCCGTGCATTTGCTGCATACTTTCGCATCGCAGCTGCGAGAAGATTTCTCGCAGGCTTTCAGGATGAGCATGAATCGTCGCTACTGGGCATCGTTCCAGGTGGATGAGGTCGTCATGACGCGCGCAGAAGGGGTGACGGGAACGGACCGCTGGATCGCTTATGCTGCGCCCGCTGGAGCAATCTCCTTTTCCCTGGAGCGCAGCGTATTGCTGAGCGTGTTGAACTACCGGTATGGCCGGCGCGACGACAAGACGGCGCTGGATCCTGATGCGCCGAATGTGCCGATCAGGGTCACCGCAACGGAAGAGCGCCTGGCGATCACGCTGGGCCAGCAATTGGCCGGGACCCTGGCGGCCAGGATAGAAATGAATCTTTCGGCGGCCGGCGAGACGCTGCACTGCGCCGTCAAATCACAGGCTGCGCACCCGATGAAGGTCGCGGCCGGCCTGGCTCCCGCCAAGGGCGGCTGGATGGTTGGCGTAACGGTCCGCGATTTTTCTACCAATGAACATGGCCGGCTCTGGTTTGGGCTGGATCATGCATTGATGACAAGCGTGCTGCGAGGGCTAGCGAGTACGCGCGATAAATCGAAAGCCGCTTTGCAGAATACCCCGGCGCTCGCCTCGCGCCTTCAGGTCAGGCTCGCCGGCAGGTTGATCAGCCAGCAAGTCCTGCTCGGCGATTTGCTGGATATCCGTGTCGGCGACGTCATCCCCGTCAACATCGGCAAGGCGGATGTGCTGCTGGAAGACTCGCGCCTATTTACCGCAGCCGTCACTGAGCACAAAGGGAAGCTGTGTTTAACCTCTTTTGAAGATGCCGAATAATATGACCCTCTCCGAAAAAACCTCAGTTGAAACCCTGCTGGACGACATGGCCGAAGATGTCGTCATCCATCAATTTTCCGGCAACACGGCAGCAGAAGCGCCGCAGGCGCCGCGCCGGAATATCCCGGAAATGATGCGCAAGATCCCGGTAACCCTGACGCTGGAAGTCGGCTCGGCGCGAGTTTCCTTGCAGGAGCTGATGTCCATTGCACCCGACAGCGTGCTGGAGCTGGACCGGCTGGCCGGGGAACCTTTGGTCATCAAGGTTAACGGCACACCGATAGGCCGTGCCGAAGTCGTCGTCGCGGGGGAAAATTACGGACTGAAAGTGATTGACCTCGATGGACTCAATCTCGATCTGATGGCGCCATGACATTACGCTGGGCCCGCGGTCGGCAATTCCGCCAGCTGATTTCGCTGACGCTGGCCGCATTGCTGTTGCTGTTCTTGTGCCGGCCATCCTGGGCCGGTACGGTAGAGCTGCTGGGTTCTTCCGTCAACGGCGCGAAGTCCGAATATACGGTCAAGACTCAAATCCTGATCATCATGTCACTGCTCGGGCTATTGCCCGTCATGATGATGATGATGACCAGCTTCACCCGTTTCGTCATCGTACTGTCGCTGTTGCGCCAGGCGCTCGGTTTGCAGCAGGGCTTGCCCAACCGCATCGTCACCGGCATTGCACTGATCCTGACCCTGCTGGTGATGCGCCCTATAGGCGAGCAGATATGGACGCAGGCATTCCTGCCTTATGACCAGGAACAGATAGGCCTGGAGCAGGCCCTGAAAATAGCCGAAGTGCCCTTGTCCCGTTTCATGCTGGCGCAAACCAGCAAAGCCGCGCTGACGCAGATTTCTGCGCTGGCCGGTGAAGGCAAGGTCAGCAAACCGCAGGACCATGCGTTCACCGTGAAGCTGGCCGCCTTTGTGCTCAGCGAACTGAAGACCGCCTTCCAGATAGGCTGCATGCTGTTCATTCCCTTCCTGATTATTGACCTGGTGGTCTCGTCGGTGCTGATGGCGATGGGGATGATGATGCTTTCGCCGCTGGTCATTTCGCTGCCGTTGAAGCTCTTGCTGTTCGTGCTGGTGGACGGCTGGACGCTGACGGTCAATACCCTTGTGACCAGCGTGCAGGCCTACTGATGTTTACCCCGGAAATTGCGGTCGACCTGATCAATGAAAGCCTGCACATCGTGATGCTTCTGGTCGTTTTGCTGGTCGTGCCTGGGCTTATCATCGGCTTGCTGGTGGCGCTGGTGCAGGCGGCTACCCAGATCAATGAACAGACGCTGAGCTTCCTGCCCAGGTTGCTGGTGACGCTATTTGCCGTGACCTTGATGGGGCGCTGGATGGTGGGATACCTGATGGATTTTTGCGTATCGATCTTCCAGCGTGCGGCCACGCTGGTCGGATAGCCGGCAAGCAAGGCAAGGATGTCATGGAACTCGTGTTCAGTCAGCTGCTTCCTCTCCTGAGCGCATTGTGGTGGCCGTTTTGCCGGATACTCGCGATGCTGAGCGCGACCCCGATCATCGGCGACGGCATGGTGCCGATACCGGTGCGCATTTTGCTATCCCTGGTGCTGGCGGTGGTGATGTTGCCGATCTCGCACAGCGCGGCAGCGATAGATCCGATCTCCATGCACGGCGTGCTGGTGACAATAGAGCAGGCCGTGATCGGCGGCATGCTGGGGCTGGCTTTTCACCTGAGCATGTCCGTCATCATGATGCTGGGTTTCCTGGTATCCAGCCAGATGGGCTTGTCGATGGCGGTGATGAATGATCCGATGAACGGCAACTCGTCCGACGTCGTGTCCAGCATGCTGTCCATCCTGTGCATCGTCGTGTTCTTTTCCATTGACGGGCACCTGGTGCTGACCGGGGTGATCGGCTCCAGCCTGAAAGCGTGGCCGATCGGCGGCGGATTCAGCCTGATGAGCCTGCAAGCCGTTGCGTATAACGTTTCCTGGGTGTTCGCCGCTGCGCTGTTGCTGGCGGTGCCGATTGCATTCTCTTCGATAGTCGTGCAAATCGGATTCGGCTTCCTGAACCGGGTTGCGCCCTCGCTCAATCTTTTTTCGCTGGGTTTCGCGGTGATCACGATGTTCGGCTTGTTCATGCTCGCGCAGATCGTGCGCTTTGTCCCTGAACATTATGTCAGGATGACCGGCAGGATACTGGACATGTTGCAGCAGCAGATGCAGGGCGGGGTGCATGGCTGAAACGAGTCAGGCCGATAAAAGCGAAAAGGCCTCGCAGCAGAAACTGAAAAAATCCCGCGAAGAAGGGCAGGTTGTCCGTTCGCGCGATTTATCCACTGCGATAGGCATCTTGGTCAGCCTGAAATTGTTCGTCTGGCTGGTGCCATCTTATTTGCAGGATTTTCGCTCTTTGTTCGGGCAAAGTTTTTTGCCGCTGAGCAGCGAGGGAGCGTTGGACAATGCGATGTCCATCATTTTTACCACGGCGATGGGCTTGCTGATCAAGATGGTACTGCCGCTGTTTGTGGTTCCGCTGAGTGTCGTGCTCGGTTCGCTGGTTCCCGGCGGCTGGGTGATCAGCACCAGCCACTGGATGCCGAAACTGGAAAGACTGAGTCCCGCCAAGAACCTGGGGCGGCTGGTCAGCCCCAAGCATGGGTTTGAGCTGCTTATCTCCATCCTGAAGGCGGGCATGCTGGGCGCCGTGCTGTTCCACATGAGCCGGGCCGGCGTAAGCGACTATGTACAGTTGCAAAACCAGCCGCTGGATCAGGCGCTGACACAGGGGGCGGAGCTGATGCTGGACGGCGTGATGGCCTTGTGCTCCATCTTCATCCTGTTTGCGGTGATAGACGTGCCGGCCCAGGCATTTTTTTTCATGCGCGGCCAGCGCATGAGCAAGCAGGAAATAAAGGAAGAACATAAGAGCAATGAAGGCCGGCCGGAACTGAAGCAGCGCATACGCCAGCTGCAACACCAGATCGCCAGGCGCAGCGTGCGCAAGACGGTGCCGACCGCCGACGTCGTGATCGTCAACCCGGAACACTATGCGGTGGCACTCAAATATGACGAAGATCGCGCCGAAGCGCCTTTTGTCGTCGCCAAGGGCGTGGATGAAATGGCTTTGTACATCCGTCAGGTCGCCGCCGACAGCGGCATCGAGACGCTGTCCCTGCCGCCGCTGGCGCGCGCGATCTACAACACCAGCCAGGTGAATCAGCAAATTCCGGTGCCGCTGTATAAGGCGGTATCGCAAGTGCTGAACTATGTATTGCAGCTGCAGGCTTTCCGCAATGGCCGTCGTGCGGCCCAGCCGCTGTTTCCCAACGAGATGGTTGTACCGTCCCATTTGAGTGAGGTTAGTCCTTCATGAATTTCCTGAACCGCATTGTCGCCGAATTGAGACGCCACAAGTTCGTCACGCCTTTGTTCCTGCTGGTCATCCTGGCCATGATCATCTTGCCGCTGCCGCCGGTACTGCTGGACGTGCTGTTTACCTTCAATATCGTACTGGCACTGATCGTCATCCTGGTCAGCGTATCGGCCAAGCGTCCGCTGGATTTCTCGGTATTCCCCACGGTGATACTGGCGACCACGATGCTGCGCCTGACGCTCAATGTGGCGTCCACCCGCGTGGTGCTGCTGCATGGACACCAGGGCACGGCCGCAGCGGGGCAGGTGATCGAGGCATTCGGCAATGTGGTCATAGGTGGCAATTTTGTCGTCGGCCTGGTGGTGTTTGTGATCCTGATGATCATCAATTTTGCCGTGGTGACCAAGGGCGCGGAACGTATCTCTGAAGTATCTGCCCGCTTTACGCTGGATGCCTTGCCCGGCAAGCAGATGGCGATCGATGCCGACCTGAATGCAGGCCTGATCAACCAGGAAAAAGCCCAGGCGCGGCGCCGGGACGTTGCCGCCGAGGCGGACTTCTACGGTGCGATGGACGGCGCCTCCAAGTTTGTGCGCGGCGATGCGGTGGCCAGTATCCTGATCCTGATCATCAATATGGTGGGCGGCGTGGCGATAGGGGCGCTGATGCACGACCTGTCCTTCGGCGATGCTTTCCGTCAATACGCATTGCTGACCATAGGCGACGGCCTGGTCGCGCAAATTCCTGCCTTGCTGCTGTCTGCGGCGGCGGCGATCCTGGTGACCCGTATCAGCGACTCCGGCGATTTTGAGCAACAGGTCAGCGACCAGGTATTGACTTCGCCGCCTGTGCTGTACAGTGCCGCAGGCATCATGGTGGCGCTGGCGGTTACGCCGGGCATGCCGTGGCTGATGTTCCTGACCTTTGCTGCCGTGCTGGCGTACGTGGCATGGCGTCTGAACAAAAGGGTCGCCAAGCCGGAGGCGTCCAGCATGGCGGCGATCGAGGCGGCCTTGCTGGAAGAGCGGGTCGCCGAGCTGGACTGGCAGAGCCTGCCTGTCGTCGAGCAGCTTTCGATTGCGGTTGGCTACAAGTTGATCGGCTTGATCGACAAGGCGCAGGGCGCGCCGCTGGTCAAGCGGATCAAAGGGGTGCGGCAAAGCCTCAGCGAAAGCCTGGGTCTGCTGTTGCCCCAAATAGGTGTGCGCGACGACCTCGGACTGAAGCCGTCGCAGTATTCCGTGATATTAAGCGGCAGCGTGATCGCCCAGGCAGAAGTCTTTGCCGACCGCCTGATGGCGATTCCTTCGCCCAATGTGTATGGGCAGATCGACGGCATTCCCGGCGTGGAACCGGCGTATGGCATGCCTATTACCTGGATTGCGCCGGAGGACAAGGCGCATGCGCTCGGCATGGGTTATCAGGTGGTGGAGGCGCCGAGCGTGATCGCCACGCATGTGGCCAAGCTGGTGCGCGAAAACCTGGCCGAGCTATTGCGCCATGAGGACGTTCCCGCCTTGCTGGAAAGATTGAGCGCGCTGGCGCCAAAATTATCGGCGGCGCTGGAAAAAGCGCTGACCCATACCCAGTTGCTGAGGGTATTCCGGGTACTGCTGGCCGAAAACGTGTCGCTGAAGGACATCGTGCCGATTGCGACTACCTTGCTGGATAGCTCGGAAACCACCAAGGACCCTATCCTGCTGGCAGCCGAGGTGCGCTGCACCTTGCGCCGCCAGATCGTATCGGGTATTTTCGGCCAAAGGCCGGAGATGAAAGCCTTCAACCTTGGTGGAGAGCTGGAAAACATGCTGCTGGGCTCATTGAACCAGGCGCGGCAGAACGGCAAGGCGCCGCTGGATAATTACCCGATAGATCCGCATCTGCTGTCGCAATTGCAGGTCAATATGCCGGTGGCTCGCGAGCAGATGAAGCAGCAGGCTACGCCGCCGCTATTGCTGGTGATGCCGCAGATACGCCCTTTGCTGGCGCGGTACGCCAGGCTGTTTTCGCCCGGCCTGAATGTGTTGTCCTACAATGAGATTCCAGAGAACCGCGAAGTCAGCATCATCGGTACCGTAGGCTAACTTTTCCCGCTCAGGACTGCGGCTGGATCAGGAACACGATCACTTCCGCCATCGCCCGAAACAGCTCGGGCCGCATTCCCGCAATGCCGGCCTCCGCCCGCATACTATTGAGCGTGCTGATCGCCGGCAAGTTTTTGGACAGCCTGCAGCGCACAATGCTCAGGCCGGAGCGGGCAATCGCGCTTGCCAGGCCCCGTAATGCCTGCCGCAGGTGCTGCATGGCCTCGGGCTGTTCGGCGGCCAGGTCCAGTAGCACGCCTCCGGCAGCCAACTCCATTTGCACATTGACCAGACCCAGCTCCGGCAGCAGGAATTCCACTCGCAAGGCGATCTTGCTGCGGGGTCCTTTTCTTTGCGCCGGCTCGTCCTCATCCGTGCCCAGCACGCGCAGCATCAGTTTTTGCCCGTTCCAGGTATACGCCGCGAATAGCCAGGATTCCGCATCCATGTTCAGGAGCGTATTTGGGGGAGGGCGCAAGGTGCTGGCCGCCATATCGGCCATCAACAGGCCGCCCGGCACATGCTGGCCTCGGGCCTGTTCGCGCAAGGCATCCTGCTGCTGAAAGAAAGACAAGACCATCACGCGCCAGGAGGTGGCTAATGCCGCCGCATCCGGCGTGCGCCATACTATCTGGCGCGATAGCACGGCCTGGTCCAGCCGCATTGCCGATTGATCGGCGCCGGCATCGGCAACCGGTTTGGCGGCGGTATCGGCGGCGGCGTGTTCGCTTGGGTTTAATATGGCAAGTTCCAGCTGCGGCGCGATTGCCAGCACGCGCAGTTGCAGCACATCGCCT
>Ga0210384_10007975_pt1 | contig 11105 bp, 7 predicted proteins | sample IncBWH2MmetaG_FD_160574 | JGI IMG/M metagenome (GOLD analysis project Ga0210384, IMG submission 160574) | Forest soil microbial communities from Barre Woods Harvard Forest LTER site, Petersham, Massachusetts, United States - Inc-BW-H-2-M | ecosystem: Environmental > Terrestrial > Soil >...
TCTCTGGCTGGGGCGCGAAATCGTCGGCTGCGGTGCTGGCCAAGTTTCTGCATCTTGAAGCCATTCCTAAAGACTGCCGGGAATGGCGCGTGAACGCTACGAACGCGAGTGCCCTCGCAGACACGCTCTGCCGCGAATGGGATAGCGCTTTGCTTTTTCGAAAACTCGCGACGCTCCGGAGAGATATTGCTCTCTTCAATGATGTGGAGGAGCTGAGATGGGCCGGTCCCACGCCCGCTTTTGACGAGCTGGCGGCTCGACTGGACGCGGCTCGTACGGAACGCCGGCGGACGGAAACGCGGCGATCACCGAGCAAACCGATTGCCCGGACTGCTGCGCGATCTTAAGTGAGGCGCGGACTTGGGACTCGCACAATTGATTCGAGTCTGAGCGGTACACTCGAGTGAATGACATTGTGGGTCTGATCGTATGAAAAAAGCCCTTTCGGCAAAAGCCAACGCGGCTCCAAGGAGCATGGACGAATACCTATCGCGCGTTCCGGAGCCGGCCCGCGGCAGCTTGGACAAAGTTCGTGCGGCTATTCGGTCCGTCGTACCGTCGGAGGCCACGGAGACCATCAGCTACGGCATTCCGATGTTCAAATACAGAGGAATGCTCTTCGGGTTCGCAGCCTTTTCGAAGCATTGCAGCTTGTTCCCAACGAGTATGGCCGTGATGAGGGCGTTCAAGGATGATCTCAAGAACTTTGACGTATCCAAAGGCACCATTCGTTTCGCTCTCGACAAGCCTCCATCAGCAGCTTTGGTGAAGAAGTTGGTGAAGGCTCGCCTTGCAGAGAAGAAACACAAGCAACCGCGCTGATTGCCTCAGTCCAATGTCGAGGTTTCGTCGCAATCCGGCGTCAGTACCGATGGACGACAGCTTTCTGCCAGTCAGGAAGAACAAGCCGGTTCCGCACGCGTTCGTGCTCGACGCGATTGCTTCCCTCTCACCCTACACCAGGCCCATGTTCGGGTGCCTGGCAGTCTATGTTAAGGACAAAATTGTCTTGATCCTGCGGGATAAGCCCACGAGCGCATCGGACAATGGAGTGTGGCTCGCTACGACCAGAGAGCACCACAATAGCTTGCGCGGCGAGTTCCCGAATATGCGATCGATTCAGGTGTTGGGGAAACCGGTAACAGGTTGGCAGGTCCTTCCCGCCGATGCGCCGGACTTCGAGGCGGCGGCGCTGCGCGCCTGTGAACTGGTCCTCGTCGGAGATCCGCGGATTGGCAAGGTGCCCGGAGTACGGCGGGCCTCGAGATCGAAGTCAAAAAAGACAGCGGAGCCTTTGAAGAAGTCGAAGGCGTCGAAGGGTTCCGCTAAGAGTCGCGCGAAGAAGTGAGGAATGGAGCCCTCGGCCATCTAACCGCGACAACTAACGGTCGTCAGTGCGACTAAGGTTGAATCGACGCGCCATGGACACGCATCGAAAGGTTCAAGGGAGTCTGGTAATGGAAGGCGTTGAAAAGCTTGCGCAGGAAGTATCTTTGTGGCCGCACGTATCGGTTCATCCGCATCGCTTCGGGGGTAGTGAATTCCACATCGGGAAGGCGGAAATCGGGCATGTCCATACTGGCGGAGTCGTTGACATCCCGTTTCCCCGTTCAGTTCGCGACGCTCTTCTGACAGCAGGACTCGCCCAGGAGCACCGCTGGGTTCCGAATTCAGGTTGGATCACATTTCAAATCCGCGGCGAAACGGACTTCAAGCATGCCGTGTGGTTGATGCGGCTTTCATATTTGCGCTACGCCCTGAAGAGAGCCAGCGATCCTCGCCGTGTGCTTGATGAATATAGTGAAGAACTGCAGTTGAGCCCTCAGTTCAAAGCGTTGCTCGAACCGTTCGTTCCAAGGTCGGTGGTGGCGTAGCCCTCAAGTAACAGCTCTTTGGCAATGGCGCCGTTAGCGAAGCGCCCTGAAAGAATCGGCACTAACCGAAACCCCTTTCGGAAGTCAAAAGTAGCCATGGGTTCTTTTTTGAGGCCACTCGCAATTGCATTCTTGCTTTGCACTACTTTCGTTCTCGGAACCGCAGAAGACTTCCCGCTCAAACGCATTCCGCTCCTCACGTACGTCGTCGACTACGAGGCAGCGTGGTCGCCCGACGGGCGACACATCGTTCTCATTTCTAACCGCCACCGCGGCATGAAAGTACATATCCTCGATACCAGCGACCCTGGCAACGGGAGTAATATGCGGCAAATCACTAGCGGTCCGGATGAGGACGATTCCCCAGCCTGGTCGCCCGACGGCCAGAAAATCGCATTCGTGTCGGTCCACGAAGGTGCATCGCATATTTTTGTTATGAACGCGGACGGAACCGCTATTCATCAAATCACCGCCGGCGCTGGTCAAAACATTCATCCGATGTGGTCGCCAGATAATTCCCGAATCCTCTTCAACACCACCCATTTCGCCGAAGCCGACCAAACCCGGGACAAAACCTCCGAAGCGAAACGCATCATTGGCGAAAAGACTGACGAGTACATGGATCTCGCCACCGTCCGCCCCGACGGCACGGACTTGCAACGCATAACTCGCGGCGGCGGCTATACCTATGCATCGTTTTCGCCAGACGGAGTGTCGATTCTGCATCGGCGACAGCGGGGCGAGGCCTCGCAAATTTTCCTCATGAATGCTGATGGGTCAAGCGACCACAATCTTTCAGGATCAGAGGCCCTCGACGGATGGCCCGCCTGGTCTCCTGACGGCAAAAGGATTGTATTCTCGCGGCATGGAGAACATGGATTTCAGATCTTTGTGATGAATCAGAGCGGCAGCGGTGTTCGCCAACTTACGGACGCTGGCGGTGAATTTACAAATCCCCGATGGTCGCCGGATGGCAAGAAGATTTTGTGCGGCAGGCGACTAGGTGGGATCAACCTAGTTGTGTTCGATGCGCCGAATTGACCTGCTTATCTGGCAATGTTAAGACGGGATTTAATCTTGCCGGGTTTCGAACCTTTAGACTGACCTATTTGGCCGGGCTGTCGGAGGGGACCGTCCTCTCGAGACTCAAGCCTCGCCTTTTCAATAAGGCAAAGATGTTCGACTCTCCCAACAAGGGTACAATGTTGCCCGCCTGCCATGAGCGAAGACAACGAAGTGACGCTTCTGCTATCGGCACTCACTCGCGGTGACGAGGGCGCAGCCTCGAAGTTGATTCCGGTTGTGTACAACGAACTACGGCGGCTGGCGGCGAGTTACATGCGCCGCGAGCGTGCGGATCATACTTTGCAGGCGACCGCTTTGGTGCATGAAGCTTTTCTCAAGCTGGTCGAGCAACGAGCGGTGAATTGGCAGAGTCGGGCGCACTTTTTCGGCGTAGCGGCCCAACTGATGCGGCGTATCCTGATTGACCACGCCCGCGGCCACCTGCGGCAGAAGCGTGGCGGCGAACACAAGAAAGTCTCGCTCGATGAAGCCTTCATTTTTTCAGAGCAGCAGTCGGCCGAACTGCTGGCTGTGGATGAATCACTCACCCGCTTATCAAAGTTGGACCAGCGGCAAGGTCGCGTCGTCGAGTTGCGATTTTTTGGGGGACTAAGTGTCGGGGAAGCAGCGGAAGTGCTCGGCATCTCTCCTAAGACGGTCAAGCGTGACTGGAGCATCGCCAAAGCCTGGTTGTACGCCGACCTGAAAGAGCGCCATGGAATTGACGCCGGAGCAATGGGAGAACGTCAAAACGCTGTTTGAAACAGCGCTTGAAAAGCCAGCCGCGGAGCGGAAATCCTTTCTCGCAACCGCTTCCCCTGATTCTGCAGTCCGCCAGGAAGTCGAAAGATTATTGGCAAATTATTCCGACGCGGGCAGCTTTCTTTCCGCTTCGCCACTCGGTGGAAGTTTCGCGCCGGCAAGTCGCGCCCCGGAAGAAGTTCTTTCTCCCGGTAAACTTCTCGCGGAGCGATTTCGCGTTACGCGATTTCTGGCTCGCGGCGGAATGGGTGAAGTCTACGAAGCGGAAGACCTGGAACTGCACGAGCGGGTTGCGCTCAAGACCATCCGCACCGAACGTCTGCAAGATCCACGGGCCCTCGAACGCTTCCGGCGCGAAGTCCACCTGGCGAAGCAAGTAACTCATCCCAACGTCTGCCGGATCTTCGACCTATTTCGTCATCAGTCAGCAAAAACCGACAAGAATGACACCCAGGCCAGCGTGGTGTTGGTCGCTATGGAATTGCTCGAGGGCGAGACCCTCGCGGACCGATTGCGGCGGGAATCCCGCCTGCGTACCGAGGACGCGCTGCCCATCGCGTTGCAAGTGGCGGCCGGGCTGGGAGCCGCCCACGAGGCGGGTGTGCTGCACCGCGATCTGAAGCCTGGAAATATTGTGCTGGTGCACTCGGCAAAGAGATTGCGCGCCGTCATTACCGACTTCGGCTTAGCGCTGCGCTCGAGCAGTGATTCCAGCTTGAGCGGTGCGGTAACTGAGACTGGGGAATCGCTGGGCACTCCAGCCTACATGTCCCCCGAACAGGTCGAGGGACACGAACTGACGCCGGCTTCCGATGTTTATTCGCTGGGCCTGGTGCTGTATCAGATGGTGACCGGAACGCGCGCCTTCGAAGACACGACACCACTTTCCTCCGCTGTGCGTCGTTTGCTGGAAGAACCTACACCACCGCACGCCCTTGTGCCCGACCTAGATCGACGTTGGGAAGCCGTAATCCTGCACTGCCTGGAACGTGATCCCAAGTTACGCTTTCAGAGCGCGGATGAAGTTGCCAGCGCGCTTCGAGGAGAAACTAAACTCCCTGCTCCTCGGCGAAGCCGGGTCTGGTGGTTTGGCGCCGCTGCTATTCCGGTGGTTCTGTTAGCCGTGACTGGTCTGCTTCTCATGCCGCAGATTCGCCGCCGGTTGAATCTAGGGGCCGCTAACCAGCCCACGGCTGTCACCCCGGTCAAATCTCGCCCTTCAGTGGCTGTGCTCCCCTTCCGGAATCTTTCTGGCCGCTCCGAGACTGACTGGGTTGGAACCGCACTGCCGGACGTGTTGACCGCCGAACTCGCAGCCGGAGAGAAAGTGCGTACCGTGCCGGGTGAGAGTGTGGCACGCGCCAGCGCCGATCTCGCTTTAGCAGGGAAACAAACTTTGGCGAAAGATACACTGGGGCGCCTCCGTCAATATCTTGGCAGTGACTTTCTGGTTTTCGGATCCTATCTGGATCAAGGAGGAGGATCCGATGGCCAGATTCGGATCAATCTGTGGTTGCAGGACGCAAACTCTGGAGATATCGTCGCGACGGTCTCAGAAAAAGGCAATGAGCAGCAGCTAGATGACCTGGCCACGCGTGCCGGCGCCGATCTCCGCGAAAAACTCGGAGTGGGAGAAATTACTCCCAAGGAAGCCGCGCTGGCAAAGGCTTCGCTGCCTTCCACGCCGGAAGGTGTCCGGCTGTACTCCGAAGGCTTGGAAAAGCTGCGAGTGTTCGATGCCAAGACTGCCCGCGATTTGCTGGAAAAAGCGGCCGCGGCTGATCCGAAATCGGCGCTGATTCACTCTGCGTTGTCCGATGCTTGGGGAGCTTTAGGCTACGACCAGAAGGCGCGAGCAGAGGCTCAGAATGCTTATAAGCTGGCGGCAGGATTGCCACGCGAGCAGCGGCTCTGGATTGAAGGCAGGAACTGGGCGGCCAACAATAACTGGGACAAGGCAGCCCAAAGCTACCGTTCGCTGGCTGACTTTTTTCCAGACAACATTGACTACGGCTTGAGTCTTGCCAACGCCCTAACCAAGGCGGGGAAGGCCAACGACGCGCTTGCGGAATTAGCTGCCCTGAGCAGATTGTCTCCTCCTTCAAATAACGACCCGCGCATCGATATTCAGCGGGCCGCGGCCTACGATACCTTGGGCAATTTCCCGGAAGAGCAAGCTGCTGCAGAACGGGCCGCAGCCAAGGCCAAATCGCAAGGAGCGCTGATGCTACTGGCCGGCGCACAGGACTACAAGGTTCGTGCCCTGGGCAATCGTGGAGAGTGGAAGGAATCTGGATCTGCGGCTTCCGAGGCGAAGGAGATTTATGCCAGGGCTGGAGACCGTGCCGGAATTGCTCGGAGCCTGCGTTCGCTCGGCACGATGTTTTATGAACAGGGTGATTACGCGGCGGCTCTCAAGTCCTATCAGGAGTCATTACGCATCGATCGCGAGATCGGGAACGATGGCGGCGCGGCGGTCACACTGAACGACGTAGCCAACGCGATGTGGGCGCAAGGCGACTGGGCCGGATCCGAAAAGGCTTACGAAGATTCAGTGCAACTGTTCCGCAAAGTTGGAAACCAGGCGGGTTATGCGGCTGCCCTGGGCAATCTGGCGGGTATTCGGTTGGACCACGGCGATTTAGCGGCTGCAAAGAAGATGTACACCGAAGGTCTCCAACTGTCGCGGGAGATCGGCGACAAGAGCGGAGAAGGATTCGCTCTGGTCAACCTGGCAGAGGTGTTCGCCAAGCACGGAAACCTGGCCGAGGCCAAACAGACTTACGAACGGGTGATTCCGATCTACAAAGCAAGTGGTGACCAAAGCAGTTCCGCCTATCCTTTAATGGGGATCGGCGAGGTCCTCATGACGCAGGGCGATCTGAACGCCGCCCGCAAAGAGTACTCTGAGGCACTGAAGGTTCGCGAGCAGCTCGGGGAGCGGGCCACTGCCGACAGGACGAAAATGGCGCTAGCCGAACTCGATCTTGAGCAGGGAAAGCCGGCAACGGAGGTCGAAGGCTCAATTCGTTCCATCCTCGAGGACTTCCGAGGCAAGAACGACATCGAAGGACAGATTGACGCGCGGATTCTGCTTAGCCGCGCCCTGCTTGAACAAAACAAGATCGAGGACGCCGAGAAGGAGACAGCGACAGCGCGTGAAACCGGAAAGACCAACCAGAACCTGCAGAGAAATTTGGAAATGGAAATTGCGACCGCGCGAGTGGAATCGGCTTCGGGGAAGGTTGATGATGCGACAAAGCGGCTCCGAGAAGCTATGGCACGAGCGGCAAAATCCGAATACGTGGGTCTCCACCTGGAGGCACAGCTTGCCCTTGGCGATGTCCAGATTGCGGCGGGCAAGATTTCAGCCGGTAACGCGACTCTGACTGAAGTGAGAACGCAGGCGCAAAGAAAAGGTTATGGTCTGATCGTTTCTAGGGCTAAACGACTTTCTCGGAAGACTGGGTCGGCAGATAAATAGGGCCGCCACCCAGATTGAGTGGCGGCCACGTCGTCGCTCACCATTCAGTATTTCGTAGCCAGTTGAACACCTCCTTTTTTGACCTTAGCGTTTTCTTTATCCTTATCTTTGTGCCCGAAGAGCTTGTGAAAGAATCCACCTTTTGCCTTCTTGTCACTGGTGCTCTCATTCTTACTTGCATTGTCAGTCTTATCCGAAGTCAGATGTTTCAGCTCGGCCATCAGCATCTTCTTGGCAGTCGTTTTGGCGACTTCTCTGAGATCTGGCAGGATGATCGGCTGCGAAGTTGTGCCTTCGACCAGAAATGGGATGTCATCGGGCACCCCCTTCAGGCCAACGTAATTCAAACCGGACCGCAACATTCCATCGCCGGCCACGTGAGCGGCCATGTGGAACTGTAGGTTGTGGCTGGCATCGATGTCGCCATCTCCGCTTAATCCTCCGATTTCTGAAATTTCACTGGTGAAGTTACTGATATGGATGCCTTGCGGAGCAATGCGGAAATGGCTGCTCAGACTCACGATGCCCAGCTCCGCATTCGATTGCAACCAGCGCATACCGGGAATAGTCGAGAGCTTGGAGCCAAGATCGAATCCGGAGAGCCGCGCATTCGCCAGCTCGGCGCTTCCGCTCATGACCATCCGGTCAACCGGACCGTCGAAGGAAAGGTTGGCCGTGACCGTACCTCCGTGCAGCGTGGATCCGGCGGGAAGCTGGATGCCCAGCGCAGGCAGCATGCCTTCGATACTGTCCAAAGGGAGCCGAGAGCCTGTGAGTTTCAGGTGCGTGGTCACAGTGTTTCCCCGCGTTCCGTAGGTTCCGGTGAGCCGGGCGGTACCGTTACCGGTCACGATCTCGCAGCTGCGGAGCACGCCAGTCTGTCCGTGGAAGGAGTAGTCGGTTATGAAATGCAAGGAAACCGGCTGGCGGGCAGCTTGTCCGCCGCGCACCAGGCGGAGTCGCTCAGCACGAGCCTTGCCTTCGCTGCGTAGGGTGTGGCCATCCGACTTGAGAGACGCCTGGAGGTCGATAAGTCCACCAAGGGCGGAAGGAGAATCAAGGGCCGTCATTCTTGCCAGGTCGGCTCTCTCTACCTTTACTGCTGCGTGAAACGGAGTCTGTTCCGGATCGGTGCGGTTGATCGGCCCGGCTTCCCCCTGAATCTCGATGCGGCTTTCGTCCGCTCGCCCCGTAACCACGAACGACATAGCGGAATCAAAGGACACGTTGCGCAGCTCAAGATTGATGCCCTGCACTGTCCCGGCTTGTGTCGTGGAGCGAGAGCCGGGGAGCGCGATAGAGCCGTTGATAATGTTCACCCGGTCTAGCCTGAACGACGGTGTCGAAGTAATCGCAGCCTCTTGCTTGAAATCGTCCTGCGGCTTGGTGCCGCCGATGGTGGAGAAATTCCATTTGCCGGAAGCGGACTGGGTGATGGTGACCTCAGGCTCATTTAGGGTCAACGACGTCACGTGCAACGACCGCGAAAACAGCAGGGCCAGCAGGCTGACACCCACCTCCAGAGACTTGGCTTGGACGAAATTGCCCGAGCGGAACGTAGGATCGTCGGCAATCGAAATATCCTCGACGTGGGCACCGCCGGCCAGCAGCGAAATCTGCATATGTCCGATGTGAACCGGTCGGGCCAGTGATGATTGCAAACTGGCCTCCAGCCGTGGACGAAGGCTATCTACATCCACCAAAAATGGAAGAGCGACAATCGCCACGAAGAACATGGCTGCCAGAGTTGCCGTGATTTTCATCATTTTGCTTTTCATGAGGATTCTCCTCAAGGTTGGTTCCTGTCAGCCCGCAATCGGCTTCACTGGTTAGCGCGACAAAGACCGTGAAAAAGGGACAAAACATGAAAACTTAGGGAGAAGGGTGTGTTTGCAGGGACAAAAAGGAGGCAGAAGCTAGGTTGAGGCTGCCGTTCTTATGGGAGTTTTGAGTACTCGGTTCTGGCTTGATTGAGAAGCGGTATGTCCGGATCGGCATCTTTCCATCGGGCGAAGAACTCTTGATACGCGGTCTTCGCTCCTGCCACGTCACCTTGCAGAACCCGAGCTTGAGCCAAACCCAAGCGAGCCAGAGGGCTCAGAGGAAAGTTCAGAACCACACCGCGGTGATCGAGAATCTTCTGGAACTCAGCCGCGGCCGCCCTCGCTTCGTTCGCAGCCAGATAAGCTTGCCCACGCATATAGACGGGATAGAGTGTTCCCAGCTGGAAGGGTTGAGGGCTTCCCAACTCGTAGGGTGCAACTACTTGTAAGAACTCAATCGCTTTGGTCGCATTCCCCTGCCTGATCGCTAACGCTGCTCGAATTGTCGGGAGCCAGTAATCTTTCAATAAAGTGTCGGAAGGGAAGCGTCGGCTTAAATCATCCGCCATGGAGCTCGCGCGAACAGGGTCTGCTGCCTGCGCCAACGCGAGCGCTCCGAGGGTCTGAACGTCACGAGTAGAGGCGAGCCCAAGGGCGTCAACAACATCTTGCTGTGCCCGGTCCCCATTACCGGCTGCGGCTTCCCGCAGCGCGCTCTCCACTTTATAGAAGCCCGCAGTCTCCTGATCTCCGTTGTGGCGAGCGGAGTCGATCGCACGTTGGGCCAGCGCCCGTGCCCTTGCAAAATGCCCGCGATAGGCCTCGCTGTCGGACTGCTGTTCGAGGAGCACGTCTTCCGTTCCCGGCTTACCTGCCGCACTGCTGACAAGCTTCTGCATTTCGTCGGCGTCATTGCGTAAAAACGCGAGGAAGTAACGATTCGAGAGGAGGAACGCGCTCTCTAGCTTGCGGGCCAGAGCTTGATCCAGGACTTGCTGTACCTGGTCCGGACGATCGAGCGAGAGATAGGCGCCAGCAAGATTCAAGTAACAGGTTGCATTATTCGGTTCCAGAAGCAGGGCTTGCCGCAGTTCAGCTTCCGCTTTGTCATAGTTACCGAGATAGATGTAAAGCGCTCCTAGATTGGCGTGTGGTACCACGTCACGCGGGTACGTATTCTTCCACACCTCAAACACCTGCACCGCCTTATCCATTTCACCGGTGACGTACGGGTAGTAGTGCGACTCAATGTATAGACTCTCTCGTTCGGAAACATGGCCGCGAAGCTCATAGGCTTTCTTGGTGTTTTCACTCGCTAACCCGGCCTGAGAAAGATTGAAATATGCCGTTCCCAGGCGAGCGTATGCCATGGCAAAGTTCGTATCGAGTTCAATCGCGCGCTTCAAGAATGGGATAGCGGCTTTCTCGCCTGTGCTGGACCAGGTGTTAAGCGCCAGGCTGTATGCCTGCAGCGCCTCAAGCGAGGGAGTCGTCGCCTGCTCAACTGGAGTGTCATATTTTTGGACAGAAGTAAGCGACTCACCCAGTTTCTCGCGCATCCGCGTCGCCGCCTTGTCCACAGCAGCCAACACATGCTCGCGGCTGTCGGCCTCGACTTGCTCGCTTCCCAGCGAGTCTCCGCTGCGGCAGTTCACCGCGCTCACACCGAATGCGTAGTGGCTGCCGATACTGGAGATTGATCCGATGAGCATGGCTTTGCTGCCGGTGCGCTGACAAACGTCCCGCGCCAGGTCTGGCGTTAGGCGTTCATCCTTGGGACGTCCCATGTATTGCAGTTGCTGCGCGATTTTCTGTCCAGACAATACGTTGACGAAGGGTGACTGTTCGAGCTGCACGGTCAGAGCCTGCTTCAAAGTGCCGTCGAACACGGGCTCACCGGTCGAATTGCTGAAATCAGCAACCACCAGGGAGTCTTTTTCAGTCAGCACAGCAGGACGGCGGAGGTAAAAGAACGCAGCAACAGCTGCAGCGAGCGCGATTGCAACCGCAGCCACAGCGATGATCTTTTTTCGATTTCGGGTTCCGTCGCGCCGGATCGCAACCGTGGTTTGATAAGCCACGCTGCGGCCGGACTCG
>Ga0210384_10007976_pt1 | contig 11104 bp, 11 predicted proteins | sample IncBWH2MmetaG_FD_160574 | JGI IMG/M metagenome (GOLD analysis project Ga0210384, IMG submission 160574) | Forest soil microbial communities from Barre Woods Harvard Forest LTER site, Petersham, Massachusetts, United States - Inc-BW-H-2-M | ecosystem: Environmental > Terrestrial > Soil >...
TTTGCCGACAGACTTGCGCATCCGCAGCACGCTGTCTGAGAAATACGGCGCGAAGGCCATTCCGGACACCATGACGATCCAGGACTGGCCGGTGAGCTATGACGAGCTCGAGCCGCATTACGACCGCTTCGACAAGCTCTGTGGCGTATCCGGCCAGGCCGGAAATCTCCGCGGCCAATCGATCGCGGGCGGCAATCCCTTTGAAGGGGCGCGCGGCAACCATTATCCCAACAAGCCGATCAAGACCGCGGCCGGGCCGCAGATGTTCAGCGATGCCGCCAAAAGCCTCGGCTATCACCCCTTCCCGGCGCCGACGGCGACCTCAAGCGCTCCTTATGTGAACCCGGAAGGGATTACGCTCGGTTCTTGCGAATATTGCGGCCACTGCAATCGCACCGCCTGCGAGTCGAATGCAAAGGCTTCGCCCAACGTCAACGTGATGCCGGTGCTGCGCACCGAGCCGAAATTCGAGCTGCGCACGCGCGTGTTCGTGACCAGGCTGATCTACGACAAAGCGGCCAAGCGCGTCACCGGCGTGGTCTATACCGACATGAAGACCGGCGAGGAATATGAGCAGCCGGCCGGCATCGTGATCCTCTCCTCTTTCGTGTTCGGCAACACCCAGCAATTGCTGCTGGCCGGCATCGGCGAGGCCTACGATCCCGGTTCTGGCAAAGGCGTGGTCGGCAAGAACTATTGCTATCAGTTCGAGGCCGGCGGCGAGGCCTTCTTCGAGGGCCGCGAGTTCAACCCGTTCATGGGCGCGCCGGGCATGGCCACCGCCATCGACGACTTCAATGGCGAGAATTTCGATCACTCAAATCTCGGCTTCTTCGGCGGCGGCTACATCCTCTGCGCCAACGGCGGCGCGCCGCCGATCGGCGGACGTGTGCTGCCCAAGGGCGAGCCGCGCTGGGGCATGGGGTGGAAGCAGGCGGAAGCGAAATGGTACCGCTGCAATACGCGCTTCAACACGCAAGGCTCGGTCTATGCCCACCGCGACAATTTCATGGACCTTGATCCGACCTACAAGGATGCGCTCGGCCGGCCCTTGGTGCGGCTGACCTACAACGCCACCGAGAACGACCACAAGATGTCGCGTTATCTCGTCGAGAAGATGGAAGGCGTGATCAAGGCGATGAACCCGACGCATTACGAGGTGCACAATCGGCCGAAGAATTTTACGATCGTGCCCTATCAATCAACTCACTGCACCGGCGGCACGATGATGGGCTCGGATCCCAAAACGAGCGTAGTGAACCGCTATCTGCAGTCCTGGGACGCACACAATCTGTTCGTCCAGGGCGCCTCCGTGTTCCCGCAGCAGCATGGTTACAATCCGACCGCTACGCTTGGCGCGCTGGCCTATTGGTCGGCGAAAGCCATCACCGAGCAATATCTGAAAAACCCCGGTCCGCTGGTGCATGCGTGATCGGAACAAGATGATCCGGGGGAAAATGATGAGCGTTCGGATTTCGCGCTTGGCTGCGCGCGTCGTTGTCTTGCTTTCCATGGCGAGGCTTTTGCTGATAAGTCCCGCCATTGCCGCCGACGCCGAACATGGCAAGGCGCTGTTTGCGCCTTGCGCGGCCTGTCACACCGAGCGCACTGATGCGCTCGGCCCCGACCTCAAAGGCGTGTTCGGCCGCAAGTCCGCGGCGATCGAGGACTTCCGCTACTCGAATGCCATGAAGCGCGCCAACCTCGTCTGGGATGAGGACAATCTGCGCGCCTATATCCAAGACCCGCAGGCCAAGGTGAAAGGCAACCGCATGCCCTATGGCGGCATGAGCGATCCCAAAGATGTCGACGACGTCGTTGCCTATCTGAAGACGCTGAAATAGCCTCGTGCCATAGGGGAGTACAGCCGATGATGGGCCGGATCGCTTCCGCTCTCGCCGCCTTGATGCTTACGTTGTGCTGCGCTGACGCGCAGACTCCAGGCTCTGCTCCGAGCCCGCTTCCTGACGTGTCACCGGCGCTGCTCGAGGACATCGTGATCGGCAGCCGCATCCTCGCCGATTTCGGCGTGGTCGACGGCTTCGGCCATGTCAGCGCGCGCCACCCGACCAATCCGAAACACTTCCTGATGTCGCGCTCGCTGGCGCCGGCGCTGGTCACCACTGAGGACATCATGGAGTTCGACGAGGACGGCAACCCGGTCGACGCGCGTGGCCGCAACGTCTTCCTCGAACGCTTCATCCATGCCGCGATCTACAAGGCGCGGCCCGATGTGATGAGCGTGGTGCACACCCATTCGCCCGGCGTCATTCCGTTTTCCGTCAGCAAGACGCCCTTGAAACCGCTGTTTCACAATGCCGCCTTCCTCGCAGCCGGCACGCCGGTCTGGGACATCGCCAAGGAGTTTGGCGCGACCGACATGCTGGTGCGCGACAACAATATCGGCAAGTCGCTGGCGCGCACGCTCGGCGACAAGCCGGTGGTCTTGATGCGCGGCCATGGCGACGCCACGGTCGGGCCCGACGTCAAGGTCGCGGTGTTCCGCGCCTACTACACCGACGTCAACGCACGCCTGCAATCGCAGGCGATCGGGCTCGGCAGCGAGATCACCTATCTGAGCGCCGAGGAAGGCGCCAAGGCCGACACCGTCAATCTCGCCGTGATCGACCGCATCTGGAATTTGTGGAAGATGCGGGTGCAGTCGGAAATGGGAAAGTAGCAGCCGGTGAAAGCACGATGATAAGTAATGCTCAAATCATCGCGCTTCAGGCGAGAAAATCGAGTGCCGCTAGGGCATGAACTTTGGCTACCGCCAATAGCTCCTCGATCAGCACGTTCTCGTCCGGACCGCCCATATTGAAGGGCGTTGGACCGAAAATCACCGTCGGGATACGAAAATATCGATAGTGCCGAGCATCGGAAGCGCCGACCCTCATGTTGATGACCGGTTTCTCGGCCATCACCTCTTCGGCAACAGTCGCGACAATTCGCACGATCTCATGTGAGGGATCGGTGTAGTTGGGCTCGTAACGCTGCAGTACCCTCACCGTGACGCCCTCGATAACGCTGACATTGTCGGCGACAAAGCGATCGATGTCTGCGGTGGTCAAGCCGACCGGCAGCCGGATATCGGCCCTGGCCAGCGCGCGCGACGGCACCAAATTGGGCGACAGGCCGCCCTCGATGGTGCCGACATTCAGCGTCACGCGCTTCAGCACGTCGCTTTCCCCGGCCCCCGACAGCAGTTCGGACACAGGTTTTGCCGCATCGATCGCCGCGACCACCGCGGCAGGCGCATCAGGCGAGAGCCGTTCGATGCCGCGCAGGCGCGCCAGCGCCTCGCACAGGCGATCGATCGCATTGACGCCCTTATGCACGTGCGCGCCGTGGGCGGGCGAGCCACTCGCCTCGATCTCGACCCAGTAAAGCCCCTTCTCTCCGAAGCGGACCACCTTTGGCGAGCCGACATCTGCGGAGATCATGGCATCGCCGCTCGCCTCCGGAAATCTTTCCAGCAGATGGCGGGTGCCGAGCACACCCATGCTCTCCTCGTCGCCGGCAAGCGTGACCACGATCTCACCACGCCAAGCGTCACGGTGCCGCGCCAGCGCGTCAATCGCGAGCAGCGAGGCAGCGATGCCACCTTTCATGTCGGAGATGCCGCGTCCGTAAAGTCGTCCGGCCGCCACCATCCCGCCGAGCGGCGGCATCGTCCAACCCATGTCTTCACCGATGGGAAAAGTGTCGAGGTGACCGTTGAATACCAGGCGCCGGCCGGGCCGCGTCGCCGCGAGCCGGCCGATCAGGTTGACGATACCCGGCGCAGACACCACGCGCGTCACCTGCATCTGCGGGATCTGCCGCAGCAGCGCTTCGGCCGCATCGGCCGCGCGCGCGACATCGCCCGGCGGATTGGGGGACGGAGCCGCTACCAGTGTTCTGGACATCGCGATCAGCCGCTCTGTTGAACGCGACAATTCGTCGGCGATCGCGGTACGCGCGGCCTGCGCATCGATTTCAGCGATTGGCAAGATGAAGCTCCCAGAATCGAATCGCCATGGCCAACGGCCAGCAGATGGCGAAATAGACGATGGCGATGAAGGTGAAGATTTCCAACGGACGAAACGCCGTCGCCGAAAGCTCCATGCCGCGCCGGGTGATCTCACTGACGGAGATTACGGAAGCCAGCGAGGAGTATTTGATCAATTGCACGAAGTTCGCCGCCAGCGGCGGCAGCGTGAGCCTGATCGCCTGGGGCAGGACGATGCGGCGAAACGATTGCAGCGGCGTCAGGCCAAGCACCTGCGCCGCCTCGCGATGACCGCCCGGCACGGCCTGGATTCCGGCACGATATGCCTCGGCGATGAAAGCCGAAGAATAGATCGAAAGGCCGATGATGGCGGCCGGCAGCGCCTCGATCTGGAAGTGGAAAACGATCGGCAGCACGTAGTAGACCCACAAGAGCTGCACCAGAATCGGCGTATTGCGGATGATCTCGCCGATGCCAAGCCCCAGCCAGCGCAGCGCCCGGTATTTCGAGAGGTCCATCGCGGCGATCAGGAGCCCGCCGATCATCGACAGCACCAGCGTCACCGCGGAGATGAGCAGCGTCAGCTCCAGCCCGGACATCAGGAATGGGAAGTTGGCGGGAATGACATCCCATCGGAACTGGTAGGACACGGCCGGCCTCCGCTTTCAGGTCAGGGCGCGATGCTTCCCTCGAGATGGTATTTCGCGGCGATCGACGAGAGTCGCCCGTCCAGCTTGACGGTGTCGACGAACAAATTGATGTAGTTGAGCCAGATCTGGTCGCCCGGCTGAACGGCATAGGCCACCAACGTCGCGCCGAGTTTCTGCGGCGGATCGATATTTACCGCCCAGTCGAACTCCTCCTTGGCGCGCAGCACGGTCGGATAGTCGACCATGATCGCGTCGACGCGTCCCGCCGAGAGCTCCGCCTCGCGGGTGGACGGAGGCTGGATCGAGACCACGGTCGCGCTCTCAAAGGTCTGCTTGATCACGGTTTCGATGTAGCTGCCGAGCAGCACCGCGACCTTCGTGCCCGGTGTGTCGAGATCGGCCCAGCTCTTGATCTTGCCGTCTTTCTTCGCCACCGCGAAGATGCTCGCCAGCATGTATGGCTTCGAAAACTCGACCGCCTGCGCACGCTTCAGCGTCGCGCCCAGCGCGAACATCCCGATCTCGCATTTATTGGCCTGGAGATCGGCGATGAAGGTGCCAAAGCCGGATTCGACGAATTCGAGCTGGGCGCCGAGCTCCTTGGCGAGCTCGCCCGCAAGCTCGATATCCAGGCCCCTCAGCTCGTTGGTCTTCGGATCGCGGAACGAGATCGCGTAATAAAGTGGATACATGCAGACCCGCAGCTTCTTCGATTTGGTCACATCGAACAGCCGGGACTGGGTCTGCTGCGCCGAGACGTTTGCAGGCAGAGCCGTTGCCGCAAAAGCCAGAACGATCGCGATGATTTTTGCACGTCGAAAGAGAGAACGCATAGCGAGCTCCGGGTTTCAATTTCGGATGAGGTCGAGAAACTTGCGCGCACGCGCGCTCGATGGCTGGACGAAGAACGCCTGCGGTGTGGTGTCTTCGACGATGTCGCCATGGTCCATGAAGACGAGGCGTGAGCCGACGTCGCGCGCAAAGCCCATTTCGTGGGTCACGACCAGCATGGTCATGCCCTCCTGGGCGAGATCCTTCATCACACCGAGAACCTCATGACGAAGCTCGGGGTCGAGCGCCGAGGTCGGCTCGTCGAACAGGAGGATCGCCGGATTCATGGCCAGCGCCCGCGCGATGGCGACCCTTTGCTGCTGTCCACCGGAGAGACGCGCCGGATAGACGTCGCGCTTGTCGCTGAGGCCCACTTTCGCGAGCAGCGGTTCGGCGATAGCAACGGCTTCGTCGTGCGACAGCCGCTTCACCAGCATCGGCGCCTCGATGACGTTTGCCAGCACCGTCTTGTGCGGCCAGAGATTGAAGTGTTGGAAGACCATGCCGACGTCGGCGCGCACAGCGCGGGTATTGCGACGCAACTCGCCCGTCGAAACCGGCCTTGCGACAGGAAGGCCGCGCACCCTGATCTCGCCTCCGCTCGGCGTTTCCAGCAGGGCCAGGCATCGCAGCAGCGTCGTCTTGCCCGAGCCGCTCGGCCCAATTACGGAGACCACTTCCTTCGCGGCCACCGCCAGGGACACCGACCGCAGCACCTCGGCGTTGCCAAACCGCTTGGAGAGGCGGTCCACTTCGATAAGGCTTTTCATGGGCCGCCCTTCGTATATAACCATAATCTATAGAATATCAGTCGAATGGGTTACCGGCTGCGCATACTCCACATAATCAAGCCACTAATCCCCAGAACTAGCAATAACCAAAATTTATGCAAATGGACATCAAGTTGCTCGAAGCCTTCAAGACCGTGATCGAGGCCCGCTCGGTCACGCGGGCATCAGCGATGCTGGGCGTGACCCAGCCGGCCGTGAGCGCGCAGCTCGCACGCCTCGAGGATCTGATCGGATTTCGGCTGTTCAATCGCGAGGGTGGACGGCTGAAGCCGACACCGGAAGCGCTGTTGTTTCATGCCGAGGTCGTGAAGGCACTCGAGAATGTCGCGCGCATCACGCAATCGGCGGAAAACATCAGGAAAGGCAGCCTTGGCAAGCTCGTCATCGCCTCGAATCCGAGCGCGGGCATTTCATTGTTGCCGGCCCTCGTCGCCGATTACCTGAAAGATCATCCCAAGGTGTCGGTGCAGCTGATCACCCGCAATTCGGACGTGATCCGCGGCCTGTTCCCATCGCACAGCGCCGATATCGGAATAGCGGAGTTGCCAATCGACTATAACGGCATCGAAACGATGCGTTATGAGTTGCGCTGCGTGGCGGTGCTGCCCAAGGGGCATGCGCTGACTGCTCAAAAATCCATCAAACCAGCGATGTTTTCCGGCTTGCCATTTTTCGCCGTCAGCCGCGACCGGCCGCTGCATCACGAGATCATGCAAGTTTTCTCCGAAGCGCATGCCGAGCTCAATCTGGTCGGTGAAGCCGAACTGTTCGCTTCCGTCTGCGGGGTCGTTGCCGCCGGACAGGCGGTGTCGATCATCGATCCATGGACTGCAAAGGACTTTGACGGACGGGTCGTCGTCCGTCCGTTCGATCCCGCGATCATCTACGAAATCGGCGTGTTTCACGCGCGGGATCGTGCGCCCTCGAAGATCGCCTCGGATTTTCTGGTGCTGGTGGACAGGCAGTTGCGCGCCATGGGCGCGGTAGCACGGCGTGTTCGCGCGCGGCCGGACTAGCAGCGCGTTACAGTCGCTGCGCGAAGGGTCCCGCCGTCACTTGATCCGGCCAATTTGCGCTTCCAGCTCATCAACGAGGTCGTCAATCGATGCGCCGGCCGTATCCAGCACCAAGCGATCCCGATCCCACGGCTCGTATGTTTTGGATGTGATCTGGTCCCAACTGGGCAGGATCAACCCGTCGATATCGGTGATGCGGATTTCCGCACGCCTACGATGCTCGGCAAGGTCACTGCAAATGATCTCGATCTCGACCAGGCGGGCGGCGCATCGGAACGCCGTCTCACGCCAGCCGTTGCGGCTCGCCTGGTCCGGATTGACGCAATCAGCGACCATTGCGCGACCGAGGACAAGGTTGTCGGCCGCAAGCGCGTTCGCAATTATATAGCCGGTTGGGCCAACAGCCAGGCCTGCTGCCTTGAGGCTCTGCTCGATCGTGTCAACGCGCAGGTGGGTGGCTGCCAGCCTTCGGGCCAGCTCACGCGAGAGCGTGGTCTTTCCGGTCGCAGGAAGGCCACCGAAGACGATGAGCAAGGACATCGCATCACCTCAATAGAACCGGTGGAAGTGATGGATCGGTCCATGGCCGTGGCCGACCGTGAAGCGATCGGCCGAGGCGATCGCCGCGCTGACAAAACTCTTGGCGTTGCGGACGGCGGTTTCCAGCTCGGCGCCTTTGGCGAGCTCGGCCGCAATCGCCGAGGACAGTGAGCAGCCGGTGCCGTGGGTGTTTTGCGTCGCCACGCGTGGCGCCGACAGCGCGACGCTGCCATTCGCGCGGACCAGATAATCGATACTCTCGCTTCCCTCCCCGTGCCCGCCTTTGATCAGCACGGCAGGGCAGCCGAGCGCCAGCAGCTTCTCACCCTGGCTCTCGATTGCGGCCTCGCTGGTGGCGAACGGCTCGTCCAGCAGCGCGGCGGCCTCGGGTAGATTCGGCGTGATGATCGTGGCAAGCGGAATGAGTTTTTGGCGCAGCGCCTCGACCGCCTCGGCGGCCAAGAGGCGGTCGCCGGAGGTCGCGACCATCACGGGATCGAGCACGACATGTCTGGGCGACCAGCGCTTCAGCGCGTCAGCGATCGCCGCGATGGACGCGAGCTGCGCCACCATGCCGATCTTGACCGCGCCGACCTCGAGATCAGCGAATACGGCATCGATCTGCGCGCGCACAAATTCCGCCGGCACAGCATGGATGCCGGTGACGCCCCCGGTGTTCTGCGCCGTCAGCGCCGTGATCGCGGAGGCGCCGTAGACGCCGAGCGCGGCAAAGGTCTTCAGGTCGGCCTGGATGCCGGCGCCGCCTGAGGAATCCGAGCCCGCAATGGTGAGTGCGACTGGCGTGTTCATGGCCTGTCCTAACGCGCTCCTTTCCTGCCAGCAAGCTCACTTGCTAAGCCCCCCAAAACTGGCCTATCTGAAGGAAATACTACCCGGAGACCGCCCGCGATGGTTCCTTTCTTCGTCCAGATCAAATGCAAGCTCGGCCAGTCCTACACGGTCGCCAACAAGCTGGCCGAAGCCGAGATCGCCTCCGAGATCTATTCGACCGCGGGGCAGTACGATCTCCTGGTGAAGTTCTATGTCGAGAACGAAACCGACATTGGTCATTTCGTGAACGAGAAGGTGCAGGTCATTCCGGGCATCCAGGACACGCTCACCATCATCACCTTCAAGGCATTCGGGACCCCTTAGCCGTGAGCGTCAGTTTTGAGCGTTTGAAGGCCTTCATCCAGGAGGCCATGGTCCGCCTCGGTCTGCCGGAAGACGATGCGGCCACAGTGGCCACGCTGATGGCGCAGGCCGATCTGCAGGGCTCGGACGGGCACGGCATCAGCCGGCTGCCGCAATATGCCCGCCGCATCAAGGCCGGCGGCTTCAACACAAGGCCCAACATCCGCGTGGTGCGCGAGCAGGCCTCCACCGCGCTGATCAACGGCGACAACGGCATGGGACATCTGGTGATGTCGCGCGCCACCGAGATCGCGATCGAGAAGGCGAAGGTCACCGGCATCGGCTGGGTCAACTCGCAATTCTCCAACCATGCCGGCCCCGCCTCGCTCTATGCCAGCATGCCGCTCGCCCATGACATGATCGGGCTCTATTTCGCCGTCGGCAATGCCAACCATTTGCCGCCCTGGGGCGGCCTCGATATGCTGCTGTCGACCAACCCGATCGCGGCCGCGATCCCGGCGGGAGCCGAGAAGCCGATCGTGCTTGACATGGCGACCACGGTTGCGGCCTACGGCAAGGTGAAGACCAAGGCACTGCGCGGCGAGATGATGCCCGTGGGCTGGATGATCGACCGCGCCGGCAAGCCGCTGACCGATCCGAAACGCGCCGAGGAAGGCATGCTGCTGCCGCTCGGCGGCATGGAAGCCGGCTACAAGGGTTTTGGGCTTGCCATGATCATCGGCCTGATCGCCGGCACGCTCGGCGGGGCGGCGATGGGCAAGGACGTGGTCGACTTCAACCATGACGACGACAGCGTCACCAACACGGGACAGGCGATTGCTGCGATCAATGTCGCTGCCTTCGGCGATGTCGCGACTTTCAAGGCCGCCGTTGACACGCTGGTGCGTGACATCCGCGGCAGCGAGCGCATTCCCGGCGTGGATCGCATCACCCTGCCCGGCGAGCGCAGCGCGGAGGCCCGCGCGACCCGCACCCGCGACGGCATTCCGATCGCGCCGGCGTTGATGCGCAATCTCGATCAGCTGGCGGATGAATTAGGGATCGCGAAGCTCGGCTAGGACGGCGCAGCTTGGGGCGCTCAAAAATTGGTCGCATTCGCTTGCTTTCCAAAGGCGACGTTTAAACCGACATAGTTCCATGTCGGCTTTGGGGCCACACGCGGACGTCGGAGTTCTGGACCTGGGCATTAAAGGGCGGCAATCTAGCAGCACCCGATCGCGGCAAACCTCTTTCTGGATGCGCTGCGGCACGGCTCGTTTAGGGTCAATCAGGAAGGAGCGAATGTTTCGCGCGTCATGATCGGCACCGACGATATCGAAGGGCCAAGTCATTCTATGACACTGGTACGCTCGGCATTGTACCGTGAACTTTTACCACCACATCGGCAGCGTGAACGGCAGCACCATAATGAGCGCGCCGATTAGATGCTTCCATATTTCAGCAAGCTCGCGCCGTAAACCCATCACTGGGTGATCTGAGCCGCGCACCGCAGGGGAAGGCGGCACACCAATATAGTGACGGCAGTTAGCCGCATTCCAGTGAGCCATGAGAGAGCTGCAAAGCCGATTGCAATCAGATCGATACATTTCATTTGTGCGTCAAGACCATCGTCGTGACGCACAAACAACAACAACAACAAATGTTAGTTCCTTTGCAACTACTACGGACGTAGAGTACGTGACGAGCAAATTCCGTCGAGTAGCGGAGCCCGCATGGATCGGATTCGCGATTCGCCGTGCCCCACGCTGAGGAAGGCGTTCACCCAGTTAGCAAGCGAATATTCGCGGCGCAGCCTTTCCTCAACCTGAGCCAATTTCTGGAGAAGCTTCCGGTTCAAGCGGTTGCGGCTGGGGCTCGCAATAACCGAGCGCCATCCGGCGAGCGACGTTGCGAAACGGGGTCCCAGTTCCTCTCTCAATGATTTCGTTATCAGCCAAACAAGCTCGGTGGCTGAAGTCCTTTTGGCCGTTTTGAGAATCCCACCGCGCCACGGGCTACTTTCTACTGCTGAAGTCGCGGCGCGCATGTTCTCGGGTCGCCTCCTGCTGTTGTCCGCGCGCTGTTCGTCGACATGCGAGCCCTTCTTTTGCCGCGAGCCCGTTCCAGATTTAACCTCAACATTCGTCATCA
>Ga0210384_10007977_pt1 | contig 11104 bp, 10 predicted proteins | sample IncBWH2MmetaG_FD_160574 | JGI IMG/M metagenome (GOLD analysis project Ga0210384, IMG submission 160574) | Forest soil microbial communities from Barre Woods Harvard Forest LTER site, Petersham, Massachusetts, United States - Inc-BW-H-2-M | ecosystem: Environmental > Terrestrial > Soil >...
TTTCCGCACCGCCTAGCATGGCGGTGCAGCCGCCGGCCTTGCCGATCCTTGAGCGCACGGCGACCGAGCCGTCGGCGCCGGATTTGCCGGAGCGGCGGCGCCCTTCCTAGAGTCTTTTACCGACACTATGATCCTGACGCCGATCCCATCGGAGCGGCTGCCGGAGGTGCTCGGGCAATTCCGTGACAGCCTGTCTGACGCGCTCGCCCGACGGACCTTCGACGCCATTGCCGCAACCTCGCCCGAGCGCGCCGAGGTCGCGGCAGCGAATATTCATCGCCAGCAAGCGCTCGCATTGGCGCGCCGGTTCGGGATGGGGGTGACCAAGGGATCGCCCGGATCTGCTCTCAGCTGGGATGGCCAGCACCTGCGCGCGGATACCGAGGCGTTCGTGCTGGTGCATGAAGTCGCGCACTTTCAGCTGGCATCGCCCGCGCGCCGCCGGATGATCGATTTCGGCTTGGGTGCCGGACCCGACACGATCGATCGCGCCGCCGCCGAGCGCGTCGCGGTGTTGACGGAGATCGCAGGGGATCGCGAGGAGGCCATGGTCTCTCTGCTCGGCATTCTCTGGGAAGTCACCCTGGGCCACCCAGCGCTCGCGTCGTTTTTGGACCAGAACTGGCTTGAAGGCGCGGGCGCGGTTCGCGCGGCGGCGCACTTGACGTCAGTGCTACGCCGCCTGCGGGTCGGAGGATTCATCGATCACGCGAGTGAGCCCACGCTGAATCTTCGTCAGGAATCTGACCGGGCTTCGGAGCTGCGCGCCGCCTGAGCCACGGCGATCGCCGATCTCAGTGCGACTCCCTCGCGACCGCGGCGCCGCTCTTGCCGACCAGGAAGTCGAGGTCGGCGCCCTCATGCGCCTGCAGGACGTGGTCGATGTAGAGCCGGGCATAGCCGCGGTCGTAGCCGGGCTGTGGCGGCTTCCAGGCGGCGTGCCGGCGCTTGAGCTCGGCTTCGGGCACGTCGAGATGCAGGCTGCGCTTCTCCACATCGAGCTCGATGGGGTCGCCGCTCTGAACCAGCGCCAGTGTGCCGCCCGCAGCGGCCTCGGGCGAGATGTGCAGCACCACGGTGCCATAGGCGGTGCCGCTCATGCGCGCGTCGGAGATACGCACCATGTCGGTGATGCCCTTCTTCAGCACCTTCGCCGGGAGCGGCATGTTGCCGACCTCTGGGAAGCCCGGATACCCCTTGGGCCCCGCTCCCTTCATCACCATCACCATGGTCTCGTCGGCCTCGACGGTGTCGATGCGCCCGTGGAAATCCTCGATGCTCTCGAACACCAGCGCCTTGCCGCGATGCTTCATGAGCGCGGGTGTCGCCGCCGAAGGCTTGATCACCGCTCCGTCCGGGCAAAGGTTGCCGCGCAACACCGCGATGCCGGCCTTCTCCTGGATCGGCTGCTTGAAGGCCGCGACCACCTCCCGGTCGTAGCAGGGCGCATCTGCGGTGTTCTCGCCCATGGTCTTGCCATTGACGGTGAGCGCGTCCTGGTGAACGAGCGTGCCGAGTTCGCGGATCACTGCCGGCAAACCGCCGGCGTAGTAGAGATCCTCCATCAGGAAGCGGCCCGACGGCATCAGGTTTACCAGCAGCGGAATGTCGTGGCCGAGCCGGTCGAAATCGGCGAGCTCGAGCTTCGTGCCGACACGTCCCGCCAATGCCAGGAGATGCACCACCGCATTGGTCGAGCCGCCGATCGCTGCGTTGACACGGATCGCGTTCTCGAAGGCCTTCCGGGTCAGGATCTTCGACATCCGCAGATCCTCGCGCACGATCTCAACCGCGCGGCGCCCGGCCATATGCGCAAGCACGTAGCGGCGCGAGTCAACGGCTGGGATCGCGGCGTTGCCGGGCATACCCATGCCGAGTGCTTCCACCATGCTCGCCATCGTAGAGGCCGTGCCCATGGTCATGCAGTGGCCCGCGGAGCGCGACATGCAGGCTTCCGCCTCCATGAAATCCGCGAGCGACATCTTGCCGGCGCGTACGTCCTCGCTGAAAGACCACACGTTGGTGCCGGAGCCGATGTCCTGACCCCGGAACTTGCCGTTGAGCATCGGGCCGCCGGAGACGCCGATCGTCGGCAGGTCGCAACTCGCCGCACCCATGAGCAGAGCCGGGGTGGTCTTGTCGCAACCCATCAGGAGCACGACGCCATCGATGGGATTGGCGCGGATCGATTCCTCGACGTCCATGCTGACAAGGTTGCGGAACAGCATCGTGGTGGGTCGCATCAGCGTCTCGCCGAGGCTCATCACCGGAAACTCAAGCGGGAAGCCGCCGGCCTCGTACACACCGCGCTTCACGTGATCGGCGATGCGCCGGAAATGCGCATTGCAGGGCGTGAGCTCCGACCAGGTGTTGCAGATGCCGATCACCGGCCGGCCATCGAAGAGATGATGGGGCAGGCCCTGGTTCTTCATCCAGGAGCGGTGACCGAAGCCGTCGCGGTCCGATTTGCCGAACCACTCGGTGCTGCGGAGCTTCGTGCGTGCGCGAACGTCGTCAGCCAATGGCGTCTCCTCGTTTTTCGGCGGGGCGTCCTCTGATTGACTCCGCGCCCAGCCTTCGCTTCCAATGCCGCCATCATAGCGACCGGACGGGAGCGTACAAAGCCGGTCGTTCCATATCATCGGGGCAAGGGGATCATGAACCAGATCGACCTCAAAGGTCGGGTCGCCGCCATCACAGGCGGCGCGCGCGGCATCGGCTACGCCATCGCCGAGCGGTTCGTGCAGTCCGGCGCCAAGGTGGCGCTCTGGGATCTTGCAGGCGCCGAGCCATCGGCGAGCCGGCTCCAAGGTGCTATCGGGCTCGCGATGGACGTGACCCAGGAGCAATCCGTCGCCGGCGCCGTCGCGGCGACCGAGCGCCGCCTCGGCCCGATCGACATTCTGGTGGCGAGCGCGGGGATCACCGGGCCCACACTCAGCGTCGCCGACTACACCTTGGATGGCTGGCAGCAGGTGATCGACATCGACTTGACCGGCGTCTTCCTCTGTAACCGAGCGGTAGTGCCTGGCATGAGCCAGCGGAACTACGGCCGCATCGTCAACATCGCCTCGATTGCGGGCAAAGAGGGCAATCCCAAAGCCGCCGCCTACGCCGCCGCCAAGGGGGGCGTGATCGCCTTCACCAAGGCGCTGGGCAAAGAGCTCGCCGCCACCGGTGTGCGCGTGAACTGCGTGGCGCCAGCGGTGATCAAGACCGATATCCTGGAGCAGGTCGGCGAGGAGTTCACCAAGTTCATGCTTTCCAAGATTCCCATGGGCCGCTTCGGCACCGTCGAGGAGGTCGCTGCGCTGGTGGCATGGCTCGCATCGGAGGACTGCTCCTTCAGCACGGGCGCGGTCTTCGACCTCAGCGGCGGGCGCGCCACTTATTGAGCGCGCCCATGGCGCCGGGCGCCCATCGGCGATACTTCGCTTACGGTGCCAATATCATCGCGGCAGATATGGCGCGCCGGTGTCCTGCCGCTCGCGAGATTGGTACGGCCGTCTTGTCCGGCTGGCGCTTCGTGGTGGGGCGCCGGGGCTATGCGACCATCGTCCCCGAGCCAAAAGCGCATGTCGTGGGCGTGGTCTGGTCCCTTACGCCCGCCTGCGAGCGCCCGCTCGACGAGTTCGAGGAGATCAACCGCGGGCTTTTCCGCCGCGAGAGCATCGTGGTCGCGGGCGAGCCCGCGCTGGTTTATCTCGCCGGCGATGCGGCAGACGGCCATCCGCGTCGGGGCTACCTCGAGCCCATCGTCGCCGCCGCCAAGGCACGCGGCTTCCCCGCGGATTATATCGAGGAAATGCGCGGCTGGCTCACGCGCGCTTCAGGCTCGCCGCCTTCCGTGCAAGGGTTGTGATGCGGCTCCAGTCGCGCTCGGCGACAGCGGCGGTGGGCGCCATCCACGCGCCACCCACCATGGGCACGTTGGGCAGGCGGAGATAACTGGGCGCGGTCTCCTCGGTGATGCCGCCGGTCGGGCAGAAGGCAATCCCCTGAAACACTGGGGCGAAGGCGGCAAGCGTCGCGGGCCCGCCCATCGCGGCCGCCGGGAAGAATTTCAGCAGCGAGCAGCCGAGGCCGCGCGCCATCATCACCTCCGACGCAGTCGCGACGCCGGGGAGATAAGGGACGTCGCTCGCCGCAAGCCCGGTCGCCACCAGATCCGGCGCCAAGCCCGGGCTCACCAAGAACTTGGCGCCGGCTTCCAGCGCCTGCGTGATATCGTTCGGCCGCAGGAGCGTGCCGGCTCCGACGATGGCGCCGGGCAGCTCGCGCGCGATGGCGGCTATTGCGGACGCCGCGGCCTCCGTGCGGAAGGTGACCTCGAGCACGGTGAGTCCGCCGCGCACCAAGGCAGCCGCCAGCGGCAACGCGTCCTCGACATGCTCGATGGTAAGGACGGGAACAACCGTGGTTTGCTCGAAGATCTCGTGCATCGCTGCTCCCTGCTTCCTGGTGCGTCCGCGCTTGACGGCGACGGCTCCAACGGCGGAAAGACTAATGCATCGGCGGGGCCCGACAAGAGGTGAAACATGATCCGCGTCGCCGCGATCGGCGAGTGCATGCTGGAGCTCACCCACCGCGACGAGCGCACGCTCGCGCTGGGCTACGGCGGCGATACCTTGAACACCGCCCTCTACCTCGCGCGCACCGCTGCAAAGCGGGAGTTCGCCGTCGATTACGTGACCGCGCTCGGCGACGACCCCATGAGCGAGACCATGGTCACGGCGTGGCAAGAGGAAGGCATCGGCACCAGCCGCGTCGCCCGCCTGCCGCTCCGGCTACCGGGCCTCTACCTGATTCGCACCGGCGAGTCCGGCGAGCGGCGTTTTTATTACTGGCGCAATGAGGCCGCGGTGCGCTCGCTGTTCCAGACGGCGGAGAGCGCCCCCTTGCTGGCGGCGCTTGCAGATTACGACGCGGTCTATTTTTCCGGCGTTACGCTGGCGGTCCTCACGCCCGAGGCGCGCCAGCACTTCCGTACGAGCTTGGCGGCGGCACGCTCGCGCGGTCGAGTGGTCGCGTTCGATACCAATTACCGCCCGGCGCTCTGGCTCGACCCGGCGGCCGCCCGCGCGGTCTTCGCGGAGTTTCTGCCGGTGATCTCGCTCGCGCTGCCAACCTTCGAGGACGAGCAGGCCGTGTGCGGCGACGGCGATCCCGAGACGACTGCGCGCCGATATGCAGCGGCGGGCGTCTCAGAGGTCGTAGTGAAGCGCGGGGCTCGCGGCTGTGCCATCCTCGCCGGCGAAGCCCTCATCGACGTGCCGGTGCCCAAGCCGGTGACGGCCGTGGATACGACGGCAGCGGGCGACGGCTTCAACGCCGGCTACCTGGCCGCGCGCCTCACCGGCGCCTCACCGGAGCAGGCGGCGTCTGCCGGCCACGGCCTCGCGGGCGCCGTGGTGCGATATCCGGGCGCGATCATCCCGCGCTCTGCGACCCCAACCCTGGAGCAGCTGATATGAGCACGCCACGGATTGCCTTCCTCGGCACTGGCCTGATGGGCGGACCGATGGTCACCAACTTGCTCAAGGCGGGATTCCCTGTCGTCGCCTGGAACCGCACCCTCGCCAAAGCGGAGGCGTTGCGGCCCGCGGGCGCTACCATCGCGCCTGGCGCTGCCTCGGCCGCGGAGGGCGCCGACGTTGTCATCACCATGCTCGAGAGCGGCCCGATCGTGGAAACCCTGTTGTTCGACACCCATGTCGTGGTCACCCTGAAGCCCGGCGCGCTGGTGATCGACATGAGTTCGGCCGAGCCGCAACGGGCCCGCGCTCACGCCGAGAGGCTCGGCGCGCTCGGTATGGGCTATCTCGATGCGCCCGTGAGCGGCGGCACGCCCGGTGCAAAGGCCGGCACGCTCGCGATCATGGCAGGCGGCAGCGAGCCCGACTTCGAGCGGGCCAAGCCGATCTTCGCAGCCATGGGCCGCGCCACGCGGGTCGGACCCGCAGGCTCGGGCCAACTGGCAAAACTCTGCAACCAGATCATCGTCTCCGTCACGATGGCCGCGGTCGCCGAGGCGCTGCTGCTGGCGTCCGCGGGCGGCGCCGATCCCTCGGCAGTGCGCCAGGCCCTCACCGGCGGCTTCGCCGACAGCAAGATCCTGCAGATCCATGGCGGACACATGCTGGAGCGCAGCTTCATCCCAGGCGGCCCCGCCTGGACGCTACGCAAGGACGGCCGGACCATCCTCGCGGCCGCCCGCGAGCTCGGCATCACGCTCCCGATGACCGAGCGCGCCGCCGGACTCTTCGAGCAACTCTGCGCGCATGGCGGCGAGAAATACGACAGCGCCGCCGTCCTGCTGGAGCTCGAGCGGCTGAGCGGAAAACGCCTCGGCACCAAGCCGGATCGTCTGCCGAGCTGAGGGCGCGCGCTAAACCACCCGCGTGAGCAGCGGCTGGGCCGCGAAGTGGGCTTCGAGATTATCGATCACGAGCTGGCCCATGGCGGCGCGGGTGTCGTGGGTAGCGCTGCCTTGGTGCGGCTGCAGCACGACATTGTCCATCACGAGCAGCTCCTCCGGCACCTTGGGCTCGGCCTCGAACACGTCGAGCGCGGCGGCACCGAGCGCGCCTGACTTGAGGGCCTGCACCAGTGCCTTCTCGTCGACGATGGAGCCGCGCGCGATGTTGATGAGGGTGCCCTCCGGCCCCAGCACCTTCAGGACGTCGGCATTGACGAGATGCCGCGTTTCCGCGCCGCCGGGCAGTGTCAGCATGAGGTAGTCGACGTCGGCCGCCATCTTCTTGATGTCGTCGTAATAGCGATAAGCCACGCTGGGGTTCTTATGCCGGCTGTGATAGACCACGGCGATGCCGAAGGCCTCGGCACGCTTCGCGACGGCCTGTCCGATACGCCCCAGGCCCACGATCCCCAGTGTTCGGCCTCCGACGTGCTGGCAGAGCGGATAGTTCGCCTTGAGCCATTTGCCTTCGCGGACGTAGCGGTCGCCCTGCGGGATCTGGCGCGCGGCCGCGAGCAACAGCGACATGCCGAGATCGGCGACGCATTCCGTCAGCACGTCCGGCGTATTGGTGACGGCAATCTTGCGTTCCTTGGCGGCCTTGAGGTCGATCGCGTCAACGCCCACGCCGAAGCACGCGATGATCTCGGTCTTCGGCAGCGCGTCCATGAGCTCGGCCTTGCAACCGATGGCACCCATCGTAGAGATCGCGCGCACGCGGTCGCGCACCTCCCTCAGCAGCGCCGCCTGGTCCTTCGCTTCCCACAGGCGATGCACGGTGTAGAGCTCATCGAGCCGCCGCTCGGTGCCTTCATAGAGCGGACACACCAGCAGGAGTTCCGGCTTCATCGCGATCACACCTCCGATTTTTGCGAGAGAATGCCGGCGGACCGGCCGTCCGTCAAACCGAGGTGCGCTATCTCTCCAGCGCCTTGGCTTGCTCGCGCAGGGCGAATTTCTGGATCTTGCCGGTCGACGTCTTCGGCAGCGGACCAAAGACCACGGTCTTGGGCACCTTGAAGTGCGCGAGGTGGCCACGGCACCACGCGATAAGCGCGGTCGCATCGACGTCGGCGCCGGGCTTCAGCGTGACGAACGCGCAAGGGCTCTCGCCCCAAGTCAGGTCGGGCCGGGCCACCACGGCCGCTTCGAGCACCTGGGGGTGCCCGTAGAGCGCCTCCTCCACCTCCAGCGAGGAAATATTCTCGCCCCCGGAGATGATGACGTCCTTGGCTCGGTCCTTGAGCTCGACGTAGCCGTCGGGGTGCATCACCGCGAGATCGCCGGTATGGAACCAGCCGCCGGTGAAGGCTTCGCCCGTCGCCTCGGGGTTATTAAGGTAGCCCTTCATCACGGTGTTGCCGCGCAGGATGAGCTCGCCGATGCTGGTGCCATCCGCGGGGACGTCGGTCATGGTCTCTCGCAGGACGACCCGGGCGCCATCGAGCGTGAGATAGCGCACGCCCTGGCGTGCCATCATGCGCGCCTTCTCGTTGAGCCCGAAGCCCGCCCACGGCTCCTGCCACGCGCAGAGCGTTGCCGGACCGTAGGATTCCGTAAGTCCATAGAGATGCGTCACGCGAAAGCCCATGCGCTCCATAGCCGCGATGATTGCGGACGGCGGTGCCGCACCGCCGGTCGCGACCTCGACGGTGTGCTCGAACCGGCGCCGCACGCTCTCGGGCGCGTTCGCAAGCAGGTTGAGCACAACGGGCGCACCGCAGAGATGGGTCACGCGATGCTCGGCGATCGCGGGGAAGATCAGCGCGGGATCGACGCGCCGGAGGCACACGTGCGTCCCCGCCGCGGCGGTCACGGCCCAGGTATAGGTCCAGCCGCTGCAGTGAAACATCGGCAGCGTCCAGAGATAGACCGAGGCCGGCGTCAATCCGAAGGCGATGGTATTGCCGACCGCGTTCAGGTAGGCACCGCGGTGGTGATAGACCACGCCCTTGGGATTGCCCGTGGTGCCGGAGGTGTAGCTGAGCGCGATTGCCTGCCATTCGTCGGCCGGCGGCTGCCACGGCGCCGAGGCGTCGCCGGTGGCAAGAAAGGCCTCGTAATCCATCTCGCCCAGGAGCTCGCCGCCCTCGTGCAGGGGATCGTCGATATCGATCACGAGGGGGCGGTGCGCGACCTCGCCGAGCGCGGCGCCGATGGTCGCCGAAAATTCCCGATCCGCGATCAGCAGCTTGGCGCCGCCGTGCTCGAGGATGAAGGCGATCGAGGGCGCGTCGAGGCGGTAGTTGAGCGCGTTCAAGACGCCGCCCGCCATGGCGACGCCGTAGTGCGCCTCAAGGAGCGCTGGCACGTTGGGCGCCATCACCGATACCGTATCGCCGAAACGGATTCCCCACCGCCGCAACGCGTCGGCCAGGCGGCAGCACCTCCGGTAGAACTCGGCATAGGAGTACCGCCGCTCCCCGTGGATCACCGCGACCTTCTCGGGGTAGACCGTGGCCGAGCGCGCGAGGAAAGAGAGCGGCGTCAGAGCCGCGAAATTCGCGGAGCGGCGCGCCAGGAAAGGCGCCTCGAAGATCGACGACGACGTTGGTGCCACGGACATTTCGACCATCCTTGCGGGCGCACCTAACCCCGTCAAGTTAACCGTGGGCGGCCCTGGTCGCAGGGCGCGACCGTGCTAGACTCCTCGTAGTCGCGACCGCGGAGCCCGCCCATGCGCATCGACATCGTCTCGGATGTGATCTGCCCCTGGTGCTACATCGGCAAGCGCCGCCTCGCCCAGGCCCTGCAGCAGCGCCCGGAGGTCGAGGCGGAGATCCTATGGCATCCGTTCCAGCTCAACCCGGACATGCCGCCCGAGGGCATGGCGCGCGATCGTTATATCGCGGCCAAGTTCGGCGGAGGCCAGCATGCGAATCGGATTTACCAGAACGTGACGGAAGTCGGCGCCACCGTCGGCATCCCCTTCCATTTCGAGCGCATCCAGGTGACGCCCAGCACGCGTGACGCACACCGCCTGATCCGGCGAGCAACCGAAGCCGGGGACGCCGATCCCCTGGTGGAGGCGCTGTTCAACGCCTATTTCATCGAGGGTCGCAACGTTGGCGACCGTGTGATTCTGGCGGAGATCGCGCAGAAGGCCGGTCTCGATGGCGAGGAGGCCGCGCGCTTCCTCGCGAGCCCCGACGGCGCCGAGGAGGTTGTCGCCGAGGACATGAGCGCGCGTCGGATCGGCATCAATGCGGTCCCTTGTTTCATATTCGAGCGGAAATATGTGGTTTCCGGCGCGCAGGAAGCGGAGTTCTTCTTCCCGCTCTTCGACCTGCTCAAGACCCAGGGCGCAGCGGCGCCCGTGGGCTGACGGACGTCACCGCGCCGCGCGAGCGGGCGCCGGTGCTTTGGCCTGCGGCGGCGTATCGGCGGCGATCTTGGCGAGCTGCTCCAGGAGCCGGCGCACGCCGGTGAGGCGCTCCTTGTCGTTTTCCCAGGAGCGCATCACCACGAGCTTTTGATCCGTGCGCAGTTTGGCCGTGCCCGCCTGTGCCTGCAGGAATTCGACCAGCCCCAGCGGGTTGGCGAAGCGGTTTTGGTGGAAGCTCAGCACCGCGCCCTTGGGACCCGCTTCCACCTTCTCGATGCCGGCGGCACGGCACAGCTGCTTGATCGCAATGATGTCGAGGAGGTTCTCGACCTCGGGCGGCAAGGCACCGAAGCGATCCACCAGCTCGGCCGCGAAGGCATCGATCTCGCGCGACTCCAGCAGCGCCGCGATCCGACGATAGAGGCCGAGCCGGACGTTGAGGTCGGCGACGTAGGTCTCCGGTATCAGCACGGGCATGCCGATGGTGATCTGCGGCGTCCAGTCCTCGGGCGCCTCGCCCAAGGTCGAGACGCCGCTCCGCGCCGAGGCCACGGCCTCCTCGAGAAGGTGCTGGTAGAGCTCGATACCGACCTCGCGGATGTGCCCGGACTGCTCCTCGCCCAGCAGATTGCCCGCGCCACGAATATCCATGTCGTGGCTCGCCAGTGTGAAGCCCGCGCCGAGCGTATCGAGGGTCTGCATGACCTCGAGCCGCCGCTGAGCGGTCGCGGTCAGATGCTTCCCCTGCGGCAGCGTCAGATAGGCATAGGCCCGCTGCTTGCCACGGCCGATGCGGCCGCGAAGCTGGTAGAGCTGCGCCAGCCCGAACATGTCGGAGCGGTGCACCACGAGAGTGTTCGCCGTGGGTATATCGAGGCCGGACTCGATGATATTGGTCGAGAGCAACGCGTCGAAGGCGCCGTCGTCGAAGGCGCTCATCACCTTCTCCAGGTCGCTCGCGGCCATCTGACCGTGCGCGACGCCGACCTTGATCTCTGGCACGAGCTTCTTCAGGTCTTGGCGGAGTTCCTCGAGATCACTGATCCGCGGCGACACGTAGAAGCTTTGTCCACCGCGGTGATGCTCGCGCAAGAGGGCCTCGCGAACCACCACGGGATCATAGGGCATGACGAAGCTGCGCACCGCCAGGCGATCGACCGGCGGGGTCGCGATGATGCTCATCTCCTTGACGCCCGCGAGCGCCATCTGGAGCGTGCGCGGGATCGGCGTCGCCGTCAGGGTGAGCACGTGGACATTGGCCCTGAGCTGCTTCAGCCGCTCTTTCTGCGCCACGCCGAAAT
>Ga0210384_10007978_pt1 | contig 11103 bp, 8 predicted proteins | sample IncBWH2MmetaG_FD_160574 | JGI IMG/M metagenome (GOLD analysis project Ga0210384, IMG submission 160574) | Forest soil microbial communities from Barre Woods Harvard Forest LTER site, Petersham, Massachusetts, United States - Inc-BW-H-2-M | ecosystem: Environmental > Terrestrial > Soil >...
TTCGCCCGCTTCGCTCAATTTGAATGAACGCGTCGTACGATGAAGGAGGGTAACGCCAACATGAGCTTCAAGAAAGGCAAGCGCTCGGCTTATCGCAGCAGGAGATCGCCCCAACTTACGCCCGGCCTTCCTCAAGCCACCCTCGTCGAGGGCCGCGATGAAGACCTTCATGGCGTCTATTCGGTCCACTTCCCTACCGCTTCAGATTTGATATCAAACCAACGTAGGCGATCGTCCGGAACGCGGCAACGGATCGAAGGCATAATCGATTTTGATAGGGGTATCTGCACCAATTGTCCCTTGTCCGTGCGGCCTTTGGCTCCTTAGCTTCAAAGCCTGGATGAAGGCTTCCATTCGGAATGACGCGTCTCCTTGACAATCTCCGCCGACAACAACAAGCGCTGCAGCGTGCTACATTTTCTATTGTCGCGAGCAGTAACGTGTTGCGGTCCCGCAGTGGGAGGTTGCCTAACGACGGTGTTTCCGGGGCGCCAGGATAAATATCTGGAGCTTCTACACTGCCAGGTGCAGCGAAGGATCTTCGCCCGGCGTTTGGCCAGGGATCGAGCAGCAAATCAGCGCTTCTCCTACCGGCACGGGGAACGATGGCTCCGACAGGTAGGCGACAGTACCCTTCAATATTTTAATGCTGCAGGTCCCACAGCTTCCGCTCCGGCAGCCGAAGGATGGCGATAGCCCACGGTCCTCAGCGAGCTCCAGAAGCGTTCCAGTGCCAGGGTGCCAGCGTGCTTCCTTGCCAGACTCACTAAAAATAACGCGCGTCGGCTCGCTCGCAGGAACGTCAATAGGACGCGACGTCGGCTTGTCCGTACTTCGTCGCAGCGAGCTCGGTCCAAAAGCTTCGGCATGGATGCGCTCATCGGCGATCTTTAACCGACGCAGTCCGTCGTAGGTCTCCTGCATAAAGGACGACGGGCCGCACAAATAAAAATCGTAATCGTCGAACGGCAGCACGCGCTTTAGCAGAGCTAGGTCGATGCGCCCGACGTGATCGGCGTCCTTTCCGGCGACCGCGTCGGGATCACTTAGTACGCTGACGTATTTTGCGTAACCCTTTGATACACCGATGGTGCCTGCGATCTCTCCGCTGAAGGCCAATTCGTCCTTTCGGCGCGCCGATTGGAAGAGCCATGCCTGTCGGACGTGCCGTGTCCTTGCGTTCTCATCCACGAGGTGACGGAGCATTGCGAGCATCGGCGTAATGCCGATGCCCGCGGCGAGCAGGACCGCGGGGCGATCCTGCGTCGCGTCAATCGTAAAGCCACCAGCAGGAGCGCGTACCTCAATTGTGTCGTCGACATTCAGCTGATGAAGGTACCTCGAAACGATACCCTCCCGCTTGACACTGATGCGGTATTTGTTCTCGGACGGGGGTACTGAGAGCGTGTAGGTCCGGACCAGCGGGACTTCACTGCCTGCGGGCTGAATGCGGATCGGAATATGTTGGCCGGCTAGGTGGTGTAGCAGACCAGCCCCGCCGGTCGGCTCCAATTCCAGAGAACGGACAAGAGCCGTTTCATCCTTGATATGAGCGACGCGAAACACACGCCAGCTATTCGGTAATTCACTGGCACGGAGTCGCTTTTTAGCCTCTTGCCAATCACCTGTCATAAGTGAATTGGGTGAGGCTCCGCCACCTTCAAGTGACCAGCGTAGCGGCAGGCCGTCTGGTCGGTAGATCACCTGTCGAGCTTTGAATTGCCATATCCGCTCCGCGCCCTGAAATGCGGTGATCTCTGGCGCACCGAGAAGGACTTTCGCTTCTCCCGTGAGCTGCAGTTCATCGCCGGTTAGAAAATCGACGAACAGAAGTCCTGCCTTTGGATTGATCAGGAAATTCCCCAGCGTATTGAAGAAGAGGTTGCCGCTAAAATCCGGGATGGTGAACGTACCGTCTTCGTCAAGTCTCACGAATCCCGGTTTACCGCCGCGGTGCGATACGTCTACCTGTCGGGACCCGTCCTTGGCGTCGATATAGGAGGCAACAAAGAAGGTGTCGGCCTGCGTGATAACCTCGCGAGCGCGGCCGGTAATAAGCGAGGACAATATTTCAGGTGGAAACTTCCCCCGTGCGTCTATATCGCGGGTGAGTACTGGATTACGGCGTTGAATGTACCGCGGACAATTTCCGAAGCTCTGGATAACTTCAAGCGAAAAACTTTCTGCATCAGAACGCCGTACTATGCCGTTGAGCCGATTACGCCGGCGTGTGGAAAGATCAATACCCAAAACGCCGACAGAGTTGCCGTCGTTCATGCCGATATCCGCAGGATCGTCCACATCGCGCTTAAGACGAAACGAAAGGATCTTCGGATCGGGCGAGGTGAGGAAGCCTGGGGGACCAGCTCGCAGCGTCGCCCAGACCTCACCGTCAGGATCGACCGCGCCCAATACGATGAACGGCAAGAGAGGAAAGAATTCACGGTGCTGTTCGAGAAGGAATTTGCGCAACCGTATTCGGCCCTGAGCATCCATCCGCTCGGCAACGCCGACACTGCGTTGTATCGTAAGTTCCCCTTCATGCCATGGTGAGCTAACGTCGTCTTTCATCACTTCGCCCCGTACCGAGGCGAACGGGAGACCCGTTCGCCCGGAATGACTCATGCCGCTAATCTAGGCTTTCCAAGCTGGCATCGGAACTGTCACTCACGCGAGCATTCCTAAAATTTCGGCTGCTATGTCATTTGTCTGACGAACCGCATTGCGGTTTCGATAGATTCACGACCGTACGAAACCGCCGTGGATAGCCCCTATTCCCGTCATCACCAGCTCCAACATTTTGAGATGGCCAGCAAGCTCGGGTGCAGCCTGCGCAGGCTTGAGAGCCTCGCTATAGTAGCCTATCGCAAAAACAATTTTCGATCGGCACCCAGGGTAACCGTTTTGCAATCGAAGCCGCATTTACAAACCGGCCCGTTCGGCAACCCCTTGGTTCATCCTTCGGAGGTCCGAGACAAGCGCTAATACCTTCCAGAGGAAAGCGCTGATGTACCGCACGGATCAAGCGTTTTACTATTCTACGTATTGAGCGACGGAAGGTTGCGTAAGCTGCCAGTCCTTCTCGGGTTCAGCCTTGGCGATCGATACCACCCAGCAGACAAATAGCGTGAGGGGCACCGTGAAGAGTGCCGGGGAGTCATACGGAAAGATCGCAGGACCAAGACCGAGTACTTTTGACCAAATGGTCGGCCCTATGACCGTCAAAGCAACCGACGAAATGAGGCCGAAGGTGCCGCCAACCACCGCGCCGCGCGTCGTCAAACCATCCCAGTAAATTGCCAACAGCAGCAACGGAAAGTTGGCGCTGGCTGCGATCGCTGTTGCAAGCGCAAGAAGGTAGGCGACATTTTGCCCCTCACATGCTAATCCAAACACAATCCCAAGCACTCCCAATGCCAAAGCAGAGATACGCGATATCCGCAGTCGCTTGCGCTCATCGAGATGTCGACCGGACAGACCGACGACGAGATCGTTAGCTGCCGAGGAGGCACCTGCTATGATCAGTCCAGAGACAACGGCCAGGATCGTCGCGAACGCAACCGCAGAGATGAAGCCTGCCAAGACGCTTCCACCGACGGCCCTCGCCAAGTGGATGGGAGCCAAATTATTTCCGCCAAATAGTGCGCCGCTGGCGTTAGCGTAGGTGGCATCGCCACGGAGGATTGCGATACTGCCATATCCGATAAAAAATAGCATCGTAAAGAACAGCGCGATAAGACACGTCGCGTAGAAAACCGATACGCGCGCTGCCCGCTCGTCGTGAACAGTGAAGAAGCGCATCAGGATATGAGGCAGCCCGGAAGTACCAAACAGGATTCCGACGCCAAGGGACAAGGTCGCAATCCCGTCTTGAGAGAAGCCGTGGATATTCATGATCCCGTTGCCGTTTGGATGATTGGCCTCCGCCGTCTTCAACAGGTCAGACGCGCTGAATCCAAACCTGTTTAGCGCCAACGCCGCGATCATGGCGCTTCCGCAGATCATCAGAACAGCCTTGATGATCTGAACCCATGTAGCCGCGCGCATGCCACCGAGCGTCGAAAACACGATCATAAGCAGACCGACCATGATAACCGCTGGCCCGTAACCGATTGCGAGCAGCAACGAAATAAGCTCTCCAGCACCGACCATTTGCGCGACAAGGTAGAAACTGACGATGACGATGGTGGACGCACCTGCCAGGATGCGGATCGGCCGCTCTCGCAATTTGTGAGCTAGCACGTCCGCAAACGAGTACTTCCCTAGACGACGCAGCGGTTCTGCGACAAGAAACAAGACGATGGGCCAACTGGCCAGATAGCTTGCGGCAAGGAACATTCCGTCCAAACCGGAGACATAGATTGCCCCAGACAGTCCAAGGAATGCGCCGGCGGACATATAATCGCCCGCGATAGCCAAGCCATTTTGGCCCGCCGAAATCGAACTTCCCGCTGTAAGATATTCGGACGAACTAGTTGCACGCCTGCCTGCCCAAACGCAGATCAGCAGCGTAAGCGCCGCAAAAACCACAAAAAACACGATGGTGGAAAAATCGGCCTGACGAATTTGGGAATCGGACTGCGCAGAGTACGCCACCCCACCGGCACCGAAAGTGGACACGGTTGCGAGAAGGAACGATATGGAGTTCCGTGGGATGCGCATCACTCAATCTCTATTTCTTACGAACACGAAAAAGCCGGTCAGAATTACGCTGAAGGCCATGCAGCTCGCCACCGCAATCACGGCCGGGCCGAAGTCAGTTGCAACAACGGGGCTTTGTGGGGTGTGCCGGGCGCTGTAGATCAAAAAGGTCATCATCGCCAAATATGAGACGATCATCAGGAGTGCCAACCGGAATCGGCGGACTCCCAATCTGTGGGCGGTAACACGCAGCCGAACAACGTCAGTGGTTTTTGGCAAACTCACCTCCCCTGCACTAGCTTATCTGCGTCGCATATTTTGTTTTGCGATCGAGGTGGGTCAGGCTAAACGGCGACTGACGCCGCCATCAAACGCTTTATCGAGATAGCCATATCTTCTCTGGAGATCGGCGGGCGGTTTAACCGGCGTTCTCGAGTGCTGTTGACCGCGTTGCGGGAGCCTGGCTGGATCGATTCAACCGCGGATTGGCGGTTGGAGAGCCTTAACTCCAAGTCTTATCGCCGCAACAGATACGCCGTTCAGATCAAATCGCTTCGCTTCGTTACACCAAATTCATAAGCTCCGTCTGCAGGTCGGAGGAACGATCGCCGATTTTTACGTGCCAAGAAGAAATAAGGCCGGAGTGCACGTCATGAACAGCATCCCACAATTTGCCACCGCCAAGGGTTATCTCGAAGGCCTGATGCGGGCCGGACAAGACGTGGTGAAGCAGCTTGACGATGCTCTCGCAGAGGCTGCGGGAGTGCGAAGTGAGGAGTCAACTTCATCCGGACGTTTGTTCTCTCCCTTCGGATTAATCGTCGATCTCCAGCGCGACTATCTTAAGCAGGTGTGGCGTCTTTGGAACGAGATGTTCCTCCAAACCTATTCGGGTGGCAAACATTCGGATATTGCTCTTGCCAAAGGCGACAGGCGGTTCAAGGACGCCTCTTGGCGAGAGCAACCCTATTACGATCTTCTCAGGCAAACGTATTTGCTCGGCTCTAGGCATTTGCATGAGTTCGTGAATATGGCGCAAGTTGACGATAGAACCAAACTTCAGCTTCGGTTCTATGCGCGTCAGTTTATCGACGCGGTGAGCCCGTCGAATTTCCCTGCGACCAATCCCGAGGTGATCCGCAAGGCCATAGAAACCCGCTCCGCAAGTCTGACGGACGGCATGAAGAATCTGATCGATGACCTCCAGAAGGGGCGGATCACACGGGCTGATGAGTCGGCCTACGAGGTAGGCCGCAACCTGGCCGCAACTCCGGGCACCGTGGTTTTCGAAAATGAGTTGATCCAGCTTATTCAGTACGCGCCGCAGACAAGCGAGGTCGAAGGGACGCCGCTCCTGTTCGTTCCCCCATGTATCAACAAATATTACCTGCTTGATCTCGGAAAGGGAAACTCGCTGGTCGAGTATGCGGTTGCGCAAGGTCATCAGGTATTCCTGATTTCCTGGCGAAGCGCCGCGCCTGAAACTCAGCATTTTACCTGGGATGATTACCTCGAGATGGGCCCGCTCAAAGCGATCGAGGTTGTGCTCGACATCACCGGTGCGGAGCGAACAAATGCGCTCGGGTTCTGCATAGGGGGAACGATTTTGAGCTGCGCCGCGGCAGTGCTAGCCGCGCGACGCCAGGACAGGCTGGCGACGGTCACGCTGCTGACTACGATGCTAGACTTTTCCGACACGGGCGAAATCGGCCTGCTGATCGACGCCGGCTCGGTCGCGTTGCGAGAAGCGACAATCGGAAAGAGCGGCATCATGCCTGGCAAAGAACTGGCGTTTACGTTCAGTACGCTGCGCGCCAACGATTTCATCTGGCGGTACGTCGTCGACAGTTATCTGAAGGGTGCAACGCCCGACGCCTTCGATCTGTTGTATTGGGATTCCGACAGTGTGAGCCTGCCTGGCCCGATGTACTGCTGGTACATCCGCAACACCTATCTTGAGAACAACATCAAGGATCCGGGCAAGACCACGCAGTGCGGAGTTCCGGTAGACCTCTCCAAGATTACCGTACCGTTCTATCTCCTCGCATCCCGTGCGGATCACATCGTGCCCTGGAAGACGGCATTTCGTTCCACAGATTTGATCGGTGGTGAGGCACGATTCGTGCTGGCTGCCAGCGGGCACGTCGCCGGCGTGATTAATCCGCCGGCGCGCAACAAACGCAGCCACTGGCTTAACGGCGACCTTGAATCCGACCCGCAGGGCTGGTTCGACGGCGCCGAAGAGAAACCCGGAAGCTGGTGGCCGGATTGGAGTGCGTGGATGAGACGTCATTCAAACGGAACGATCCCTGCGCCGGTACAACAAGGGAACGCACGGTTCGGCCCGATAGAACCCGCGCCCGGTCGATACGTAAAAAAGAAATCGAACTAATCAGTTACGCAAACCGATCGATTGACACCACCGAACAGAGCATCCAGCGGAGGAAATCTTCATGTCGAACGAAATCGTGATCGTCAGCGCCGCCCGCACCCCGGTCGGAAGCTTTAACGGTGCGTTTGCCACCATGCCGGCCCATGATCTCGGCGCGATCGCCATCAAGGCCGCGCTGGAGCGTGCCGGCGTAGAGCCAGGCCGCGTGTCCGAAGTCATCGTGGGCCAGGTCCTGACCGCAGCGCAGGGCCAGAACCCGGCGCGTCAAGCCTCGATCGCCGCCGGCATCCCGGTCGAGAGCCCGGCCTGGGGCGTCAACCAGCTCTGTGGCTCCGGCCTGCGCTCGGTGGCACTGGGCTATCAAGCGCTGCTCAACGGCGATTCGGAAGTCGTCGTGGCCGGCGGTCAGGAATCCATGAGCATGGCGCCCCATGCGCAGTACCTGCGCGGCGGCGCCAAGATGGGCTCGCTCGAATTCGTCGACACCATGATCAAGGACGGTCTGTGGGATGCCTTCAACGGCTATCACATGGGCAACACTGCAGAGAACGTGGCGAGGCAATATCAAATTACCCGCGCGCAGCAGGATGAGTTCGCGGTTCATTCGCAGCAGAAAGCCGAGGCCGCCCAGAAGGCCGGCAAGTTCAAGGACGAAATCGTGCCGGTGACGATCAAGACCCGCAAGGGCGAAGTCGCCGAAGACGAATATCCGCGACATGGCGCCACGCTCGACGCGATGGGCAAGCTCAGGCCGGTCTTCGAGAAGGACGGCACGGTTACGGCCGGCAGCGCCTCGGGCATCAATGACGGCGCCGCCGCCGTCGTGCTGATGACCGCCAGCCAGGTCGCCGAAGGCAAGAAGCCGCTGGCCCGCATCGTGTCGTGGGCGCACGCCGGCGTCGATCCCAAGATCATGGGCACCGGTCCCATTCCTGCCTCCCGCGCTGCGCTGAAGAAGGCCGGCTGGAGCATCGGCGATCTCGATCTGATCGAAGCCAATGAAGCCTTCGCGGCACAGGCCTGCGCGGTCAACAAGGACCTTGGCTGGGACACCGCCAAGGTCAATGTGAACGGCGGCGCAATCGCGATCGGCCACCCGATCGGCGCTTCCGGCGCGCGCGTGCTGGTGACGCTATTGCACGAAATGCAAAAGCGCGATGCCAAGAAGGGCCTCGCAACGCTCTGCATCGGCGGCGGCATGGGTATTGCGATGTGCCTTGCACGTGACTGAACGGTTGCTGAGAGGGGAACTCGACATGACACGTGTTGCATTGGTAACCGGAGGTACGCGCGGCATTGGTGCGGCGATCAGCAAGGCACTGAAGGCTGCAGGCTACAAGGTGGCGGCGAGCTACGCCGGCAACGACGCGGCCGCCGAACAATTCAAGGCCGAGACCGGCATCCCCGTCTACAAATGGGACGTCGCTTCATTTGAGGCCTGCGCCGCCGGTATCAAGCAGGTCGAGGCTGATCTCGGCCCGGTGGATGTTCTGGTCAACAATGCCGGCATCACCAGGGATACCGCCTTCCACAAGATGACGCTCGAGCAGTGGAGTGCCGTGATCAACACCAATCTCGGTTCACTGTTCAACATGACGCGCCAAGTGATCGAAGGCATGCGCGCCCGCAAGTTCGGCCGCATCGTCAACATCTCTTCGATCAACGGCCAGAAGGGCCAGTTCGGCCAGGTCAATTATTCGGCCGCCAAGGCCGGCGATATCGGCTTCACCAAGGCCCTGGCGCTGGAGAACGCCAAGGGCGGCATCACGGTGAATGTGATCTGCCCGGGCTATATCAACACTGAGATGGTGCAGGCGGTGCCGAAAGACGTGCTGGAAAAGGCGGTGATCCCGCAAATCCCAACCGCACGCCTAGGCGAACCTGAGGAGATCGCACGCGCTGTGGTCTTCCTCGCCGCCGACGACGCCGGCTTCATCACCGGCTCGACGCTCTCGATCAACGGTGGTCAGTATTTGATTTGATATCGCGCGCCCTGCATTTGGTGCACGGCTGTCGAAGCGAGTGCTTTCGCTTCGGCGCACGACTTGAAATAGCGAGTTGGATATGAAGATTGCCGTCGCCAAGGAAATCGATCCCTCCGAACCGCGGGTTGCCGCCTCGCCCGACACCGTGAAAAAGTTCAAGGCGCTTGGGGCTGACATTGCGGTCGAGCCGGGTGCTGGCGTCAGGTCCGGCGTGTTGGATGCGGAGTTCGCCGCTGCCGGCGCTACTGTGAGCGCCGATGCACTCGACAACGCCGACATTGTCATCAAGGTGAAGCGGCCGGAGGCGTCGGAGCTTGCGAAATACGGGCGCGGCGCGCTCGTCATCGCCATCATGGACCCTTACGGCAACGATGCCGCGCTGAAATCCATGGCGGATGCCGGCATCTCGGCTTTTGCCATGGAGCTGATGCCGCGCATCACCCGCGCGCAGGTGATGGACGTGCTGTCCTCGCAGGCAAACCTCGCCGGTTATCGTGCGGTGATCGAAGGCGCCGAGGCCTTCGGCCGGGCTTTCCCGATGATGATGACGGCGGCAGGCACCGTTCCGGCGGCGAAAGTCTTCGTGATGGGGGTTGGCGTTGCCGGCCTGCAGGCGATCGCGACCGCGCGGCGGCTCGGTGCGATCGTCTCGGCGACCGACGTGCGTCCCGCAACCAAGGAACAGGTCGAAAGCCTGGGCGCCAAATTTCTTGCGGTCGAGGATGAGGAATTCAAGAACGCGCAGACCGCCGGCGGATACGCCAAGGAAATGTCGAAAGATTATCAGGCCAAGCAGGCCGCGCTCACCGCCGAGCACATCAAGAAGCAGGACCTGGTGATCACGACGGCGCTGATCCCGGGCCGTCCGGCGCCGAAGCTCGTGTCGGCCGAAATGGTCAGGTCGATGCGGCCGGGTTCGGTGCTGGTGGATCTTGCGGTCGAACGCGGCGGCAATGTCGAGGGCGCCAAGGCCGACGAGATCGTCGACATCGATGGCGTCAAGATCGTGGGCTACACCAACGTTGCGGGCCGCGTGGCCGCCTCGGCATCCGGGCTCTATGCGCGCAACCTGTTCTCGTTCATCGAAACCATGATCGACAAGGCCAACAAGGCGCTTGCCGTGAACTGGGACGATGAGCTCATCAAGGCGACGGCCCTCACCAAGGACGGCGCCGTCGTCCATCCGAACTTCCAGCCGAAGGCTTAAGGAGAGCCGCCATGGAACATCTCGCGCAGGCCGTCGACCCCTTCGTGTTCCGGCTTTCGATTTTCGTCCTCGCCGTGTTCGTCGGCTATTTCGTCGTGTGGTCGGTGACGCCGGCACTGCACACGCCCCTGATGTCGGTGACGAATGCGATCTCCTCGGTGATCGTGGTCGGCGCGCTGCTCGCGGTCGGCGTCGGCATGATTTCAAGCGGTTCGGGCTGGGCGCGCGGCTTCGGCTTCGTCGCGCTGATCTTTGCCTGCGTCAACATCTTCGGCGGCTTCCTTGTCACGCAGCGAATGCTCGCGATGTACAAGAAGAAGATCAAGTGACGGCGTGCACCTCGTGGTGACGATGACAATGGGGACCTGAGATGAACGCCAATCTGTCCGCAGTTCTGTACCTCGTCGCAGGGGTCCTTTTCATCCTCTCGCTACGCGGCCTTTCGAGCCCGGCATCATCTCGCCGGGGCAATCTGCTCGGCATGATCGGCATGGCGATTGCGGTCGCAACCACGCTGGCCGCCCATGCGCCGGCCGACGGCACCGCCTGGTTGCTGGTGATCGTTGCGGTCGCGATCGGCGGCGGCATCGGTGCGGTCATCGCTCGCCGCGTGCCGATGACCTCGATGCCCGAATTGGTCGCCGCCTTCCACTCGCTGGTCGGCATGGCCGCGGTGCTGGTCGCCGCCGGCGCCTTCTATGCACCGGAGGCTTTCGACATCGGCACTCCCGGCCATATCCACGCGCAAAGCCTGGTCGAAATGTCGCTCGGCGTCGCCATCGGTGCCTTGACCTTTACCGGCTCGGTGATCGCATTTCTGAAGTTGTCGGCCCGCATGAGCGGCGCGCCGATCATCCTTCCCGCCCGCCACATCATCA
>Ga0210384_10007979_pt1 | contig 11103 bp, 8 predicted proteins | sample IncBWH2MmetaG_FD_160574 | JGI IMG/M metagenome (GOLD analysis project Ga0210384, IMG submission 160574) | Forest soil microbial communities from Barre Woods Harvard Forest LTER site, Petersham, Massachusetts, United States - Inc-BW-H-2-M | ecosystem: Environmental > Terrestrial > Soil >...
CTTCTTCAGGTGCGCGGCCACCAGCGCGGCGGTGCGCGTTTCCTTGCCGGATAGTTCAGGGTGCTGGTGGATGTCGCGTCGCCAGCTGATCAGCTGCGGCTCTATCGCCGAGACGCGGCCGGCGATGTCCTGCATCGCTTTATCGTCGATAGCGTAAGCGCCCGTCGTTGCCCCCAGCGCCAATGTCGTTGCCACTGCAGACTGCAATAATTTCAAACGCATATGTTCTCCTGTTGATTTCTATTTATCTTTGGGTCGAGACCTCCCGCCAATGGGGATTGCCCGCTTGGCATAAGAAGTCGGCGTGCCGCCTGGGGGTTCCGGCAGATACGGCAAACAGTGTGCCATAAGTCGCGGGGATGTGTTGGGCTGTGGCTATTGCCGTGGATTTACGCAAAAAAAATCACTATGTAATTTTTATTCCGTTTTCACATTGATCTGTTGCGCACCCGCCAAGCTGCGCACAATCGCATCCCTCAAGGGGAACAGGTGCCGGTTGCCGTCGAACTCTGCCTTGGGACTATTCCCGGTATGGACAATGACAACGCGGGCGATAGGGTCGATGAAAATATTCTGGCCGTTGGTTCCCCAGAACATCGCGCGCCCTGCCGCCGCTTGCGGTATCCAGATGTGCAGACCGTAAAACGGCGGATTCGGCGGCTGCGGTTTATCCTTGCGCAGCTCGGTCATCTTCGCGATCCAGCTGGCGGGCACGATTTCCTTGCCGTTGATGCTGCCCTGCTTCATCACCAGATAGCCAAGCCGGGCGTAATCGCGCAGCGTCGCCACAAATTGTCCCTGGACGCCCTCTTCTCCCCGATAGTTCTTGATCCAGTAGGCCCTGGATTCTGCCCCCATGGGCACCCACACCTTATCCTGCAGATATGCTGTCAGGCTGGGGCCGACTTGCTGCGACATCAATGCCCCCAGTAACGCCGTCTGCGCGCCATTGTATTTAAAGGCCGTGCCGGCTTCGGCAGCCAGTTCCTTCTTCCGCCGCAGGTATTCGCGCACGTCCTGTCGCGGCGAAACGATGGGATTGGTGGCGCGGTTATCCGAATCCGCACCGGGATCAAAGGAATTGTTCAGCGCCACTCCGGACGACATCCGCAACACGTCCTCCACCGTGGCATCGGCAAAGGCGCTATCCTTGAAGTCCGGCATTACGGCGCCGATACGATCCGTCAAGGCCAGCTTGCCGTCATTGATTGCTATTCCCATCAGCAACGCAAATACCGTCTTGGACATAGATGCCGACAGCAAGCCGTCGCTGGCCTTGCGTCCCTGCAGGTAGCGCTCAAAAACGATCTGGTCATCCTTCAGCACCAAAAAACCGGTGGTGCAGAATTTGCCGAGAAAATCATCCAGCGTGTACGCGGCAGTGTCGCCAGCGACTTTATAGCTGACTGCGCCCAGCGGCTGGCCTGGTTTCAGTGGCAGTGGCGAGGTGGATGCGCTGGCTGTGTTGTGCGAATAGGTATCTTGCGGATTGAGGTAGCCGTTCACACAGCCGGATTGTGCATGTGCGAAAGGTTGAAAAAGCAGGTACGCAATCAAGGCAGGCGCAGCACGCAATTTGCATGTGGCCGCCCAAAAGTATTCATACATGTGAGCCTTGTCGTTTTTCAATTGGATATTAAAAAGAAAAGCCCACTGATTATCCGTGCTCGGCTGGAGATGGGACTGTAGAGCTTTAGGCCAGCATAGCCTACGTAAAAAACAATTATATGTCCATTAGAAATTTTATCTATATGACATCTATTGATGTTTTACACATGCCTTCTGTGAATTCCTTTGGATGACAGACAGCACGTCCTGCACTGCCCGATTGAGCACCGTTTCAAAGCTCGCCAGATATTCGCCGCGTAATCCCTCGCTACCCAGATTCTGCATGCGCAGCATCTGCAGCAGCGCAGTTTGCGCCAGTTCTGCCGGCGCCTTCAATTCCTCTTGGTACAGGGCCAGATCCAGGCGTCGTGCTTCCATCTGCTGCCAGGCCTGGCCGTCGTCCTGCTGCAGCGCGGCTTGCGTGCCTTTGGCTTCGGTCTGCGCGCGCAGGCCGGCAGTCTGCAGCATTGTCAGCCTTGCGGCCAGGTCGTGCTGTATTTGTTGTTTGACCAGCGCTTCATCGGCGCCGAAGCGGCAATCGAGGTCGGTGAACGAGGTCAGCTTGACGATCATCACAATCAGCTCTATCGCCAGGAACCACGCAAACCACCAGATGAATTGCGTGCGGCGGCTGGGGTCATGCTGCAACATGCTCCACACCGCCTCGAAATCTGCCGCGAAACCCGATCTGGCGGCGCGTTCTATCTTTGCCGCCTGCTCGGATTCCAGCGCTTTGCCCTTGACGTCGGCAGCTTCCACCTTGGCTCCGATCTGCCGGTTTTCCAGAGCGACGGCATTTCTTTCGGTGGCTTTTTCCTGTTTCCAGGCGGCGAGCCTGTCCGCCACCGACCTGTCCCTGGCGTGGCAGGACGATTTGCCCGCGCCTATCCTCGCGGCGAGCGCGGCGATGCCCGCGTTCAGCCTGCTGAGGGCGGCAGCGTCTGAAGAATCGACGATCCTCTTTTCTTCGCTGAGCTGCGCTATCCGCGCCTTGGCCCGCGCTTCCGTATCCCTGAACTGGCTCCAGCACAGGCGCGCCTGCTGCCGTAGCGCAGGCAGTTCCGGCGGCTCGGCCGACAACTCAGTTTCCGCTTTCTGCAACTTCTGTGCACCCGCCGCAACCAATATCTGCAGCGCCGGCAGGCCGACAGCCTGCTGCGCGCTCTGCAGATTGTCGATCAGGCGGGCACGCGCCATCTCACCGGCCCGGACGTCTATCTCGGCGCGGTTGCTCTCGACAAAAAACGGATAGACCATCGTCGTCACCGACAGCACCGCTACGATGCTGCGCCAGCCGAAACCGGACAACTTGGCAAACCAGCGAGCATCCGGCGCAATCGACATGATGATCTGCCGCTCCAGCAGCCATTGGAATCCGCCCCAGAGCACGCCGCCCGCTACCGCACCCATTGCGGTAATTGTGGGCATCGTTGCCAGCATATGCGCCATGCCGTAGCAGGAGAACAGCGCAAAGAAAATCACCAGCGCGCCTAAGCCATAGTATTTGTGGCGCCCGCGGCCATAGATGTAATGTCCATTCGGGTCTTTTTCTTCGATAGTATGGAGGTTGATGGCGGCGGATAGCGCGAGGATGCGTTTGATCAGTGCAGGCAGGTTTGCAGAGGTAAATGGTGATCTTGGCATGATGATTCCTTTGGGCGTACCGTAGGTAGGATGGCTAATAGCTGTAATTCATCAAGCACCTCACGACTTCCCGATTAGCGCTTGATAAAATTATTTATCTTCGTGGGTACAGGCCGGGAGTGGCCCGGCAGCCACTTACCTTTTTTTGCTTCGCCAAAAAAATGTAAGCGAAAAAAAGGCGACCGCAGACTTGCCCTCCGGGTGACGAGGCTTTGCCTCATCACATTTTGTGCATTACAAAAAATGCTACGTCCCGAGCGGATGGACGTCAAAAGCAACCCCAACACCCAAACCAAGCCAACCAATTTTGCGGAGTAAGTTCTTTTCCACATTTGAGAATCTGGTTGTCGTTGTTGTTGATGTTGTCTTTGATCTTCATCCGCTTGGAGCCTCGCCGATTGTGCGGTACAGAAAATGGATTAGAAATGGCCGCTGTCTGAGCGCAGCGAGTTTCGGCCATTTCCCATTTTTTGTACTGCACAATCGGGCACCCCGAAGGGGCGAGGCTTGCGGTCGCCTTTTTTTGGCTTACCTTTTTTTGGCGAAGCAAAAAAAGGTAAGTGGCTGCCGGGCCACTCCCGGCTTGTCTCCACAAAGCGCAACCCATTTACCCAGCGCCGGCCCTAAGAATAGGCAAAGCCAATTGCAATCAACTGCCCCGCCCCCTCACATATTCCTAAACAAAACCATAAACGGCTGGCTGACGCTGAGCGTCTCGGGCCGGGTCTTCAACTTGACAATCCCCTTGCCGGCATTGTCCCGCGCTATCGAAGCGATGGCTTTCATGTTGACGATGGTGGCGCGGTGTATCTGCTTGAAGATATTCGGGTCCAGTACATCCAGCAGGTCGCGTATCGGCTTGCGCAGGATGGCCTCGCCTTCGGCGGTCATCACTATCGTGTACTTGTTGTCCGACTGAAAATACGCGATATCGTCCACCATGATCAGCTTGGTTTCGGTGCCGGAACTGGCGGTGATCCATACCAGCGGGGCGGCGGCAGCGGACTTGGGCAAGCCGGCACTGAGCTGGCTTACCAGCGCTGCCAGCGCAGCGGCGTCGCGCTGGCCGGAAGCGGCACGCGTCTGCAGGCGTTGCACCGTCGCCGCCAGGCGCTCTTTTTCTATCGGCTTGAGCAGATAGTCGACCGCGCCTTTTTCAAAGGCGTCTATCGCATACTGGTTGTAGGCAGTGACAAACACGATTTGCGTGTGCGGGCTGGCCTCTGCCATCGCCGCAGCGACCTCCAGGCCGGACAGGCCCGGCATGCGGATGTCCAGAAACACCACGTCCGGCTGGTGTGTTGCGATCGCCTCCAGCGCCGCGCCGCCGTCGTCGCAGGCGGCGACCACCTCCAGTTGCGGCCACACTTCCGCCAGCAATTTCAGCAGGGAATCGCGCAGCAGCGCTTCATCCTCGGCGACGATACACTTAAGCATGTTCGCCTCCTTCCACGTGGGATACCGGAACCGTGATCGTCGCCGCCACGCCACTAGGAAAATTGGCGACGATGGCGAACGACGCCGCTGCCCCGTAGGCCAGGCGCAGGCGTTCGCGCACATTGCGCAGGCCGATGCCGGTGCCGCCGCCTTCGGCGCTGAAGCCGCGCCCATCGTCGGCGACCGTCACCGCTACCGCGTTCTCGCCGGCGCGCGCCAGTATCCATACCGTGCCGCCGCCGGTCTTCGGCTCCAGCCCGTGCTTGATCGCATTCTCTACCAGGGTCTGCAGCATCATCGTCGGGAACGGCACGAACTTCAGCGCTTCCGGTATGTCAATCTGCAACTGCAGGCGCGATCCCATGCGTATCTTCAGGATATCCAGGTAGGCCCTGGCGCGCTCCAGCTCTTCGCCTATCGTCGATAAAGAATCTTCGGTGCGCGGCAGCGAATGGCGCAGGTAGGTAATCAGGTTGCCCAGCATCTCGTCGGCGCGGGCCGGGTCGGTACGGGTCAGCACCTGTGCGCTGGCCAGCGTGTTGTACAGGAAGTGCGGCTCCACCTGCGCATGCAGCAGGCTGAGCTTGGCCACCGTCAGTTCTTTTTCGGTGACGGTCTGCTTCACCGTAGCCTGTTCGCTGCGGCGGCGCTCCGCCACCCTGCGCGTGATGGCGCGGCCTATCGCCTCGGCGTTTTCCAGGTTGGTGCCGTCATCGACCAGGAACCAGTCGCTCCAGGCGGCACGCTCAGGCTCGCAGATCAGGTTGACGCTGCCGGCGCCGTCGCCCGGCGTCACCGTCGCCAGGATCTGGTTGCGCCGCGCGCCTAACCAGTTGAAAAAGCTCAGGCGCGCCGGGAACTGGTTATTGTAAGGGTCGACCCGCTTCACCTTGGCGCGCACCTGCAGGCTGTCGCGCGCGCTTTCCACCTCTTCCGAGCCGGGCAGCTCGCGTATCGCGGCATCCACCATATCGAAGGCCTCGCCGGCTTCGCACGGAATCTCTATCTGGCGGCGCTGGCGGTTGGCCAGGGTGCCGGCATTGACCTGGTCGGCAATCAGGCGCACCCGGCGCAAATGCGAAAAAGCGCTGCCGATGACGACGCAGGCAAGCAGCAGCGCGATGAGTAAAAAAGGCTCAGGCGGTGGCGACCGGTAGCGAAATATGACGTTCAAGGAAAAAATCAGGCATGCAAAATACACCAGCGCCCATGCGAACATGGTGCGGATAATAAACAGAAAGCTCGTCATCATGATGTGTTCCGGGAGAGTGGCATTGCGGCAAAGAATAACAGCCAGCATGGATATCGCCGCATGATATCCGACGAAACCGAAAAACGACAGACGAATTGCGGGAAATGGGGAGTAAAAATAGCCGGGATTGGCTAACGCCGTTCAGTTATGAACCAAATCCCCTCAATTTGTCGTTCCCGCGCAGGCGGGAACCTAGCGCCGTTCGACGGGAGTCACTGGGTTCCCGCCTACGCGGGAACGACATAAACCGCCTATTCTTTGCTTTAACTGAACAGCATTACTGGACTGGCTCTTTTGAGGGAAATACGAGAATTATTTTTGCAGCAACATCATCAGCGCCGTACCCACCAGCACCGCGCAGAACAGGATGCGCAGCTTTAAAGGCGAGAATTTATGCGCCAGCGCAACGCCCCACGAAACGCTGAAGATGCCGCCGAGCGCCAAAGGAAGGCCGGTGATCCAGCTGACATGGCCGGCGTGTGCATACGTGAACAAGGCCACCAGCGAGCCTGGAATCACCAGGGCCAGCGCCATGGCTTGCGCCTGCATCTGGGTAGCGCCGAAAAAAGTCACCAGCGCCGGTACCGCCACCAGGCCGCCGCCCACGGTGAACAGGCCGGACATCGCGCCGCTCAGCACGCCGACCACGGGGATAAACCTGCCGGATACGACAGTCCCGGCCGCTGGAGCGCTGCGCCGCGAACGCAGTTGCCACAGAAAGTAGGCCGCCAGCACGATCAGGAAGATCGCAAACGCAAATTGCAGGCTCGCGGCTGCAACCATGGACGCATAACGCGCCGAGATAAAGGAGGTAATGATGGTCGCCACCGCCAAGCCGCCGGTGGCGCTCATGTCGATTTTATTGCGCTGCCGGTAGCGGATGAAACCTATCAGCACATTCGGCGTGATCATGACCAGCGCCGTGCCTTGCGCCAGGTGCTGGTCCATGCCGTATACAAAGCTCAATACCGGAATGGCGATCAGGCCGCCGCCGATTCCCAGCAGGCCTCCCACGGCGCCCAGGCCTATGCCCAGGATCAGGTTAAAAAGAACGGTCAATACCAGGTGCTCTGTCATGCGGAGATCGTGCGTCGGATGTTGGATAAAGATGAAACGGCAGGCAGTGCTGCCGTCATTGACAGAATACAGCAAACCGGCGAAAAGGAATCCATCCCCGATCCCGGGACTTGGCAGGAAGTGAGCCATGGAAGACTCGCACTGCGCCGACTTTACCCTTCTTTACCCGAAAATGCTCTGTATTACAGAATTTTGCACACGTCCGGGCTTACATTCATTTTGAGAATGCCCATTTCACACCTTGCGGGCTCCCTTATGGTCCTTCTGGCCGTCATTTTTATGCCTGCCGGCGACCTCGTTCGCTTCGGCCTTTTGTTTTTGCTCGTTGGCTTCTTCTGCATGGGTGGGATAGGTTTGCTCAGGTTTGTGCTGCAGATCCTGGGCCTGCTGGTCTTTGGTTTGCTGGGTCATGAAAATCTCCTGAAAAAAGTGGTAACCAGAGACCACAATACGCCCGCACCATGCAAACACCGTGCGGCAACCCACGCAGCAATGCTTTCGCTGTGGGAGCGCCGGGCAGGCCCTTGCGAAGCGTCTTTCCCGCAAAATGCGAATAGCTACAGGTAATGCCTTACTTATGGTGTAGACTGCATTATGGGTTGGCACGTTCGCGCGCAACACATCTGAACGATACCTGAACGATATGCGGTTCAGTTTTTCAACTGAAGGAGAAATATCATGAGCAAGAGCCAGGACAGTAAAAAGGCCGTAAAGAAACAACCCGCCAAAACACCGAAAGAAAAGAAAGAAGACAAGAAACTGAAAAAAGCGGCTTTACCGAGGCAATAAGCCTCACATCAGCTGCTGGCAAGCATGTTTTCCAGCGTGGATAGTGCAGCCTTTACAAGCTGCCCCGAAACGGAATGCTTCCATCGGCCCAAAATGAGCGGCCGATATCACACCCCGAAAATAAAATCTTTGATTGCCCGGAGTCAAGGATTACTTCGCGTGGCGTAGGTCCAGCCTGAGCATCATCACCCCCTCTTCCGGCATCGCCTTCACTTCAAAGCCGAATCGTTTTACCAAATTGAGAACCCCGATATTTTGCGGCAGTGCTTCGCCGACGATTTCCGGCGTGCCGCGGTGACGGCAATAGTCCACCAGTTTCGCCATCAGGATGGAGCCCAGGCCGCAGGACTTGACATCGGAGCGCACGGTGACCGCAAACTCGGCTTTTTCGTTGCCGGGATCGGCCATCGCGCGCACCACCCCCAAGGTTTCATACTCGCCGTCCGCGCGCCTGCGGGTGGCGATGAATGCCATGTCGCGGTCGTAGTCGATCTGGGTAAAGCGGGCGAGCTGATCCGGTTGCAGTTCGCGCATCCTGATAAACATGCGCAAACGTACGTCTTCCGGATCGAGCGCATTGAAGAAGGCGACGTGCGCGCCGCCGTCCTCCGGCCGGATGGGGCGCAGCAGCAAAGGCCGGCCCTGCCAGGTGATCCATTGTTCCAGCTCCGCCGGGTAAGGCCGTATCGCCAGGCGATCGACACCGGCCGCGGTATCAGCCGCCGCAACACGTATGCGGGCGTCCAGCGCCAGCACACCGCCCGCATCGGCCAGCAGCGGATTAATGTCCAGCTCGGCAATCTCGGGGATGTCCGATACTAGTTGCGATATCTGTATCAGGGTGCGGCAGATCGCATCGACATCTGCCGCCGGCCTGTCGCGGTAGCCGGCCAGCAATTTTGCCACGCGGGTGCGCGAGATCATGTCGCGCGCCAACACCATATTCAGCGGCGGCAGGCCTATGGTGTTGTCGTCGATGACTTCGACTGCGATACCGCCCTGCCCGAACAGGATGACAGGACCGAACACGGCATCGGTCGTGACACCGACAATCAGCTCCTGTGCATCGGGCCGGCGCGCCATTGCCTGCACCGAAAAGCCGCGCAGGGTGGCTTCGGGCCGCAATTCGCGCAAACGCTCTCGTATCGCCTGGGTCGCCGCCTGTACCGCTTGCGCCGTTTCCAGGTCGAGCACCACGCCGCCCACCTCGGTCTTATGGGAAATTTCCGGAGACAGCACCTTGACTGCTACCGGGAACCCGATTTCCTGTGCATACTGCACTGCCTGTTCGGCGGTGTCGGCAATGCGCGTTTCAACCACCGGGATGCCATACGCTGCCAGCATGATTTTGGCTTCCGGTTCCGACAACATGCTCCTGCCGGCCGCCAAAGCCGCTGTGGCAACCGCCTGCGCTGCGGCGCGGTCCGGCACAAAATCGGCGGACAGGGATGGCGGCACCTGCATTAACAGATGCTGATTGCGGTGATATTGCACGATTTGCATGAAACCGCGTACGGCCTCTTCCGGCGTGTCATAGGCCGGGATTCCCGCTGCGGAAAATACCTGACGGGCCGGCGCCTTGGCATCGCTGCCCAGCCAGCAGGCGAGCACATTGCGCGACATGGATTGCGCCAGCGGCGCTATCGCATTGGCGATATCGATCGATGGGACTATCGCGGTCGGGGCCTGGATAAACAGGATCGCATCCGATTGGGGATTCTTCAGCAGGATCTCCAGCGCCTTGACATAGCGCTCTGCGGGCGCATCGCCGATGATGTCAACCGGATTGCCATGCGACCAGGTCGCGGGTAATACTGCATCCAGTTGCGCCGCCGTGTCGCTAGGGATCGCAGCCAACTTGCCGTCGCTGAAAATCAGCGCATCGGTCGCCATCACGCCCGGGCCGCCGCCGTTGGTCAGTATGGTCAGGCGCTCGCCGCTCATCGGCTTGGCATAGGCCAGCGTTTCCACCGCGCCAAACAGGTCTTCGGTCGCGAACACGCGCAACATGCCTGCGCGCCGGATCGCCGCATCGTAGACGGCGTCCGAACCGGCCAGCGCACCGGTATGCGACGCCGCGGCTTTCGAGCCCTCTGCTGCGCGCCCCGCCTTGACGACCAACACCGGCTTGCTGCGCGCCGCCGCCCGCGCCGCAGACATGAACTTGCGGGCGTGCTTGATGTCTTCGACATACATCAAAATGGCACGGGTATCGGCATCGCCGGCCAGGTAGTCCAGCACATCGGCAAAATCGATGTCCGCATTGTCGCCCAGGGAAATAAATTTGGAAAAACCTATGCCGCGCAACTTGGCCCATTCCAGCACACCGGTCACCAGGGCTCCCGATTGCGATACGAAGGCGATTTTTCCCGGCAATGCGCCGGTATGCGCGAAGCTGGCATTCAGCCCTATCCCGGGTACCAGCAGGCCGACGCAATTCGGCCCGAGTATGCGCAACAGGGTGGGTTTTGCTGCGTCCAGCATCAGTTGCCTGACGGATGCAGCGCCCCCGTCCAGGTGCAGATTCAAGCCTGCTGTCAGCACAATCGCCGCCCTGGTGCCGCGCGCACCCAATTCGGCAATCAGTGCGGGAATGCTGGCCGGCGGCGTGCAAATCACCGCCAGGTCCGGTGCGACAGGAAGATGCTGGACGCCGGCATACGTCTTTAAGCCATTGAGCGAGTCGTACTTTGGGTTGACCGGAAATATCGTTCCCTGGAATCCGGCTTCGACCAGGTTATTTAGGACGGTAGCTCCGATACTATGCAATTTATTGGACGCTCCAATCACAGCGACGGATTTCGGCGCAAACAGATACTCAAGGTTTCTAATCGTCATCGGTACCCCTCCGCAGCCTGGCGCATATCAGGTCAAATCGTTTTGCTTTCCGCATTCGCCGACAATATCACGGCGTGACGGCAACCTTCAACACGCCGTCACGCTGGTTTGCAAACAGGTCATAGGCCTGCTCAATCTGCGCCAGCTTGAAACGATGCGTGACCATGGGCTTCAGGTCGACCCGCCCTGAAGCCACCACGTTGAGCAAGCGGCGCATGCGTTCCTTGCCGCCTGGGCACAAGGTGGTGACGATCTTGTGGTCGCCCAGGCCGGCGGCAAAGGCGTCCAGCGGCATTGTCAGCTTGCCGGAATACACGCCCAGGCTGGACAGGGTGCCGCCCGGCTTCAATACGCGCAGGCAGCTTTCAAAGGTCTGCTGGGTACCCAGCGCTTCTATTGCGACATCGACGCCGCGCCCTTCGGTCAGGCGCATGATTTCAGCGACGGGGTCGGTTTTT
>Ga0210384_10007980_pt1 | contig 11102 bp, 7 predicted proteins | sample IncBWH2MmetaG_FD_160574 | JGI IMG/M metagenome (GOLD analysis project Ga0210384, IMG submission 160574) | Forest soil microbial communities from Barre Woods Harvard Forest LTER site, Petersham, Massachusetts, United States - Inc-BW-H-2-M | ecosystem: Environmental > Terrestrial > Soil >...
AAACCACCGGCATGGAGCGTACAGCACCGCGATGACGATGACGAATACCAGATAGAGCAGGGGCAGTCCCCAGCGGTAGCCTTCGGGCACCGGCGGCGGACTCCACGGATGGTTCCCGAAGAGCCACGGGTTGACGCTCCCCTCGCGCAAGAATGAGACGATGATCGCGGCAACGTGAATCGTCGGAATGTGGAGGAGGTAGTAGAAGAACGGCACGCGACCGAAGGTCGATAGCATCTCGCCCAGCCACCCACGCGCGCGCTCAGCGAGCGGCAGCAGCGCGATCACGGGCCCCAAGGTCATCAACAGGAACAACTGCGAGGCGGGATATTTCTGCTGGCCAAGCAATCTGAAGAGCGCCGGCGGGGCATTGGGGGGCGCGGGACGCATGAGGACGGTGAGTCCCCCGATCACCAGGAATAGTGCGGTCGCGGACAGGCCGATTCTCAGGCACAGGCGCCGGCGCTCGGCGCTCTCGCGAATCATGATTTCGCCAAAGGCGTAGCCAACGGCCATCACTCCGATCCAGGGCACAATGGAGTACAGCACGCCAATTGTGGGCCCGTTCTGTCCGAGCTGCACGGGGCCGCCGAAGTAGAGGAACTGGAAGATCCAGCCCACAGACTTGTCCAGAGACTCCGGCATGGCGCTCCCCAGCACGCCGATGAGGTTCTGCGCCACGATCACGACAATGCCGAAGACCGCGATCGCCTTCGTTCGAAACCGGACCAGCAGCGACAGCAAGATCATGCACCAGCCGAGCATCCATATCACGCCGGCAAGCATGTAGTGCGCGTAGTCAAAGTTGAACGTCCACGCCTCGCGAATGACGGTGAGCTCGAGGAGCACGAGCACGAGGCCTCGCGTCGCGAGATAGCGAGCGAGCGCGCCCTTGTCGCCGAGTTTTCGTCCGTGGAGGAACGCTCCGGTTCCGGCGAGGAAACAGAACGCCGGCGCCACGAAATGTGTGATCCAGCGCGTGAAGAAGATGCCCGGAGTGGGCCCTCCGGCGGGAAGTCCCGAATACACACGCACGTGATCGATCGCCATGAGGACCATCACTGCGCCGCGCATCACGTCGAGCGACTTGATGCGGGTCGTCGTCGCATCCATCAGTCTCCTCGTCCGATTTCGGGAGCCACTACAATCGTCTCCGGCCGGCGACTGGGCAACCGCGAATACGCGAACGGCGCATGCGACGCCGCCAACGGTCGCCGTGGGTGCGGGCCTCGGGAACGCCGCGCACGTGCTCCTCACTCGCGGGCGGAATGCCGCTTCGCCACGCGGGCGCAGCGCCATTGCGCGCAATCTGCGAGCGCGATAGCGTCGGTCGGTGCGACTCCGACAGTCCGTGCGCCCATGGATGCTCGTCTCCGCCGTGTGGGTCGGCCCGGCCGTGTTGTCGGCGATCAACCAGGTGGCGCAGCGGCGGCTGCACGGCGACCCGCCCGCGAGCCTTCGCGAACTGCTCTGGTCCGGCGGCGATTGGCTGGTCTACGCGTTCCTCACGCCCGCAATCTTCTGGGCGTCCAACCGATGGCCGATCGAGAAGCCCCACATTGCGCGCCGTGCAGCGTTGCACCTCTCGATCTCGCTGCTGCTATCGGCGGCCTGGGCCGTCGGTGGCAAGGTGCTGGAAGCTGCGCTTGCGGCGCTGCTCACTCCGGGTGAGATGAAGACCGCGATGGAGGCCGCTGGCGACCAGCTCTGGCGGAAGGTCAGCGTGGACGTGGTCGGCTGGATTTTCATCACGTTGCCATTCGGCATGGTTGTGTACCTGTCCGTGATGGGCATGGCGCACGGCATCCGCTATTTCGTCCAGGCCCGTGAGCGTGAGGTGCAGCTCGCCCGGCTCTCCGAGCAGCTGGCCGGCGCGCGATTTGCCGCTTTGCAGGCGCAACTGAATCCGCACTTCCTCTTCAATACCCTCAACACGATCGCCGTGCGCGCGCGCGACGGCGACGGCGCCGGCACAGCGCGAATGGTCGAGCAGCTGAGCGAGGTACTGCGCCGTACGCTGAGCCGCGATCGGGTGAACGAGGTGACACTCGAGGAAGAGCTCGAGCTCGTGCGAGAATACCTCGCGATCGAGCAAGCCCGATTCCCGGATCGCCTGCATCCCGCGTTCGAGGTCTCCGACCCGATGCTGACCGCGGCCGTGCCGAGCTTCGCGCTCCAGCACCTGGTCGAGAATGCGATCCGGCATGGGATCACAAAAAGGTCCGGCGCGGGTCGCGTGACTGTCACGGCGCGCCGCGACGGCGATGCGCTGGAGCTGTCGGTCATCGACGACGGAGTGGGGATCGATGCGCACGCCGCCGTGCCGAAGGGTCACGGGATCGCGAACACGCGTGAGCGATTGCGGGCGCTGTACGGCGAGGGCGCATCACTGGTGGTCGCACGAGGCCCTCAGGCCGGAACGATTGCGACGCTGCGGATTCCGTACCGGGAGATGGCATTGGAGACGGGCGTTGCCGAGCGCTGAGTGGAGCGCCCTCATTGCGGACGACGAGCCGGCCGCCCGGCGGGGCGTCAGGCAATTACTGGCGGCCTTTCCCGAGTTCGCCGTCGTGGCGGAGTGCCGCGACGGCGCCGAGGTGCTCACATCGCTCGATGCGGTCAGGCCGGACGTCGTGTTTCTCGACGTGCAAATGCCGGGCATTGACGGGTTCGACGTGATTCGGCGCAGAACGCCGGAACGCATGCCGGCTGTGGTCTTCCTCACGGCCTATGACCAGTTCGCGATTCGCGCCTTCGAGGCGCAGGCGCTGGACTACCTCGTCAAGCCCGTCACAGAAGCGCGCTTTGGCGCCACGATGAAGAGGCTCGTGCGGCAATTGCGTTCGGCGGCGACATCGGCGCGCGAGCAGGCCATTGTCGTGACGACGTCAAGAGGCGCCACGGTGCTCCCCGTGCGAGAGATCGACTGGATCGAGGCCGCTGACAACTATGCACGGATCTGGACCAACGGGCGGAGCTACCTCCTGCGGGAGCCGCTGCGCGTTCTCGAAGCGCGTGTGCAAACGCAGGGCTTTGTCCGCGCGCACCGTCGCGCACTGATTCGCCTTGGCGCCGTGCGCAAGCTGACCTGGACCGACGCGGGCGAGCTGGTCGCGGTGCTCGGCGCCGGCACGAGCATTCCGATCTCCCGCCGCCGGCGTGCGGCGTTCGCGGCCGCCGTGCGCTTGCAGGGATAGAAGGCTGAGCCCCGGGGGATCCAGCATGGTAAAGAGGCGCCGAGTGCTCCGGGTAGCTGGCGGTATTCTTGCGCTTGGGCTTTTCCTGCTGGCCGTCTGGGTGCTGCGGAACCAGCTCAGCGGAATCACCAGGGCACAGGTCCTTCATGAACTGCGCTCCCTGTCAGCGAGCCGGATCGGGGCCTCGTTCGCGCTGATGGGCCTCGGATACCTCGCACTGGGCGCCAGTGATCTCGTCGCCCTCCGGTACCTCCACCGCTCGCTCTCCCTGAGCAAGGTCGTGCTGACTTCGTTCATCAGCTACGCATTCGCCAACAGCCTCCCACTCTCATTCATGGTTGGTGGGTGGGTGCGATACCGGTTCTACTCCGAGTGGAAACGCGCGGCGGGGACCGCCAGGCAAGTGGTGGGATTCACGGTGCTGACGTACGCGCTCGGCCTGACCACAGCCGTCGCGATCGTTTTCACGCTGCAGCCCTCAATTGTGCCGCGGCTGCTCAACCTGCCGATCACATCAACGCGTCCGGTCGGCATTGTGGCTCTCGCCGTGGTAAGCGGCTATCTGTTGTGGAGCGCGCGCGGAGGATCGCTGCGGGTGCTGAAGTGGAAAGCGGCACCGCCGCCACTTCCGACATCGCTGCTGCAGATCGTGGTGTCACTGGCCGACTGGGTGCTCTCCGCTGCCACTCTGTATGTCCTGTTGCCGAGCACAGCGCCGGTCACGTTCCTGGCGTTCTTCGGGATTTTTCTCCTCGGGCAGCTGGCGGCACTGGTTGCGCAAGTACCGGGCGGCCTGGGTGTGTTCGAGGCGGTGATGCTGGCAATGCTCCGGCACTCCATTCCGGTGCCGGCGCTGTTTGGTGCGCTGGTCGCCTACCGTGTGATCTACTTTCTGGTGCCGCTGGTCCTGGCCATGATCCTGCTCGCCACGAGCGAAGTGGTGCGCTGGTTCCGATAGGCCAGGGGAAGGTCGAGGTTACCTTTCGGAAAACCCTTCCCCCGCGATGGTTGTCTCACGTACGGTATTTGTTGCATACGGCCTCCACCTCAGCACTCCGCCCATGATCTCCATCCGCAAGTCGTCGCCGGCATTGTTCCTGCTGCTGACGCTCGCAACGCTCCCGGTGAACGCGCAGCGCGCCGGCGGCGACGCGAAAAGCGCCGCCAGTGTTCGCATCCCATTCGAGCGAATGACGCTTGCCAACGGCCTCGACGTCATCCTCTCGGTCGATCACACGGTTCCACGAGTCGCGGTGGATGTCTGGTACCACGTGGGCTCGAAGAACGAAGTCCCCGGCCACACCGGTTTCGCCCACATGTTCGAGCACGTGATGTTCACCGGTTCCGGCCATGTCCCGTACGGAATGCATGACCGTCTTACGGAGGGCGTCGGCGGGGATAACAACGGCTCGACGACCCAGGATCGCACGAACTACTACGAGAACGTTCCGTCGAACTATCTCGAGAGCGCGCTCTGGCTCGAGGCGGATCGCATGGGCTTTCTGCTCGACAAGCTCGACTCGGCGAAGTTCGCGGCGCAGCGCGACATCGTGCAGAACGAGCGCCGCCAGGGCACTGACAACCAGCCCTACGGCCGCGCGTTCGAGATCATGACCGCCGCCCTGTACCCGGAATCGAATCCGTATTCGTGGCCAGTGGTTGGCTACATCGCCGAGTTGCAGAAGGCGACGGTGAACGATGTGAAGGACTTCTTTCGCCTTTACTACGCGCCGTCGAACGCGACGCTCGCCATCGTCGGTGACTTCGATGCAGCCCAGGCAAAGGCATGGGTGGCCAGGTATTTCGGCGGGCTGAAGCGGGGCGCGGCCATCACGCGTCCCACGGTCACTCCGCCCGTGGTCGCGGCGGAGAAGCGGCTCGTGTTCGAAGATCGCGTGCAGGTACCGCGGCTCTATCTCGAATGGCCGTCGACGGGAATCGGCACGGGCGACACGTACGCGCTCCGGGCGCTCGGTCAGATCCTCTCCGGCCCTCGCACCGCACGGCTGACCAAGGCCTTGGTGTATGACCGCCAGTCGGCGGCGAGCGTGAATGCGTTCGACAACTCGGCGGAGAACGCCGGTGTCTTCATCGTTTTTGTAACGCCGCGGCCCGACCATTCGCTTGCCGAGTTGGAGGCTACCACAGACTCGGTGATCGACCGGCTCAAGCGGGATGGGCCAACGCCCGAGGAGATGGCGAAGACGTCAGCCGGGCTCGAGTTCGGCTTCGTGTCGGCGTTGCAGTCGAACCTTGGCAAGGCGGAGATCCTGAACCGCAGCCTCGTGTTCTACCGCGACGCCGCGCATTACCAGACGGACTACGAGAGGCTAAGGACCGTGACGGCAAGCGACGTGAAGCGCGTAGCGAACACGTATCTCGGGGCCGGGCGGGTAGTGCTCAGCGTCGTCCCGCTCGGAAAACCCGATCAGGCATCGAAGCTCGCGTCGAGCGTGAAAGTCACCGTATCACCGGATGGCGGACATTATATCATGGAGTCGCGGTGATGAAACGAATCCTTGGCCTTGCCCAGGATTGCATCCGCCGGGCCGCATGCGGCGGCGCGCTCCGTTGCTCGCTCGCGCTCGCGGCTGTCGCGTCGACGGCCGCGGCGCAGGGCAAGGCCCTCGACCGGGACCTCACGCCGCCTCCGGGCCCGACGCCCAAGTTGCACGTACCGACGTGGACGCGGGCGACGCTCTCCAACGGCGCAGAGCTCGTGGTGACGCAGAAGCACGACCTTCCGCTGGTGGCCTTCAGCATCGACTTCATCGGCGGATCGTACAGCTATGAACTCGCCGCCAAGCTCGGCGTGGCGTCGTTCACGGCGCAAATGCTGAGCGAGGGAACGACCACGCGGTCGGCGGACGAGCTGTCGGACGCGCAGCAGTTGCTCGGTACTTCCATTGCCGCGTTCGTCTCGGGTGAATCCGGGTCAATCCGCTTCACCGCACTCAAGAGCAAGTTCGAGCCGGCGCTCGCGCTTCTCGCCGACCTGCTCGTGAACCCGATATTTCCGGCACCGGCGCTCGAACGCATCCGTGGACGTACGCTGGTGACACTTGCGCAGCAGAAGGACCAGCCGAACGCGATCGCGACGAACGTCTTTGCCAGGACGGTCTACGGCGACGCCCATCCATATGGACGCGTCGTGACCGAGCAGACGGTTCGGGCGGTCACACGTGACGACGTCGTGGCGTTCCACCGGGCGTACTACAGGCCGGGCCGCGCCGTGATCGCCGTGACGGGAGACGTGGATCCGCGCGCGGTACGGGCCCAGGTGGAGAAAGCATTGGCCGGTTGGGCAGCCGGAGGCGAGCGTCCGACATTCGCGTATCCAGCCGTGCCGGCGCCTCGCGCTCGCGCGATCTACCTGATTGACAAGCCGAAGGCTGCGCAGTCGGTGTTCGAGATCGGGGAGCCGGGACCGGGGCGCGACACGCCGGACTACTATGCGCTCGAAGTGATGAACAACCTGCTGGGCGGACTGTTCCAGTCGCGCCTCAACCACGACATTCGCGAGGTCAAGGGCTACAGCTACGGCGTCGGCTCCAGCTTCGCGTTCGGCCGCGGGCCGGGCGCATTCAATGCCAGCGGCGGGATCGTCACGGCCAAGAGCGACAGCGCGCTGATCGCGTTCATGACGCATTTCAGGGGCGTGCAGGGGAGCATTCCCTTCACCGACGACGAGATCACGCAGGGGAAGGAGTCGCTCATCCAGTCCCTGCCCGCGCGCTTCTCCTCGGTGAATGGCATCGGCAACGCCGTGGCGAGCATCTACACGCAGGCGCTGCCCGAGACGTTCTATCAGGACTTTGCCGGTAAGATCGCCGCGGTGGGCCGCGATGACCTCGTACGCGTGGCGCGGAAGTACATCGATCTCGAACACTTGAACATCGTCATCGTCGGAGATCGCGCGACGATCGAGGGACCGCTCCGGCAGACGGGCATCGCGCCGATCGTGGTTCTCGATGCGGACGGCAAGCCGGTGGTGGTGCCGTGACTCCGCGCACGTCTGCACGGTTGCGCTAGAGTCTCTGGCGCAGGTGGTCCGCGAGCCGCAGGGTGAGCGCGACGATCGTCAGCATGGGATTCGCAAAACCGGCGGTCGGAAATACCGACGCGCCCGCGACGTACAGATTCTCCACGCCGTGAACCCTGGCGTCAGCATCAACGACGCCGTGCTGCGCGCTGGCATGCATCCGCGTCGTGCCGGCGTGGTGATGCGCGTTGGGATCGGGCCGAAGTCCCCGCGTGACGACCAGTCGCCCAACACCCGCCGCCTCCAGCCAGGCAGACAGGCACTCGCGGAGACGTTCGAGGCCAGCCTGTTCCTCCTCGGACCAGTGCCAGTGCAGTGCCGCTCTGGGCACGCCCAGTACATCCTTCTCACGCGCGAGAACCACGCGGTTCTCCGCGTTCGGACGCTGTTCCATGTTCACCACGAGCCGGAACCCGTCGAATGCGAGGGCTGGATGCCGGACGCGCGACCACCCGTAGGTGCTCTCTGGCCAGCGCCCCGTGAGGCGGCGCGCCAGCGCGGTGAGCTTCCTGAGCCTGGGGAACAGCGTCACGGAGGCATTCGGAATGCGGTTAATGCGGATGGCGTGCTCCTGCAGCGCGATGCGTCCGCCGACGATCGTGCCGCCGCGCGCGCCGTGCATGTCGTAGAACGCCGCGTTGCGGAACAGGTCGCGCGACCGCGGAACCAGCCTGAGCGAGTAGTCGCGCGGGTGCTCCATGAAACCGCGGCCCACCCAATCACTCGTGTTCCCGGGAGCAGTGCGCCCGCCGCCACCCAAGACAAGCAGGAGGCGCGCATTCTCGATGGCGCCGCAGGCGAGAACCACGAACTTCGGCGCGATGTCGATCCGGTGGCCACGCGGATTCGACGCACGCACGGCGGTGACCCTGCCCGCATCATCCATCGCCAGGCCAACGACGGTCCCGTGCTGAATGAGCCGGATATTGTGCGCGCGCACCGACTCCACGCACCCTTGCGAAAAGGCTGATTGGCGCCCAAGCTGATAGATTCGCGTGGCAAGCAGATCGCGCGGAAGATTCAGGACCGGCCGCGATTCGTCCGCCCATTCGTCACCGTCATACGCGAACTTGCCCAGACCGCAGACCGTCTGGGCACGCTCGTAGAACGGGAGGAGGTGCGAGCGGTCGAACGGCCACTCCTCGAAGTCCCGCTCGTCAAGTGGCACGTATTTGGCACCGAAGCCATTTTCGACCGGAGTATTCCAGAGAGTGGTCGATCCGCCCACCTGTCGATGTCGTGTTGAGCGGAGGCCGTCATACGCGTCGCCCAGCGTATCGCCCTCGTTCAGCGCCTGGGCTTCGCGTTCGGAAGTGAGACCGCCGCTCTCCACGATGATGACGCTCGCGTCGAGGCCGGCGAACTCGCGGGCGAGCGCGAGGCCTGCTGGACCGGCGCCAACGATGCACACGTCGGCGTCGAGTCGCGTACCGTCCGGCATTGTCAGGGCGTCCAGCTCCACGGGGGCAACCTCAGCGCTGTGACAGACGCGACTACGGTGTCCGTAATCATACCGACCCGCGGGCTCGCGGAGCGACGCGCGCTGATTCGCCGTGCGGTCGAGAGCGCGGCGTCGCAGTCGGGGGTGCGCGCCGTACCCATAGTCGTCATCAACGGACCAGACGCTGATCCCGACATCGTCCGCGAACTCCGCGCTGACGGGCGACTTCGCGTGCAAACGAACGAGCAGGCCAGCCTCCCCGGCGCTCTGCTTGCGGGTCGCAAACTGGTCGACGCCCCATTCTTCAGCGCGCTCGATGATGACGATCTCTATCTTCCCGGGGCGCTCGCCGCACGCGTGCGCGTGCTCTCAGAACGTCCCGATTGCGATGCCGTGATCACAAACGGAATAAGGCGCGACTCGACGGGCGACACGCTGCAGAACGAGGACATGACGGTCGTTGAGCGCGATCCACTCAGGGCCATGTTCCGCTCCAACTGGCTGCTCCCGGGCGGCTGGCTTTGCCGCACGTCACGAGTCGGCACCTGGGTCTTCGAAGGAATGCCGAGGTCGCTCGAGACCACGTACACCGGAGTTCAGCTGGCGGCTCGTTGCCGCCTTGCGTTTCTGGATCAGCCGACAGTCGTTTGGCATGTCGATACGGCGAACCACCTTTCCGGCCGCAGAGACTGGGTGCTCGACCACGCCGCCGCCCTGCAGCGGTTCCTCGAGCTCGACTTGCCGCGCGACGTGAAAGCGTCGATTCGGCGCGCGATGACCGATGCGTGCCACGCCAACAGCGAAATGATCCTCAGGGAGGGAAACCGCGCAGCGGCCTGGGCGTGGCACGTGCGCTCACTGGTCCGCCGAGGCGGTTGGCGCTATCTCGGGTTCACCTGGCGATTCGTGACCGGCCTCGGTCCCGAGCAATGATGGCACAGGCCCCGGCCAAGGTGATCGTTCTCTGCTTCGACGGAGCAAGCCCCGTCTTGCTCAAGCAGTGGGCCGCTGACGGAACTCTCCCCAACATCCACTCAGTCATGCAGCGTGGACTCGTGGCGGACACGCTCAGTGTCGAGGGCTTCTTCATCGGGTCGACGTGGCCGTCGCTTTACACCGGTTCAACGCCCGCGAGGCATGGCCTCCATTATCTCGTGCAGCTCGTGCCCGGGACCTACCGCCTGGAACGGCCGGCAGATGGACGGCTCATAGATGGCGAGCCCTTCTGGACCACGCTCAGCAGGGCGGGACGCCGCGTGGCAGTACTCGACGTGCCGCTCAGCCGCGTCGACACGGCAATCAACGGCATTCAAGTGGTGGAGTGGGGCGGACACGACTCCCTCTACGGTTTCCATGCGTGGCCTGCCGTTCTCGAGCAAACGATTCCCGCCGATTTTGGCGAGTATCCACTCGGGCCGTCGTGCGACGCCGCGCATCGCTCCGCGGCGGACTACCTGAGCTTTACCGAGACCCTGATCAGCGGCGTGCGGGCCAAGACACGGCTTACGAAGCACTTCCTCGCGCAAGGCGGTTGGGATCTCTTCATCCAAGTGTTCACCGAGGCCCACTGCGCGGGGCACCAGTGCTGGCACCTCCATGACCCGGCGCATCCGGCTCATGACGCCGCGACCGCGGCGCTCACGGGCGATCCGCTGCGCCGTGTCTACACGGCCATCGATGCCTCCGTCGGTGAAATCCTTGACGAGGCCGGCAACGCGCTCGTCGTGCTGGTCAACGAGCACGGGATGTCGTACTGGTACGGAGCGCAGTTTCTGTTGCGTGACATCCTGTTCAGGCTCGGCGTGGCAAGCCCACCTCCGGAACTTCCAGCCCGCCCTGTGGGAGCGCGTTCCGCGGCCGTCGCGGCCGCGCGATGGACGTGGCGACGACTTCCCGCGTCGTTCCGAACGAAGCTCGTTCCACTCCGCGACCGACTGGTGGGCACGGCTGACGCAGCCGATCCCCAACCGACCATAGGCGTCGATGAAGAAACGAGCCGTTGTTTCGTGCTGAACAATGGCTTGGCGGTGGGAGGAGTACGACTCAATCTGGCCGGCCGGGAACCCCGCGGCGTCGTGAAACCCGGTGCCGAGGCCGACGCGTTTTGCGACTGGCTCTCACGCGAGTTGCTCGCCATCGTCGACGAACGCACCGGCCGGCCGCTCGTGCGACGCGTCCTTCGGACAGCCGCCATCTACAATGGGCCACGCCTGGACGCCCTGCCTGACCTGCTCGTGGAGTGGAGCGACGACGTCCCCACGGGGAGTCTGCTGCTGGCCGGCGGGGCGGCCGCCACCGTGCGTGCCCATTCGGCAGCGATCGGCGTCGTCGAGGGCGCAAACGACTTCGGGCGCACCGGAGAGCATCGCCGGGAAGGCCTGCTCGTGGTTGCGGGACAAGGCGTACGTCCCGGGCTCCTCAA
>Ga0210384_10007981_pt1 | contig 11102 bp, 5 predicted proteins | sample IncBWH2MmetaG_FD_160574 | JGI IMG/M metagenome (GOLD analysis project Ga0210384, IMG submission 160574) | Forest soil microbial communities from Barre Woods Harvard Forest LTER site, Petersham, Massachusetts, United States - Inc-BW-H-2-M | ecosystem: Environmental > Terrestrial > Soil >...
CTAAATCTCGCAACGCAAGCGGCCGCCAAGAGCCGCAACGCGCACACCCATTTGAGTATATTCGAGGCTTCGGCCCGCGCCCTCACGGCCGCGAATCAATATGCGCAAGCCAAGCAGAAAATCGACGCCGGCTTGGCGATTGCTGGGAAGCCCGGAAATGTTCCGTATGAGTTCGATTTACGGCTTAGCCGGTGCGAACTGGAGCAAAAAATGGGGACGTCTCTTGCGACAAGTTGCCTCATCAACTTGAAGCGACAGGCCGCTAAGGTAGGGTTTCAATTGGTAGCGCAAAAGGCTGGTGCCCAAATTCATTAACCGTCCGTCAGTGTCTTTTCTCTCGGGCTCGCGCGTGGGTACTGGCGCACCTTCCTGTGCGAAAGCGGAAGGGCACCACCGGTTTGTGGCCGGTGGTGCCCTTTGGTTTGAGGAGTTGGGGCGGGGACTACGTTTGGGGTATGAACTTGGTTAGTTATTGCCTCCGTTCTGGCCGTCGAGTGCAGCTTGCGTTACGTCAGCTTCGATGGCGTCCGCCTGCCGCGTTTCCGTCTCGAGCATGGCTTCGACTTGGGCGCTGGGCATGGTCTGCAGGGACATGATTGCCGGCCGCGCTGGAACAGTTAGCGCTTCTGGCGGAGCGGCAGGCAAGCCGCCCTTCCCTTGGTTGCTCTGGAGTGTTCCCAAGCCCTTGGCCACATGGACACGGAGGTTATTCTGCATGTCCTGCAAATCCTGAAGTCCAACTGTGACTTCCAGTCCAGCAGGGCAATCCATTTTTTTGCTGCTCGCAACGAGCAACTGAGCCACGGGTGAACCATCAGAAGGTGCGAGCTTTAACCGGAGGATGTCGCCGGCCTGCAGTGCGCAGCTTTGTTGATCCAAGGTCATGACGTCCAGTGAGCTAGCCACGACGAACACATGGTTGACGGTGCCGAGCGTGGAGGGGAGCTCGCCATAACTGGTGGCCTTCTCGGGCTGGGCCGCGGCGGAATTCTCTGCCGCGATCTGTTCCTTGACCTCTTCTGCAATGGCCGCTTTGATTTCCGGAGTGATTGGCGTGGTTACCGACGCGCGGACGTAGTCCGTGCCGTCTGGATCGTCGGAGAGGTTGTCGTCTGCGGACAGGTCCGAGTCATCGCCATTGTCACCCAGGAGTTCATGGCGCTCGTCAAACGCATCGGCCAGAGTCTGACCGAGATAATAGTCGGTAAGCCACAGGCTCGCGCTGGGGTAAGCGCCATAGGCCACGAAGTAGGGATTCGGGCCCGCGTACCAGGGAGCACCAAGCCATCCCCAGCTGTAGTTGATTGGCGAAGCCCAAGGGTAGAAGGCCCATCCATAGAACGCCGGAGAGTAAAATACCGGCGATACGTAATGGATTAATGCTACGCCTCCGAAACCGTAACCGACATACATGTTGGTGACGATTCTGTTGTGGCTGACTACGGTGCGCTGAATATATGTCTGGTTGTTGTGCACCACAGTGCGTTCTATGTAGCCGTTGTGCTTCCCCGAGGTCACGACGATTGTATTGTCCGCGTGCCGAGAGACTACTGTGCGCTCCCCGTGCACCCCGTGGTGGATGTCCACGTTCGCCGTGTGAATGGAGGATACTTTGCCCTTGCCATCGAAGTTCGCTGACTTGCCGCTGGCCGCAAATGAGGCAATCGTGCCATTGGCGCGGACTCCGTACTGACGGCCACCTGAGGCTTTTAGCGTCAAGCTTCCATTAGAATGGACGGTGACATCGCCGGAAGGCAGCGCTTTCGCGTTGATACCCTTCATGCTGGAACGGTTGGTATTGACCTGCTGAACGACGCTGCGGGATCCTTGAGTGGTCAAAACTGACGCGCCCGCGGAAGTTTTCGCGGCCACCGCGCTGGCGCTCGGAATCGAGTAAGCGGTACCGTGTTTTGCGGAAGCGGAGCGAGTTGCTGAAGTTTCTGTGGTAGCTCCGCTGGAGCGCACCGAGCTGGCGTCCGAAGCAGCGGAGTGAGTTGCAGCGGCTGGCGCTTTTCCCTGTTTCTTCTGCAGCTTTTCCATCTGCTTCTGTTGGCGGGCCTGTTCTTTCTGCTGTTTTTCTTGCTGTTTCTGCTGTTGCTTGAGTTCACGGCTCCTCTGTTCCTGCTGTTTCTGCTGCTGCTTTTGCGCCTCCTTCTGCTGACGGGCCTGTTCTTTTTGTTGGATTTTGTTTTGTTCGTTCTGCTGAAGGGCTTGGTTCTGTTGCTGTTTTTGTGCCTGCTTCTGTTCTTGAGCCTGTTGTTGTTTCTGCTGCCGTTGCACTGAGGAGTCGCTCGTGTGTTGAGGCACAGTCTGACGCTGTTGAGGAGCCGCGCTCGGTTGATGCTGAGGTGACTGTTGTGTAGGGTGTTGCACGACAGGAGCAGGCGATTGCCTGGGTGCAGGTGTTGGGGTCGGCCTGGGTGCAGGGGATGGAGTTTGCCTGGGTGCAGGTGTTGGGGTCGGCCTGGGTGCAGGGGCCGGGGTTTGCCGAGGTGCTGCTGTGGGCGCTGGGGTGGTGGGCTGCGTCTTCTTAGGAAGTTGCGCCCCCGAAGCGGTTATGAGACCAATCCCGGCAAGATTCAAGCACGCAACAAACACGGTAACGATTCCGATCGTCTTAAGCGTAAGATTTTTCATTGTAGTTTCCTTTAAACTTGTCTTTGACTTCCTTCGTCACTTATAAGCGCGCTGTTTCGCATTAGCAGGGGTCATCCCGTCCAACGAAATCCGTCACATCTGAACCATGTAGAACGCAAATGACAGAATCTCGGACCGGACTCAAGGCGACAGCCCGAAAAATTGAACTAAGACGGCCATTTCCAGCCCGGGGAAGATCCGGAGAATAAGGACTGGGTCCGCCCGCCCGATCCCTTGTATTCGGAGGAGATACGGAAGTCGGGTAATGAAACTAGGAGGCGCGGAGAGAGCGGTCCCATTTTTCGGGTTCAGTGTGTAAGAAAGACTAAATTGGCGTGCGCGTGACGGCTGCCTTTCTGTTCTGGAAGTGGACTTAACAAAGGGCTTGCAGAGAGATTGAAAATCAGTTTGACGAGCTAATCATGAGAGGCGCGGGACCTGAAGGGTACCCTTGCGAAGGGTTTAGGGGGGAGATGCTGGAAGCGGCGAGCTTATTGCGTTCGTTCCCGAATCGCTGCCCTATTTGGTGAAGTATCGGCAGCCTAGACCAATTTCTAACCGGGGGCTGTCCCCGACTAACCGCCTTTGGCTAGGATGTGCCGTGATGCGATGAGTCGGGGTTCTTCCCCATCTGTCATATACCATTGATCGAATTCGCTCTCATTTGTTGGAGGTTGGCCTCGTGTTGTTTATGTTGCTTGGACACCAGGGGCGAGGATTGAGCCGAGTGAACTACTCTCGTCTGGCTCTGGCGTCTCGGTCTCGTCTGTATCTGGTGCTTGCACATCGTCCGAGGCAGATCCTTGAGGGTCGCCTGGGTCGAACGCCGGGGTGGCCGGTAGCGCCGGCATTGTTCCGTTGGGCAGGAGTATCGGAGTAGAGGATCGCGGACGCGACTGCGAATGCGCATTCGAGGGTACAGCCTGCGGTCGCTGAGCCGGTGCAGGGGCTGGTTTGGTTGCCGGTTTCTGGGTTTTCTTCGGGTCCTGTGCTCCGGCCGCACTCACCGATCGGGCGCCCCCAAGATTCAAACACGCAAGAAAGAGGGTAACGATTCCGATTGTCTTAATAGTAGGGTATTTCATGACTTTCTCCTTAGTTTGTCTGTTGAGATCCGCGTTCAGTTATAAGCGCGATACTTTTGCAATTCTGGGGTCATTCCGTTCAAAGAAATGTCACATACCCTGAACTACTTGCCTCGGAAGGCATGGGTCGATTCACGAGAAAAGACAGTTGCCGATCCGTACATTGGGGGTAAAATAACGCCCAATCTGTGCGGGTCAGTGAAGACGGGAGGACTCGTGCATGGAGACGGAACCCTCGGATGTAACGGTCCTGTTATCGGAGCTTACCAAGGGAAATCAGGCAGCCGCCGAGAAATTGGTACCGCTTGTCTATGAAGAATTGAAACGGCTCGCCAAGAGCTACATGAGGCGCGAGCGACCGGAACACACCTTGCAAGCTACAGCGCTCGTGAACGAGGCCTACCTCAAGCTTGTCCAGCAACAGTCCGTGAATTGGCAGAGCCGCTCGCATTTCTTTGGTATCGCCGCGCAACTCATGAGGCGGATCTTGATCGATCATGCACGAGGGCACTTACGGGAGAAACGCGGTGGAGCGAAGGTAGTGCTGCCACTGAACGAAGCGTTGGTCTTTTCTCCAGAACGTTCTGAAGAGCTAGTGAGATTGGATGAAGCTCTGGGACGCCTCTCCCAGATGGATGCTCGCCAAGCCCGCATCGTCGAGCTACGCTTCTTCGGCGGGTTGAGCGTTGAGGAGACTGCGCAAATTCTTGAAATTTCTCCGAAGACCGTGAAACGCGATTGGTCGGTTGCAAAGGCGTGGCTGCACGGCGAATTGAGGCAAACGGATGGAGATATCCCCGGAGCAGTGGGACCGCGTTAAAGAGCTTTATGAAGCTGTTTTAGATTGCAGTCCCGCTCAGCGAAGCACCTTCCTGCAGAATAATGCAAAAGACGAAGTCGTGCGCGAGGAAGTTAGGCGACTGCTTTCAGAACGCGATAATTTAGACAGTTTTCTCTCGACCCCAGCATTCATTGACCGCCGCCCTAATCCCGTGTATTCCCCAGAACGACTCGCGTCGGGTGAAGTTTTGGCCGGCCACTTCCGCATCGTCAATTTCATCGCAGCGGGAGGCATGGGCGAAGTGTATAAGGCAGAGGATCTGCGGCTCGACCGAATCGTCGTTCTTAAATTCCTACCCGACGAACTAGCGAAAGACCCTCAGTCTCTGGAGCGATTTCGCCGCGAAGCGAAGGCTGCTTCCGCTTTGAGTCATGCAAACATCTGCACAGTTTATGAGTTTGGACAAGATGCCGGCAGAGCCTTCATCGCCATGGAATACCTGGAGGGAGAGACGCTCGCCGCCCGAATCAAAAGAGGCCCGCTCGCGCTGGAAGAATCACTCAAGATCGCCATATCCGTCGCAGTCGCACTCGGCGCCGCGCACCGCAAGGGGATCATCCATCGAGACCTCAAGCCTGGCAACATCATGCTCACTGCTTCTGGAGCGAAGCTGCTCGATTTCGGTCTCGCTAGAAACGAGTGGCATGAAGCGACCGATCAAGGACCCGAAACTGGGTTCGTAACCGCCGACACGCAGGTCGTTGGCACACTGCCCTATATGTCGCCGGAGCGCTTGCGCGGAACAGGGACTGGCAGCCGCGGAGATATCTTCGCTTTCGGTGCCGTGCTGTACGAAATGCTTGCGAGTCGGAGAGCGTTCGAGGGCGAATCTAGCATCGACATGATAGCTGCACTCGAACGTGACGAGCCCAGGCCTCTTCGCGAATTCGTGAAGGATGTACCGGCCGATTTGGAGAGCATCATCCGACGTTGCTTACGAAAAAACCCGGAGGAACGATACGCCTCCATGTCCGAGATTGAGCGAGACCTGGGAGATTGCGCTCTCTCCTCGGGAGTTACCAGCGGCATCAACCTGCGGGCGCTGTCGCTGCGAGCCAAGCGGCCCGGAATCTTGATACCTCTGGCCGTCATTCTGCTAATCATTGCGGCCAGTACCGCATGGTGGCTGCACCGTTCGGCTAAGGCTCGATGGGCGCGAAACGTGGCGTTACCGCAAATCGCAAGGCTCGCGGAGGAGGAGAAATTCGGCCAAGCCTACGCGCTCGCCGTTCAAGCGGAGCGCTACATCCACCACGACCCCATGCTTGTCAAATTCTGGGATCAGATTTCGTGGTCAGATGCTATTACCACCAGTCCTTCAGGGGTTTCCGTCTATCGCAGAAATTACAACGCCCCAAACGATGCGTGGGAATTTCTTGGGCGGTCACCCATCGAAAAAGGTCGATTTCCTCTAGTGGATTCGCGCTGGAAATTCGAGAAAAGTGGCTATGCCACAACGGAGCGCACCACTACTGTGGATCGACCCACATTAACACTCGGCGCCGTGACCGTGACAATGGTTGAGGAATCCACCGTTCCCGAGGGAATGGTCCGAGTCGAGTTAGCCACAGCAGAATCCCAGAGCACACCCGTGCACCTGTACGGAATGCCCGGATTCGACACTTTGCCCCCGGTACCCTTGACTGACTTTTGGATCGACAGGTTCGAGGTCACGAACGCGCAGTACAAGAGATTCCTCGACCAGGGAGGCTACCAGAGGAAGGAATACTGGAAGCAGGAGTTCCGCAAGGATGGTCGCACTCTTACCTGGGACGAGGCGATGAACCTATTTATCGACAAGACGGGCAGGCCGGGACCTGCCACATGGATTCAAGGCGAGTACCCACACGGGCAGGACAGCTACCCAGTCGCAGGCGTGAGTTGGTTCGAAGCCGCCGCTTTCGCCGAGTTCGCGGGTAAGTCGCTGCCGACGATATATCACTGGAGAGTCGCCGCCCTTCCCCAGGATAGCCCCAGCGTGATACCCGCCAGTAACTTCGGTGGGTCGGGACCTGCTCGTGTAGGAGCGTATCAGGGGGTGAGCTGGTCAGGTGCTTACGACATGGCGGGCAACGTGAAAGAGTGGGTGTGGAACGAGTCGGTTTCCGGCAAGCGCTTTACTCTGGGCGGTGCCTGGAATGAACCGACCTACACATTCAACGATGCGGACGCCCGCTTTCCGTTCGAGCGCTCCGCGAATTTCGGATTCCGTTGCGCCAAGTATGTACTAACGGGAGAATCGACGAAAGCAGCTGATCCCGTAATGTTTCAAGCACGGGATTACAGCTCAGAAAAGCCCGTGTCCGACCAACTCTTCCAGGTCTATAAGAGCCTCTATTCCTACGACAAGACGCCCTTGCATGCCGTGGTCGAATCTTCTCTGGAGAAGGAGGACTGGAAACTCGAGAAGATCACCTATGACGCGGCGTACGGCAAGGAGCGCATCTCGGCCTATCTCTTCCTACCCCAGAAGGTGAAACCGCCCTTCCAAACCGTGGTGTATTTTCCCGGGGCTGCCGCTCTGCTCGAACGATCAAGCGACAACGAACCGCAGCTGGAAGTCTTCGACTTCGTTATTAAGAGCGGGCGCGCCGTAATGTTTCCTGTCTACAAGGGAACCTTCGAGCGCTTTGACAATTTTTACTCTAAGCCTAAGGACTCTAGTTCTTACAGGGACAGTGTCGTCGCCTGGTCGAAGGATCTGGGCCGGTCGATCGATTACCTTGAGACACGTCCCGACATCGATCGCGCCAAGTTCGCCTACGAGGGTGCCAGCTTGGGGGCAGCTATGGGGGCCATCCTTCCAGCATTGGAGGATCGCTTCAAAGCATTGGTCCTGATCTGTCCAGGGTTTTACAAGCAAAAGCGTTTTCCCGCAGCGGACCAAATCAACTTTGCGCCAAGGGTGAAGACTCCAGTCCTCATGTTGAATGGCCGATTCGATTTCATCTTCCCGACAGCTTCCTCACAAGAACCGATGTTCCGTCTGCTGGGGACTTCCCCAGAACACAAGCGCCGTATGGTCTACGATACTGGCCATGACATACCCCGAACTGAAATGATCAAAGAGACTCTCGCTTGGTTAGATCGGTATTTGGGACCGGTTAAATAGGACAGCGCACAAACTTCACGGTACAGAATACTCTGGCATCTAAAAGTCTTCGAGGCAAAGGCCAACGTCCCACGACGCGGAAAGGAAAACCACAAAAGGAACGTAAGCGTCTGGTGTGAACCGTGTGGACGAAGTTTGCGCAAGTTCTTTTGACTGTGGGCTCTTGCTTTAAAAGGGCAGTGTTTGCTCGGACACGAAATATCCTTGACCGGGTATTTGAACTTATCCTGAACCAGCCCGAACGACAATAGCGGATTCGCAAAGAGCAGCCTGTAGCAACGACCCTCAACGTGACTGTCTCGAGCTAGTTTGAACTAGCTGGATCTCTGTTGCCCAAGATAGGTGAACTCGCGTCTTACTTCTTCCTTACGGAAACAATTGACGCTGTATAACGGTCGCCACGCAACACGGAAACGCTATATTCGATCGCAGTTTGCTGTGTGTCATACGTCGTTTCTTTGATCAACAACACCGCACTTCCAGGCGCAGCCTGCAAAAGCTTTGCGTCGTCGGGCTTGACGGTGGCTGCGCCAATAACCTCTTCGGCCCAGTGCAGCTTTCGTTTATAGAATTGCTCGAAGAGATGATAAAGCGATTGCTTTTCGAGATCCTGTTTGTCGAGGTCCGGGAAAATATTTGCGGGAAGGTAGCTGGTCACCACCGCCATCGGTATATCGTCTACAAACCGCAACCGCTTAAGAAGATAGATACGTTCTCCCGAGAGCAGTTTCAGGGCCTGGGCAACTTCCGCATCCGGTTCCTTAAACTCCAGGGACAGTAGCTTCGCCGATGGCGTCAAACCTCTTCGCTTCATCTCTTCACTGAATCCCCGCAATTGCTGAAAGTTCCAGGGTACTTTCCCCGAGCCGATTAGTGGTTTTTTCCCCCGCGTCACTACGAGCAAACCTTCCGCGCGCAGTTTCTGGAATGCCTGTCGAACCGGCATCTTGCTGATACCCAGCATGCGCGCGAGTTCGCCTTCGGAGTAGAACATTTGTCCTTCTCGAAGTTTTTCTTCCTTTATCAGGATCCGAATCTGATTCACGATTTGTTCGTAGTACGGGACGAAACTCTCGCTGTCTAGCAAAAGAGGCGAGTAAGCGGGAATAATGGCTGAGACTGTCATTAAAACCTTCTCTGTGCGCGAAATCTAGCTAAACCCATAGTTTCAATTGTACAAATCATATAACCTGGTCATGTTGATTCCAAGCGGCGAGTACATAGTTCAAGTGTTCTCTCTGTAATTATATGTAGATAAGGTAGTTATATAAATACGAGAGTTCCTCGGCGAAAGCGAGAACGAGTCCTTGACAACCAGTATACATATGATGTTAAGTGGTCATCACTTATTTTGATCCCCAAGACACAGCAGGGAGGTCGCTCATGCTTTCCCACGGTTCCACCGCGAGCCCAATCGGGCTCGCGCTTATGGTCGGTGGGGTACTCCTGGCCTCGCTAGTTTTTGTACCCTTGCCCCTGTTCGCTCAAGTCGAATCGGCCACGATTGTCGGTGCGGTATTTGATTCCTCCGGAGGGGTAGTTAGCGGTGCCTCAGTTACCGTCACCAACTCCGAAACTAACATAGCTCACAAAATCACCACCAACGAGCGCGGTGAATACACCCTCGCTCACCTTAACCCTGGTGGCTATACCGTGATTGTTGAACAACCCGGTTTTAAGACCGCTGTCCACTCTTCCATCAAACTCGACATCACTCAGGTGGTCCGTGTCGATTTTTCGCTAACTCCCGGAGCTGTTTCAGAACGTATTGAGGTCAGTGCCGCAGAGCCTCTCGTCGAAACCCAGACCTCGTCGATCGGGCAGGTCATCGAAGAAAGTCGCGTCCACGATCTTCCGCTAAACGGCCGCAACTTCTTGCAGCTTGCGTATCTAAGCCCGGGCGTGAATCAAGGTCAAGCGGGCATTGTGCAACAAGGGGGCATTCCGGAGAACGAGCGAGGGAATGGTGCCATTCAAGTGAATGGTCTGATGGCCACGAACAACAATTTCCTGCTAAACGGCTTCGACAACAACGAACAGCAGATTGGTTTCGAAGTTCTGCAGCCTCCCGTCGAAGCGATTCAGGAATTCAAGGTCCAGACCAGTAACTTCGGTGCAGATATTGGCAAGGGCGGAGCTGTGGTCAACGTTGTTCTCAAATCAGGAACGAACGATTTCCACGGTACGGTATTTGAGTTTCTGCGAAACTCCGCCTTCGATGCAAAAAACTTCTTCGATGATCCCACCACCCCCATCGCGCCCTTCAAACAGAATCAATTCGGCGGCACTCTGGGTGGCCCAATTATCAAGAACAAAACGTTTTTCTTCGTTGACTACCAGGGGACACGCATCCGGCAATCCCAGACCATCATCTCCACGGTGCCAACGCTATTCGAACAGCAAAATCCCGGCAATCTCTCTGACCTCTTGGGCACCGACGGAAGCGGAAATGTTACTGGCCAGATTTATGATCCGTTGACGACGAATCCAACCGACAATTCGCGTACTGCTTTTGCGGGGAACATTATCCCGCCGTGCGTGGGTGCCACGGGCCGAAGCGCCACGGGTGGAGGTTGTCTGGACTCGGCGGCTCTCAATGTTTTGAAACTCTATCCCGCTCCGAATATTCCGGGCGCCGGAACCGCCAACAATTTTCTCTACAATCCCGTCGCTAGCAACAATCAGGACGCGTTCGATGTCCGTGTGGATCACCAGCTTCGCGGGGACAGCATCTCCGGCACTTTCAGTTATGGCAACGTCGATTCTGTGCATCCCGATCCGTTTCCGGGCAAAGCTGGGGGTGGCGTTTTCTCTGGTGACATCAGCAATAAAGCGCTCGTCGTGGGTATCAGCGACTTACACATCTTTTCTCCAACCAAGGCAAATGAGCTAAAAATTGGCTACACACGTTATGCCGTGAATGCTGTTCCGTTTTTTGCCAATGAAGCCCTGGCCACGGAACTGGGCATCCCTGGTATCAATGTTCCTGGAAATCTGCAGCTTACGGGTGGCTTACCCAACATCACCATTGCCGGTTACAGCGCTCTCGGTAATCAGGATTTTTTCCCGGAGATTCTCAAAGAAAACAACTATCAGCTTAAAGACTCTTTCACTTGGAGTCACGGCCGCCATTCGCTAAAAGCTGGCGGAGATCTTATCCGTCGCGCTCACGGTTTCTTCCAGACGCAGAACACGCGCGGCGACTTCATTTTCGATCAACAGTTCACGCAAGACCTAAATAATCCCAACACAACCGGTAGCGGACTCGGAAGTTTCCTGCTTGGCTATCCGATCAACTCTTTTCGTGACGGTCTGAATGGCCCATTCGGAATGAAATGGTGGGAATTTAGTGCGTACTTCATGGACGATTTCCGTGTTACCTCCAAGCTCACGCTAAACCTCGGGCTCCGTTACGACCTCTTTACAC
>Ga0210384_10007982_pt1 | contig 11100 bp, 8 predicted proteins | sample IncBWH2MmetaG_FD_160574 | JGI IMG/M metagenome (GOLD analysis project Ga0210384, IMG submission 160574) | Forest soil microbial communities from Barre Woods Harvard Forest LTER site, Petersham, Massachusetts, United States - Inc-BW-H-2-M | ecosystem: Environmental > Terrestrial > Soil >...
ATCCCGCAACAAAAACGTTTCTGGCGCTGCGGATAGCGGTGAATCGAGAGATGGAGGAACTCGGGCAGTTTCTTTCTCGGACCCCCGCCACATTAAATTCAGGAGGCCGCTGGGTGGTGTTGAGCTACCACTCCGGCGAAGACCGCCTGGTCAAGCACGCATTCCAAGAGGGAGAGCGTCAGGGGACGCTTAGAGTGCTGACCAAAAAAGTGATCCAGCCGTTGGAGAGAGAAACGTCGCTGAACCCAAGATCGCGAAGTGCGAAGCTGCGGTGCGCGGAAAGAGTGTAAGCATGAGCTCGAAGAAGAAAAAGCGGGTGGCAACGCAATTTCACACCGTGAAGCGCATCGACAATTCGCGTTTGGTGCGCAATGTCGAGCCCATTCGGCTGCGCGGCTTGTATCGCACCGCCGGGCTGGGAGCGTTCGTCGCGGTGTTCTTCATGATGTACATCTACCAGCACTTTCGCTGCATCGATTTGAGTTTTCAGCTGGAAGACTTGAAGCACACGCGGATGCAGTCCGGCGCGCTAAACTCGGAATTGAAGCTGGAGATCGAAGCTTTGCGCGATCCGCGACGCATCGACGTGATTGCGCGCCGCCAATTGGGCTTGACGCAGCCGCTGCCGACGCAGGTGCAAGAGTATGACGCTCCGGGTGGAGCGGAAGTGGCCGCGGCCCGGTATGCGCGTCCTAACCGCGAATAGCAAGCCCGTCGCCATGGCTTTGCGCCTTGCGGATGCTGCTTCGCGCGGCGTCGCACACAAAAACCAGTTCCCTGTAACTCCAATCAACATCCAACCGGAGCGCTTGCCGACCTAGATCCTCATGCGACACAACCGAGCCCACGCCGCCGGAGGTTCCCGCACAGCGGCCAACCGTTTGCTGATTGTCGCCGGCGTGGCTCTGTTGTGGACTACCGCGGTCTTTGGGCGCCTCAGCTACCTGCAACTCGTTCGTCACAGCGACTATCTGGCGCGCGCGCAGCGCCAGCAGCAGCGCAGCTTTGACATCACGCCGAAGCGTGGGGTCATTTACGACCGCAATATGCACGCATTGGCGATGAGCGTGCCGGTCAAGTCGGCGTTCGCCGTTCCCGCCGAGATCGTGGACGAATCACTGGCGGCGCATCTTTTGTCGGGCGTGGTCAACATCCCGCAGGATGTGTTGCAGGCGCGCTTTGAGTCGTCGCGGTCGTTCGCTTGGATTTCCCGCAAGCTGCCGCCGGAAAAAGTAGAAGCGGTGGAGCGGCTAAACCTGAAGGGCATCTATTTCCAGGAAGAAAATCAGCGGTTCTATCCCAAGCGCGATCTGGCCGCGCACGTGCTCGGCTTTGTCGATCCCGACGAAAAAGGGCTCGGCGGCATCGAATCCGAGTTGGACAGCCAGATTCGCGGCAAGAGCGCCAAGATTGTAGTGATGGCCGACGCGCGGCAGCGCTGGTTCGATGGCGGCGAGGCCCAACGCGAGAGCGGCGCGAATGTGGTTCTCACGCTGGATGAAAAGATTCAGTACATCGCGCAGCGGGAATTAGCCGCCGCGATTGACAAAACTCATGCGATTGCCGGCACGGTGATCGTCATGAATCCGAATTCCGGCGAAATTCTGGCGCTCGCCAACTGGCCCAAATTCAATCCCAACGCGGCTACTACCGCTCCCGCGGAATGGCGGATGAATCGTGCGGTCAGCGCGGTGTACGAACCCGGATCTACCTTCAAGCTGATTACCCTGGCGGCGGCTTTCGATCAGAACATCACCCGGCCGGACGAAGTATTCGATTGCGAGAACGGCTCCATCGTCATCGCAGGGCATCGCATCCACGACCACAAGCGCTTCAGTTTGCTGAGCGTGTCCGAGATTCTGGCGAAATCGAGCGACGTGGGAGCGATCAAGATCGCGGTGCGCTTGGGCCCTCCGAAGTTTTACGACTATATCCGGGCGTTTGGCTTCGGTTCGCTGACGGGCCTCGATTTACCGGGAGAGAGCAAAGGAATCCTGCGGCACCTGGAGAACTGGTCGGCCATTTCCATCGGCGCGGTCTCCATGGGCCAGGAGATTGGCATCACACCGATCCAGTTGATCACCGCAGCGTCCGCGATTGCCAACGGAGGCTTGCTGTACAAGCCGCACGTCGTACAAGAAGTCCGGCGCGGCAAGGACGTCTTGCCTGAACAAGGCACCGCGGCCACCGCGGAACCGAAACGCGTGATACGCCCGGAGACTGCCGCGACGCTGCGACAGCTCATGGAAGGAGTGGTTCTGAATGGAACGGGTGTGCTGGCGCGGTTAGACGGCTGGACGGCGGCCGGCAAGACAGGCACCGCACAGAAAATCGATCCGGCGACCGGCCGGTATTCGCCGACCCACTTTATCGCGTCCTTCACCGGATTTGCACCCATCAGCAACCCTGCCGTCACGATTCTCGTTTCCATCGACTCGCCGGTAGGTTTACACGAAGGAGGGCCGGTTGCGGCGCCGGTTTTCAAGCGCATTGCAGAGCAGGTATTGCCCTATTTGGAGGTGCCGCGGGACGTGCCGCTGAATACGCGACTCATTCAGGCGGCCTACAAACGCCAGGGTGCCACCGACGATCTGGCGTTGGAGGATTTCAGCGCCACGGACTTTAGCGGGCAGCCGGATGAGGAAGTACCGGTGGACCCCAAGGCGAGCGCGGCGGAGCCCACAGAATCGAAGCAGCGCGCCCCCGAAGTGATGATGCCTGCCGAAGAAGGCGGCGACATCACCGTTCCGGACTTTGCCGGGAAAACCATGCGGGATGTAACGGAAATATGCTTGCACTTGGGACTGGAGCCCGTGCTGGTTGGCAGCAATCTTGCTACGGAACAAACCCCGGCGGCCGGGACAACAGTCAAGCGGGGGGCCAAGGTGGCCATTCAATTTGGCAACCCGCCGCCGGCGAAAGCCTTGAAAGCGCACAAGAAATCCAAGAATTAGAGCCACAATGAGGTTGACCGCCCCGCGGTCGAACATGGGATTGACACAGACCAAAGAACAAGGGCGCGGCTCGGCCGCGAATCCTGACGACCGACCCGCGGATTCGATGCCCAAGCGCCTTCCAACTCGCAATGTAAAGCTGCGCGCCCTGCTCACCGGCGTGGAAGCCAGCGTGTCGGGGCCCGCGGGTGAGCTGGAGATCCGCCAAGTGGCTTGCGACTCGCGCAAAGTGGAGGCCCCCGCGCTGTTCTTTGCCTTGCATGGGGCCAAGGCCGACGGGAACGCGTTTATTCGCGACGCCATTGCCCGCGGCGCCGTGGCCATCGCCAGCGAGGAGGCCGCACCGGCGAGCACACCTACAGGCGTCACGTGGATTCACGTCGGCGACGCCAGAAAAGCCTTGGCGATCACCGCGGCAAATTTTTTCGGGCATCCCGCCAAGGCGCTGCAACTCGTTGGCGTCACCGGCACGAACGGAAAAACCACCACAACCTCGCTGATCGACGCCATGGTCAAAGCCTCCGGCGCAAAGACCGGCCTTTTCGGAACGATCGCGTACCACACACCGTTGCGTGAGTATCCCGCGCCGAACACCACTCCGGAATCGGTTGATCTCCAAGGATTGCTGGCCGAGATTCGCGATGCCGGCGGGCGTTACGCGATTCTGGAAGCCAGTTCGCATTCGCTGGCCATGGATCGCTTGTGGGGCTGCCATTTCGGGGCGGCGGTTTTCACCAACCTTACTCGCGAGCACATGGACTATCACAAGAACTTCGAGGACTATTTCGCCGCAAAGCGGCGGCTGTTTGAGGGCACCGGCGCCGGCGTTCCGGAAGTCGCCGTTCTCAATACCGACGATGAATACGGAAAGCGGCTTGCCGGACTGGCCAAGCGCAGCGTCACCTACGGCCTCAATTCCGCCGCCGATCTTACCACTAAGAAGTTTCAGCTCACGTTTTCCGGTCTGTCGTTCACGGCGCAGACACCCGGCGGCAAGGTGCAGGTTTCTTCGGCACTGGTCGGCCGCATCAACGTCTATAACATTCTCGCAGCAATAGGCGCCGCGCAGGCCCTGGGTCTCTCGAACGAAGTGATCGAGGCGGGCATCCGCAATTTGGCCAGCGTCTCTGGACGCTTCGAGCGCATCGATCTGGGCCAGCCCTTCTTTGTGGTCGTCGACTACGCGCACACCGATGACGCTTTGGAAAATTTAATTCGCACGGCACGCGAGTTGAACCCGAAAGGCCGCATCATTCTTCTATTCGGCTGCGGCGGCTGGAAAGACCGCACCAAGCGCCCGGTCATGGGCGAAGCCGCCGGCCGCTTGAGCGATCTGACGATCTTGTCAAACGACAATCCCAAGACGGAAGATCCGCTGAAAATTATCAGCGACATCATCGTTGGCCTGCAAAAGGCGAATGGAAAATATCTGATCGAGCCGGATCGCGAGAAGGCCATTGCGCTGGCGATGGATCAAGGCCGGCCTGGCGACATCGTCTTGCTGGCGGGCAAAGGCCACGAAAATTATCAGATTTTGGCGGATCGCACTTTGGAATTTGACGACCGGGAAGTGGCGCGGCGCATCCTGCGGGAGCGGGGTTTTGACCGGCCGCGCAGCGGCTGAGCTTTGGCAAGCCGCTCGCATAGCTAAAGGTCGTCACGCGGCGTTCGGAATGATGGTTACTCTTGCTAAGGAGGAGCCCTCAAAACGGTGAAAACAGACCGGCGCGCGTGGTATTTGCGTAAGCGGAATCCTTTGAGGCGGTTATGCGGTGGACGATTACACAAGTGGCTGGCGCTGTGGGTGCTCGGCCGGGGGCAGGACTCAACCCCGTGGCCCGGGTGGCCGGTGTCTCGATTGATTCTCGCACGCTACGTGCCGGAGAACTGTTTATCGCCATCCACGGACCGCGTCACGATGGACACGATCACGTGGCCGCTGCGCTGGAGCGTGGTGCGCTCGCCGCGCTGGTGGCGGAGTCGCGGCTTGCCCAGTATTCAGCCGCGGTGCGCGACCGCTGCATCCCCGTGGCCGACACCTTCGCGGCGCTCAAGCAACTGGCCCGCGCGGTGCGTGAAGCCTGGGGCGGCAAGATTGCCGGGGTCACTGGGAGCGTCGGCAAAACCACTACCAAAGAGATCCTGGCGGCATTGCTGGGCGCGAGGTTCCGCGTCCTGAAGTCCGAGGGAAATTTCAACAACGAGTACGGTTTGCCGCTGACGTTGTTCCGGCTTGATGAAACGCATCAGGCCGCGGTGCTGGAAATGGGCATGTCACGGCGCGGGGAGCTTGCGCGTCTGGCGGAGATTGCACGGCCGGATGTTGGCGTGGTCACGCGAGTGGCGCCCGCGCACCTGGAATTTTTTGCGTCGGTGGACGAGATTGCGCTGGCCAAGCGCGAGTTGATCGAAGGACTGAACGGCCGCGATTCGGTGGCGGTGTTGAATGCCGACGACCCGCTGGTTTCGGCGTTTGCATCGCACGCGCCGGGGCGGGTGCTGACCTACGGCATCGAGCATGCCGCGGATTTTCGCGCGGAGGCCATCGAGGACCGCGGCGCGATGGGCTCGTCCTTTGTGCTTGAGGAAAATGGAAAGCGCGTGCGGCTGGAGCTGGCGCTCGCGGGACGCCACGTCATTTCCAATGCGCTCGCGGCCTTGGCGGCGGCGAGCGTCTGGGGCATCGGCGAGGCGGAAGCGCAGGAGGTCTTAGGTGGTTTGCAAGCCCCCGCCATGCGCGGTGAATTGTTGCGGTTTAACAATGGAGCGGCCCTGATCAACGACAGCTACAACTCCAGCCCCGCGGCCCTGCACGCCATGATCAAGGTTTTGGCCGGGACGCCCGAGTATCGCCGCCGCATCCTGGCCGCCGGCGAAATGCGTGAGCTCGGCGCAAGCTCCCCGCAACTCCATCGCGAAGCCGGAAGCTTCGCGGCGCAAACAGGCAAAATCGATTGGATTGTCGGCGTGGAAGGCGATGCCGCGCAGATTGTCGAAGGCGCGGTGGCCGGCGGATTGGCAAAAGCGCAAACGAAGTTCTTCCCCTCGTCGGAGCAAGCGGCGGAATTCTTGTCCGATCTTGTGGAGCCTGGAGACTTGCTGCTGGTCAAGGGTTCGCGTGGTGTGAAGATGGAGCGCATCGTCGAAGCGCTCCTCGCGCGTCACGCCGCTGGGGTGTCCCCCGCGGAGAAGGTGCGGCACTAGCATGCTCTACTACCTTCTCTACCGCGTCCTGCAGCGATATTTCAGCCCGCTGAATGTTTTTCGCTACATCACCATCCGCACTGTCTACGCAAGCCTTACGGCCATGTTCCTGGCCTTCATCTTTGGTCCCTGGCTGATCCGCAAACTGCGCGAGCTGCAGATCGGCCAATTTATCCGCGAAGAAGGGCCGGAAGCGCACAAAAAGAAGGCCGGTACGCCCACGATGGGCGGCGTGCTCATCGTTATTTCCACGGCGGTGCCGGTCCTTCTCTGGGCCGACCTGACCAATCCGTTCATCTGGTTGTCGCTGTTCGCGTTGATCGCCTTCGCGGCCATCGGCTTTATCGACGACTATGCAAAAGTCTCCAAGCAGCGCAACTTGGGCCTTACCGCAAAGAAAAAGATCTATTTTCAGGTCTTGGTCAGCGTCATAGTGGGCATCACCCTCCTGGTTCTGGCCACCCATAGCGCCTATTCCACGCAGTTCGTTTTCCCCTTCTTCAAGCGTCTTCGGCCCGATCTGGTGATCCATTCGCTGTTCGATGAATCCCATTTTTCCGGGCATCTTTGGCCGCTCGCTTTTGTGCCGTTCCTGGTAGCCATCGCCATTGTGATCGTCGGCTCTTCGAATGCCGTCAATCTGACCGACGGGCTGGACGGCTTGGCCATCGGCTGTACGGTGATCGCCGCCGGAGCGCTCACGGTGCTGACCTACGTCAGCAGCAACTATCGCTGGGCCACCTATCTGGACATCCAGTACATTCCGCGCGTCGGCGAACTCACCGTGTTTTGCGGCGCGCTGGTGGGGGCCTCTCTGGGTTTTCTTTGGTACAACGCCCATCCCGCCGAGGTTTTCATGGGCGACGTCGGATCGCTTTCGCTGGGCGGGGCGCTCGGTACCATTGCGGTGATCATTAAGCAGGAAGTCCTCCTGTTTTTCGTCGGCGGAATTTTCGTGGTGGAAGCTTTGTCGGTGATCTTGCAGGTGGGCTCGTTCAAGCTCCGCGGCAAGCGGATCTTTCGCATGGCGCCCATCCATCACCATTTTGAATTGATCGGCTGGAGCGAATCGAAAGTAATCGTGCGATTCTGGATCGTAGCGCTGGTGTTCGCGCTGTTTGCGCTGACCACCCTGAAATTGCGGTAGCCGTACCCGAGGAAAGTGTTTCACGGAAGAAGAAACGATGCCGGGCTCGATCGAACTGAAGAGCAAGCGCGTGCTGGTCGTGGGACTAGGCCGGACGGGGGTGGCCACCGCCCTGTTTTGCGCCGCGCACGGCGCCGCCGTGACCGCAACGGAGTCGCGCAGCGAAGCCGAAATAGGGGAAACCGTCGCAGCGCTGCGCCACGCCGGCGTGACCCTGGAACTCGGCGGGCATCACGAGCAGACCTTCTTGCAGCAAGATCTCATCCTTCCCAGCCCCGGGGTTTCCATGGACGCTCCGCTGCTGCGGGCTGCGCGCGGCCAGGGCATCACGATTTGGAGCGAAATCGAACTGGCCTATCGTTTCTTTCACGGCCGCCTAATTGGCATTACCGGCTCGAATGGGAAGACCACCACAACCTCGCTAATCGAGCACATCTTGAAGACCGCTGGCTTCCCGACAATCCTTGCCGGGAACATCGGCACTCCCCTGATTTCCTGTGTAGCGCGCATGACCGAGAACACCATCACCGTCGTGGAGCTCAGCAGCTTTCAGCTTGAGCCTATCGCCATGTTCCGCCCGAACATCAGCGTGTTCCTCAATCTCACCCCCGACCACCTGGACCGGCACCACACCATGGAATCGTACGGTGCGGCCAAAGCCCGCATCTTCGAAAACCAGACGCCCGAACACGCCGCCGTTCTGAATGCCGACGATCCAGCCACCGTGCCCTACGCGCCCACGGTTCCGCGCGTTTACTGGTTCAGCCGGAAACAGCGCGCGGCCCAGGGAGCATTCCTCCGTGGCGAGGAGATCGTGTTTCGCCAAGACGGTAAGGAAGAAGCGGTCCTGAAGCGCGGCGAAATTCCTCTCGTAGGCGCCCACAACCTGGAAAATGTTTTGGCGGCTGTGGCTGCCACGCGCCTGGCCGGCGCCGATGTGGCCGCGATCGCCAAGGGCGTTCGCTCCTTTGCTGGCGTCGAGCATCGCCTGGAATTCGTCGCGGAAATCAGCGGTGTGCGCTACTACAACGATTCCAAGGCCACCAACGTGGACGCCACCCTAAAGGCGTTGGATGCGTTTCCCGGACGCGTGCTGATCATCCTCGGCGGCAAAGACAAAGACAGCGACTACACCTTGCTGCAAGAACCGCTGCGCCACAAAGCGATTCTCGCGCTGCTGATCGGCTCGGCCGCCGGAAAAATCGAAAAGCAGATCGCTGGAAGCGTGGCCATCGAGCGCGCCGACACCCTCGATCGCGCCGTGGAGACCGCCTCGCATGCCGCGCGTCCCGGCGATGTCGTGCTCCTAGCCCCCGCATGCGCCAGTTTCGATCAATTTCAGAATTACGAGCATCGCGGCCGGGTTTTCAAAGACCTGGTGCATCAGCTCGAGCAACATGGCGTGCCGGCAACGGCTGCGAAATCGGCCCCGACCGCGTCGGGGCGCCCGTAGAAAGGTCAGGTAGCGTGCCAAGACGACTCGAAAATGACCGCTGGCTTTTTGGTGTGACGCTGGCGCTGTGTTTGCTGGGCGCCGTGATGATCTACAGCGCGTCCGCAGTCACCGCGGACCAGCAGTACGGCCGCTCCTACATTTTCCTGCTGCGCCAGTCGGCCTGGCTGATCATCGGCCTGTTCGGCATGTTCGCGCTGATGCGCACCGACTACCGCCGCCTGCGCGAACCCGCAGTCGTCTACACGGCGGTTTCTCTGGTCTTGTTCCTGCTCGTAGCTACGTTTTTCCTGGACAAATCCCACGCCACGCATCGCTGGATCAAATTCGGCCCGGTAGGCATTCAACCCTCAGAGCTGGCCAAGCTGGCGGTCATCCTGTATCTGGCCTGGTTCCTGGACTTGAAGCGCCGCAACTCCGCGGCCATGGATTTTCGCAAGGAAGATTTTCTGCAGACCATTCTTCCGGCGGTCGGGCCGATCTTCGTTTTCGTCCTGCTCATTCTCCTCCAGCCGGATTTGGGCACTTCGGTGGACATCGCGTTGATCGCCACCGCCGTGCTTTTCGTCGCGGGTCTTTCCTGGAAGTGGATTGCCGCGGGCCTGATGGTCTCCCTGCCCATGCTCTACCTGTTGATCACTCACGTTGCCTACCGGCAAGCCCGGCTGATGGCTTTCTTGAATCCCGACTCCGATCCGTTAGGCGCAGGATTCCAACTGCTGCAGTCGCTCATTGCCGTAGGCTCCGGAGGTTTCACCGGCGTGGGCCTGATGGAGAGCAAGCAGAAGCTTTTCTACTTGCCGGAAGCCCACACCGATTTCATCTACGCCGTAATCTGCGAGGAACTCGGTTTCATTGGCGCGATTCTGATCATCGGTCTGTTCGTCGTGTACGGATGGCGCGGGTTGCGCGCGGCTTTTTCCGCCCCCGATGGATTTGGCCGCCTGCTCGCTCTAGGAATCACCGCCATGGTGCTCAGCCAGGCGCTCATTAATTTTGCCGTGGTACTCGGCATGGTACCCACGAAAGGAATTCCGCTGCCGTTCATCAGCTACGGCGGATCGAGCTTGCTGGTTATGCTGCTGGCGACTGGTGTGCTCCTGAATATCAGCCAGCAGGCGGAAGCATAGCGGCGTGAAGTTGCTGATCGCAGGCGGCGGCACGGGCGGCCACGTTTTTCCGGCGATTGCCATCGCGCAGGAATGGTTGTCGAGGGGCAAAGAAAGAGAAGTCGTGCTGGTCGGAACACAACGCGGGTTAGAAATGAAACTGGTGCCCCAGGCAGGCTTGCCGCTAGAAACGCTGCGCGTCGCGGGGCTCAAGGGCAAAGGCGGAGCCACGCTAGTCAAGAACCTCGCCATGCTGGGCCCAGGGTTGCTCGATGCCATCCGGGTATTCCGCAAGCACAAGCCGGTCGCGGCTTTCGGCGTAGGCGGCTATGCGGCCGGCCCGATGATGCTGGCCACCTGGATGAACGGCGTGCCCAACATCATCTTCGAGCCCAACGCCGAGCCGGGCTTCACCAATCGCGTCCTGGCCAAGATTTCCACGCGCATAGTCGCGGGCTACGAGCGCTCCGCGCGGGCTCTCGGCCCCAAGGGAGTCGTTACCGGCTGCCCGGTGCGGCCAGAGTTTTTCGCCATCGCTCCGCGTGTCATCGAAAAACCTGTTCGCCTGCTGGTCACCGGCGGCAGCCAAGGCGCCCTGGCGATCAATCGCACTTTCGTCGATGCCATGGACCAACTGGCCACGCGAAAAACCGAACTGGCCATCGTGCACCAGACCGGCGAACGCGACTATAATGCGGTACGCACCGCCTACGCGCGGCGCGAGTACGCCGCGGAGGTCGTACCCTTCCTCAATAACATGGCGGAGCGCTTCGCTTGGGCGGACATGATCGTGTGCCGGGCAGGCGCGATCACCACCGCCGAAATTGCCGCCGCCGGACGCGCCGCCATCTTTATCCCCTTCGGCGCCGCCACCGACAGCCATCAGTTGCATAACGCGCAAGAAATGGTACGCGCCGGCGCGGGCCGCGTGATTCCGGAGCCGGAACTCACCGCCGAACGGCTGACGAATGAAATTTTCTCCCTCCTCGACCAGCCCCGGGAGATTGCACGGCTGTCCACAGCAGCGCGAGGCTTGGCCCGCCCCGACGCCGCTCGCGACATCGTCAATTTGATCGAAGACGTGGCGTCGCACCCAGCAGGTTCGCCGCGTGCCGAAGCCACAGGGGTAACTCGATGATGGTTTCTTTCCGCAATTTTCAGCGCATTCACCTGGTCGGCATCGGCGGCATCGGCATGAGCGGCATCGCCGAGGTGCTGCTCACCCTGGGCTAC
>Ga0210384_10007983_pt1 | contig 11100 bp, 9 predicted proteins | sample IncBWH2MmetaG_FD_160574 | JGI IMG/M metagenome (GOLD analysis project Ga0210384, IMG submission 160574) | Forest soil microbial communities from Barre Woods Harvard Forest LTER site, Petersham, Massachusetts, United States - Inc-BW-H-2-M | ecosystem: Environmental > Terrestrial > Soil >...
CAACGCACTCGCAAAGAGTACGGTGAGCTCTCACCCACGCCTGGGGACTACGAGACGTTTCTCGCGCAGATCCAGGCGATGTGGGCGCAGCAGCCGAATTTCGCGCCGGCACAGCTGCAGCGGATCAGCGTCCCGACGGTGATTGCCGATGGCGCTCATGATGAGGCCATCAAGCGCGAGCACACGGAGTATCTGGCCCGGACCATACCGGGAGCTACCCTCATCATACTTGCCGACCTGAGCCACTTCGGCATGCTGCAAAACCCCCAGGAGTTCAGCACTGCCGTAATCAATTTCTTGAGGTAACGCTCGACTTCGGGAATAAACGGTCCTGAGTCGGCCCCACCAAGCGAACCGCGCAGATCATCGCCATGATCGTCACAGTCGCGGCGCACATGCCTCGCTGTGCCGTTCGTCGCCTTCAGTGCTGTACGGCGATCGCGTTTGGCCCAAGATTGTGGTTGCCTGCGCCCGGAAACAGCGCGAAGGGGCTTCCGGTGATGAGCGTCAGCGCGCCGTCGGTCGGACCGATCGAAAACACCTCGACCTGGTTGCCGACATTGTCCAGCACATATAGGAAGTTGTCTGGACCATCGAGCGCCAGGGCAATGGCTCGTCCGTTCGTGTTGGACAGGCCAATTTCCGTCAAGGCGGCCGAGCTGGCGTCGACCAGAAAGCAGTCTACGTTGGTGCCGTTCGCAACATGCAGCCGCTTGCCTTCGGCATCCATGACTGGTGACTGGATCGCGTAGCTGGCCGCGAATGGGCTGCCAGGAATAGCCGTTAGCGCGCCGGTAGTGGTATTGATCGAAAAGCCGGACAATTCGTTCGGTTGCGATTCAGCCGCGTAGACATGCGTGCCGGTAGCATCAACGACCAATCCGTTCGGCGACCCTGCGGTGGGAAACGGACTGCCCGCCACGGGCGTAAGAGCGCCGCTCGTCTTGTCCAGGCTGTAGGCGGATACGCTGCGACCGGCCGTATTCGCGGTGTATACGAACTGACCCGCCGCAACGACGATCGCGCTGGGATCCGCTCCGGCGGCAAAGGGACTCCCCGCCACTTTAGCGAGGGTTCCGCTCGAGCCAATCGTGAACACCGACACGGTGTTCGCGCTGCCGTTGGCGGTCAGTACAAATTGTCCGCTGGGATCGATGGCAATCGCGACGGGCTGGCCGCTCGTCGAAAACGGACTGCCGGTGACTGCGGTCAGGTTCAAGGTCGATTGATCGATCCGGTACCCGGTGACCTCGCCCGAGCTGGAGGTCACGTACAGAAACCGTCTCTGGGGATCCATCGAAAGGGCTGACGGCGTCGGCCCATCCGGCAGAGGATTACCGGCGATCGGCGTTGGAGTACCCGTCTGTGCGTCGATCGTGAGGATGTCGATGGTCCCGGTCGTCGCATTCGTGACGGCGATAAGTGAGGCGCTGGTCGGTGGTGGCAGGGGATTGCTGCTGCCTCCTCCTCCGCAGCCGCAGGCCACGCCGCAAAGTATCGCCCAGAAAAGCCCGCGCACGTTTGATCGCGCGCGATGGGCGATTGGCTTGCGCCCGTCGTCGGCTGCCGGTGGATCGTGAGGTTCTTCGAGGCCCATCGGCTTGGCGCGGTGCATTGCGTCACTCGGTACCGTTCATGCGCTCGGACTCACCGCGTAGGTTTTACAACCAGTCCGCAAAAATCCGCTGCGGCTTCGCTGCGTGGCGTGTGAAGTGGGATTGTGCCCTGAGCGGACAGTGCCCCGCACCGTAGTCGTTGCAAGTGGTTAATTTGTAGAGCTTTTAGTTACGAGCTTTACCCGCCCGCTTTATCCTTATCCGAGTTTTGCCAAATACAAGGGAACCGGCGATCCCAACGACGCCCGGAATTTTGCTCCGGTCACACCGGGCGCGCGCGCTGACCCATAACTCAGCGGCTCGGGCATACACTAGCGGAAAAGGCAGCCGCCTGTCCGAACAAGACCGACGCAGCGGGTCAGGCCTCAGCCCACCGCACCTTTGCGCCCGAGTTCTCGGCACCGCTGAATTATGACAGTGAGTCTTTCTTCCGCCGCGGCTGGATGAAACGCTACAGCTCTGTCGTATTCCTACATGAGTGTGTAGGACTACGCCGCTATACGCGGTGGCGCGGCCTAAATGTGATATCGGTAACGGTCGATGAGTTGACGAGATTGCAGACTGCCCCGCGGGTGCGGGGTAGCGCCCCTAGCCAAAAGGAGCCTTGAATATGAAGAGTTCAACCATGTTCTTATGCGCTTTGCTGGCGAGCGCAAATGCGCTGGCCGACGGCCCTCCCGCACAGGGCGATGCCTCGGCAACGTCCGACACCGCGATCAATGCGAATCGCAACGGCGCGAGCGCCACCAACAGCAACGCCTCCACGGCATCTGCCGGCACCAAGCATGCGCAGGCGGACGCGGCCGGCAGTTCGGAGATGAACGCAACGCTGTCCAAACCCGTCGACGCGCACAAGGCGAAGCCCGGAGATGAAGTCACGGCGACGAATGATCGGGATGCCAAGGCCGCCGATGGCACCAGCATCAAGCGCGGCTCGAAGCTGGTTGGTCACGTAACGAAGGCACATCCGCTGGACAAGTCTGCCTCCGGCAGTGCCGATTCCGCGTCCATGCTGTCCATCGTTTTCGACAAGGCCATTCTCAAAGACGGCCATGAAGTTCCCCTGAACGCGACGATTCAGGCCGTGTCAGCGGCGGAGTCCGAGGCCTCGCTCGGCTCCAACGCCGGCGGCGCCGGCATGTCGGCAGTAGGATCGGGCGCAGGTTCGGCCCGAGGCACGGGCGGCGGGCTCCTTGGGGGTGCTCACGGGGCAGTCGGCGGCGGCTTGAGCACTGCCGGCGGCGTGGCCGGTGGTGTCGGGCACGGTGTGTCAGGAACCGCTGGTGCAGTGACGGGCGCCACCGCTCATTCAACCGGCGCAGTCGGCGGACTCAACTCCAGCGGGATGCTGACTTCCGGCAGCAAAGGCGTGTTCGGGCTCAATGGCCTGGAGTTCGCCTCGTCATCCACCGGCAGCGCACAGGGCTCGGTGATCACCTCGGCCACGCGCGACGTGCGGCTGGACGGCGGAACCAGGATGTTGCTCTCAAATAGCGCCGGCGGCTCGGCGATGGCGTCTGGTGCAACCCAGGCGGCCGGCTCGGTGAGCAGATCCGACGCCACCAAAGACTCATCGCATAGCACCGGGCCCGCGACGCGCGAATCCGACAACAAGAAATAGTGACGCTGTCAGGATACGTGCTCTTTAGCGAAGTGTGCGCCTAGAGCAAGCGGCCCAGTCACTCGGCTGGGCCGCTTGTGACAGCAGTTCAGTGGGTGACTAAGCTGTTGCTCCCTTGAGGACTTCCGCGAGTACTTCGACGCACTCGTCATAGATAGAGAGGGCGTCAATTCCGGCGGCGGCCTGCGCCTTTCCATTCACGGTTGAGCCGGTTCAGGTCGAACCCCTTCGGGTCGCAGACTCCGCCGATCCAGCGGACCATTTCTTCATGCCGTTCGTGGCTGCGATCGCCGATGATATCCAGGAACTGCCCTTGACCCTGCGCTCATCGCGGTAAGCGGAAGCGTCCGAGTCCAGACCCACCTCATGAATCCACCACTCAGGTGCCACAACACCGGCGCCAACCTGGAATTCATGCGCGTGCGTATCCCGCCAGCCCATGATCCATTGCAAGTAGTGGTGCAGGGCGGCCAGTGTCCACATCTTGACGACATACCAACCGGTTGGTATGTTACCAGCTCATGCGACCCACGACATCGCAACGCGATGCGAAAACAAAACTGCTGGAGGCGGCCAAGGACGTCATCCGCGCGCAGGGCTACTCGGCAACTACGGTGGATGACATCTGCCAGACCGCTGGCGTGACAAGGGGGCATTCTTCCATCACTTCGAGAGCAAGGAAGAGCTGGCGGTATCGGCAGCTCGGGAATTTTCGTCGTCGTCGGACCACTTGTTTGCCACCGCAACCTATAGGCAGCTGCCCGACCCCGTCGACCGACTCTTGGGCTATGTGGAGTTTCGCAAGGCGCTCCTGCAAGGGGAGCTACCCGAATTCACCTGCCTGCTCGGCACCATGGTGCAGGAGGCGTACCGGACGCATCCTGCAATCCGCGCAGCCTGCGAGAGCGGCCTCAGCGAACACGTCGCCATGCTCGAGGAAGACATCGCTGAAGCGCTGCGCACCTACGGCGGTGATGGACAATGGAGCGCCGAGAGCCTCGCCATATATATGCAGGCGGTTATCCAGGGCGCCTTCATTTTGGCGAAGGCACAGCAGGGACCTGCGGTTGTCGCTGCCTGCCTGGATCATCTGCGCCGGTACATTCAAACGCTTTTCAGCCATCCGAAGAAGAGGAAACAACATGATCGCCAAGACGCTCGTAAGTCAGGCTCTGGTGGTCGCCGTCGTGCTCAGCGCGGCGGGGCAGGGATACGCACAGGAATCAAAAGCAGCTTATCCGCGCATGGCTCCGACGCCGCAGTACCTCATGAGCGATCAACAAGCGGAGATCTCCCTGGCGCGCAGCGCCGCGCCGGCGGCCATATCACGTGACGCGACGATCCTGGTGCTCAAGGAGCACGGCTATGAAACAGCGGTGAAAGGCAAGAATGGCTTCGTATGCGTCGTGGAACGGTCATGGATGGGTCAAGTTGACAGCCCCGAGTTCTGGAATCCAAAGATGCGGGGTCCGGTTTGCTTCAATCCGCCCGCTGTCCGCTCGGTCCTGCCGATCACTCATAAGAGGACAGAACTTGCTCTGGCCGGTTTGTCCAGGACTCAGCTCATCGCCAGCGTGCAGGACGTGGTCAGGAAAAAGGAACTGCCAGCACTGGAGCCCGGCGCGATGGCCTACATGATGTCGAAGCAAGGCCACCTTGGCGATGCGGTCGGGCATTGGCACCCACATCTGATGTTCTATTCGGCGAGGTCGGACGGTGCTGACTGGGGCGCGGATGTGCCGGGCTCCCCGGTCTTGCTTAATCCGCAGTTTCAAGGTGCCCCCGAACCGCTGGCAACTTTCATCGTTCGCGTGCCCGCTTGGTCGGACGGAACGCCCGGATCCGGGCACGTGCACTGACGTGCGAGCACCTTCCTCCATGGCAATCCGCCCGCGCATGCCTGGCTTTGCGCCGCTCCCACCGGCACCGCGCATTCCGGGGAAACTTGGTCGTGGATGGGGCAATTTTTCCGGTGAAGCGGACCAAAAGCGCGACGAAACGGACGAGCGACCGAGTTGCGATGCGTGACACCCGGGGTCGTGCATTACACTCGTTGCTGCGTGACATCGCGGATCTTCGCCCAAGCCCTCGCGCCGACGGAACATATATCAACACCGATAACCGCATCAGTCTGGCTGCGGGCCGGACGCTCTCGAAAACGACTCTCTTTTGGGTGCTGCACTTCGGGGGCTGGTTTGGCTTTGGCACCTTCGTTTCGGCATTCAGGGTCGCCCAGTGGGGCGCATTGCCCGCTCTACTGGATAACGAGCCGTGGGTGGCGCTCGGATTCACTTTCGCCCTTGCCCTTCGCAGCCTCTTCCGGCGGGGCCGTACGGCCGGCTGGTCGTACACGTCACTGGGAATCCTGGCGCTGACGTCATGCCTCGTGGTCGCTGTTGTCTGGTACGTAACCGCTCTGGCGCTGGAGCGCGCAATTCTCGCGGGCCTGGTGCAGTTGCCCGGCCTCGGTGGGACCTTTGGGGCTCTGGCAACCGAAGTCGCGCGGCAACCGTGGTGGCTGCCTTTCGGTCACTGGATGATGTACACGTTCATACTGCTGACGTGGTCTTCATTGTACTTCGGCATCAACGCCATGCTGGACCTGGAGACTGAACGTGCGCGCTCGGCCAACGCGTTGAAACTTGCCGACGGCGCGCGACTGCGCGCCTTGCAGTCGCAGCTGAATCCGCATTTCCTGTTCAATGCCCTGAACGGCATCGCTACGCTGGTTCGGGAAGGCGACGGCACCCGGGCCGCTGACATGGTCGACATGCTGAGTGACTTTCTCAGATCCACTCTGCAAAAGCTCGAGTCACCGGAAATCCCAGTCAGCGAGGAGCTCGCATTTGTCGAGCAATACTTGGGCATTCAGCGCCTGCGGTTTGGCAGCTCCTTTCGAGCGAGTGTGGATGCCGACCCGGAAACCTACGATGCGCTTGTGCCGACGCTCATTTTACAACCACTGGTGGAAAACGCCGTGCGGCATGGAGTCCTGGCGCGCTCGCAAGGCGGAGCGCTATCCGTATCGATACGCCGCCGCGACGAAGTGCTCGTGATAACCGTTGAGGACGATGGCCCGGGACCCGTGAGCGCTGGCGCGCACCCCTATGGCGTGGGGTTTCGAAACTCGGCCGAGCGGCTGGCTGCACTGTACGGCGATGCTGCACACATGTCCGTCGGCACACGACCACATGGAGGCGGCTTCGCGGTAGTGATCTTCCTGCCGTTTCGCCGGGCGTCCGGGACGCCGGCCACGCCGGCACGAGTGGCGGCGGCCGTATGACACTGCGTGCGATCATTGTCGATGACGAGGAGCTTGCACGTCGCGGCATTCGCGCGCTGCTGAAGCGGGCGGGAGATGTCGACATCGTATCGGAGTGCGGCAGCGGCGACGAGGCGATCAGGGCGATCAGCGCGGCGGAGCCGGAGCTCGTGTACCTGGACATCCAGATGCAGGGGAAAACGGGCTTCGACGTGATTGCGGCACTTCCTGAAACAAAATGCCCGCATGTGATCTTTGTTACGGCGTTTGACCGCTTCGCGATACGGGCATTTGAGGTCCACGCGCTCGACTATCTGCTGAAACCCGTCAATGAAGCACGCTTCAACGAGTCACTGGCGCGTGCCCGTGCCGCCGTTGCGGGTGCGCGTAACGGCTCGATGATCCGCCGCTTCTGGCAAATGGCGACGGAGTTGCGCGCATCACCGGGGAACGATCTGTTGCCGTCGATGCCGGATCGAATACCTGTGAAGTCACAGGGTCGCGTCATCATTGTAAACGTCGCCGACATCGACCGGGTCGAAGCCGATGGCGACTACGTGTCAGTGCACGCGGGTGCCAAGCGTTGGCTGCTGCGCGAGACCATCGCGGCTGCGGAAGCGCGCCTGGCACTTTCGGGGTTCGTGCGCATACATCGCTCTACGTTGGTCAACATCTACCGCGTGCGGGAACTGCTGCCGTTGTCGAAGGGGGAATTTACCGTCGTGCTGCTCGATGGCACGGAACTGAAGCTGAGTCGCAATTACCGGTTCGCCCTGGAGCGCTTGTTGGGGAAAACCCTATGAGCCAGTCAGTGAAACGACAGCTGCACGGTTCGCGACCGCACCACGCCTAAGCGGGCGTTGCCGCGCAAGTGCGGCAGGCGCCAAAACACTTTGTCTCCGCGTCGGGCAATATGGCCGCGCACATGGTGCAAGCGCGGTCCGCGTCGTCGATTGGCGGTAGCCGCGAGCGACGCCGGGCATTGGTAGCCCACGGCAATGGGTGCCCGCACTTCGATGTGTTCCAGGAGTGCGCGTTTTCCCGAGCAGCGCCGGGCGTGATTCAGACGCTCTAAGTCCGCAACCCGGCGTTGCAGCCCATCCTTCGCTGCGAATAGCAGGAACAAGGCCAGTATCATCGGCATATCAAACGCCGTCGTACCGAGCACCTCACGTAACACGAGCAATTGCTGGCTTTCCGTGAGGTCCGCGGCACGATAGTAGTTAGCCCATGCGGGATCGAGGCGGAAGCAGACGTGGCTCAGTAGTTCATCGAGCGCCGCTTCCTCCGGCATCACCACCCCGACCGCGGCGCCGCTGAAAACAGCGTCGATATCGAGTGCTGGACGCATGACGCGATCCAGGTCGAAGTCGGTGAGCAGCGCGCCGGAGTAGACCTGCTCATTCTGCGTGGACCAGAAGGTTCTCATCGTGCCGGCGCGCCCGGCCGGATCGGCAGCGATAAGAACTCCGGTGCGTCGCCTGGCGGTGGAGCACGAGGTGCCGGCGAACTGCGCTATCTCTCGCAGTGTCGACTGCCGTGTCGCCTCCAGCCACTCGAGCCACAAGTGCTGCGAGGGTACGTGGATCAGATCCAGACAGCCGCTAAGCCTCTCACCCTCGGCGTACGCCAACTGGGTGGTGCAGTGAATCAGATCATCCGCCAGCACCAGCCGCAAGGGACAGGTGCGAACGGCGTCGGCAAACTGATGCGCGCCCGGAAACGCCCAGCCTCCCGGAAGCGTCGGCGGAGCGGTCGTGCTCTGTGCCACGAGATCAAGTAGTCGCAATGAGCGCACTCATAGCCATGATCGGGCCGCAGAGTAAACACAGATTCGGAAAGCCCGGGCGTCTTTGCGTGGAGACGGACTGGGCGCACGGCGAAAGGCGTTAAACGCCCGCTGAGTTGTTGCGCCCGTGGGCCGGACTCGTTCAGAGCTTGCTTGCGCACAGACGCCCTGCGGACTCTCACACTTAGTCGTCGTTGCCGTCGCGCGACGCGTGAACCGCCAACGCATTCGCGTTCCTCATCGGCAACCAACAACGTGCGTATCGAAGTCGTTGCGCGCGAACTCGCTGGCCTGTTCGTCGCGGAATAGGACCTCTTCGTCTGAAAAAAAATCTGATGCATCGCAAAGCTAAGCGAGCGGTGCATGCCTCCTCCTAAACTCCGCGCGCAAGGGGCTTTTACGGAAAAAAATCGGGGAGTAATTACAACATGACGACGGGGAACAACCGCACTCTGAGGCAGGCTGTACGAATTGCACTTCTGTCCGGTAGCACGTTCGCCACCGGTGTGGCGACGAACACGTCGGTTGCGCAGACACAGTCCGCACCGGCTGGTGAACAGGAAACCGCACCCCTCGTAGTCGTGGTGACGGGTTCGCGCATCGCGACGCCAAGTCTCCAGTCCGTCAGTCCCATCACCGCGGTCTCCGCCGAGGAGATCAAGGATTCGGGAGTCACTCGCGTCGAGGACCTGCTCAACAGCTTGCCGCAGGTCGTCGCGGATCAGGGCTCAGGGTTGTCGATGGGCTCGACCGGTGTGGCGAACGTGAATCTGCGCGGCCTCGGTGTGCAGCGCACCCTGGTGCTGATCAACGGGCGGCGTCTGATGGGCGGAGACCCCAACGCCGGGGCACCTTCCACCACGACCCTGGGCTACGCCTCCGCAGCCGACCTGAACCAGATTCCCGTGGCGCTGATCGAGCGCGTGGACGTGCTCACGGGCGGCGCCTCCTCGACCTACGGCGCGGATGCCGTCGCGGGCGTCGTGAACTTCGTCATGAACGATCACTTCGAGGGCGTGCGGATCGATGCCAACGGCGGCATCTACAACCACTCCAACCACGAGAGCTGGATCGACCCCCTGCTCGAGAAGAGAGGTTTTCCCGTCCCGACCGGCACGAACTGGGACGGCGCGAATAAAGACCTCACCGTGATCATGGGGCACAACTTCGCCGACGGCGCGGGCAATTTCGAAGGATATTTGGGCTATCGGCGCGCGTCGCCCATCACAGCGGACCACCGCGACCACGCGGCCTGCGTGGTGGACAACAATTTGGGTGCGAGCAGCGGCGCCTCGTTCGCGCCCTACGTCTGCGGTGGCTCGAGCAACTCGGCGCCGACCGTTTTCTACAATCAGTTGACCTTCGCGTCCGACCAGGTCTGCGATCCCGCACTGGGCTGCACGACGGGAGCCAGCGGCGACGCGGTCGCGAAGTATCGCCGGTTCAACTACGCCGCCGCGCATTATCTGCAGCGCATCGACGAGCGCTACACCGCCGGGTTCTTTGGACACTTGAAATTCAACGACCACGTCGAGGCGTATACCGAGTTCATGTTCATGGACGACGACACCCGCGGTAACTTCGCGCCGGCCGGCCTGTTCCTCGGCAGTGGTTTCGCCACTTCTGGCGCAGCGGCCCTCCGCGACGGAAACTGGTATACCAACTGCGGCGTGGGCGCCTACGGCAACGCGGGAATGAACCCCTACCTGACGGCGAATGAGTTCAGCACCATTTGCGCTCCCGGGTCACCTTTTGCAGCGGCGCCGGGCGGCACAGTGCCGGTGCCGGGCGATGTGCAATTGCTGCTGGCCCGTCGCAACATCGAGGGCGGACCACGCGAAGACGAGTATACGCATACGACGTTTCGCGGTGTGTTCGGGGCCCGTGGTGAGCTCGCCGCCGATTGGACCTATGATGCGTCCTTGACCTTCGGCCAGACTCGCTCCGGCGACTATCACACCAACGATGTGTCTTCAAGCCGCGCACAGGCCGCAATGCTGGCGGTCCCGGGCCCCGGTGGCGTGCCCGTTTGCCGGGGCGGTCAGACAGGCTGCGTTCCGTGGAACATCTGGAATCCGGCGCTCCCTATCACCCAGGCCCAATTGAATTACATCTCCGTGCCCGGCGTCGTGCAGGGCTTGAGCGACGAGGACATCTTCACGGCATTCGTGAGCGGCGACCTGACGAAGTACGGCGTCAAGCTGCCGAGTGCGGACGAAGGCCTCAAGGTCGTGCTCGGCACCGAATACCGTCGTGAGGCCGACAAGTTCCGCCCGGATGAAGAGTTCATTTCGGCGGACCTCTCCGGGATCGGCTCGCCAGTCATCGGTTTCGATGCCGGCTACCACGTTTGGGAAGGCTTCACGGAGATGCGCTTGCCGCTGGCCAACAATCTGCCCGGCGCCAAGAGCCTCGATTTCGAGGCCGGCTATCGCTACTCGGCCTACACGAGCGGCTTCGACACCAACACATTCAAGTTTGGCCTCATTTGGTCGCCGATCAGTGATGTTCGCCTTCGCGCCAGCTACAACCGGGCGGTGCGTGTCCCCAACATTGCCGAGCTCTACAAGCCCCTCTACGTCGGGCTCGATGCTGGCGGCGATTTGTGCGCCAGCAGCGCCTTCACGGCTGCCCAATGCGCGCTGACGAACTCCGGTAATCCGATCACTGTTCCGACACCTCCCTCACCCGCAAGCCAGTATAACGGTCTGCAAGGTGGCAACCCGCAACTCAAGCCCGAGGTCGGCAAGACCACCGACGTGGGTATCGTATTGACGCCGTCGTTCCTGCCGGGATTCAGCGCCACGATCGA
>Ga0210384_10007986_pt1 | contig 11099 bp, 14 predicted proteins | sample IncBWH2MmetaG_FD_160574 | JGI IMG/M metagenome (GOLD analysis project Ga0210384, IMG submission 160574) | Forest soil microbial communities from Barre Woods Harvard Forest LTER site, Petersham, Massachusetts, United States - Inc-BW-H-2-M | ecosystem: Environmental > Terrestrial > Soil >...
GCGGTCCACGTCCGTGCAGAGAAACGCGGCGCAAAAAGGTTCGAGTTGGGACATGACATCTTCGGCGCGCAGCGTGAGTTTGCTGCGCCAGCCGTGGATAGTGATGCGGCCTTTGGCTGTGTCGAGCGCGACGACGACGTGAACAGAAGACAGTTTCCTTGTGAGCTGGCGGAGGAAGCGCGTGTTGAGTTTGCCTTCACGAAAGGCGGCGCTGCCGATGATGATTTGGTCCGCGCCCCACTTGGCGATTTCCTGGGCGCGAGCAGTGGTTCGAATGCCGCCGCCGACGCGAACTTTCAGTTTGTAGCGCTTCCGGGCTTGCATGCAGAGTTCGCGCGCTAAGGCGTTGTTGTCGCCGGTGCCGATAGCGGCGTCGAGATCGATGAGATGCAACCAGTCGTATGACTTGAATTTTTCAAGGAGGCCGAAAACATCGGAGACGGCGAGCTCGCGCTTGCGGCCATGGACCAGCTGGACGGCTTGGCCGCCTTGCAGATCAATGCACGGGATCAGCACGGCAGGCGAACCTCAATGTTGAGTGCCGCCAAGTATTGCTTCAACTCGCGGATGGATTGGACACTGTCGTGGAAAATCGAGGCGGCCAGTGCCGCGTCGGCTGCGCCTTCGGAAAAGATTTGCGCGAAGTGTTCGGGAAGTTTGGCGCCACCGGAAGCGATCACCGGAACGGAGACGCTGCGGGAAATGGCAGCGGTTAGAGGCGTGTCGAAACCGAGTTGCGTGCCGTCGCGATCGACGGATGTGAGAAGAATCTCACCGGCGCCGAATTCAACTCCTTGCTGCGCCCATGCGAGGGCGTCGCGATTTGCGGAATCACGTCCGCCGCGAACCATAACATCCCAGTGATCGTTGAGGCGTTTTGCGTCGATAGCTAAGACAACGGCTTGCGCGCCGAATTCTCGGGAAAGTTCGGAGATAAGCTCGGGCCGAGCGACAGCGGCGGTGTTGACCGTCACTTTGTCCGCGCCAGCGCGTACGACGGAGCGAGCGTCGTCCAGCGATCGGATGCCGCCGCCTGCGGTGAGCGGAATGGCGAGCTCGGCGGCGACGCGGCGAATCGTCTCGATAAATGTGGGCCGCCGGTCGCGTGAAGCAGCTATATCGAGGACCACGAGTTCATCGGCACCTTCCGCATTGTAGCGAGCGGCGAGAGCCACCGGATCGCCCGCATCGCGCAGGCCGGCAAAATTCACGCCTTTGACGACGCGAGCGCCGTCCGTGTCGAGACACGGAATAATGCGGTGCGCGAGGCTCATGCGGCGAGCCTTAGGAAGTTTCGGAGAAGTTGCGCCCCAGCGTCGCCGCTCTTTTCCGGGTGAAATTGCACGGCGAAGATATTTTGTTTTTCGATGACCGCGGCGAAATCCGCGCCATGAGTGCAGATAGCTACGGCTTCGCCGTTGGCATTGGTAGCGGCGAAGGAATGCGCGAAATAAAAATACGCGTCAGCGGAGATTCCTTCGAGAAGGCGAGAAGAGCGAGTGAGCTTGAGCTGATTCCATCCCATGTGTGGAAGTTTGACAGTCGAGGGAAGGGAACGAACGGAACCGGGGAGGAGATGCAGGCCGCTGAGTTCGCGGGCCTCTTCGCTGGTTTCGTAAAGTGCTTGCAGACCGAGGCAGACGCCTAGAAACGGAACACCGCGCTGGATGGCATCGAGAAGAGGAGCGCGAAGAGCGCGTTCGTCGAGGGCTCGGATGAGCGCGGCGTAATGGCCGACGCCGGGAAGAAGCAGTGCTTCGGCTTTTGCAATGCCCTCTGGCGAATTCGTGCGCTCGCTTGGGGCGCCGAGACGCTGCAGGGCACGTTCGACGCTCGTGACGTTGCCCGCGCCGTAATCGATGAGCGTGACGTTCATAGAAGCCCCTTGGTGCTGGGCAGAACGCTACGAAGACGCTTGTCGCGGGAAACCGCGAAACGAAGTGCACGCGCAAAGGCCTTGAAGATGGCTTCGACTTGGTGATGCGACGAGCGGCTGTAGAGCGCGCGCAAGTGAACGTTTGCGCGGGCGGCCTGCGCGAAACCCTGGAAAAAATCTTCGGTAAGTTCGGTTTGGAAGTCGCCAACCAGTTTTGCGGTAATTTTCGCGTTGACCACGCAATAAGGGCGGCCGCTGAGATCGACGGCGGCAGCGGCGAGCGTTTCATCCATGGGTATCAGGAAGTATCCCGCGCGCAGGATTCCGCGTTTCGAGCCGAGAGCTTTCAGAAGTGTTTCGCCGAGAGTGATACCGACATCCTCGACGGTGTGGTGCTGGTCGACGTCCAGATCACCTTTCGCGGTAATTTCCAAATCGAAAGCGCCGTGGCGCGCGACGAGATCAAGCATGTGGTCGAAGAAGCGAATGCCCGTCGAGATGCGAGATTTTCCCTTGCCGTCGAGATTCAGCTTCAGGCGGATGTCGGTTTCATTTGTCTTGCGATGAATTGTGGCTGTGCGAGGCATGAGCGTGGTCCTCAGCGGTAACGCTTGATGAGCTTCAGCAAGCGCTCCATTTCTTTTTGCGTGCCGATGCTGACGCGGACGAGGCCGGGGCCGATGTCTTTGGCGCGATCGCGAAGAAGAACGCCTTTCTTCTGCAAATGCGCGCACATTGCGGAGGCGCGGGGACCGAAATCGGCGAGCAGGAAATTGCCGGCGCTCGGATAGGTTTTTATGTTGAGTTTGTGGAGTTCCTTTTCGAACCAGGCGCGCGTGCGCAAGATGTTTTTCACGTAAAGCTTCATGGTTTTGGGGTCGCCGACGGCGGCTTCCGCGGCGGCGAGCGCGGCTACGTTGACGGGGAAGGGAGCCGTGGCGCGGCGAAGAATGGCGAGAGATTCGGCGCAAGCGATAACGGCGCCGAGGCGAAGGCCGGCGAGCCCGGCGGCTTTGGAAAAGGTGCGCGCCACGAAGAGTTGCGGGTATTGATTGATCCACGGAACGACCGTGAGACCTGAAAACTCAGCGTAGGCTTCGTCGACCACAACGGCCGTATGGGTGGCGGCTTTCAGAATTGTCTCGATGGTTTCTTTTTGCAACAGAGTGCCAGTGGGATTGTTGGGATTGCAGACGAAGAGGACGCGAGGGCGCAGCGCGAGAGCGCGGAGGACGCCTTCAAGTGGAAATTCCATGGCGGGGCTGTAGCGCTGCACTTCGAGTTTCGCTCCCGCAACTTCGCCCCAGTAGCGGTACATCGGGAAGGTCGGCTCGCAGATGACGGCCGTGGTGCCAGCGTCGACAAAGGCGTCGAAGAAGAGGCGCAGGGCGTCGTCGCCGCCGTTGGTGAGAAGGAGTTCTTGGGGCGCTATATGAAAATGACGAGCGAGACGGCGAGTGCCGTGGTCGTACTCAGGATACATGGATAGAAGCTTCGGGGTAAGCTTCGCCAAAGCGCGCTGTACGGCGGGCGAGCAGCCCGCAGTGTTTTCGTTGAAGTCGAGGCGGAGTTTATCGGCGCGGCCCTCGCCAGGCGGTTCGTACGTGCGGCGATCAAGGATTGCTTGTCGAACGGGGAGTTGCGGTTTCATTTGCGGACTCTCATCTGCGCACCTCGACGGCGTTGGCGTGCGCGAGCAAGCCTTCTGCCTTCGCCAATCGTACCGCGTCGCTTGCCAGACGTTTGAAGCCCACACGTCGGATGGTCTGGACGCTGATACATTTCACAAAATCCGCGGCCGAGAGACCGCCGCGCATGCGCGCCCAGCCACCCGTCGGCAAAACGTGATTGCTGCCGCTGATGTAGTCGCCGAGCGGCTGAGCGCCCCATGGACCGAAGAAGATGGTCCCTGCGGCGCTGATTTGTTTGAGCATTGCGTCGGGATTGTGCGGAAGGCTCAGGTGTTCTGGGGCGAAGCGGTTGGAAAAAACGCAAGCGGCCTCGAGAGATGGCGCGAGCAAGATCGCGCCGATTTTGCGCATGGATGCGTGAGCGGGATTGTTCGGAGGAAGTTTTGCTAACTGCGCTTGGACTTCTTCCTCCACCGCGCTCGCTAGTTTCCTGGAAGGAGTTACCAGGAAGCTTCCGGCGTCGGGCGCATGCTCTGCTTGCGCGAGCAAGTCTGCCGCTATCCATCTGGGATTCCCGCTCGTTGCAAGAACGATAGCTTCCGTCGGGCCAGCGGGAAAGTCGATGGCGCAATCGCTGCTTACGAGCTGTTTTGCGGCAGTGACAAAGCGATTGCCGGGCCCAAAGATTTTATCCACGCGCGCGATGGTTTTCGTGCCATAGGCGAGCGCTGCGATGGCTTGCGCACCGCCGATTCGGGCGATTTGCGTTACGCCAAGCAAATTTGCGGCGGCGAGAAGTTCTGGATTTGGTTTTGGACAAACCACGGTGATGTGAGGGACGCCCGCGACTTGTGCGGGGGTGACAGTCATGAGGAGCGTGGAGACGAGAGCGAATCGGCCGCCGGGAATGTAGCAGGCGATGGAGTCGATGGGGCGGACGAATTGAGAGATGATGACGCCGGGCTCGACTTGGAGCGACCAGGGCCGCGGGAGTTGTTTCTCGGCGACGCGGCGAACGTTCGCGGCGGCATGCTGGACTGCTTGAAGAAATTCGGGGCTGACATGTTTGCGAGCTGCGGTGATTTCGTTCTGCGAGATCCAGACGCCGGAACGCCGCAGATGGATTGCGTCGAATTTCTTGGTGTAGGCAAAGAGGGCGGCGTCGCCGCGTTTGCGTACATCGGCGATGATGCGTGCGGCGACACGCTCGGCTTCGCGGTCGCGCTCGTGGCGCGCTTGGAGGAGATGTTTTTCGACAGCGGCGGTGAGTTTAAGGATGCGCATCAGAGCACAATCTTGTTCAAGGGATATTCGACGATGCCCTGCGCCTTGGCTGCTTTGAGCTTGGGAATAATTTGCCGGACCACAGCTTCTTCAATGATGGTATTCACGGCGACCCAATCAGGATCGCTGAGGGCGGAAATGGTGGGTTTTTTGAGCGCGGGCAAGACCCCAAGTACGGCGGGCAGATCGTCGCGGTGAACGTTGAGGAGCAGGCCGACTTTGCTGGCCGCGGCGATTGCTCCTTGCAGCATGAGGATTAGGTTTTCGGCTTTCTCGCGCTTCCACGGCTCTATGGCCGCAGCGCGATTCATGATGAAAACGGTGGCGGATTCTAGAACGGTGTCGACGATGCGAAGACGATTGGCTCGCAAAGAGGAGCCGGTTTCCGTGACTTCGACGATGGCATCGGCGAGTTGTGGGACTTTCACCTCCGTCGCGCCCCAGGAAAATTCAACGCGGGCTTTGACGCCGTGACGCTTGAGATATTTTTCCGTGATTTGCACGACTTCGGTTGCGATGGTTTTCCCTTCGAGGTCGCGAACATCGCGCATCGCGGAGTCTTCGGGAACGGCAAGGACCCAGCGGACGCGAGCGAGGCGCTGCTTGGCGTAGACGAGTTCGGATAGTTCGTCAACGGCTGCGCCAGTTTCGACCACCCAATCGTGGCCGGTGATTCCGGCGTCGAGAGCGCCCGTTTCCACGTAGCGGGCCATTTCCTGCGCGCGGACCATCAGGCATTCGATCTCGGGATCATCGATGGTGGGCACGTAACTACGCGAGCTGAGCGTGATTTTCCAGCCCGCGCGGGCAAAAAGTTCAAGCGTTGCGTCCTGTAAGCTGCCTTTGGGAATGCCTAGCTTCAGACAGCTCATGCTCTCTTCTCCGGTTTCTCCTGGCCGTAAACTTTTTCTGGCGCGAAAGCGCGCTCTTCCGTAATTTTCGCGGTACCATCCGCGTCGAGCTTGCGGAAAAAGCAGCTGCGGTAGCCTTCGTGACAGACGCCGGGGCCGACGGCTTCGACGCGAATGAGCAGGGCGTCGGCGTCGCAATCGACGCGGATTTCGCGCACCTTGAGGACGTGGCCGCTGGATTCCCCTTTTTTCCAGAGCTTATTGCGAGAGCGGCTGAAGAAAACCACTTCGGCAGTGCGCCTGGTTTCGGCGAGCGAGTCAGAGTTCATGAAGCCGAGCATGAGGACGTCACCGGTACGGTGGTCTTGAATAATGGCGGGGACCAGCCCGCCTGCTTTGTCGAAGTCGATGTTCACGCTACCTTCTCCCTTAGAAAAAGTGCCGGAAAACAAAAAACCCGCTGGAGCTTACCGCGCCAGCGGGCCGATGAGTGCTTTTTGAAGCGAAACTCTATGCACACCTCATCGGGCGCGGCGCATGGCCATGATGATGATGGTGGAGATGCGCCCGAAAGTTCATAGTAAGAAATTAAAGAAAATCGCCTCCGGTGTCAACAACGGCTTTTTTCGTGAGCCACGGTTTTTTCGCGGTTAGTGCGGGGATTGAAAATGGCGGTCGAGCTTTAACTGCGGCTGCTTGGCCGTTCAGGCCTCCCGGCGTTGAAGTTCATACTCATTTGCAGATGGACGGCTACGCCGGATTTACCGCTCTCCAGCTTTTCCACGCGGACGACTTGGGCGACGTACTCGCAGTTTATCGGGTCGTGGGGCGAAGAGTAGGGAAAGGTGACGAAGACGCGCATGCCGGGATAGTAGGATCTGAGACGGCTGGTGAAATAAATGCCGCTTTTTGAGGCATTTACGCTGATAGGCAGGTCTTCAAAGTGATCGTCGCGGGGTTCCGATGGGCGGACGCGGACAGGCTTGGCGATTTTGGCTCTGTGGCTGACCCGGTTGTCGGACACTCGTTTTTCGAGCTTTTCTGGCATGGCGGCTTTCGAGTTAGAATTTAGGTGCACACACACCCTGGGGCGCGCCGTGAATCGTCAGAGCGCCGGGCCGAATCTGATATCAATACGAGAGCACGGCGAGAGCCAAATTTAAGGGGAATTGGGGCAATACTATGGACGAGAAAATCCGCAAGGACCAGGCGGCTTGGAAGAAACAACTCACGTCGAATCAGTACTATGTGACGCGGCAGAAAGGTACGGAACCGCCTTTCACGGGTGAGTACGAGGACACGGACACGCCTGGGGTTTACAAGTGTGTGTGCTGCGGGCAGCCCCTGTTTCGTTCTGATACCAAATACCACTCGGGCTCCGGGTGGCCGAGCTTCTACGCCCCGGCCGCAGAGGCGGCGGTGGAGACGGAAACCGATACCAGTCATGGAATGGCCCGGACGGAAGTGAAGTGCAGCCGATGCGATGCGCACCTGGGACATGTGTTCGACGATGGTCCGCAGCCGACAGGGTTGCGGTATTGCGTTAATTCGGCTGCGTTGGAATTGGACGAAGGAGAGAAAGACTGAAAAGCGCTCCGGGTGGGCCGGAGCGCTTCTCAGATTTTTGTGCTCTTAGGAGAAAACCGAGAATTACGCAGCAGGACAGGTGCAAGCCACGAGCTCGGCGACGGGATCGCTTTCGCGTTCCCACACGCCAAGCAGCAATACTTTCGTTCCCGTAGGATATTTGAAAACGTAATAAACGCTCGAACGCCCTTCGACTTCAAAGAAGCCGGGCCGCCGCGGATCTGGCCGCGAAGGAGCACCGGAATGAAGCAGCATGCGCAGTTCAGCAATCTGCTCCTGCGAATGATTTCGCAGGTCTTCCACGAGGGGCGGGTGCTTTGTAATGGTCATTATCATGTTCAATCTCCGCCACATTCAGCTTATCGTTGTCCTCACCTGTTAAGACGAAAAAAGGGGGGAAAAGTTTCATGGGCAGCAACTTCTTTTCAAGAATGTTTCGTGACAACCAGGGTGGCAGCGGGAGAAATGGCGAATTTGCTTGCATTTTGGGGTGAAAAACGGCATTTAGAGGTGGTCCAAAATGGCTCTGACCGGGTTTCAAATACGGCGTGCGGGAGAGATGGAAGGGCCAAGCGAACCGGCGCGGGACTAAAATCGAGCGAATGGCTAGATTCCGGATGTGCCTAATTTTGTTGTAATGAATGGAGCGTTACTAGCGATAGGGGTACTTGCGCTAGTGGCGCTTCGCTGCGATAGTGGAAAGAGTGACCTACCAACCTAAACAGGGATGGCCTCTGTGACCAAGACTCCAACGAAAAAGTCCTCGAAGAGAGAAAAGACCACTTTTGGCAAAGACAAGCGGCGCAAACATCATCATTTTTTGGTGACCGTATATTACGCAGACGGAGAAAAGTTTGGCCGCGTGTACACCGATAAAGATAAAGCGGATCGCTTTGCCGACCGGCAGAAGCGTTCGCCGGTGGTCAAGTCCGCGCGCGTTACGATGGTATCCTGAAGCGAACGCACCGGATGGGGTCGTCAACGAAAAACAAGCCACGGAAGGCTTGTCGATGCCGCGCGGGCATGTTATAAAAAGAAGCGCTGTTGAGCGGCCTTAGTATAGTGGTAGTACGGAACCTTGCCAAGGTTCAGGTGTCGGTTCGATTCCGATAGGCCGCTCCATTCCCCCAAGTTCCGCCTCCTTAGCGTCCCCATCCCCGCAACAGTGAAAAGGATACGTCGCTCTAGAATTCCACCTTTGTTCTGAATCCGAAAACGACAGCGCGCTGCGCTCCTCCTCCCACGTTCGCGTAATACTGAACTACAGGCTGAAGAAGGAGCATTGGTAAAACGTCCAGCAGGGCGTTGAACTCAACGCCCTGCTCGGTCTTGAACGGCGGCGCGCCATGCGGGTCGAACTGTTGGCTCAAGCTGTTGTGCACATAGCCGAGCGACATGGTGTTGTGAAAGTTCACTGGGAGCGGCTCATTGAAGCGCAAGCCGACGGTCAGCATGGTGTTGTTGCGGTTGATGCTCGGGGGGCTCCAATCGTATGCAAACGTCGCGTCCAAGCCTTTCCCCTCTTTCGGATCGAGGCGCCAGAGAGCTTGGCTTGCCATCCAGTACAAGAGGTAGTTACCCGACTGCGGTGTGGCACTCGTCGCCGACGTGAATTTTCCGGGATTGTAGGAGGCGCCGAACTGATAGAGGCCTGAATATCCCTTTCGGCCCTCCACATTGTCAAAGGCCCGCACAGACGTCGCATCCTTGCCCGGAGTAAAGCCGATTTCATAAGTACTCACCGGAGTTCCGTTGAACTGCGGAACGAAGCCAGTTGGGTTTTGCGAAAAAGGCGAGCGGACCGCGGCCATCACCATCGATTTCACGTAGATGTTGTGGATGGGTACGGCGCGAATTTCCAACGCCGGCGTCGAGGGAGGGTCGAAGGACTCGAGATCCGTAAATAAATTGCCCAATGCATAGCCCATCGGCTCGAAGATGAAGGACGCCGCGTAGTGCTGCGCTCCATAGAAATCTTGACCCGCGAACTGGCCCACGCGCGCGGTGATGCGTTCGTCCATCCACCGCTTCTCGATCCACCAGGAGTCGAGGCGGCATGTATTCATGCTGGACATTCAACTTGGACTGGTGAGGAGACCCAAATATGCTCCGAGATTGCCGCCGCCCTGCCAGAGCGCTGTGGCGTGGAAATACAGATCGTGCCAGCCGGTCAGCTCTCCAAAATCGATGTCTACCGTCCACCGGAAGCGGTTCCAACTGGCAAAACGCTCTTTCTGCTCGCTCTTGATATTCCAGAGGGAATCGCTGACGTATTGAAGATCGAAGCTCACTCCATGCTCTTCCAAGCGCTTGCGCTCGCCGCCCCAGTCACCGAAGAGGTGGCCGTGCGGGCCCTGACCCGTTTCGTGACTGTCCGGGCCGGGGAGCGGTTCCTGCTGGGCGGTCTGGGAATGGGCCGGAAATGCAAATACACAAAGAGCGCAGTATAATGGAAAAAGAAAGCGCAGCTGTCGACCGTACATACAGAACCCTCTTCTCATCGCTTGTGATCGCTGGATCTCTAGCCTTCCTAGCGCAACGCGATCGCAATGCCAGCCAATACCACGGGAAATGACCAGGCCCAGTCTCCTAGATACGTGACGGCAGCGGCGGCCACAACGCAGCCCCCAAAAAAGCCGATGAGAAGGGGGAGGGAGCTTCTTAATCGCTCGGTGTCGCCCGCCATAAAAGGCTGGGTTCGTGACCGCCTGTCCAGCAGCGACAGCGTGATGTTCGTCAGATTGCCAGTCATCACGGCAGTTGAGGGCGCGACCGGCAGGGTCAAGCGTAAGAGAGCGAACTGACACGCCATAGCCGAGACTGCCATCATGGCGACAATTCCAGCCATCAGGCCGTGCGGATTGGCAGAGGGATTGGTGATGACGCTAAAAATCAAAACGCACGCGAGCAGCAGGAATTGAACCAAGAGGAGCAGCCGCGCGAGGCCGGTACCCCGTCTGCCCGATGCTCTGGCGAGTAGCCAAGTGGCGGCGACGGCGAGGATGAATACAGGAATTGCCAGGATCTGCGCTGGGTTTATCCGTGCGCGGCGCACGACCAGAGCCCCAACTACCACGAGATTGCCGGTTATATGAGCAGTGAAAAGATTGCCGAGGCTCAAGAAGCCAGTCAGGTCAACCATCCCCGCGATGACGCTGAGTAAGGTTGGAAGCCACTTCTCAAAGCGCGCCAACGCGGTTGCGCCGACCGATGGGGAGGTGGAGGAGTGGGCGGCGGCGCGATCTATGGTGGACATCGGCAGATTCCTTCGTGGCTCAAGACTTCGCTTGTTTCGATCTCTCGCTCAGGTAATCAATGACCAGTTTCGGAACGATGAGGCCGAAGCTCATCGCTAAAATAATCGTGACGGCGATCATGCCGTCCGCGATAGTCGCGCTTATGAGCTCCAACGTCGTTTGCGAGCCACCTGCAAGTTGGACCAGGCCGCTCGCCATCCTGAATAGAAAGACGCCGGGCATCATCGACACCACGGAGGCGAAACCGATGGCCGCAAACGGCATGCGCGACCGGCGCGAGACGGGCGTGAGGACCAGACCGACGATGAGACAAGCGACAAGGGCACCAGTTGCAGCGCTTGCACCAAGGACGGTAAGCGTCGCCCACCTCAGAGCATGGGCTACCATGCCGACCGCCACCGGCCAAGCCAGCATGTGCAGTGGCGTGGAGAAGAAGACGCTGTAGGCGAAAACGGCGACGCCGGCGGCAACCACGTCGAGCCACAGGGGCACGGCCCTGCCGGCCGGGTCTACCGGAAAAGAGACGCCGAGAAGAGTCAGTCCAAGCAGCAGTCCCGTTGAGATCGCCACCACTATGAGCCCCGCATAGACCAGGCGGGCGGCACCCAGATGG
>Ga0210384_10007988_pt1 | contig 11096 bp, 9 predicted proteins | sample IncBWH2MmetaG_FD_160574 | JGI IMG/M metagenome (GOLD analysis project Ga0210384, IMG submission 160574) | Forest soil microbial communities from Barre Woods Harvard Forest LTER site, Petersham, Massachusetts, United States - Inc-BW-H-2-M | ecosystem: Environmental > Terrestrial > Soil >...
TGAGCAGTCTTTCCAGTCCCGCACGTCTGACGACCTGGAGGCATCGGTGCGCGATATGGAGTTTGCTTGGTCGGTCCTCGCCGAGAACTCGAATGTGGATAAAACTAAGCTCGCCGTCATGGGACACAGTGTCGGGGGCATCGAAGCAGCGTTGTTCGCTATGAGCAACGCAAATGTCTCCGCCGTCATCGCTCTGGACGGTACGTACGGATTTGCTGGTTTGTCGTCCGTCCTGACGCAATCCTACGGATACGCCCCAGAAAAGATGCGCACGGCGTTCCTTGACTTAAGGCGGGCCCAAGGGGCGCAGGGCGATGAGCCCCTCGACTTCACTGCTGTGGAATCCTTCCGGCACTCCGACAGAACCTTGATCACGATTCGGAGGATGCACCACAGCGATTTCACATCCTTCGCCATGATTGGCGAATACTTCCACACACCGATAACCGCCGATTATCCGCTGAATGGGTGGAACAGAGAAACGGCGAAGGCGGGGCACGAACACGTGTGCACGATCATCCTGGCGTTCCTGGAAGCAAAGGTTCGAGGCAACTCGAACGCCCTCGCGTCTTTGAGCGCAGCGGTCATGCAAGCGGCCGGCGGCACCTTCAGGCACGAGGACGCAAGACCCCTACCGCCATCCCCCTTGGAGTCTGCTGCTTTGGTGAAAGAGAAGGGATTGGTTGATACAAAAGCGCTCTTCAGCAGAATCTGCGGAGATCAAGAGATAGGAGGCTGTATCGACGCCGATCGATTCAACACCTGGGGATATGACCTGCTGGGACAAAATCGCCCCCAGGACGCGCTGGCGGTATTTCAATTGGCTGCATGGGCCCATCCGACTTCGGCGAACGCCCAGGATAGCCTAGCGGACGGTTACCTCGCCGTAGGCGACAAAACGAGCGCGAAGCTGGCCGTTCAACGGGCTATCGAACTTGCCCCTGGAGATCCGTTGCTCAAAGCAGACGCGAGAGCCTCATTTCTCAGTGACGAGACTGCGCGGTTGAGCAAGATGCAGTAGTGGGGTGACTGCGGAAAGAGCAGCTTCCGAACCTTGTCGTCCCAGCCTGTGCTGGTCTCCTCTGATCAACCCACCCGTCCTTGCGCTAGTTCAGTAGTGCAGCCTTTTTCTGCCCCATTTTCTGGGCGCTACTTCGGGCTAATTCCAGTGTCCGGCAGCTTCGCGTATTTTGCTTTCGCGGTTCCGCTCTTACACGCAGGGCAGTAACGCTCGCGAAGCATGCAGCGCAGGCTGCCGTGATGTCACTGGTCTGTTCTTCCGAAAAGGATCGAGGGGCACTCGTCGCCGGATAGAAAACTACAGGTCGCACAAAAGGGCGCGAAACATGCCCTTTTTGTGCCCTCGATGCTTTGAATGAAATCCGACTAACTGCTTTGAAAAGAATGGCGGGGACGACGGGACTCGAACCCGCGGCCTCTGCCGTGACAGCGCCCATGGCTGCGGTAAGTGATTGAGATCATACGGTGTCGGCGGACATCGTTTGATACCACAAGACACAGTATGTTACCTGTTATCGCCCCCTTATTGTACGCAGATTCCTCTCAATCAGCGGATTTCTCGAATTCTCAGATCTCGTTTCCGGCCAACTTCGGGATCACCGACGATTCGCCGAGGGCCTGACTGCGGCTTCCCCACACCTGGCCCGTGACGGGCGCTAGTCCGAGTACGGCACTAATCAGATGGATATACCTCTGACGAGATCACTCGTACCGGCTTTGATTAGCCCACAGCTTGACCTCTTCCTCCACTGAAAAAGGCCTCGGCGGAGCGATCGCAAAACGTTCCTCTAATTTGAACGCTTGCTCTTCCAATGGAATGCCAAGCCAGGAGCGAGTTTTCAGAAATCCGCGAAGGTATAATCCTGCATACAGCTCCAGCCCAAGCGACGCGAATTGCTGCGCATGCACAAGTCCGTGAAAGAGCGTTCGGGGCGTGATCTCTTCATGGAAAACGATGACATCAATGTAAGTGACGGAAGCAAGATGCACGAAGTCTGGAAAATTGCCCCCACTCAGGGCTACTGCCTCGGCGTTGAAAAAGGGAGGTGGGATGCGCACGCCCCTGGTCAATATCACTGTCCTTACGACGTCAAGCAAAACTTTCGGAAAATAGTGCTGGACGGTGGTCTTCCAATTCGCAGCGAGAGGCTCGCTCGCGGGAAGGTAAAGGGCTCTCTCGTCCCACAAATATTTCGCGACCCCGGCTGCCATCTCCGCGGCACGGGTCTCAGAGAACTGCGAAGTATCCATCGTCGTTCGCCCTTCTTGAGGAATCCTCTGGAAACGGAATCGCGATTGGCAAGAGTCAGTGCAACGGCAATTCAACCAGGGTTTCCATCCTGCCTCAGCAATAGCGGATTATTTGCTTCCTGTCCCCTGAAGCAAGCCAGACACCTCTGACTGTCCCCTTATTGTCCCCCAGATTCGGCTTGTCCCTTCGCTAGGCTACCGTTGCCGTTCTCGACGTTTCCTGCGTTCGGCATCTTGCTCGAGCATGCTCATCAAGAGTCGAAGTGGTGACCGGCACGTGGTCGCGCGCAACCGTTCGAACACGGTTCGCAACTCACCGAGTGCATGGGCTGCAGCAAGCACCCTGCCTGCCTTCACCTATTCACCAAAACGCGCGTCCGATTAATCGGAAATCGAAGACCTCGGTTTTGCCTGATTAACACCGGACAAATCGGCAACTAGTCGGGCACATGTCACTCCGGCGACGTCATCCCCGTCAAAAGTGAAGCTATGATTGTCACCGAAACGGATATGGCATAACGTAATTGTCCATCCGGCTGTCGGGCCGACCGAGCACGGGGCAGAAGGGTCTGAGTTATGCGGATACCGCTTGTGTCAGTTGCGGCAGCTTTCCTAATGACCGCCGGGCCTATGACGCAGGTTAAGGAATTACCGCTGAGGATAGAGATTAAGACTTCGCCGAGCACGGTGCACAATAAGCGAGTTTTCGTTGTGGACGTCGTGGTCCGAAACACGAGTAAGATCGAGCAAGTGTTACAGACCTGGCAGTGCTCCTATGGCGATTGGAATTGGACAACAGATAATCGAGTCGTTCATGTGCAAGAACGGGAAGCGGTTCCCTGCAAGAAAAACGCTCTGGTCTACATGAACCTGAAGCCCGGCGAAACATACGAAAGAGTGCTTTCCATCCGCGCCGCAGCTCCCGCCGGGGAAGTTATGCCGGAATCCGTTACTTTTCGGATCGGCTGCGAGCCTGGGCTGGGATACAACCTCTCGACCGAAACGCCGCCGCACATTTGGAGCGATCCGGTAACGATAACGATTCGGGGCCAGAGTTAGGCCAAGTCGATCGCAGCGGCACAGCGGAAGAGGCAGCACGCTCGTCAAAAACAGGGCACAAAACACGTACCAACCTTTGGTCAATCTAGTGGCCGATGCGGCTTAGAGCGCAGGGTGCTTGTTGGGTCGTTTGAACTCTAACAGCGCTGCCAGGAATGCAATGGCTATCCCAATGAGTGCCGCACTACTAGGTTCGTGCAATTCGTGTCCGGCGACGCCCTCGCCATCCTCGGCGTCAAGCCGGCACTCGGACGGTTGAGGGGATTGCGACAGTGGCTGCAGAAGTCACTTAGAAACTCTGCTTGAATGTGGAAAGCGTCTCACGGACACGCGCGGGGTTGCAGAATAACTGGCGGCCGTGGAAGATCGTTAAAGTCAAAGTTGTCCATCAGATCGCTGGCCGCCGCGTCGCGCGACGTGAGCGCTCGCAACCCGTAACGGGTCTCCACGAACCTCAGTACTGAAGTGTGGTCGGAAAGATTGTGGGAAACATAGCCCTGTTTGGCATAAGGAGAGATGATCAAGAGCGGCACACGCGGACCCAGACCAAACTGATCCAGTTGTGGAGGGGCCACGTGATCGTAGAACCCGCCAAAGTCGTCCCACGTCACAAACACTGCAGTGGAATTCCAGTCCGGTCCTTGCATCAGCGCGTTCAACACGCTCACCGTCCAATTCTCTCCCTCACAGATACTATCGGGAGGGTGTTCACTCTTGTATTCCGGTGGCAACAACCAACTCACACTGGGTAAATGTCCGGTCTGGACATCGCTGACAAACTGATCGGGTGACGCTACATTCGTAGTCCACACAGTGCTGTTGTAAATGTGGCCGACAAGAGAAAGAAATCCGCCTCCCTCTGCATAATACTTCCAACTTATCCCAGCCTCTCCCAAGGAATCCGGAAGGGTTGGAAAGTCGAAGCAGCGAATCCGTTGAGAGCGGTTACCTTCTGGGTCGATCACGGTGACGGTGCTGTTCGAATTATGATCACAATCGGGCACCGTGCCGGGGGCGCCGTCGTCAATTGCACCACCAGACTGTCCGGCGACGGCGAAGAGATGGTTGGGCAAACTGGGGCCGTGAACCGAAGTAAAATAGTGGTCAGCGATGGCGAAACGTCGTGCATAGGTCCAGTAATTCGGTATTTCTTGTTCTTGAGCTAGTGTGTATGCGTTCCAGGTTCCGTCGCTGATCAGATCAAATCTGTCCATTCTTCCGGCGTCCATAGCTTGCAAAGCACAATCCCAGCCATTACAGAGAGTCGCAGCCGCATAGGCGTCGGGCATCGGACTTAGTGGGATCCATTGACCATTCGAAAGGAGGCCGGAGGTGGCGCCATCGACTCCTGGAAAAGCACCGAAATAATTGTCGAAGGTATGGTTTTCGCCGATGATGAAGACGATATGTTGAATTTCGGTGAGGTTGCCAGGAACCGGTGTTATGGTGCGCGTTGCGCACGCGACCAGACAGGCCATGCAAACCAGGACGACGGGAACCAAACACGAACCGCTGCCGCGAGCCGCTTCCGGCCGCCCAAATGAAACGAGTTTTAACGAACAACCAAGCTGGGAGCGTGGCACGGAATCAGACCGGCATGGGTCCGGCGTGCAGCTCGGAGTAGGTTTTCAAGCAAAATAGTACGTCTCGCTCGAGCGGCTCGGTCGCTCGTCGCAGCAAACGTTTCCTTTCGCACGAACACACGAGAAGATTCCTATCCATGAGAGATCCTTTCGAGAGTTCTGAGAAATGCTCCATCACGAGTGTTAACTACGAAGGTGATCAAAAAATTCCAAACAATCTCAAACCGGCGAAGGTTTAAATAGGAGAGCAATCACATGGGCTGCTAGAGCGCCGCCGAGGCTAATCCACAATCAGCAGACTCTTCATTCCTGGCGGCAACGATTGACGTGTAAGTGCCCGGCGTCAGTGCCATGAATTCAATTGCTGCTCCATTCGTTCCTGGGAATCGGCATTGCAGAGGGCTGCATCGTCCAAATCCACATGGAAACTCTCTTTCCGATCGTGGACCAGAGCTTTGGCAACAGGTGTGCAACGATTCGGACGGCCAAAGGGCGTAAGTGATTGAAAATATGGCGGGGACGACGAGACTCGAACTCGCGACCTCTGCCGTGACAGTTGGCCTTTCAACCGCTGGCACACGCAGAATCAGTAGGTTAGACGTGCGGTAGTCGGCAACCGTTGGACTTATCGGGATACGCTCGCTCGTTTTTGTGCAACGACTTGTGCAACGCCGATGACTATTTCCTTATTGTAGCCAGATTGCTTCACCTGTCCCGCGAGTGCGTTACCCCTCGGACCTACAGCAATACAAAGTTTCATTTCCCACAATGCCATTTCTGGCCAGTGAGCACTTGCCCGAGTACGCGAACTTACCACAGTTGAGTCAGATCGAGGGACAAGTCCTGAAGTCGAAGAGGATCGCAACTGTTTTCGATTTTGGATCACGGCTAACGTTCACGTCGTCTCTTGACACATTTGGGGGCAAGATCGCCCGGTTCACTCTGAAGAATTCCTCCAGTAGGGTCCCATTAAACACCTGTCCGAACTTCGGAAGTGATTGCATCAATTTCTCCCGCGTCACTCTGTTTACGCCCATAAATTCGATGTTTCCAACACGGTATTGCACCTGTTGATCGATCTTAAGCACCATGTCGATGGTCTCGTGGGCTTCATCAATTTGAAGATCCGGCTCTGCAGTCATGTCTACGTAACCCTCTCGCCCATAGGCTAGTGTGAGATTCTTGATACCTTCTCGGACTTTTTCGACATTGAACGGTTCACCTCTTTGAAGGGGAATGAGATCTCGTAGGACTTCTGTCGAAAACTCGAGCGAACTGTTGTCCGCGGCCTCGACTCGAATATCACCCGCCCGGTATTGAGGCCCGGGCTTGGCAGTGACGATCACTGCAACACTGACCTCAGCGCCTTCACTCTGTAATGCCGTTAGTTTTGCAGCCGCTGTCGCTGTGAAATAGCCTCGTTCTTGCAGTGCCCCCCTGGCGCCAACTTCAGCGATATCGTTGGCCAAATCGTCCAGATAGGCAGCGTCTGCATCTCTCTCGAACACGTGGCTTCGTAACTCGGCTGAAATCTCGTCCCGAGCATTCGTTGGAATTCCGTCCTTCGAGTCGAATTCCACGCGAATCACGCGCACCCTAACCCGCGACGGCATTGGATCGGCAGGCCGCATCTCCCGTATTTCTTGAGCAAAGGTGGGGTAAGGCAGGCAATTCTCGACCCTCTTTGGCAACTGTCCAAATGCACAGGGAACGCACAACACAAATAGCGGAACGACTCGTTGAAAGCCGCGTGCCAGCATGCAGGCAATATATGCCCGTCTTTCGCTATCTTCAAGAAATCTTGATGGATCACAGGGAGACAACAATCCGAGTTTATACCCCCGGAAAGTAACGAAGTGCAAGAATCATCTCGCCGCACCAAGGGTCGGCCGCACTATTTAAGTAGAACGAAGTCGTGATAAAGGATCGAGAGCTCAAAATCGTCAGTCGTGATGACGGCTGGACTCTGATGGGACCTCTGGCCTAGTAGAATGCCTATTAGCGTTGATTCCGACGCGACCTGCAGGTCGTCTCTACATTTCGAGAAGAGGATTTGGTATGGCATGCGTAGTAGGGGATCGTATAGAGCCTTCACCAGCACCTGATAACCCGGAAAGGATCGTTCCATTGCGGACAGACGCTGCGGGGCCCAGCCCCAATAGATGGTATTGATCGTCCATCGGCTCAATTGCTAGCCCGTTCGCCAGTCTACCACGTTATAAGGACATATCCGGGACCGCCGCTTATTCCGTTCTGGCCCGCCGAGCCTGGAACGCCACTACCGCCGACCCCACCGACCCCAGTTAGACTCGAGATCGATTGGATACTGCGACCTCCTGTGCCGCCTGTCCCGGTGAGGCAGACCGTGCCGGTGCTGGTGAATCCCGGATTGCCACTGTCACCGCCGCCTCCGTTACGTGCGACGGCATGTGTAGCCGAAGTACCGGAGCCTCCAAACCCACCCGCACCTGGATGCATGTTCGAAAGGTCGAATGAGACAAACCCGCCACCTCCACCGGTGCCTCCTCCCGCGCTGGAAAGCACGTTTGAACTCCCGTCTACAATCTGAGAACTGCCGCCGTCGCCGCCGCTCAGACCTGCGGAATCTGTGTTTGGAGCTATCGTTTGGGCACCAACTCCAAACGTACCTCCAGTCCCCACATTGACCGTATAGTTGGCACCAGGTGTCACAGAGAGAACCGCATGCGTGTAGCCGCCAGCTCCTCCTCCCCCGCCACCCATGCCGGGGCAGGCAGACGACGCTAATATTCCAAACGTCGCGCCTCCACCGCCCCCGCCCGCTCCCCACATTTCCACCAGAAGATGTGTCACACCAGTTGGAACGGTGAACGCTTCAGATTGGGTAAACTCTTGAATTCCGCTGAAGCCTCCCGTGCCCGATCCGGGTGCCCCTGGAGGTCCTGTGGTGCCGATTGGTCCTATCGGGCCAATAGGACCGGCTGGGCCTGGGGGACCAGTTGCACCTTGAAGCCCTTGAGGGCCGGCCGCGCCAGCGGGGCCGTGCGGACCTGGTGCGCCAGCGGCGGCAAGAAGTTGCCAACTCGTGTTCATTGGGGAAGGTTCGGAATTGCTGCTGGCCGCGAGCGCCAGCCAGAATGACCCCTGGTCCGTCACCGCATCTTTCACGTTGTAAGTGTTAGAGTTGCTCCATACACCTCGATTGTTGATGCCTGCGGCAACAAGCTGCCAGTTCGTGTTGCTGGGGGTAGGTTCGGAGTTGGTGTTGGCGCTCTTAGCGAGCCAGTACGAGCCCGCATCAAAGACTGAATCCGAGAGGTTGTACGCGGTCCCTGCGTTCCAGGCGCCCTTGTTGTTGATCCCGACGGATCCTTGTTGCCCTTGAACACCTTGTGCGCCAGGCAAACCGACGGGCCCTTGGGGACCGGCTACGCCTTGCAGACCTTGAGTACCCGCCGGGCCTTGCGGGCCTGTGGCACCATTAAGTCCGTTTGCTCCGGCTGGGCCCTGAGGTCCCTGCGGCCCTGGAGGACCTTGTGGACCGGCAGGACCTGGAGAAAGAGAGAAGGCGTTTGCGTAAAAGGGCCTGCGGGCCTCCAATACAGACCGGCCTGACATATCAGCCACGTCCAGGTAGCGGGAAGCGCCCGGTGGGAAGACGCCCTGCGGGATGCCACCCGTAGTCAACGATCCCAGAATGAAATCCAGTTCTCCGAAGAACCCGACCTTCACGTCGGGGTGCTCTTCGGAGAAGACCAGCTTTCCGCCAGTGGCAGCGTCCCACACTTCCAGATTGATGTTCTGGGTACTGCCAAAGGGGAGTCGGGATAAGACCAAGTCGAATGGAATCTGAAGGGAGGTCGGCGGCGGGGTCGGCGTGGTGGCCGCAACGGTTGCTTGCGTGGCTTCCTCGGTTTGCGCTCGCAGATTGGGCGCGACAGTCAGAACGAATACAATGAAGGAACAAAGCTGCAGCTTGCGCATAGAACCTCCTTCAGTTCACCTGAATGTGCGGACTGCGACCTAATATCTTGGTGCTCTCCGCCGGGAACTGCGGGAACTACTTCTTGCTACCCACATAAGCGAAAACGGCGGCCAAAGTGGACCAGGGAATTGATGAGAAGGCCCCTGATTTCTGGGAAAGCCCTTTCCCAAACATCCCAGCTAGCGTGAAGACTGTATTCGCGTGACCCGGTACACTCGTGGTTTTCGCTTCTTAGAAAAAGAGAACAGAGCTCAATGGCACTCATCGCCTTCGCCGCGGCATGGCGCACGACAGAATCGGCACACCCGACGGCTCTATGCACACCTCCACGGCAAGGTGGATTGACTTCTATCTGGCGAGAGTCGATGTTCACTTCGACAAGGCCAAAGAACTCTTCAATTCCGCGGTGACCATTCCCCTGGGGTCCGACGCGTCGGCGGAGCCGTGCCGCTACTTCCAAATTCGCAAGGCGTGGGACCTCCGCCAGTACCGATCTGTGAGTGAAGGCGACCTGATCTTCCGTAAATCAGGCCAAGGCTCGATTCGTTGGGCAACGGTTCGAATATCTGTATCGCGGATGGAAAGCAGGCCGCGTGACCCAAGACGAGACCCGCCGGGAGTTCGGTGGAGCCAGCTATCCGGTTCCGTATCACTGCAAAATATTGACCGTTGAACATTTCTTCTATATTGTATGTGTAATGTCCAGTCGCGATTATCTGGGCGAATTTGAACACATCGTTGTCTTGGCTCTTCTGCGCCTCGGTGATCGGACCTACGGAGTTACGGTAAGGCAGGAGATCGAACTACGTATTGGTCGAGAGGTGTCCATAGGCGCGATCTATGCCACTCTTGGTCGCCTGGAAACGAAAGGTTACGTCAACTCTTCAGTTTTGCGGGGCACAGAGTGTAATTTGTGTTTTCAAGAATTTTCAAGATATGCAAAAATGGCAGCTGTAATTCCCACTCCGACCACGGCTAACTTGTAAGCGAGCTTTCGTCTTCGACTCATGGCTGAATTTTTCAGCGGTGCAGTTCCCTGATTGGCCGGCGGCGCTGACTCTACTTCTTTTCCTTCCACGCGCTTTGCCCGGCCTCGGACAACAACAACAACCCCTCCGCCGAGTCTACTTGCTTAAGCCACAACCGCTCGCGATGTCCTCCCGTTAGTCCGGAGGGCAAAATCCAAGTTCGGAGGTAGTAGGTCTTGCCCACCTCTGCAGTCAACTCGGCTGCTCCGCTTAGCTGCTGCCTTGACGCAAGGCTGGACTGCCAGTCTACGCAAACGTGATGCTCCCCCGGCGCCAAGGGAAACGAGAGGTAGGACTCTCCATAGTTCGCGCCAACCCAAGTTCCATCCAGACCCACGCGCGTGGTGATGTCTCCTATATTGTAGGAGTCGTCCGGGTTTTCGCGCGCGATCACATATACCAGTGCCTTTCCCGGCTCTGGTTGCCTAACGACATGCTGATTCTTATCCACCTTTACCGAGAACTCGGTCGCTGCAGGACCGCACCCTGCGGCTGCGCGCAAATCCGCTGACCGATCTTGGGCTATCGCCGGCGCTGCACACACTAATAGCAGGAGCATGAATCTCTTCATGATTGGACTCCGCTGTTTCCGCCAAAAGAATCAGGTCACGTCGGCGCTAATACGACGTCCTAAGCGCTGGTTGCGTTTCGCAAATCTTGGCCGCCGTGACGGAGGGCGGGGATTTCCTGCGGGGCGCGGCGGGCGCTGAGGCGACAGGCTTCGGTGTGTTGTCCCTAACGACAATGCCATCCGGCGCGTATGCCTTTGAAATCAGCGACATACAAGAAGATCAAGCTGAGGGCGTCCTGAGCCAGGCGACCAGAATGTGACAATGTTACACCGGGCTGAAAACCCCTTAATGGAGTTGCGGCTGGCGAGATAACAATTCGCCAGGCACAGGCGGCAATGCTGCGCCGCACCCGCTCGCATACTTAGCCGGCTTCTTCTGGCCGATCATCCCCATATATATGTGTATATTACTTCATTGGTAGTATGAACCTCGGCTTAGGCAACAGTTGTGCAACGATTCGGACAGGCAAACGGCGTAAGTGATTGAAAATATGGCGGGGACGACGAGACTCGAACTCGCGACCTCTGCCGTGACAGTGAGCGGTTCATAAGTACTTGCAAGGACTTACAAGAGCACGGACGGCATCCTAAGTCGGCCGTTTCATATGTTCGGTCACGTA
>Ga0210384_10007989_pt1 | contig 11096 bp, 10 predicted proteins | sample IncBWH2MmetaG_FD_160574 | JGI IMG/M metagenome (GOLD analysis project Ga0210384, IMG submission 160574) | Forest soil microbial communities from Barre Woods Harvard Forest LTER site, Petersham, Massachusetts, United States - Inc-BW-H-2-M | ecosystem: Environmental > Terrestrial > Soil >...
CGCGGCTGCACGCGGCGTATTACCGCCCGGGCGGCGTCTACCGCGATCTGCCCGAGCGGATGCCGCAGTACCAGGTGTCGCCCATCCATAACGCCAAGGCCATCGCACGGATGAACCAGGCGCGGCAGGGGAGCCTCCTCGACTTCATCGACGATTTCACCACGCACTTCCCCGGCAACGTCGACGAATACGAGACGCTGCTCACCGACAACCGCATCTGGAAGCAGCGTACGGTCGGCATTGGCGTCGTGGCCCCGGAACGGGCGCTCGCACTCGGCTTCACCGGGCCGATGCTGCGCGGTTCGGGCGTGCCCTGGGACCTGCGCAAGAAGCAGCCGTACGCCGCTTATGACCGGATGCAGTTCAACATCCCGGTCGGCACCAACGGCGACTGCTACGACCGCTACCTGGTCCGAGTCCAGGAGATGCGCGAGGCGAACAAGATAGTCCGGCAGTGCACCACGTGGCTGCGTGAGAACCCGGGGCCGGTGATCGTCGCCAACCACAAGATCGCGCCGCCGTCGCGCGAGGAGATGAAGACGAACATGGAGGAGCTGATCCACCACTTCAAGCTCTTCACCGAGGGTATGCACGTGCCGCCCGGCGAGGCGTACGCGGCGGTGGAGCATCCGAAGGGTGAATTCGGCATCTACATCATTTCCGACGGCGCGAACAAGCCCTACCGGCTCAAGATCCGCGCGGCCGGCTTTCCGCATCTCGCGGCGCTCGACGAGATGGCACGCGGCCACATGATTGCCGACGTCGTGGCCATCATCGGCACGCAGGATATCGTCTTCGGTGAGATCGATCGATGAACGCGGCTCGTCATCTGGCCCTGCCGTTGACCGTCCTCGCGCTGGCCTGGCCGCTGGCTGCGGGTGCGCAGCCCACTGCCCCCGCCACCGGCGACGCGGCGAGCCAAGCGGCGGAACAGCCCACGCGGGCTGACGATCAGGCCACGATCGACGGGGGCAAGAAATGGCTCGAGCTCATTGACGCAGGCAAAACCGGCGAGGCCTGGGACCACACCGCCGCGTCCCTGAAATCCGCCGTGACGCGCAACGATTGGGTCGGTGGCGTAAGCGAGATCCGCAAGCCGTACGGCAAGCTTGTCTCGCGGACGCCGAGCCGGTTTGCACGCACGCATACGCTGCCCGACGCGCCGCAAGGTGATTACGCGATCGTCGAGTACGAATCGACATTCGCCGGCGGCAAGAGCGCGCTCGAACAGCTCACCTGGAAGCTGGAGTCCGACGGCGTCTTTCGCATTGCCGGCTACTTCATACGCTAGACGCCATGCGCTGCGCCCATACCCTTGGCAAGACCCGTCACGCGGGAACCCAAATGTCACCCGGTGGCAGGCAGGCGGCAATGCGTGCGACACGCGGGTGCGGGGAGATCGACCGATGAGCGTTCCGATCGTCCACCTCGATGAGCTGGAATTCACGCGCGATACGCGGCACGGCGAGCGCTTCGAGGCGAAGCTCGCGCCGGTAGCGCCGGCGATCGGAGCGCGCAAGCTCGGCTACAACGTCACCGCGGTCCCGCCGGGCAAGCGCGCATTCCCGTTCCACAATCATCACGCCAACGAGGAAATGTTCTTCATTCTCGAAGGCGAGGGAACGCTGCGCTTCGGCAGCGCCGAATATCCGGTGCGCAAGGGTCACTTCATCTGCTGCCCCTGCGGGGGACCCGAGGTGGCGCACCAGCTCATCAACACGGGAAGCGGTGAGCTGCGTTACGTCGCGGTGAGTACCATGATCGATACCGATATCTTCCAGTATCCGGATTCGGGCAAGTTCGGCGCCGTAGGCGGCCGGGAGTTCGGTCGTTCGCTCAGCGCGGCGACCTTCGCCGCCAAGTTCGTTCCCGAAGGCGCCGACGTCGAATACTGGCATGGAGAGTAGAGCGTGTTGACCGACGCGGCGCTGCGCAAGATCGATCGCGAAATCGCGAAGTATCCGGACGGCCAGAAGCAATCGGCGGTGATGGCGGCGCTCACCATTGCGCAGGACGAAAATGGCTGGCTCTCGACCGAGACGATGGACTTTGTCGCGGACTATTTGGGCATGCCGCCGATCGCTGTCTACGAGGTCGCCACGTTCTACGAGATGTACAACACGGCACCCACGGGAAAGTACAAGCTGACGCTGTGCACCAATCTTCCCTGCGCACTGCATGATGCGGCGAAGGCGGCGGCGCACCTGAAGCAAAAACTCGGCATCGGCTTCGGCGAAACCACACCCGACGGAATGTTCACGCTCAAGGAAGGCGAGTGCCTCGGCGCGTGCGGCGACGCGCCGGTGCTGCTGGTCAACAACAAGCGCATGTGCAGCTGGATGCGCCCCGAGGCGGTTGACCGCCTGCTCGCCGAGCTCGCAGCGGAAGGCGGACGATGAACGCGCCGGCCGAATTCCTCGATTACGGTCCCGACAGCATCATCATGGCGGGGCTCAATGGCCGGAACTGGCGGCTGGCCGACTACGTGGCGCGCGGCGGCTACGGCGCGCTGCGGAAGATTCTATCCGAGAAGATTCCGGCGGCGAACGTTATCGCGGAGGTCAAGAAATCGGCGCTGCGCGGCCGCGGTGGCGCAGGCTTTCCGACCGGGCTCAAATGGAGCTTCATGCCGCAGCAATATACCGGCGCGAAGTATCTTGTCTGCAATTCCGACGAAGGCGAGCCGGGGACGTTCAAGGACCGCGACATCCTGCGCTACAACCCGCACATCCTGTTCGAGGGGATGGCCATCGCCGCGTACGCGATGGGCTGCCGGCGCGGCTACAACTATGTCCACGGCGAGATCTGGGACGCCTACGAGCGCTGCGAGGAAGCCCTCGAAGAGGCCTGCAAGGCAGGCTACCTGGGCGACGACATCCTCGGCAGCGGCTTCAGTTTCCACCTCTACAATCATCACGGCTACGGCGCGTACATCTGCGGCGAGGAAACCGCGCTCCTGGAGTCGCTCGAAGGCAAGAAAGGCCTGCCGCGTTTCAAGCCGCCGTTCCCGGCGAGCTTTGGTCTGTACGGCAAGCCGACCACGATCAACAACACGGAAACCTTCGCCGCGGTTCCCTGGATCATCAACAACGGCGGCGAGGCGTTCCTCAATCTCGGCCGGCCGAACAACGGCGGCACGAAGATCTTCTCGGTTTCCGGCGACGTCGAGCGACCGGGCAACTACGAGGTCAGGCTCGGCACGCCGTTCGCCAAGCTGCTCGAGATGGCCGGCGGGATGCACGGCGGGCGTCCGCTGAAGGCGTGCATTCCGGGCGGCTCGTCGATGCCGGTGCTGCCCGGCACAATCATGCTTGCTACCGACATGGACTACGACTCGATCGCCAAGGCGGGATCGATGCTCGGCTCCGGCGCGGTGATCATCATGAACGACAGCCGGTGCATGGTCCGCTCGTTGCTCCGGCTGTCGTATTTCTATTTCGAGGAGTCCTGCGGCCAGTGCACGCCGTGCCGCGAGGGCACCGGCTGGCTCTGGCGAATCGTCAACCGCATCGAGCACGGCGAGGGCAAGAACGAGGATCTGGACGTGCTACTGTCGGTCTCCGACAACATCGCCGGGCGCACGATCTGCGCGCTCGGCGATGCGGCGGCGCTGCCGGTAAAGAGCTTCATCAAGCACTTCCGCGACGAGTTCCAGTATCACATCGATCACAAACGCTGCCTGGTTCCGGACTACGTCTGACCGCTTATGACGACGCTCAACCTCGAAGTCGACGGCAAGCCGGTGCAGGTTCCCGGCGGCAGCACGGTGATGGACGCCGCGCACCAGCTGGGTATCTACGTCCCGCACTTCTGCTGGCACAAAAAACTCTCGATCGCCGCCAACTGCCGGATGTGCCTGGTGCAGGTCGAGAAGGCGCCCAAGCCGCTGCCGGCGTGCGCGACGCCGGCCACCGAGGGCATGAAGGTATGGACGCACTCGGATGCGGCCGTCGAGGCGCAGAAGGGCGTGATGGAGTTCCTGCTCATCAATCATCCGCTCGACTGTCCGATCTGCGACCAGGGCGGCGAGTGCCAGCTGCAGGATCTGGCGGTGGGGTATGGCGCGTCCAATTCACGCTATCAGGAACCCAAGCGCGTCGTGCTGAACAAGAACCTGGGCCCCCTGATCGCAACCGACATGACGCGCTGCATTCACTGCACGCGCTGCGTGCGTTTCGGGCAGGAGATCGCCGGCATCATGGAGCTCGGCATGATCGGCCGCGGCGAGTACGCCGAGATCATCACCTTCGTCGGCAAGACCGTCGATTCCGAGCTTTCCGGCAACGTGATCGATCTGTGCCCGGTCGGGGCGCTGACGTCCAAGCCGTTCCGCTACATGGCGCGAACCTGGGAGCTGGCGCGACGTCGCTCGGTAAGCCCGCACGACAGCCTCGGCAGCAATCTGGTGGTGCAGGCGAAGAACGAGCGCGTCATGCGCGTCGTGCCGCTGGAGAACGAGGCGATCAACGAATGCTGGCTGTCCGACAAGGATCGCTTTTCCTATGAGGGCCTCAACTCGGAGGACCGACTGACCCGGCCGATGCTCAAGCGCGACGGCCAATGGATCGAGACCGATTGGCAGAGGGCGCTCGAGCACGTCGCGCAGGAGCTCAAGCGCATCCGCGCGCGCTACGGAGCGCCCGCCATCGGCGCGCTCGTATCGCCGCATTCGACCCTCGAGGAGATGTACCTGGCGCAGAAGCTCCTCCGCGGCTGCGGCAGCGAGAATATCGACTTTCGCCTGCGTCAGTCCGACTTCAGCACCGACGGCAAGCGCGAAGGCGCCACCTGGCTCGGGATGTCGATCGCGGAGTTCGCCGCGCTCGACCGCGTGCTCGTCATCGGCAGCTTCCTGCGCAAGGACCATCCGCTGCTCGCCCAGCGGCTGCGCCAAATGGCCAAGAAAGGCGCGCAGCTCGCGCTCGTTCACACCGCCGATGACGAGCTGCTGCTCAAGCTGGCGCACAAGGCGATCGTCGCGCCGTCCGCGCTGCCGCGCTTGCTCGCCGAGATCGCGGTGGCGGCGGCTGGCGCCGCGGGCGCAGACGTGCCGCCCGCGCTCGCCGGCATCGACCCCTCGCCGGGCGCGAAGGCGATCGCCGCCACGGTGGCGGGCGGCAAGCTTCGCGGCGTCTTCCTGGGCAGCTTCGCGGACTGGCATCCGCGGGCGGCGCAGTTGCACGCGTTGGCCAAAACCATCGCCGAACTCACCGGCGCCAGGCTGGGCTTTCTCACGGAGGCGGCCAATTCCGTGGGAGGCACGGTCGCCGGCGCCTATCCGCGCAACGCCGGGCTCCATGCCGCAGCGATGCTTGCCGACCCGCGCAAGGCCTACCTGTTGCTGCACGCCGATCCGGAGCTCGACACCGCCGATCCGGCGCGCACCTGTAGCGCACTCGCCAGCGCCGAACTCGTCGTCGCGCTGTCGCCGTTCAAGTCGGGCGCACTCGCGCACGCGAATGTGCTGCTGCCCGTCGCGCCGTTCACCGAGACCGCCGGCACGTTTATCAACTGCGAGGGGCGCTCGCAGGAATTCAGCGGCGTGGTGCCGCCGCACGCCCAGACGCGCCCGGCGTGGAAGGTCTTGCGCGTGCTGGGCTCGCTGCTGTCGCTGCCCGGGTTCGACTACGAAAGCATCGAGGCGGTCCGGAACGACTTGCCACGCGCCGACGAGATCGGGAACTGGCTCTCCAATGCGACCCAGACAGCGCTCGAACCCCCGGCGCCGCCCGCAGCGAACGGCCTCGAGCGCATCGCCGAGGTGCCGATCTACGCCGCCGATCCGCTGGTGCGGCGTGCGCCGTCACTGCAGAAAACCCGCGACGCGCGGCCGCCGACCGCGCGCATGAATGCGGCGACGCTCGCGGCGCTGAAACTCGCCGACGGGGCCGCCGTTTCCGTCCGCCAGGGCTCAGGCGAGGCGATGCTCAGCGCCGCGCTCGATCCCGGCGTGCCGGATGGCTGCGTGCGCGTCGCGGCGGCGCACCCGGCGACACGGACGCTCGGGCCGATGTTCGGTCCGATCGCGGTCGAAGGCGTGTGATGGAAGCGCTACAGATCGGCGCCTGGACGCTGGCCAAGATCTTGGCCATCGCGCTGCCGCTGATCATCGGCGTGGCCTACCTCACGCTCGCCGAGCGCAAGATCATCGGCTGGATGCAGGTGCGCATCGGCCCCAATCGCGTCGGCCCGCTCGGCCTGCTGCAACCCTTCGCCGACGTCTTCAAGCTGGTCTTCAAGGAGATCATCGTCCCGACCGGCGCGAGCCGCTACCTGTTCTTCATCGCGCCGCTGCTGTCCATCGGTCCCGCGCTCGCGGCGTGGGCGGTGATCCCCTTTGCCGACAGCCTGGTGCTGTCGAATATCAACGCCGGCCTCCTTTACGTGCTCGCGCTGACCTCGATGGGCGTCTACGGCGTCATCCTCGCCGGTTGGGCCTCAAACTCGAAATACGCCTTTATCGGGGCGCTGCGCTCGGCGGCGCAGATCGTGGCCTACGAGATCGCAATGGGCTTTGCGCTCGTCGGCGTGCTGATGGTCGCATCGAGCCTCAACCTGAGCGATATCGTCCGCGGCCAGGCGGGCGGTATCTTGCACTGGTACCTCTGGCCGCTGCTGCCACTGTTCGTCGTCTACCTGGTCTCCGGCATCGCCGAGACCAACCGCCATCCGTTCGACGTCGCCGAGGGCGAGTCGGAGATCGTCGCGGGCTTTCACGTCGAGTACTCCGGCGTGGCGTTCGCGGTGTTCTTCCTGGCCGAGTACATGAACATGATCCTCATCGCGACGCTCTGCTCGACCCTGTTCCTCGGCGGCTGGCTGTCGCCATTGCCGGTTCTAAACGACATCGAAATTCGCGGCGTGCACCCATTCGGTGACAGCATCGGCTGGCTCTTCGCCAAGGTCTGCGCGGTGCTGTTCATGTTCCTCTGGATCCGGGCGACGTTCCCGCGCTATCGCTACGACCAGATCATGCGCCTGGGCTGGAAAGTCTTCATTCCGATCACGCTGGTGTGGATCATTTTGATCGGCGCGCTGATGCAGACGCGCTGGGCGTACTGGGTTCACTAAAGCGAGGCTGCAATGCTCCGGCGCATCAAGGACTTCTTCAACACTTTCCTCCTCCTGGAACTCGCCCGGGGACTCTGGCTCACGGTGCGGCGGATGTTCACCCGCAAGGTGACGGTGCAGTATCCAGAGGAGAAGACGCCGATGAGCCCGCGCTTCCGCGGCCTGCACGCGCTGCGCCGCTACCCCAACGGCGAGGAACGCTGCATCGCCTGCAAGCTGTGCGAGGCGGTCTGCCCGGCGCTCGCCATCACGATCGAATCCGAAGAGCGTGCCGACGGCACGCGGCGGACGACGCGCTACGACATCGATCTGACCAAGTGCATCTTCTGCGGCTTCTGCGAGGAAAGCTGTCCGGTCGACGCGATAGTCGAGACGCGCATCCTCGAGTACCACGGCGAGAAACGCGGGGATCTGATCTACACCAAGGAAATGCTGCTCGCCGTGGGCGACCGCTACGAGGCGGAAATCGCCGCCGACCGTGCCGCGGACGCGAGGTATCGATGACGTTTCAGACCGCCGTTTTCTACGCCTTTGCCGCGCTGCTTACATTGGCCGCGCTGCTCGTGATTACCTCCCGCAATCTCGTGCACGCCGCGCTGTGGCTCGTACTCGCCTTCTTCAGCGCGGCCGGGATCTGGCTGCTGCTGCAGGCCGAATTCCTGGCGATCGCACTGGTGCTGGTGTACGTCGGCGCGGTGATGGTGCTGTTCCTGTTCGTGGTCATGATGCTCGATGTCAACTTCGACAAGCTGCGCGAACGGTTCAAGAGCTACATTCCGGTGGCCTGGACGGTGGGCATCCTGGTCGGGGTCGAGATGGCGCTGGTGCTCATCGGCGGCTACGTCGGCGAGAGCGTCGCGCCGCCGGTCGCGCCAGGCGCCGGCTACAGCAACACCAAGACGCTCGGCCTGCAGATCTACACCGACTACGCTTACCCGTTCGAGATCGCGGCCATGATCCTGCTGGTGGCGATCATCGCGGCGATCGCTCTGACCCATCGGCAACGCCGCAAAACAAAACACCAGAATCCGGCCGAGCAGGTACGGGTGCGTCGCAACGACCGGCTGCGTATCCTCGATATTCCGGTCGAAAAGCGCGACTGATCTTGAAAGATGACCGGCGCGAAGGGAGCGCCGGGCAACAGGGAGGGGCAACGTGTCGTACTTGTCGCAACCGACGCTGGCGCATTACCTCGTCCTCGGGGCGATCCTGTTCGCGATCAGCGTGATCGGCATTTTTCGCAATCGCCGTAATCTCCTCATCATGCTGATGGCGATCGAGCTGATGCTGCTCGCGGTCAATCTCAATTTCATCGCGTTCTCGCACTTCCTCGGCGACTCGTCGGGACAGATTTTCGTGTTCTTCATCCTGACCGTCGCCGCCGCGGAGTCGGCGATCGGGCTCGCCATCCTGGTGCTTCTCTTCCGCGACGTCGGTTCGATCGACGTCGAGGATCTCGGCCAGCTCAAGGGGTGAGGGGCGGATGAACATGCAAGAGCTCTACCTGCTCGTCCCCGGCGCGCCGCTGCTTGGCGCGATCGTCGTGGGCCTGTGGGGGCCGAAGCTGGGTCGCGCCGCTGCGCACTCGCTCTGCATCCTCGGCGTCGCGGTGTCTACCGCCGCGTCGGCGCTGATCCTGCGCGACGTGCTCGAGGGCAACACGTTCAACGGCGACGTGTACACCTGGATGACGTCGGGAGACATCAAGTTCGCCATCGGCTTCCTGATCGACCCGCTGACCGCCCTGATGATCACGGTGGTGAGCTTCGTGTCGCTCATGGTGCATGTCTACACCATCGGCTACATGGCCGACGATCCGGGCTACACGCGCTTCTTCGCCTATATCTCCGCGTTCACGTTCAGCATGCTGATGCTGGTGATGGCCAACAACTTCCTGCAGCTGTTTTTCGGCTGGGAGGGTGTCGGCCTGGTGTCGTACCTGCTGATCGGCTTCTGGTATACCCGTCCGACCGCGATCTACGCCAGCCTCAAGGCATTTCTCGCCAATCGGGTCGGCGACTTCGGCTTCGTGCTCGGACTCGGTCTCATCGTCGCGTACTTCGGCTCGCTTGACTACGCGACGGTCTTCAAGGGCGCACCGGCGCTCGCCGGCGCGACGTTCACGGTCGCCGGTGAGGCGAACTGGCCGGTACTGACCGCGATCTGCATCGGGCTCTTCGTTGGCGCGATGGGCAAATCGGCCCAGGTGCCGCTGCACGTCTGGCTGCCCGATTCGATGGAGGGCCCGACGCCGATTTCCGCCCTGATTCACGCGGCGACGATGGTTACCGCGGGGATCTTCATGGTCGCGCGCATGAGCCCGCTGTTCGAGCTTTCCGATACGGCGCTGGCATTTGTCACGATCATTGGCGCGACGACGGCGCTGTTCATGGCGCTGCTCGGCGTGGTGCAGAACGACATCAAGCGCGTCATTGCCTACTCGACGCTGTCGCAGCTGGGCTACATGACCGTCGCGCTCGGCGTCTCGGCCTATTCGGCAGCGATCTTCCACCTGATGACGCACGCGTTCTTCAAGGCGCTGCTGTTCCTGGCGGCCGGCTCGGTGATCATCGCGCTGCATCACGAGCAGGACCTGCGCAAGATGGGTGGCCTCAAGAAATACATGCCGATCACCTACTGGACGGCCGTCATCGGCGCGGTGGCGCTCGCCGGCATCCCGCCGTTCGCGGGTTTCTTTTCCAAGGACGCCATCATCGAGGCGGTTGCTCTGTCGAAGGTTGGCGGGCACGCCTACGCCGAGTTCGCGGTGACCGTGGGGGTGTTCATCACCGCGCTCTATACCTTCCGCATGCTGTTCATGGCCTTTCACGGCCCAGAGCGCTTCCGCCACGGCGAGGCCGCCGACCACGCCGCGGATCCGGGACACGGTGGCGACCCGCAGGAAAGCCCCTGGGTGGTGACCGTGCCGCTGGTGCTGCTTGCCATCCCTTCGATTTATTCGGGGTGGGCGTACATCGATCCGGTCCTGTTCGGCAACTACTTTGGCGGCTCGATCCTGATCGCACCGCAGCACGCGGGACTCGCGACCATGACCGAGGAGTGGCGCGGCGCGGGGGCATTCGTGCAGCATAGCCTGACGACCCTGCCGTTCTGGCTGGCCGTGGCAGGCGTTGCGACGGCGTGGTTCCTCTATATCAAGCGCCGCGACCTGCCGGCGAAGATCCGCGACCGGTCCGGCGCGCTCTATCGCCTGCTGCTGAACAACTACTACATCGACCGCTGCTACGAGTGGCTGTTCGGCGCGGGCTTTCGACGCCTCGGCGCGTTTTTCGCCGATGTCGGTGACCGTTCGATCATCGACGGCTTCTTCGTCAATGGCAGCGCGCGGCTCGTCGGCACGACGTCGGGGATCCTGCGGCAGATCCAGTCCGGCTTCATCTATCAATACGCGTTCGCGATGGTCCTGGGCATCGTCGTGTTTCTGTTCTGGTGGCTCACGTTGCGGGTCAACTGATGCTGCCTTACCTCAGTCTGGCCATCTGGGTACCGATCGTCGCTGGACTTCTGGTGCTGGGTGTCAATCGCGACCGCGACGCCGCGGCCGCGCGCTGGCTGGCGCTGGTTGGTGCCGTGGCGGGGTTCGCGGTAACGCTGCCGCTGTATGCGCGCTTCCGTCTCGGTACGGCGGAGATGCAGTTTGTCGAGACCATCGAGTGGATTCCACGCTTCAACGTCAACTACCTGCTCGGTGTCGACGGCATCTCCGTGCTGCTCATCCTGCTCAACAGCTTCATCACGGTCCTCGCGGTCTGGGCCGGCTGGGTGGTCATCGAGAAGCGGGTGGCGCAATACATGGCGGCATTCCTGATCCAGTCGGGGCTCATCAATGGCGTGTTCGCCGCGCTCGACGGGGTGCTCTTCTACGTCTTCTTCGAGGCGATGCTGATCCCGATGTATCTGATCATCGGCATCTGGGGCGGCCCGAACCGCGTCTACGCAGCGCTCAAGTTCTTTCTCTATACGTTTCTCGGTTCGGTGCTGATGCTCGTCGCGCTGATCTATCT
>Ga0210384_10007990_pt1 | contig 11095 bp, 11 predicted proteins | sample IncBWH2MmetaG_FD_160574 | JGI IMG/M metagenome (GOLD analysis project Ga0210384, IMG submission 160574) | Forest soil microbial communities from Barre Woods Harvard Forest LTER site, Petersham, Massachusetts, United States - Inc-BW-H-2-M | ecosystem: Environmental > Terrestrial > Soil >...
TGAGGGGCGCCGGTTGTTGCCCGGTATGCTTGAAAGGGTCGTCGAAACTGCGAAGGCGCTGGACGCATTGTATACGTAAGCGAGAGGGGCAATGGGAGAGGGGCAAAAGCTGGAGCTTTCGCTTACAGCGGGAGGGGCAAAAGCTGGAGCTTTCGCTTACTCTTTTGGCCGAATGCGCTCGAAATATCGCTTCACTAAATCGCGGGACCCCACTGGGATATCCTCCTGCTCAATAGCCTGCTCGTTGTCGGGCGCCACGGCGTCAAACAACTGGCGGTATTCTTGGTTTGCGTGGCCGGTCGAACCCACCGAGCTGATTACGTCGAGAGAATATTCGCCCTGGTCGATAATGCCTTGAGCTTTTTTCGCCTGGCCAAAAGCGCCCAAGGGATCCTTAATCTGCTTCTGCTGAAGGTCCGCTGGGCCTCCGCCCCCTGGTTTGCCGGCAGGGTCGCCGGGATTTTGGCCTGTCTGATCAAATTGCATAGTCTCTGTCTGGCTCAACGGCTCATCGGTTTCCGCAATTTGGGGCGAGCCGCTCCGCAAAGCGTTCTTCAAATCTTCCAACGAACGGATCATCGATTGAACCATCTGCGCGTTTTTTGACGCTCGGGAAATCTTCCCCTCGCGAATCATCGCAGCGATTTGTTGCATCAAATGACGCATATCGTCGGAATTACCCATTTGGGCCGCTTGCATGCTTTGCTGGAGCTCCCGGCTAACCTGGCTCTTCTCATTCTCGGAGAGACGATTCATGGATTCCTGGAGGGACTGAGCGAGTTCTCGAATCTTCTTACCAGCCTGATCACTAAGCCGCTCGGCGAGTCTTTCGAGTTCCTGCGCAGCCTTTTCGTCTTTTCCTTCGCGGAGCAAATCCTCCACATTTTTCGTGAGATCGTTGGCAGCGAGCGCATTGAGAAGAGCTTCCATTTCGGCGGCGGTCACCTGCGAGTCCTGTGCTCGGTGAAGGATCTCGTCGAGCTTTGCGAGCTCTTCAAACGCGCGTCGCTTCGTTTCAGACTGTGGCAAGCGGGTTTCCCGGAGTCGCTCGGCGCTTTTCCGCATCTCGTCGATTAGCTTCCGAAGCTGTGCGTCCTGTAAAGCACCTGCGCTTTTCGCTGCCATCTGCTCGAGCCGGATACTCGTTTGAGCAAGTACGCGATCCTGGTTCCGTCCATCTTTGGGTAGTTCGTTCTGGAAATTCAAGAGGAGCAGTGCAATCCAGGGTGTCGCCACAATCCACCAGTTCCGCGGCACGCGAGGCCGAATCCATTTCCTTGGTTCAAACGTTTCGACGAACGCGGTGCAGTCGCGCAGCAATGCGCTGCGCCACGTTCCAGCGAACTCCTGGTCCCTGAGAGCCAGGATGGTGACGAATCTGCTTTTTGTGTCCGCCATCGAATCGAGCCAGCAAGCAGTCTGGCGGATCGACCAGGGTGCTCGGAAGATCGCGACAATACACCAGCCGGAAATTATTGCGAAAGCGATCAGATAGAGATTACTCCGATCACCTCCTCTCAGAAACCCAACAAAGGACACCGCCAAAAGGCATGTGCCGACGAAGGTTCCAGATCGGATAATGGCTGCTAAAAAAACCCGTAGAATTCGCGCCCGCCGAACTCGACGCAAAGTGCTAAGAGCGATATCCATATCGATGTGTGGCTGGAACAACGCTAAAAATCTGCTCGTCCGTTGTTTCCAGCAAATCTTTTGTTGGAGACTTACTTTTCTTTTGCTCGCTTCAGTTGGCATATCGCATCGGAGCCATGGTCAATGGGTGCCGCCCGCTGAGCTTCGAAATGTGCCTGTCCTGGACGATTGCAAAATGACAAAGCACGGGATCGGAGTCGCTGTTCAGCCGAACGTGTTCTACCCGAACGGAGCAATCTTTCTGTGTCCGGAACGCGAACGAGAGATTGACGCTCGGCATCCTGGCGCATCGCGATTCTTCCTGATCCATGAGTATGGCCACCTGGCGATGCGGGCGCGGGAAGAAGCAGTTGCTGACGAGTGGGCGGCGAAACAACTGGCAGCAGTGCCGGCTGAACGAAGCACCTTGCGGGCGGTTCTCTTACACTTCGTCGACCAGGGCGTGTTTTTTGATCCGCTGTACGGAACCGGTTTTGATCGTGCTTTGCGAATAGCCCGCGCTGCCGGAATCGCAGAAAGGGAGTGGCCGACCCAGCTTGTCGCATATGCGAAATCCTTAGAGGCCAAGGCAGCGAACGGAACCAAGTTGACTCTTCGAAGGCCGGATGGATACACGAACGCAGCGCAGATGATTATCTATCTTGATCAGCAACCCATCGGCTTTCTGAGTACCGTGGACGAGGACGAGCCACTGGAGCTGCCAAAATTGGCTCCAGGGCGGCACTTTGTCCAGGCTCTCCAAGTCTGGCTCTATCACACCGAACCATCGGGCATAAAGTCGGAAGTCGCCCGCGGGTTGCAAGCGGGAACCGAATTCGAGTCAACAGGCAAGAACCACCTGGCGATCGATTTTCGATTCGACGGCGACACACTGGCGATCCGAATCGAGGAGCTGCCCTAGCCCGCAGGAGTGGCTAGTGGCTGGAAGCTAGAGACTAGTGATACGGCTCCACGGCCTTGCGCGAAGATTGAAACGTCAGCCCGGCTGCAAGGTTTGGAACCAAGGCTTTGCCATGGGGAACCAACGGTGACTCGGTCTAGCTAGCCACTAGTCACCAGCCACTAGCCACTACTTCAGGCAGCCAGAAATCCGCGGTTCATTGACCGGAGTTTTTCGACCGCGCGTGGAATAACGTGAAGGGCCTGATCAATCTCCGCCTCAGAATTAAATCGGCTGAAGGAGAATCGAAGGCTCCCGCGAGCACGCTCATTCGAATAACCCATTGCCCTTAATACATGCGACGGTTCCAAGGAACCCGCTGTACAAGCTGATCCCGCGGAGCAACAGATTCCCTTTTGATCCAGAAGCATGAGCATGCCTTCGGAATCAATACCTTCAATAGCGAGGTTCGACGTATTCGGCAGGCGGTGTTTTCGATGACCATTGACCTGAACAGAAGGAATGGCGTCGAGGAGCCCTTGTTCGAAACGATCGCGCAATGCCTTGACCCGAGTGTTTTCGTCCTGAAGCGCGGAGGAAGCAATTTCAGCTGCCTTCCCAAGGGCGACGATGGAGGCCGTATTTTCGGTGCCACCCCGCTTCTTATTCTCTTGGCCACCACCGATGAGGTACGGATTGAATCTGGTCTTCCGATTGATGTACAACGCCGCAACTCCCTTCGGCGCATGTAGCTTATGGCCGGAAAGTGAGAGGAAGTTGAGCGGAAGCCGGCGTAGATCAATGTCGATTTTTCCGACAGCCTGAACTGCGTCCGTATGAAAAACCGTTCCCTTCGAGCGGCAAATTTCAGCGGCTTCTTCGATTGGGAATAGGACGCCGGTCTCGTTGTTGGCCCACATGAGCGAAACAATCGCGGTGTCATCCCGAATGGCTTGTTCGAGCTCTTCCAGGTCGATCAGGCCCTCAGAATCAACGTCGAGCCAGGTGACTTCATAGCCCCGCCTGGCTAAGGCTTCGGCATGTTTAACGATCGCGCTGTGCTCCACTCTGCTAGTCACCAGGTGCTTACGGTCCCGGTCGAGAAGCAAAGCGGATTGAATTGCACTGTTGTCGGACTCCGTCCCGCAGCTGGTGAAGACGATCTCGGACGGTTCGCATCTCAACAAATCCGCGATTTGCTCTCGTGCGAAGTTTACTGCTTTCGCCGCCCGTTTACCGAACGAATACGCACTAGACGGATTCCCGTACTGATCTTGCAGGAACGGCAACATTTGTTGCAGCACCTCGGGATCGATCTGAGTCGTGGCGTTATTGTCGAAGTAAATCATAAAACAGCGTTACCTGGTCGCGATCTCAGGATTCTTCGGCGCCGGCGTCTTGTTTTCCCCACCCTTGTCTCCGAGTACTTCTCGCCATTTCAGGTAGAGGTTTCTGATATAGAGAGGCAGAGGCGCTAGCGTCATGATCACCCCGACGGAATCTCGCCGGTAGAAGGCGAAATAGCTTAGCGCCAATATGCTGCCCAAGAGGCTGCACTCCCAGAACCCAATTGGGATAATGCTTTTTTTCGCGCGTTCCGAAGCGACCCATTGGAGGAAGAAGCGGATTGAAAAAACTGCGCTTCCCGACCATCCCACGATTTTCCAGGGCGTCACGACGATGAATGCTGACAGAGCTGAATGGGCCAACCACTCCATTCAGCCATATCGCATCGATTCGCCGGGTTGACAAGCTAGCGCGCCGTCTCCTGAATCCTTTGGGCTGCGTTGCGTTCAAAATGGGTCGTCTGCTGGGGAAGCGTGTCGGCGGGTCAGAGTATTGGCGTATCGGCGTCTGAGGAAGTAAGACTGCTTTTCGACACTGCTATAACGACCAGGAGGCCTCGACGGAGCCGATGACGCTTTGCAAACGCCGACACGCCGATACGTTTCCCCCACCAGTTTGCTAAAGTTTGCGAACCGGCTCAAGATCGGGGGACTTTGGTGATGGGGAGGGAGGTTTGACACGATGGTCGCCGCCATCATCCTCTCCCTGGTGCGGATCGAAAAAAAGGTCGAACGCGAGGAACAGGGCCTTCGAATGGCGAGCAAACCAAAGGTTGAAAACCGGTATTGGAACGATCGTCAGGGTCAGAACTAGCCAAATCGGCAACCGCGCCCAGAAATCCAGCACCAGGTAAATAACGAGGCCGAGTATTGCCGCGACGCCATAGTTGATCGCGAAGATCGAAAGCAGGAAATATCCAGGCTCACGCTCAAATGGGTACCCGCAGCGCGGGCAACCGTCGAGCGGCATAAACCAATCTCGCAGACTGCGCACCTGTCGCCACGGAATGAACATTGGTCGTTCTCCGCACGTTGGACATTTCAACCTGAGGGCATTCTCCATCATCCAGGCAAAGCGCCTTAGCGAGTACTCTGGCGGTCCCGTATGACCTTTGGGGGAACCCATGGATCAAGCCTAGTCGCGAAGCGAACCGATGCAAGCAAGTTGAATCGTTATCGCCATAGGCGAAAGCAATTGTGACGCTTCAAAAAGAGTATTGGGAAACCGCAAACATGAGGCCGACATCTTGCATAGACGGAATCCTTCTGAGATTGTATAGAGCCATCTGGTACCATGAATAAAAATCCTCTGAACAAGGGAGTTTTAACTGAGAACTCCATCGGCATTGGCACGGTAACCGCAGAGATGATAGAGGCTCGTGCGCGTGAATTGGCGGTAATCGCAGGTCGCGTTTCTCGGCGACCGTCCCGGATTGATTATGAACAGGCCAAACGGGAGCTAACGGGCGAACCTGAGATGGATGTTCAAGAAGCTGCTTTGGAATTGATACCCGAATCAGAACGCTGGGATCCTGTGCCAGGCTCGACTGGACGCCACACGCAGGATTCGTTCGGCGAAGACGAGGATAGCGAAGGACGGAGTGAGAGTGCGCAGCTTGTCGAAGAAGGAATCAAAGAAGCGGAGCACGATCAGATGCTTCGAGCAGCCCGGGCAGCCCAGCAAAGGGATCGACGCGAATCGTGAGGTAGCAACCTTTCGGGCAAAGTCCTTAGCGTAACTCAGGAAAAGTTTTCAATAGGCCGACGACGAGAAGACGCAGGGGTGCCGGATTGCCAACCGTCGCGCCTTCCCAGCCGTTAGTGCAAATGTTCAGTTTTGGCCTCCGCCCTGCTCCCCTGTATCCTCGGGCACCGTCTCGCCCTCTTTAACTATCATTGGCTTGTCTATGGTGCCCCCGAAAGTTCCTTCAGGAACGATTTTTACTTTGACATCTTCGGTATTTTTCTTATCCGACTCTTCTTTATTTGGTTCTGTACTCATCTTAGCTGGGGTTGTTGGTGTTCACAGCAGGGCAAAACCCAATCGCGCTCGCGTTGCTTGGAATGCCTGCAAGTCTGAGTGTCAGCTTATAATACGCTGAATCAAGGGCTTTCTGCCATACGCCAGGATTCGTACGAAGCTTACATAAAGTGGATGGCCGAGCTGCGGACCTAAGCGCCGAAGTCGCGACCGGATTAAAGCCTGGGGTGGAGCGAAGCGGAACCCCAGGAATGGGCATGGTCTGCGAGCAAGCGCTGCAGGCGCGGCTAGAGATTAGGTTCGGGGTTGCCCGTTGCAGAGCATATCTTCTCGCGCCTTCAGCGCTCGTCCGCTCTTAAATCGGTTCCTGGGGTTCCGCTTCGCTCCACCCCAGGCTCTAGTCCGCTCGCGTCTTCGGCGCTGAAGATCACCGCTTCGTTAAGGACGCTGCGCGTCTAAGAGCAGGCCTTGAAATAAAGGGATCGACCAAGCTGTTTGAAACTCTTTTCTGAAAAAGGAACGTGATCGGGACTAAGACTGGCACTGGCACTCTGCTCATTGACCGAACGAGAATGAGCGGGAGAGTATATTCAAACTATGCAGGCCGTTGGTAGACAGCATCGTGTCCTGGTGACGGGGATGGGAATTGTTTCTCCCCTTGGGTTAGATCTGAGTTCAAATCTCAGATCTCTTGTGGATGCGAGTGACGCGGTGGCGTGGGTGAGAAACTTTGACGTAACAAAAACCCGATGCAAAACAGCCGCCCAGATTCCTGATGGATGCCTGGAGGACGCGCTGGGGCGCCGGCGTAGCCGTTTGCACCGAGGCGCCCGAATGGCGGGGATGGCTTTGCGGGAAGCCTGCGATTCAGCTAAAGGCTCAACACCTGAGTTAATCGTGGTTGGTACTACAAGCGGAGGGATGAGTTTTGGAGAAACCTATTATCGGCGTTTACTCGCCACCAAATCCCGAAAGGGTCTCGCTCGGCTGGTGGGAAACTATACCCCTCAGAAATCGATACTCGACGCACTCGAGGCTAACCGTTTGCGGATTCCGGCCCAGATTGTTGCCAACGCGTGCTCGTCCGGTTCCAATGCGATCGGGCACGGATTTGAACTTGTCAGGCACGGGCTGCGCACTTGCGTTGCATGCGGAGGCTACGATACACTGTGCGAACTGGTATTCGTTGGCTTCGATTCTCTCCAAGCTGCCACGCCGGAGAAAATTCGGCCGTTCGACAAGAATAGAAGTGGTTTGGTCTTGGGCGAGGGCGCTGCCTTTCTGATCTTGGAGTCTGAACAATACGCGGTACATCGCGGCGCAATGGCGCTCGCGGAAATCGTCGGCTACGGAGTCTCCACCGATACCTATCATCTGACCCAACCTCATCCGTCCGGCATCGGTCCGAAACTTGCAATGCAGCGAGCCCTGGAGTCGGCCGGGTTGGCAGCGGGTGCCATCGACTATGTGAACGCGCACGGGACGGCAACTGTTTTCAACGATGCGACCGAAGGTGCCGCGATTTCGGAACTCTGCGGGCGAGTGCCAGTCAGTTCGACCAAATCAATGATGGGGCATGCCTTAGGGGCGGCAGGCGCAATTGAAGCGGCGTTCTCCGTGCTGGCTTTAAGCGAACAGTTTCTCCCACCAAATATCAACTTTGTTGAACCGGATCCAACCTGGAAGTTTGAAGTCATCGGTAATAATTCCAGAGCGGCGCGCATTAACCACGTCCTCTCGAATTCGTTTGGGTTCGGCGGCACAAATGCCACGCTGGTTTTGAAGAGCGTATGAATTTATTCATTCAGGGAATCGGAGCCGTCACACCGTTGGGTCCGACTGCGCTTCAGACATGGCTGCCACTCTGCGAGGAACAACAGGCGCCCAAAAGGCTCATGGCAAACGCCGTGGCGGACCGGAAATATTTCGCGTGTATGGTGCCGGGGAAGTTTGTTTCCGAGGCTGCTCGTCAGCCCCGACTACGGCGGTCGGGAACAATTTCTCTCCTGGGCGCTGCTGCGGGATTCGATGCCTTCGCCGACGCCGGATTGAAACCTGGCGGCGACCTGAGTGATCGAATCGCCGTTGTGTTCGCGATCTGTTCGGGCGGTATCAATTACACCCGCCGTCTTTATCATGAGATCGTGACCCAAGGAGCGAACGCCGCGAGCCCGCTCCTTTTTCCAGAAACCGTTTACAATGCCGCGGCGAGCCACCTCGCGGCGCTCCTGGATGTGGACGGACAAAGCTATACGTTGGTGGGAGACTCATCGGTAGGATTGAGTGCGCTGCACTTTGCAACCGAACTCCTGATGATGCAACCAGAGCTGGATCGCTGCCTGGTGGTTGGCACTGAGGAAGCGGACTGGTTATTGTCCGACGCGTTTGCCAGCTGGCGCATGGCGACAAATCAGGATCGGTTCGAGGTTTACGGCCGGACCTATGGAACAATTTTTGGAGAGGGCGCGGCTGCGCTTTTGATAGGACGAACCGGAACTTTGGAGATTTCTCGCTCCTCGCCGGGCCTGCCATTTTTCTCCGTTCGGCAGAGTGAGTCAGTTGCTGCGGAGCTGTTTGGCAACCTGCTGATCGAGGAACCACCTGAAATGATTGTGAGTAGCGCAAATGGCACCTTTGCCGATGAAGTTGAGCGCAAAGTGTTCGGCCGACTCTCCCCATTGATCCCCGTCTATGCTCCCAAGCCGGCCGTAGGGGAGGCGCTCGGTGCGAGCGCGTTGTTCCAGGTCGCGGTCGCCGGTCTGGCACTCCGCCATCAACAGCTGCCGGGCACACTCTGCGCCGGCTTCAAACTCCCGAGCGTTAATCGCGAAACACGCTCATTAGTAGCTTCTAGCGCATTGGTGACCTGTGTCGGGTTTAACCAGCAGGTAAACGCGGCGAAATTGCGCCTGACTTAATCCCCGTATTGATCCCGTTCCCCGTTTAAGCAATACTGGCGATCTATGCCAAGTAAGCCGGCTCCGCTCAGCCGATCGACAGCCGTTGAAGATTACCTTGAACAAATCCTCGATCTGATCAATACGAAAGGCTACGCGAGAGTGGCCGACATTGCTCAAGGCTTAAAGATCTCCCAAGCGAGCGTCACTAATATGGTCCAGCGATTGGATGCTGAAGGTTTGCTGAAGTACGAGAAGTATCGCGGCCTGGTTCTGACCACGGCTGGAGAAACATTGGCTCGTAATATCATGAAGCGTCACCAGCTTCTGAGCGATTTTTTGCGCATGCTTGGCATCGATGAGGAAGTCATTTATCACGACGTCGAGGGGATGGAACACCACATAAGTCCTCAGACGCTACGTGCCATCGAAGCTCTCCGATCGCAGTTGCAACAGCACCCGAAGATAGTTGCTCAGATTAAATCGCAAGCTCATGGCAGCTGAACGACCACTCCGAAACGGCCGGAGCAACGGATTTTTGGCTCTAATCGCGGTTGCCGCGGCCTTGGTTCTTTCCGGATGCGAGACCACCCAGGATGAGTTCAGTCGATCCCAGGCCGCCCTTAACCAGACGATCGCCTATGAGTCTCCGGGAAACTACTTCGTGGGAAGGCGATTCTACCGGAAGTACTATTTCTTCTGGGGTTACATTCGCCAGCCGCGTCAGCCCTGGAGCACTGCCAGGCTCGTCATGCTTAACGAGCAGAGAATGATCGCTCCTGACCGGCAGGCGAATAAGGCCGGATTTGACAATAATTTTGAATACCGCCTCCAGGGATACTTTTCCGGGCAAACGGTCTACGAGCCTGCTTCGAACAGCTTTTATCCCGAGTTTGTCCTGACGGGATATAAACTCATTTCGGATCATCCTCCCCAAATTTTTCGGGATCCAAAGGCACTTGATTCCGATCGACTTTCTATCGACAAACCCCAGTAAGCTGAGAGATTCTTAACGCTTGGGAACGGTTAAGGTCTATGGGCGACACAGATAGGTTCGAACACTTCGTAATCACCCGCCGGGCTGACGGTTCGCTGTGGGAACTGGGCCGCGGCGCGATGGGCGTAACATACAAAGCCTTCGACACGAATCTTCGTGCGGACGTCGCGCTAAAGGTCATCAATTCGCACTATTTGAACAGCGAAACCGCACGCCAGCGTTTTCTTCGGGAAGCAAGGGCGGCTGCTAGCTTGCGGCACCCGAATGTCGCTACGGTTTTCCACCTCGGTAGCTCAGAAGGTGCATTCTATTATGCGATGGAGTATGTCGAGGGCGAGACCGTCGAGCGGCGCGTCCAGAGAGAAGGGCCGCTGCCATCAGACCTCGCTCTCAGAGTCACTCGTCAGGTATCGCGTGCATTGATTGCTGCTGACCGTCAAAAATTGGTGCATCGGGATATCAAGCCATCCAATGTCATGTTGGTCATTGACGAAGATGAGGACCATTTGCTGGTGAAGGTGATCGACTTCGGTTTGGCGAAGTCCCTGGTCGCCGCGGCGGATCAATCCGTAACCGTATCGATGGGCGGATTTGTCGGTACGCCACACTTTGCGAGCCCGGAGCAACTGGAAGAAAAGGAGATAGATATCCGGTCTGACATCTATTCCCTAGGCGCGACTCTCTGGTTCATGCTCGCGGGACGGCCTCCGTTCCAGGGCTCGATGGCCAGCGTCATCAATCAGCATTTGAACCAACAGTTGCCGTCCGACGTCCTCGTGAAGCTACATCCGCGGATCGCGGCGCTTCTGGAGAAAATGCTGGCGAAGCGTCAAGAGGACCGATTTCAGTCTCCTTCGGAGCTGAAACGGGAACTCGATGATATTTTGAGCGACTTGAAGGGGCAATCGCCGACTCTCGCGCCGATGAGGCCGCCTGGCCCAGCGACCAGTCATCCCGCCGGTGCGGCGACAGTCGGAGGAACGAGTACTTCGGGCTTTGCCACGGGCCAATTGATTCGCAACCGGTACCAGATCATCGGCCAATCACCTTTCGATAAGAACCTGTTCAAGGCGAAAGATCTGCATTCAAATCGCGTCATCGCGCTCAGGCCCATTCCCCTGGCCATCAGATACGAAGCGACGCGGCTCGATTTTCTAAGGCAAGAGATCGAACGGCTCCGAACGATACATCATCCGAACCTCCTGGAAGTACTTGGGCTCGAGGCTTATGACCGGGGATTTTTTATAGTCAGCGAATGGATTAAAGGCTTCTCGCTTCAGGACCTTCTACGCGCTCGTCGCGAGCTTGCGTGGGAAGAAACCCTTCGTCTTACGAAGCCGCTTA
>Ga0210384_10007991_pt1 | contig 11093 bp, 8 predicted proteins | sample IncBWH2MmetaG_FD_160574 | JGI IMG/M metagenome (GOLD analysis project Ga0210384, IMG submission 160574) | Forest soil microbial communities from Barre Woods Harvard Forest LTER site, Petersham, Massachusetts, United States - Inc-BW-H-2-M | ecosystem: Environmental > Terrestrial > Soil >...
CTGGCCGGAATTCTGGAATACGTGGAGCACGCTTTGCTTCACCGCGCGCTCAAAATCGGCGTCATCCAACAGCACATTCGGCGACTTGCCGCCGAGTTCCTGGTGCACTCGCTTGACGGATGCGGCGGCATTGCGCGCGACCTCCGTACCGGCTCGAGTCGATCCGGTAAACGACACCATGTCGATATCGCGGTGCGCAGACAGCGGCGCGCCGACGTTCTGGCCATCGCCATTGACTAGATTGAAAACGCCCGCGGGAACCCCGGCCTCGTGCATGACCTTCGCCCACAGGATGGCGCTGAATGGCGAATACTCCGAGGGCTTGAGAACCATGGTGCAGCCGGCGGCCAAGGCCGGCACGACTTTCGCCGCGACCTGGTTCATAGGCCAATTCCACGGCGTGATCAAGGCGCAGACGCCGACGGGCTCCTGCACCAATCGAGTGGTGCCGCGCATTTCCTCGAACTTGAAGGTTTGCAGCACGTCGATCATGGCCTTGATGTGGCCGACGCCGATCCGGGTCTGCGACCCCTTCGCGAGCGTGATGGGTGCACCCATTTCCGTCGAAATCGCGTGCGCGATTTCGTCGTAGTGCGCCTTGTAGGCGGCAAGAATGCGCTCCATCAGCGCGAGGCGTTCCGCGGGAGCGGTGCGGGAATAGCCGTCGAACGCACGGCGCGCGGCTGCGACGGCACGATCCACATCTTTGGCGCTGCCCATCGATATCACCCCGGCGACCGTCTCGGTGGCGGGGTTGATGACCTTGAATTCCTTCGGTTCGACCGGGTCGACCCAAGCGCCGTCAATGTAGAACTGCCGATTATCGTACGTCATTGAACTGCCCCTCAATAATTCATGATTTTCCTGGTACCCATTCTACTCGTTGACATGGCGCAACGCAGGTCTCTTGTCGCCAGCCGCCGACGGTTGGTTCCGTACGGCGGAAGCCGTGAGAATTGACGGCGGTTTTGCGGTCGTAGTTCTCATTCTGGCATCTGCATTGTTGCTAGGCTGCGTGCGCGGAATCGCAGGAGGGAAGGCGATTCCGCCCCGTTACTTAGGTCTTGGAGTGTTTATGCCAGGAATTGCAAGGCTGCTGCTCGCGCTCGCCTGCGGCGGCTTTATCGGCCTGATGTCCGATCCGGCCCGAGCGGCCGTGCCTGAATGGAATCCAGTGCGCTCGCATGCCGTCCAGCTCGGACCGGAAGCCAGCCGATTGGTGGTGGGCTTTCGCGCGGCCGAAGGCAATACCGTGGTGAAGGCCGTCAGGCATCGAACCCAGGCGCAGAGCATCAAGATCGTGCAAGCCGATACGTCAGAAGCGGACGTCGCCGGGCTCGCCCAGCGGACCGGCCTCGGCGTGGCCCGATCGCGGCAGATGACGCCGAGCATGCATGTAGTATTTCTGCAAAAGACCCTGTACGGCGCTGACGTCACCGCGGCTCTCAAGAAATTGCGGCACGATCCGGCCGTAGAGTTTGCCGAGGTCGATCATCGCCGATACGCGCATGCGGTCCCCGACGATCCGCTGTTCGTGCCTACGGCGGGAGCCAGCGGCCAGTGGTTCATGCAGCCCCCCAGCGCGACCATCATTACGCTTGGCGGGACTCAGACCCAGGATTTGTCGGCCACCGACGCGATTTCCGCATGGGCGATCACCACCGGCAGCACGGGCACCGTCATCGCGGATGTCGATACAGGCGTCCGGTTCGATCATCCCGATCTATTGCGCGCCGGCTTAGGCGGGCGTTTGCTCCCGGGCTATGATTTCGTCGGCGAAGATTTGAATCCGACCACCGGGGCATCTCTCGGCACCTTTCTCATCGCCAACGACGGCGATGGCTGGGATCCGGACCCCTCTGATCCTGGCGATTGGATCAGCAGCACCGATCAGAAAAACACCACCCTGTTTCCGACCGCGAACTGCGCCCTACAGGACAGCTCCTGGCATGGAACGAGGGTCATGGGCGTGTTGGGCGCACTCACCAACAACGGGGTCGGCGTCGCGGGAATGACGTGGAACCCCTACCTATTGCCGGTGCGGGCGCTCGGTAAATGCGGGGGCTACGATTCGGACATCATTGCCGGCATGCAATGGGCTGCGGGCATGTCGGTGACGGGGGTCCCGGACAACCCGTACCCCGCCGACATCATCAATCTGAGCCTGGGCGGCTCCGGCAGCTGTCCCTCCACTTATCAGAACGTGATCAATACATTGACCACCATGGGCGTATTGGTGGTCGCTTCAGCCGGCAACGAGAGCGGTCCCGTGGATGCGCCCGGCAATTGCAGCGGTGTGCTCGCGGTCGCAGGGCTGCGCAATGTCGGCACCAAGGTGGGCTACAGCAGCCTCGGTCCCGAAGTGGGGATCGCAGCTCCTGCCGGTAACTGTGTGAACTCCTCGGGCGCGTGCCTGCGCTCCATCGATACGACCGTCAATTTCGGCCTGACAACGCCCGGCGCCAACGGTTACACGGACGAAACCAACCCCAATCTCGGCACCAGCTTTTCGGCGCCTATCGTCTCAGGTGTAGCCGCGTTGATGCGCGCGGTCAATTCGAACTTGACGCCGCCTCAGCTGATTGCGCGCATGAAATCCGGCGCCAGCCCGTTTCCACCAAACTCCGGAAATCTACCGGTGTGCCCTAATGTCGACTCGGTGACGGGAGAGTGCTCCTGCGTGCAGGGTCAATGCGGCGCGGGCATGGTGAACGCGCTGAACGCCGTCAAAGCCGCGCAAAGGCCCATAGCCGCCGTGGCTCTTCCGGCGACTGTGACTGCAGGCAGTCCGGTCGTGTTCGACGCGAGCGGAAGTGTGGCTGCGTGTAACGTTAGCGCGACCCCCAACGTGCCGCTCAGCGTGACCTCGTACATGTGGACCGCGTCTGGCGTCGCCATTCAAGGGCCCGCCAACGCCGCTCAGGTGACGGTGGTTCCGAGCGGTACGGCAGGTACGTTGACGTTAACTGTGACCGATTCGGCAAATAACCAAGACACGGCCACGGTGACGTTCACGTCTACCGGTGCAACCAGCACCGCGCCGTCCTCGGCGGGTACTGCCGCAACTGCGTGCCCAACGCCGCTGACTGTCACCGTGATGCCGCCGACGGTTACCGAAGCATTCTCTCCGGGAAGCGTCGGTGAGAATGTTGCCTCGACGCTCACCATTACTTTCAGCAATCCCAATGGCTTTGACTTGACTCAGTCGGGGTTCACCGAGACCGTGCCCGCCAATCTGAGTGTGCAGACCTCGCCGGCGCCGACCACGACCTGCAGCGGCTCGTCAGGGACCCTGACGAGCTCGGCGAGCACCGTGACCATGGCCGGCGCCAATATTCCAGCCAAGGGCAGTTGTTCCATGACCATGACCGTCAAGAGCGCGACGGCGGGCACGTATGCCAATACGATTGCCGCAGACGCGCTCTCGACGGCTTCTGCCGGCGGCAACTCGGCGAGCGCGTCGACCTCGCTGACGGTGACGGCGCCGAAGAGCGGCGGCGGCGACTTGGATTGGTGGGACATGATGTTCGTGGTCGGCGTGCTGCTTGCGGGGCGGCGACATACCGGGCGCCGATCTGCGCGATAGCCGCATAGCTCGGCTATAATCTCGCGACATGAGTACGTTGAACACGTCACGGGTCGTCGTGCAATCCGTGAAGACGCATCGCGATGCGCGCGGGAGTCTGTTCGAACCATTGAGCGACGCGGAACTCGCGGGGCAGAAGAACGTGCACGTCGTGCTCACTCAGCCCAATGAGGTTCGCGGCAACCACGTGCACCGAACGGCCGTCGAAACCACCAGCGTGGTGGGACCCTGCCTGATCCGTCTCAAGGAGGACGGCTCCATCCGCGATCTCGACGTGCCGGCGGGGGAGATCTGGCGGCTGACCATACCGGCCGGCGTGGTGCATGCGTTTCGCAACACGGGCGAGTCGATGATGGTATTGGTGTCGTTCAGCACCAATCTGCATGACCCGACCGGCTCCGATACGCAGCGAGAACAGATCCTCTAGACGGGGTCAAGGCTCGCCTAAGCACGAAGTTTGACGCCGCGTGACTGCCGGCCTGAGCGAAAATCTTGACCCTGAGTGACCTGCCTTTTTCGTTACACCGGAGGCGGGTATAGTAGCGCGGTCAACCGAACGGGCAATATGGAATCTCGAACCATGATCGCCGCATTCACCCCAACGCGAACGCGAATCTCCACGGACCGCTATCAAATGATGGTGGCGACGGGCGTGTTGACCAAATACGATCGCATTGAATTGATTGAAGGCGATATGCTCGATATGGCGCCGATGGGGACTAAACATTCGGCCATAACATCGAAACTCCACGAGTTGTTTGTGTTGACGCTTTCGCGTTCAGCGACGGTTGTTAGCGGCGGCCCGGTAAATTTAGGAGAATTCTCGCAGCCGCAACCGGATCTGATGCTGTTGAATCGTCGCGCAGATTTCTACAGCGGTAAGACTCCTGAAGCATCCGACGTCTTGCTGCTCATCGAGGTGTCTGATAGCTCGCTAACTTTCGATCAAGGCGTCAAGATGAATCTCTACGCTCGGTACGGTGTCGCCGAGTACTGGGTCGTCGACGTGGAAGGCAAGCGGGTCGTGACGTATCTCGAGCCCACCACGAAGGCGTACGTGCGCACGCTCGAATTCACAGCGGCCGATGCCGTGACGCCGCAGGCATTCCCAGACATCAAGATCGCGGTCGGGGAAATATTCGGTTAAGCCACTTAGACGATCTTGCAGGCCTCGTCGAAGGCCAAGCGCGGATTGCGCGGAAACAAGTGCTCGGTCGTCCCCGTGCCGAGCGCGCAAATGAAATTCGATTTGAGCGGTGTGCCGGCAAAAAACGCGGCATCGACCTTGGCGTTGTCGAAACCCGACATGGGTCCGCAATCCAATCCGAGCGCGCGCGCAGCGAGGATGAGGTAAGCGCCTTGCAGACTGGAGTTGCGCATCATGGTCGTCTGGGCGTGGGCCGCATCCTTGAACATGTCGGCCATGCCCGGCTTCTGCGGGAAGAGCTTGGGCAGCTTCTCGTAGAATTTCTCGTCCATGGCGATGATCACCGTGACCGGCGCCTGCTCGACCTTGGTGACATTGCCCGGCGAGACGCAGGCGACCAGCTTGGATTTGGCCTCGGCGCTCTTGACGAACACGAACCGCGCCGGAGTAGAGTTGGCGGAGGTCGGTCCGAATTTCAGCAGTTCGTACAGCCGCTGCAGGATCTCGTCCGACACGGACTCGGCGGCCCAGCGATTGTAGGAACGGGCTTCGCGGAACAGGATGTCGAGTGCGCCATCGTCGAGTGCCTTTTTCATCAGTCGCCTTCGCCGTGAATTGAATCGCCTTCGGTGTGAATCGATTCGAGCTCGTGGCCCCGCTTGAAATCGCGAATGTGCTTTTCCATCCATGTGCGCGCCTGTTCGCTGCGCCGGAACTTGATCGCGTCGGCGATCTTGCCCTGCGCCGCAAGGATGCGCGCACGCGCCTGCGGGACGCGATCGATCATACGGGTGAGCGCCGGAGCGAGCAACAGATTGAGCGGCGCTTGCGATATCTCGAGTACCTGATTGCCGCTCGCTGCGGCTACGGCGGTGAAAAAATCGACTACCGCCGCTACGGCCTGCGCGGTATCGGCGACCTCGCGCTTGAATCGCGCACCGGCGCGCACCAGGGTTTGCAGCTGCGCCGGGGTGCGGCGCGCCGCGGCGTATTGTGCGGCAACCGGTTCGATCGCCATCATCGCTTCCCACAATTCCAGGAAGGTCACATCGTGCAGCGCCAGGGCGCGGCTCACGCCGGAGCTCACGCGCCGCGGCTCCGGCCGCGTGACTCGGAGCCGCTTCTCGCCGCGGACCCGGCCCAGCAAGCCGTGGGTTTCGAGCTCGCGAATCGCTTCCCGGATGGTCGAGCGATTGACGCCGAATTGCCGCGCCAGATCCATTTCGGAGGGCAGGGGGTCGCCGGTGCGCAGCGAACGGGCGACGATGCGCTGCTCGATGACGTTCGCAATTTGACGGTACGCTGGATGATCGTCGAGGGGCGCGAATAGATCGGGCACTGTGTCCTGTCCCATGACACTTAGCCCTCGCCGAACAGCTCGCGGCCGATCAGCATGCGGCGAATCTCCGAAGTCCCGGCTCCGATCTCATAGAGCTTGGCGTCGCGCAGCAGCCGACCTGTCGGATAATCGTTGATATACCCGTTGCCGCCCAAGAGTTGGATCGCATCCAGCGCCGCCTGCGTGGCCGCCTCGGCGCAGAACAGAATACAGGCGGCGGCATCCTTGCGCGTGGCATCGGCGCGATCGCAAGCCGAGGCCACCATGTACGCATAGCTGCGGCAGGCATTGAGCGAGGCATACATGTCGGCGAGCTTGCCCTGCACGAGTTCGAAGGTGCCGATGGCCTGGCCGAACTGGCGCCGTTCGCGCACGTACGGCACGGCGACATCCAGGGCGGCTGCCATCAGTCCAAGCGGGCCGCCGGACAACACGACGCGTTCGTAGTCGAGGCCGCGCATCAGTACGCTGACACCTTGATTCTCCTCTCCGAGGAGGTTCTCGGCGGGCACTTCGCAGCCGTCGAACACGAGCTCACTGGTGCTCGAGCCGCGCATGCCGAGCTTGTCGAGCTTTTGGGCCGGCGTGAATCCCTTGAAATCTTTTTCGATGATGAACGCACTGATGCCGCGTGCGCCGGCTTCCGGGTTGGTTTTCGCATACACCACCAAGACGTCGGCTTCCGGCCCGTTGGTGATCCACATCTTGCGGCCGTCGAGCACGTACCGGTCGCCGTGCCTGGTCGCCTTGAGCTGCATGGAGACCACGTCGGAACCGGCGCCGGGCTCGGACATGGCGAGCGAGCCCACGTGTTCGCCGCTGATGAGCTTCGGCAGATACTTGCGCTTCTGCGCATCGTTGGCGTTGAGCGCCAGCTGGTTCACGCATAGATTCGAGTGCGCTCCATAGCTCAAGCCCACCGCGGCCGAGGCGCGCGAGATTTCCTCCATCGCGACGGTATGGGCCAGGTAGCCCAAGCCGGCGCCGCCGTAGTCCGGGCTCACCGTCATGCCCAAAAAACCCAGCTCGCCGAGTTCCGGCCACAGATCCCGCGGGAACACATTGCTGCGGTCGATCTCATTGGCGCGCGGCGCGATGCGCTCCTCGGCGAAACGCTGTACCTGGTCGCGCACGGCATCGATGACTTCGCCGAGCCCGAAATTGAACTCGCGATATGCGGAATTGGCCATGGTCACCGGACCCCCATTGTCATCGGACCCCGAATCGTTGGATAATCGGACTGTCGGACAATTTTGCCACTCTCAGGGCAACAAAGCCAATGGCCCAGATCGCCTCGAAAATCGACATCCGCACGAAGGAATTCGCCGACAACCGCGCCGCAATGCAGCCGCTGGTGGATGACCTGCGGCTCACGCTGCAGCGCAATGCCGCCGGCGGGAGCGCGGCGGCCCGCGACAAGCACACCCAGGCAGGCAAGCTGCTGGCTCGAGAGCGGATCGCGGCGCTGCTCGATCCCGGCTCGCCGTTCTTGGAACTGTCCGCGCTGGCGGCGCACGGGGTGTATGGCGAGGATCTGCCGGGCGCCGGCCTCATCACCGGCATCGGCCGAGTCTCGGGGCGCGAATGCATGGTGGTGGCGAACGATCCCACGGTGAAGGGCGGCACCTATTATCCGCTCACGGTGAAGAAGCACCTGCGGGCGCAGGAGATTGCCGGCGACAACGAACTGCCCTGCATCTACCTGGTGGAAAGCGGAGGCGCCTTTCTGCCGAAGCAAGATGAGGTGTTCCCCGACCGCGAGCACTTCGGCCGCATATTTTTCAATCAGGCGCGGCTCTCCGCACAGGGCATCGCGCAAATCGCAGTGGTGCATGGGTCGTGTACGGCGGGCGGCGCCTACGTGCCCGCCATGTCCGACCACGCCGTCATCGTGCGCAATCAAGGCCGCGTGTTTCTGGGCGGGCCGCCGCTGGTGAGGGCGGCAACGGGCGAAGAGATCGATGCAGAGTCCTTGGGCGGCGCGGACGTGCATTGTCGGCGCTCGGGCGTGACCGACTACTACGCGGAGAACGACACGCATGCGCTGGCGTTCGCGCGCCGCGCGGTGGCGCGGCTGCGGCCTGCCGTTATGAGGACCGGCATCAGCGCGGTTGTGGGTGCCGGCGCGGCGTCGGGCACAGGCGCGGCGTTGGGCGCAGGCGCGGCGTCGGGCGCAGGCGCGGGCGAACCTCAATACGATCCCGCGGAACTCTACGGCATCATCCCGCCGACCTCGCGCAGGCCCTACGATGTGCGCGAACTCATCGCGCGCCTGGTCGATCGCTCGTGGTTCGATGAATTCAAGGCGCTGTACGGCACGACGTTGGTCTGCGGCTTTGCCGACATCCATGGCTCGACGGTGGGGATCCTGGCCAATAACGGCATCTTGTTCTCGGAGAGCGCGTTGAAGGGCACGCATTTCATCGAGTTGTGCTGCCGCGAGGGAATACCCCTGGTGTTTCTGCAGAACATCGCAGGCTTCATGGTGGGCCAGGCTGCGGAGGCCGGCGGCATCGCCAAGGACGGCGCCAAACTGGTCACGGCCGTGGCCTGCGCGGCGGTGCCTAAGTACACCGTCGTCATCGGCGGCAGCTTCGGCGCCGGCAACTACGCCATGTGCGGCCGCGCCTACAGTCCGCGATTTTTGTTTCAATGGCCGAACGCGCGCACTTCGGTGATGGGCGGCGAGCAAGCCGCCAGCGTATTGGCGACCATCAAGCGTGAGGCCTTACAGCGGAGCGGGGGCACGCTGAGCGATGCCGAGGAAGAGCAGCTGAAGGCGCCGATCCGCGAGCAATTCGAGCGCCAAGGCCATCCTTACTATGCGTCCGCGCGCCTCTGGGATGACGGCGTCATCGATCCGCTCGACACGCGCCGCGTACTGGGTCTGGCGCTGGCGTTGACGAAATTCCAAGAGATGCGTCCGACGCGCTTCGGCGTGTTTCGAATGTGAGGCGGCCGATGCTCCGACGACTGCTGATCGCCAACCGCGGCGAAATCGTCTGCCGCATTGCACGCACGGCGCAGCGCTTAGGGGTGACCGCCATTGCGGTGTACTCCGAGGCCGACGCCGGTGCGCGCCACGTTCGGGTCGCCGATGAAGCGTACTACCTGGGACCGGCGCCGGCGGCCGAGAGCTATCTTGATATCGCGAAGATCATCGGGCTGGCGCAGCGCGTCGGCGCCGACGCCGTGCATCCGGGCTATGGATTTCTGTCGGAGAACGCCGCATTCGCGCAGGCCTGCGTCGACGCGGGTTTGATCTTCGTCGGGCCGCCCGCATCGGCGATCCGCGCGATGGGCTCGAAAAGCGCATCCAAGGCGGCCATGGCGGCCGTGGGCGTCCCCGTGGCCCCTGGCTACCATGGTGCGGATCAATCGCCGCCGGGGCTCATGGCGGAGGCACAGCGCGTCGGGTTTCCGCTCATCATCAAGGCCAGCGCCGGCGGCGGCGGCAAGGGGATGCAGGTGGTGAATTCCGCCGCCGAGGTCGCGGCGGCGGTCGAATCTGCGCAGCGGCTGGCGCGCACCGCCTTCGGCGACGATCGCTTGCTGCTGGAGCGTTATTTTCCGCGGGCGCGCCACGTGGAGGTGCAGATATTCGCCGACTCGCACGGGGACGTCGTGAGCTTGTTCGATCGCGATTGCTCGGTGCAGCGCCGCCACCAAAAAATAATCGAGGAGGCGCCGGCGCCGGGACTGCGCGATGAGGTGCGTGCAGCGATGTCGCAGGCCGCCATCCAGGCGGCGCGGGCGGTGGGCTACGTGGGCGCGGGGACCGTGGAGTTCCTGGTCGACGAGGCCCAGAATTTCTACTTCATGGAAATGAATACCCGACTGCAGGTGGAGCACCCGGTGACGGAGTTCATCACCGGTATCGACCTCGTGGAATGGCAGCTAACCATCGCAACGGGCGCGCGCATCCCTAAGGCACAGAGCGATATCCTCAGGCATGGCACCGCCATGGAGGCGCGTCTGTACGCCGAAGATCCGGAGCATGGGTATCTGCCGAGCGTCGGCCGCATCGCGCACCTGCATTGGCCCGACATTGCTCCCGGTCTCAGGCTGGATATCGGCGTCGATGCGGGCGACGAGGTGTCGACGTTTTACGATCCCATGCTCGGCAAGGTCGTCGCCTGGGGCGAGTCGCGCGGCGAAGCGGTCGATCGGCTCCACAAGGCGCTCGCGGACATCGAGATCGTGGGCGTCACCACGAATCGCGCGCTGCTGACCAGCGTGCTCGCCGACGAGGAATTCCGGCGTGGCGGCGTGACGACGAGTTTTCTCGACGCACGTGCGGCGCACTTGTCCTTTGGCGAGCCCAAAGCCGGCGACGTCGATGCCGTGTTGGCGGCGCTGTGGTGCGCGACCCGCCGAACCGAGTGCGATGCGCTGTGGACGGACACTCGCGGCTGGAGGCTGGCGGCGCCGCCGCGGAGCACGTGGGCGTTCGCGGACCGGACGGTGCTCATCGAGGTGTCAGCGCCGAATGATTATGTCGCACACGTTACGGGGCGGGGAGAGCGCTTGGCGGGGCGGGGCGGGCGCCCGGCGGGGCGGGGCAAACGCTCGGGGGTCTTGGACCATACGCTGCACCTCGTGTCGCGCGGTGCGCAGTCACTGGACGTCGACCTCGACGGTCAGATGCAGCGTCTCCGCGTCATCGAGATCGATCAGACGCTGCATCTGTTCCGGGACGGGCGGCAGGCGGCGCTGCATTTGGCGCGAACGGAAGATGCCTTGCAGGTGAGCGCCAGCGCGGAGGAAGGCTCGCTGCTCACGCCGCTGCCGGGGACTTTGGTCGCCGTCCACGTAACCGAAGGCCAGCAGGTGGCTCGCGGGGCGCCCTTGGTGACGGTCGAGGCCATGAAAATGGAACATACGCTGACGGCGCCCTACGACGGGGTGGTCACGCGCCTTGCCTTCGGCTTGACGGAAAGGGTTGCGGCGGGCGCGGTATTGGTGGAGCTGGCGCCGCTCGACGCCTAAGCGACTTGCGAGTCGGCGACCGCCGTCGCCGG
>Ga0210384_10007992_pt1 | contig 11092 bp, 6 predicted proteins | sample IncBWH2MmetaG_FD_160574 | JGI IMG/M metagenome (GOLD analysis project Ga0210384, IMG submission 160574) | Forest soil microbial communities from Barre Woods Harvard Forest LTER site, Petersham, Massachusetts, United States - Inc-BW-H-2-M | ecosystem: Environmental > Terrestrial > Soil >...
GGCGGGTCGGCGGGGTGTCGAGCACGACCTGCCGGTAGCTGCCGGCCGCCGCCACCTCGAACAGGCGCTCGACGGCCATGTACTCGAGGATGCCGCCCAGGCTGCCCGAGAGGTGCTGGTAGAAGCGATTGCCCAGCACGCGGCGGCGCGCCTCCGCGTCGGGGGCATAGCGCTCGATCAGGCGGTCGAAGGTGCGGCGGGCGTCGAGCAGGCTGGCGTGCAGCTCGCCGACGGCCTCGAGATCCACCCGGACCGGGTGCTCCTTCGCCTCCTGCGCCTCCTGGCCGACTCCCAACGCGTCCTTGAGCCGCAGCGAGGGGTCGAAGGTCATCACCAGCGTGTCGCGCCCGGCGCGCGCCGACACCACTCCCAGGGCCGCTGCGAGCGTCGTCTTGCCGACGCCGCCGGCGCCGACGAAGATGACCAGCGGATGGTCGTCCGAGAGCAGGTTCAAGCGTGCTCCGCCGCGGCGACCCCGGCGCCCGGCGGCGTCGCCTTGGCGGTCGCCGCCCCCGACGCTCCCGCGGCTCCCGCCGCTCCCGTGGCCGCCGAGCCCCCGGCCGCCAAACCGGCGGCGAGCAGCTGCTGCAAGGCCTCGGTCAGGGCAGGCCCGCGGTCGAGGGCGAGCAGCGGCAGCTCGATCCGCGGCCCTTCCCACCAGCGGGCGAGCCGTTCCAGCTCGCGCTCGTTGAGGAAGCGCCGGTGCCGCCAGAAGGTCAGGAGCTCGGTCCCGAGCGGCATCTCCGGCGGCGGCGGCGGCGCGGGCGGCAGCAGCGGCTCGATCGGATCGAAGATCTCGGGGCGCTCCAGGCCGGCGGGCAGCGGCGGGAAGAGACCGTTGACGATCAGCAGCTCGGGCTGGCGGCCGAGCTGGCTCGCCAGCGCCTCGCGCAGCTCGAGCGCCTCCTCGACCGGCATCTCCTCGGCCTGGGTCACAACCACGATGCCGCAGCGCTCGGGGTCGGCGACGAAGGCGGCGAGCTCGCCGGCGAGGGCGCCGAACGGTCCGTCGCCGATCACCTCGGAGACCAGCCGCGGCGCCGCCAGCAGGCGGACGCCATGGCCGGTGGCGGGAGCGTCGAGGACCACGAGATCGAGCAGCGGCGCGTCCGGCGCCCCGACCCGCCGCAGCAGGCGCAGGGCGTGTCCGAGGATGGCGAGCTCCTTGAGGCCGGGAGCGCCGGCGGAGAACTGCTCGTAGATGGGGCTTGCCAGCACCCGCCGGGCGAGCATCTCGACCTTCAGGCGCTCGCGCACGATGTCGTCGAGCACCTGGCCGGGCTTGAGGTTCTGGACCCAGAGGCGGGCTCCGGCGCGGACGATGGCGCCGCCCGAGGGCGGCACCGCCAGCATCTGGTGGACGTTCTCGCGCGGGTCCACCTCGAGCACCAGCACCCGCCGCCCGGCCGCCGCCAGCAGGCGCCCGAGGCTCGCCGCCACGGCCGTCTTGCCGACACCCCCCTTGCCGGTGACCACCAGCAGCTGGAGGCGCCCAAGGCGCGCGGCAAGGTCCATGGCGCGCTCCACTATACCCGAGGGGCACCTGGGCAGCCGGCGAGTTCCCTCCGGCTCCCGCGGGGCGCCCAGGCGGGCGAAGGCGAGTGCCCGCCAGCTCTCTGCAGAGCGTAGCTGCCTTCACCGAAAGCCGCCCAGCTCCGAAACTAGATCGACGACCTCAATACCCTCAGGACGCTTCCGCTGCAGCCGGAGGATCGTCGCCATCTTCAGGATCTCTCCGTAGTCTGGGCTGTCCTCGTTGCCGCCTCGCCGCAAGATCTCGAGGGCTTGCCGGTAGCAAACCTCGGCCTGCGTTCGGTTGCCCTTCTGGAAGTGCGAGCCGCCGAGCAAGCCGAGAGCGCGCGCGTAGAGCGGATGGTTGTCGCCCAGCACGCTCCTGGTGACCAGAACGACCCGCTCAAAGAGCGCGCGCGCCGCGGCGTGGTCCCCTTCGAAGTCGAGGAGCACGCCGAGGTTGGACAATGTCACCGCGAGCTGGGAATGGCGTTCCCAGGGGAACCCCTCCAGCGCCTTGAGGGCTTCCAGATACAGACCCTTGGCCTCGCGCCATTTTCCGAGCTCCGCGTACGTACCTGCCAGAGTGTTGAGCAGGTTGGCGTATTCCGGGTGCTGCGGGCCATATCGCTCCCGCGCCAGGGCGAGCGCCCTCTCCGCCGCCTTCTCCGCAGCTACGTGGTCGCCTCTGGCGTCCAGCAGGATCGCAACGTTGTTCAGAACGACTGCCTTCCACGCGCCGGCATCCACCCTGCCCTTCTCGATGGGGCCCAGCACCTGATCGAACAGGCGCGCGGCCTCGTCGAAGCGGCGCGTCTCGCTGTACAGGGTGGCCAAATTGTTGAGGCTCTGCAGGGTCTCCGGATGAAAGGCTCCGAGAACCTTGCGCCGGACCTCCGACGCTGCCGCCAGCAGGGACTCGGCTTGGCGGTACTCCGCCCGAGCGAGATCGATCAGGCCGAGCCCGTTCAGCGTCTCCGCGACCTCCGAGTCATCCTCGCCTACCCGCTCGCGCTGGACCTCCAACGCCTCCCGGTACAGCGCCTCGGCCCGTCCCAGGTCCTCCGTCTCCCGGTGAAGCGAGGCCAGGCCCGCCAGGCAGCGAGCGTAGCTCCGGCTCTTCGGGCCCTCCTGGCGGCGGAGGATATCCAGCGCCTGCTCGAAGTGAAGCACGGCTGGCGCATACATCCCGAGCCCTTGAGAGGATGCGGCGAGCGCCATCAGGGTCCGAGCATAGAGGGAATGAGAATCGCCCACGAGCCTGTGGGCGAGCTGCAGGCCCTCGCGGGCACGGGCAGCCGCGGTCTCTGGATCGCCCACCGCGAGGTAGAGCGATGACAGGCCACCGAGAGCCTCGGCGTAACCCCGCGTCTCCCCGCCGCCGGCTTCCCGCCGCGATCGGAGAGCCTCCAGCAGCGCGGAGATGGCAGCGCGATAGGCTCCCGCGTCCGCGAGACGTGCAGCGTCGTGGTCGAGCCGCAGAGCACGCGTCAGCTGCGCTCTGGTCTCGGCGGGCAGATGGGAGCGCTCCCGGAGCTCTCTCAGCTCCGCCCCAATTTCCTCACGGCGCCACGTCTGACCGGGCCTCCCGGCCAGGACAATAGCTCCCGCCAGGCCTTCACTTGCGCCTTCTGTGTCGCCCAGGATCTCGCGCAACCTGGCCGCTTCCCTCAGCAGCTCGATCTCGTCGAGCCCGGCGTTCCATCCCCGTCCTGCATACGAGGCGCCCTCCTTCACTGCCGGGGGTCCCGGTGCCGCATCGACCCTCGCCGCCAACTGGCGCACCTCCGCGCTCAGCCCGGCTGCGGCCGGCGGTGCCCCCCTGGACCCGCGGAGAGCGGCCGCCGGGAGCTCAGGCCGCACGATCGCCTGCTCTCGTGTTCCTGCATGGCGCGTGGCCCCCACCTGCTCGACCCACAGGCGGCCATCCTCCCCCTGCAACCCTCCCTCGATCACGCGCAGGACCTGTCGCCCCGCGCCCATGTCGAGCGTGAACGAACCGTCTTCCAGGCTCTCGAAACGACCGGTCACAGCGGCGCCCGCTGACCTCTGCGACTCGAACAGGCCGTCGGAGCGAAGAGTAAGCAGGGTCTCCTTGGAGCGGTAGATCCCGGAGAGAACTTTCTTCCGGCCCGGAAGGTCGAGTCCATGGATGCCGGTGAGGATCACGCCACCCCAGAGCTGACCCGAGCTGACGTCCTCCCGGTACTCGACTGCCGGCCCTTCGCAGAACCTGGCCACCGCAGTCGACCGGACCGCCGGCAGGGTGCGAGGGGTTGAGTGTGCGCCCACGGGAAATCCGGCAAGCCAGTAGGAGAGATCGAGCTTCGCCTCCTGCTCGGTCTGCAGCAGCTGTGCCAGCATGTGGAGCTTGTAGGAGTTGACCAGAGGCCGGAAAACCCTCGGATAGGCTGCGATCAACGCACCAAAATTCCGATTCACCTGCTCCACGAAAGTCAGGATGTCGAGATTCTTCACTTGGCGGCCGGCGCGGAGTTCGAGGTCGATGTCCCGGATCGACAGGGTGAACCCGTCGGCCGTCCTCGCCTGCTCGATTACCGGATGCAGAGGCTGGAAGAAGATGTTGTCCGGGGGCCCCTGGAGCTCACCGGCCCGAGCCGGTCGCTCGCAGCGCAGCACGGCCTCGTCCATCGCCGTCTTCGGAGTCCGCACGATCGGCGCCACGTGATTCATGCTGATCGCCTTGAGGAAATAGTCCGCCTTGATGAGCGACTCCAGAAAGAGAGTGTCCACGATCTCCTTCGGGTACGCCAGGACGAGCTGCGGGGAGCCTGGCTCCGTGCCTGAGGGGTCCAGGCTCTGGACCACCACCGGGTATCGGGCGATGCGCAGCGCGACGGCGAACTGCTCGGCGTAGATGGGTGAGACCGCGGGATCTCCGACCTCTCCGATCAGCTCCACCTCGTGCCGCCGCGCATCCCAGCGATAGCCGTGGATAGCGGTCAGGCCTCCCAGTGGCACTGCCTGGTCGGGCGACCGGCGCCGGCGCACGGCCTCCCGCACCTGCCGCTCCAGGTCGCCCAGAGGCAGCGCTCTGGTTTCGGGCCGGCCGCCCTTCTCCTCGACGGCTTCCGCAAGGGTTTCGAAGTCGTACTCCTTGGGAGCGCGTCGCCACGAGGCACCTGCTGCGGCATCGGCTGCCATAAGCCCTACAATGGCGAGAAGCACCATGGCTCTCATGACAGTCCCCATCAGCTTCGTGTCGGCGGCGCGGCCTTGTCGGGCGGGCTCGGGCTCTTGGGCGGCCGCTCCTTCGCGGCCGGCGGACCAACCGACTTGTCTCCCTGCTTCGCAGCCGCCTCACCCGTTTCGCCTTGCGGTTTCGCAGCGGCCTGCCCCGCGCCTGTCTGTCGGATCGACCTCCGCAGGGCCAGCCCACCGCCCGGGGAGCAGTTGCCGCCTAGCTTCATGCTGAATTCGGAGCTCGGATGCCACTCAATACCGAGTTTGAACTTTGGCACAGGAATGTCTCCCACAAAGGAGACTTCCATCCCGAGCAGCTGATCCAGGGCTTCCTCGCATTCATGCCCTTCGACCGCCAGCGCGGCACCGCGAGGCCCTCCGGCGTCCTGCTGGGCCGTCTCGCTGCCGCTTCCTGCTGCGATCGGCTGAACCGCCGGCGCTTCCGGAGGCTTCCCGTCCTTGGGGGCACCGGCCGCGCCGGGCTCCGCCGCCGCTTTCTCTTCCGGTGCGGCGGCCTGGGTCACGGCTGGAGAGGCCGCCGGAGGCTCGGCGCCGGCTGGGTACGTGAAATAAGCGCCGACGAGCAGTGATGCCATGAACGTTCTGATCACGATCGATCCTCCTTCTTTCGAGGCGGTTTCGCGCATCTCAGTACCGTCGCCAGATCGGCATCGTCCAGTCGAAGCCGATCGAGTTCGTCTTGATGTTGATGCCCTTGTCGAGCTGGCTGATGTTGAGATTGATCCTGTTGCCGTCCGCCGCATTCACCAAGCTCGCCTGCACCACCAGATCGTTGCTCTGGCCCAGGAGCACCTGCTTGCCGGCGGTGGACCCGGCGATCCTGTAGGCCTTGACGGCGGCCTCCAGCCTCCACGCGCCTGAACCCATCAGCCTGCCCGCTCCCAAGCCGGCGTCCACGATCTCGCCCGGCTGCACTCCCGCCTTTTCGAACCTGTAGGTGTAGTCGGCCTCGGCAAGGCCGTACAGGGTCCTGGCGAGGTACTTTCGCAGGCGCAGACCAGCCGCCGCATCCCAAAGTCCGTCGCCGAGCGAGGTGTAGCGTGCCAGGCCGGGCGCGACGGAGACGGTGAGCTCGATTTTCGGCCGCCGGGACGACTCGCCGACCAGCTCCCGTGAATAGCCTGCTCCCACCTCCCCGAGAGCCGCCGCGTACTGCGACAGGGGCACCCTCGCCTGGCCGTTGAGACGCTTTTCGACAACGCCCATCGGAAGCTGTGCGAAGATGAATGACGTGCCGCTGAGTTGATAGGCTGTCGTGACACTGATCTCGACGGCAGTGTTCGACACCTTCTGCCCGACCAGGTCGAGGTACCTGGCGGCCTCTGGCCCGGGACGGGCCAGGCCAGTCGCCGCCATTTCATCGAGGTACGAAAGGCCATAGGCGACTCCGAGCCTGAACGAGAATCTCTTGGGGTTCACCACCCACCAACGCCCGGAAGGTTCCTCGTGATCCCTGGCAATGGTCGCCGGCTCGCCCGGCGCCGGATCCCCCGGCTTCGCTGCCGCCCTGTCGGGCTGCGCCGCCGGAGTGACGTCCTGGCCTGCGGCCCCGATCGGGGACAGCATGGCCAGGATCGCCCAGGATAGGCTCAACGCACCGCACCGAGTCATTGCTCCCTGCATGGAACTTCCTCCCTTCTCGCCGGCATCGGCCTTGTCGGGGGATGCCGGCAACTGCCCCTAAAAGAGGTGGCGCGCAAAATCCGCAGAAACGGCGTCACCTCACGGCGCCCTCTTCGGCAGCGCCCGGCGCTTGCCCATCGCTATCGCTTTCTGCTAAAATAAAGCAGCTATGCCAGGCGAGACCGAGATCACCGACCTGATTCACCAATGGAGGGAGCGCGGCCAGGATGTTCTGGCGGAGCTCATGCCCCTGGTCTACCCGGAGCTTCGTCGCCGCGCCAGAATCGCCCTTCGCCGCGAGCGGCCGGGGCATATCCTGCAACCCACGGCCCTCGCCAACGAGCTCTACCTGAAGCTGGTCGACCAGACTAGAGCCAGTTGGCAGACGCGCAATCAGTTCTTTGCCGTCGCCGCCCGCCTCATGCGTTACATCGTGGTCGATGACTACCGCTCGCAGCATGCGGACAAGCGTCCGCACCCCGAGCTCAGGACCGCCTTGAACGATGAGATTGCCGCGACTCCAGGGATTGACGTCGACCTCATCGACCTCGATGCCGCGCTGTCGAAGCTCGAGGAGATCGAGCTCGAACAGGCGCAGATCGTCGAGCTGCGCTTCTTCATGGGAATGTCGGTGGCCGAGACCGCGGAGATGCTGCACGTGTCGGCGAGCACGGTCACGCGCGAGTGGCGTCTGGCGAAGGCCTGGCTGTCGCGCGAGCTCAGCCAGCGATAGAGGCGCCTACCGGGTTCAGCGGACGGCCGGCACGTCCCTGACCATGCCGGCGAGCATTTGCCGCGTTCCAGCATGAGGGGGTTGGACGAATGGAGGGAGCCGTGACAGCCCGACACAGAGCCAGGGCGAAGCAGCTCTTCCACGCCGCCCTGGAGGTCGCTCCCGCACGGCGGGCGGAGTTCGTGGAGAACGAAGCCGGCGGTGATGCCGCGCTCGCCGCCGAGGTGCTCTCTCTCCTAGCTCATGACAACGAGAGCTTCCTTCCCACGCCAGCTGCCGCTCTGATCGCCGCGGCCCTTTCGACGCCCATGCGGGGGCGGCAGGTCGGACACTACCGGATCGTGGGGGAGATCGACGTGGGCGGCATGGGCGAGGTCTACGCGGCGGTGGAGGAAGGGACCGGGCGCACGGTCGCACTCAAGCTCATCCGCCGCGATCTCGACTCGGCGGAGGCGCTGGCCCGCTTCGACCAGGAGCGACAGGCGCTCGCCAAGATGAATCACCCCAACATCGCCCAGGTTTACGGCGGCGGCGTCACCGACGGCAGACGCCCCTACTTCGCGATGGAGCTCGTTCCGGGTCGCCCCATCGTTGATTATTGCGACCAGGAGCGATTGGGCCTCCCCGAACGCCTCGAGCTCTTCATGCAGGTCTGCGCCGGCATCCAGCATGCTCACCAGAAGGCGATCATCCATCGCGATCTCAAGCCGTCCAATGTCCTGGTGACGCTGCAGGACGGGAGGGCAGTGCCCAAGATCATCGACTTCGGCATCGCGAAGACCGTGGGAAGGCCTTCGCTGACGCGGCTGGATCAGAGGCCTGGGACGCCCGACTACATGAGCCCGGAGCAGCGGCAGGGCCAGGATCTCGACATCAGGACCGATGTCTATTCGCTGGGGCTGCTCCTCTACGAGCTGCTCCTCGGAGTGCTGCCGCCTGCGGAGAGCGGCGAGCCGCCGCGGCCGGGCGAGCACTTGCGGCGCCTGGGAGATCGCGCCGCCGAGATCGCCGCGAATCGGCGGACCGATGCTGCAGACCTCGCAAGGCAGCTCCACGGAGACCTCCACTGGATCGTGGTCAAGGCTCTCGAGGAGGACCGTGACCGGCGCTACTCCTCGGCCTCGGATCTGGCCGCCGAACTCGACAGGCATCTGCGGAGCGAGCCCGTGCTGGCCAGCCCTCCAAGCAGCAGCTATCGACTCGGGAAGTTCTTGCGCCGCCACCGGCTCGGCGTGGCCGCCGGGGCGATCGCGATCTTGGCACTCGCGACGGGGGCCATCGGCGCCGGCGTCGGCTTCGTCAAGGCGCGGCGGGCCCAGGTCGTGGCGACGCACGAGGCCCGCCACGCCGGCAGGGAGGCGGAAACCGCCCGGCAGGTCTCGGCTTTCCTGGTCGATCTGTTCCAGATCTCCGAGCCCGACGAGGCCAAGGGCAACAAAGTGACCGCCCGCGAGATCCTCGACACTGGCTTGCGCCGGATCGCTGTCGAGCTCCAGGGCCAGCCCGAGGTCAGGGCGACCCTGATGGACACGATGGGAACCGTCTACCAGAGCCTGGGGCTCTTCGACCGTGCCGAGGCCCTCCTCAGGGAGGCCCTGGCCCTCCGACGGCGGACACTCGGCGACGCCCATCCTGCGGTCGCGGCGAGCCTCTTCCACCTGGCGGAGAGCCTTCGTGCCCGCGCGCAATATCCAGAGGCAGAGATCTGCTATCGGCGCTCCCTCGTCCTCCGCGAGCGCCTGCTGGGCCCTCGTCACCCGGATGTCGCCGAGAGTCTCAATGGCATGGGGCTTCTCTACTACAACCGGGGCCAGTATCCGGGCGCCGAATCCTGCTTCCAGAGAGCCCTGACGGTCTGGCAAGGCGCCCGCGATCCGCGCGTGGCAACGGCCCTCAGCCATCTCGCGCTGCTCTACCGCGACCAGGGCAGGCAGGACCTTGCCTTGTCTCTCTTTGAGCGGGCAATCACCGCCCAGGAGCGGCAGCTGGGCCCCGAACACTCCGACTTGCTCGGCAACCTCAACAATCTGGCCGACATCTATCGCTCCACAGGCCGGTACGCAAGGGCCGAGCAACTCCTCAAGCGAGTCCTCGCCGTCAACGAGAGGATCATGGGCCCGGACCACCCGCTCGTGTCCACGTCCCTCAATAACCTGGCGATGGTCTATCGCGCGGAGGGTCGGAACAGTGAGGCGGAGAAGCTCTACCTGCGCTGCCTGGCGATCGATGAGAAGGCACGGGGCCCGGACCACCCGGACGTCGCGACGAGCCTCAACAATCTGGCTGTCGTCTATCGCGAGGAAGGAAGATACGGCCTGGCGGAGCCGCTCTTCCTGCGCTCGCTGGCCATCCGCGAGAAGGCCCTGCCGGCCGATCACCCCCATATTGCCGGCAGCATGAACCAGCTCGGCCTGCTCTTCAGCGCAGAGGGGCGATACTCCGAGGCGGAAGCGCTCTTCAAGCAGTCGCTCGCGAGCCGCGAGAAGGTCCTGGGGCCCACGCATCCTCACGTGGCGGTGACGCTCACCAATCTCGCGAATCTCTACCTCGCACGGGGCGACGACCTGCAGGCTGAGCCGCTCTTCCGTCGCGCTCTCTCGATCTGGGGCAAGCTCTCCCAGCCGAGCCAGCCGGACCTCGCCAGCACCCTCGAGAGCTATGCGCGTCTCTTGCGTCGCACGCATCGCGCTGGCGACGCCGCCACGCTCGAGAACCGCGCACGAGAGATCCGCCAAAGCCTTGCCGAGTTGAACAACGCCTGAGGGCATTACCGGCCAAGGCCTGTCCGGCGATCGTCCGCCCCCTGGACTGCGGGCCCTCGCCCAAAGGGAGGCGGAGGGGAGATTCGCCCCGCGGCCGGAGGGATCTCCGCCTCAGCAGCGGCACGGGAGCCGCCAGGGCTGCCGCCGGCTCAGTCGCGGGCCAGCACTTCGCTGCGGGCGTTGATCAGCACGTCGCGCGGCTTCTTGGGCGGCTTGAGCGCGACGTCCACCGGCACCGACGCCCGACCGATCATCGGCAGCAGGCCGACGCGCACGAACTGGCCCTTGTCGAAAGCGAGGTAGATCGGGACCAGGGCGCGGAAGTCGTCGGCGACCCCCTCCTGGGTGATCCTCCCCTTGATGCGCACCTCGGCGCCCGCCGATTCGAGGTGGAGGTCGGCGACGTAGTGCGGCGCCTCCGTGCCGTAGACCCACTGGCGGAAGAACCAATCCATCTTGCCGTCGCCGCCGGCGTTCATCGCCGGCACCATGTGGCGCTCGACCACCCGCTGGAAATCGGCGGTCGACGCCTGCTTGCCGGCGTAGGTGGAGACGTAGTCGTGCATCATCGCCATGAAGCGCCGGTCCGGGACCTTGTCGGCGCCGTCCCACATCAGCATGCGCAGCATGTGCAGCACGTAGGCGCCCTTCTCGTAGACCAGCGCGCGGTAGGCGTACGGGCTGTGCTCGGTCTGGAGGCGGAAGCCCTGGGTGATCGGGCCGGCGTCGATGTCGGCGACGGTGCTGCGCGGCGGCTTCGCGAAGATCTCCTTGCGCGCGTTGCGCCAGAAATGCTCGTAGGCTCCCCAGCCCTGGGTGTGCTGCAGCGCGAGCGCCGCCGAGAACTCCGCGAAGCCCTCCTCGAGCCAGACGTCGCGGTAGGACTCGGCCGCCACCAGGTGGCCCCACCACTGGTGGGAGAACTCGTGGAAGCCGACCTGGTCCACGAAGTCCTTGGCGGCGACGAGGCCCAGGCGCTGGCGCTGGGTGCCGTCGAGGAAGGAGATGTAGGGCATGAAGATCAGCGACGGCCAGGACTGCCCGAAGAGGAACTGCGATTGCTGGGTGATGGCGACGTGCTTCTCGACGAGCGGTCCGAAATAGGTGCTGAAGACCCGGCAGGAATTGATGCCGTCGGCCAGCGAAGCCTCCGCGAGGCGGGCGGTGTTGACGTTGCCCAGGGTGGCCTGGGGGGCGTAGTCGAGGTAGGTGGAGTCGACGCCCTCCACCGCCATCT